>WNGP01000490.1_pt1 | contig 34927 bp, 31 predicted proteins | sample 5407671 | NCBI WGS metagenome assembly WNGP01 (sample SAMN13153381, study PRJNA577476) | soil metagenome | isolation source: 40 cm soil or saprolite under Garry oak tree replicate 2 | place: USA:California | collected 2016-06-15 | reverse complement strand
TTGATGGAGTCGAACCGCGGCCGGACCCTGGCCCACAGCGAATCGGTCTCGGGACGGTGCCGCGCAATGATCGCGCGGACGGAGTCCCGCTGCGCGGAGCTCAGATCCAGCTCCCGGCTCAAATATTTCACGAGGGCATCGGGGCCGCGCCGCGGGCCACGGTCGTCGCGCGCCGCAGCCTCGCGACCACCCCATCCGGCCAGCCCGCCCGCCACGAACACGGCGGCCAGCAGGCCGACGGCCGCGACTTTCGATCTATTCAGCATGGTTCCTCTTTCGCTTTCTTAGCGTTGGTCGACCAATGACGAAAACACGACGCTGGCGTCCGGTGGATCCTGCGACGTCACCAACGCGTCGAGGCCGGGGCCTTCGAGCGGCGCCATCGCGGTATCGAACGAGGCAGGCGCCGGCGTCAACACGGTACGACCGAACAGGAATCCGAGAATCAGCGCCGCGACGGCGGCAGCGATGCCCGGCCGGAACCACGACGCGAGTACGTCGAGCGTGGCGACCGAAGCACGGCCCAACGCCCGCTCGTACTGCGCCATGACTCGCGCGGCGAACGCCGCGTGATCGTCCTTCGGCTCGAGCGCGGCGCGCAGCGCCGCACCCAGCTCGGGATCCGGGCGGTGATCGAACGACGGCTCGTTCTTCATCTCACTTGCTCCTTCCAGTCAGCCAGCAGCGTGCGCAGACGGCGACGCGCGTGAAATACTTCCGATCGCACCGTCCCTTCCGGGATTCCCAGCATCCCGGCGATTTCGGCGTGCGAGTACCCTTCGACATCGAACAAGACGACCGCTATGCGGCGGCGCTCCGGCAGCTCGCCCAGCGCGGTTCGCAACCGCGCACTCAGCTCGCTGCGCATCGCCACTGCGTCCGGCCGCGGACCTCCGCCGACCAGCGCAGCGTCGAGGGGCTCGGCCTGCCGTACGTTCCGCCGGCGCCGCCGGTCCGTGGCAGCGTTGGCGACGATGCGCATCAACCAGGGGCCGAACGGGCGGCGTGTATCATACTGCGCGAGCTTTACCAGGGCGGAAAGAAAACCGTCCTGTGCGGCGTCATCGGCGTCGTCGGGATCGCCCAAGACCGCCCGGGCGACCCGTCGCGCCTGTGCCGCATAGCGCTCGACGAGCACCCCGAATGCGTCGCGATCACCGCCTAACGTCTTAGTTACTAAGCCCTTGTCGTCTTCGCTGCTTCCCATACGCGCAGCGCCGGCCGGAGGTTGAGCCCCCCCAGACCCCCCAGGCCCTCCAGGCCCCCCCTCCCGTTCAGCGAGCATCGCTCTCACGGCGGCGCCGCCGCCGGGCGAAGGCGATGCCCGCGAGCCACGCGGATGTCGCCAACGCCCCCACGCCGAGCACGGTGCTCGTGACGATGGGGAAGAGGACGAGCATGAAGCCCGTCACGAGGAACGCGGCCGCCGCCGTACCGGCCACCATCCGTCGAGCACCTCCGGCGACCTGCATCAGCGCGACGACGGCAATCGCCTGGCGCTCGCGCAGTGAGCGTTTGTGCTGCGGAACGGCGGCGTGCACCTGCACGATTGCTTGCGACGGATTCACGGCGGCGGCAGCGACGAGCTTGGGAGGCAGCGGGAGCCTGCGGCGCGCCATCAAAACGATCTCGCGGCTCTGCGCCATGTCGTGCAGGAACTGCGTCGCGAGTGTGGCGGTCAGCCCATCGTGCTCAGCGACGAGGTCGAGCTCGTAATTGCCGAGCAGGCTCGAGACGTTGAGGTTGCTCGATCCGACACGCGCCCATTCGTGATCGGCGAGCAGCGTCTTAGCGTGCAGCATCGGGCCGCGATACTCGAAGATGCGGGCGCCGGCATGCAGCAGCTCGCGGTACCCGCCGCGCGTGAAGATGCGGATGATCGGGATGTCGGAGGTGCCGGGGAGCAACAATCGCACATCCACGCCGCTGCGCGCCGCATCGACAAAGGCTGCATAGAGCGGCGGCGGCGCCACGAGATACGCATCCGTGATCCACAGCCGTTCCGTCACCGCCGCGGCGAGCAATTGCACCGCGCGATAGATCCGCGACTGACCCGGCAGGCCTTCCACGACGCGCACGGCGGAAGGACCGCATTCGTCGGGCTGGGGCGCCGTCTCGTTGTCGGGCAGTGGGCGGCCGGCGCGCGCCCACATCCGGCCGAACGCCGCATCGAGCGCCGCAACCGCCGGTCCGCACACGACCATCATGGTATCGCGCCAGCAGGGCTGTCCCGCCCGCGGGTCGCCGGCCCATTCGTTGCCGATGCAGAGACCACCCGTCATCGCGCGCTCACCATCGACGACGAGCAGCTTGCGGTGATCGCGGCTGAATGCCTTGATCGGACCGCTCGTCCAGATCGGCTGGAAGGGGCGGCAGTCCACGCCGTAACTGCGCAGCTCGCGCCAGAACCTGCCGCTCGTGCTGCGGCAGCCGAACGCATCGTAGAGGATTCGGACGCGGACGCCGGCGCGGGCCCGCTCCGCCCATACGCTTGCGAAGCGGCGGCCGGTCTCGTCGTCGTGAATGATGTAATTCTCGAAATGCACCGTGCGTTGCGCGCCCGCGATCATCTCGAGCATCGCATCGAGCGCATGGTTGCTGATCGCGATGTGCCGGAGGATGTTGCCCGGAATCGGCCGCGCACCCGTCGCGCGGTCCAGCGCCCGCGAGAACGGGTGCGCCGACGGAACGGTGGCGGTCACCCTCCGAGGCCCAGCGAGGGCTCCACGGGGCGGAGCGCCTGAATGCAGAATGCGATGTGCTCCTCGAGCGGGACGCCGAGCTCCTCGGCACCCTGGCGCACCTCCTCGCGGTTTACACCGCGCGCGAACGCCTTGTCCTTGAGCTTTTTCTTGACCGACGAGACCTCGAGGTCCGCAAAACTCTTGGATGGGCGCACCAACGCGCACGCGACCAGGAATCCACACAGCTCGTCTACCGCAAAGAGCGTCTTCGCCATGGGCGTGTCGCGCGGCACGCCCGAGTAGGTTGCGTGTCCCAACACCGCTCTGAGCAGCGGCTCGGCGACGCCCTTGGAGCGGAGGAGATTGACGCCCCAGGCGGGATGGCCCTCGGTGGCTGAATGTTCCTGGTTGGGGAATTTCTCGTAGTCGAAATCGTGCAGCAGGCCGACGAGCCCCCACGCCTCCGGATCTTCGCCGAGTTTAGCGGCGTAGGCCCGCATCGCGGCCTCGACGGCGAGCATGTGCTGGCGCAGCGAGGGCGATTGCGTGTGCTCCTGCATGAGGGAAAGAGCTTCGGCTCGGTTCATCTGATCTCCACTCCCCACCGTTCACTCCACAACGCGAGCATGAGTTGCGGCCACAGCCTCCGCGCATGATTCCGCCGCCCGGTTCGATGCTCCGTGAGGAGCGGCGTGTCGAGCAGACGGTCCGCCAGGGGAGCGAGTCCCGTGTTCAGCCAGCGGGCCACGGGCACGGAGAGACCCCGCTTGCGGCGGTGGATGACTTCGTCCGGCACCAGCCCGCGCGCTGCTTCCTTTAATATCGCCTTGGTGGTGAGGCCCCGCACCTTGAAATGCGAAGCGGCGGGGAGAACCAGCTCCATCACCTCGCGATCGAGGAACGGCGCGCGTGCCTCGACCGACGCCAGCATCGTGGCGCGATCGACTTTCACCAACAGATCGTCGGGCAGATACGTCAAGAAGTCGAACCACATCACGCGATTCAGCGGCTCGTCCGGGAAACGATCCAGTTTGGCGGCGAGCTCGCCAATGACGCCGTCTTCGATCGTCATCGCGCCGAGCCAGGTGAGGTGGCGTGTGAGCCACGGTTCTTCAGTCGCTGCCAGGAACTGCTTGAGCATGTACTCCAGCGTCATCTTCCCGGTGGACGAGGGCCAGCGCTCCACCGCCCAGCGCGTGGCCTGCCGCAGCGGGCGCGGGACCCGTTGCCACAAGTCCGCGAATTTGTGGCCGAGGTAGGTGGGATATCCGCCGAACAGCTCGTCGGCGCCTTCACCGGAGAGGATGACCTTCACGTCCTTGCGCGCCGCTTCCGCCAGCAGGAAGGTGGGAAGCACGGCGGGGTCTCCGAGCGGCTCGGCGAGCGAGCGCGACACGACCTCGAGGGCGCGACCGAGCGATGCATCGTCCGCGGTGACGACGTGGTGGACACTCGCGATTGCGTGTGTGACCGCTTCCGCGTACGGGCTCTCGTCGTACCCGCTCTCGGTGAACCGCACGGCGTAGGTGTGTATCCGCTCGCCGGGAATGCCGCGGGCCGCGGCGGCGACGAGGAGCGACGAGTCGAGGCCACCGCTCGTGAAGATGCCGAGCGGCACGTCCGACATCAGCTCACGCTTCACGGCACGCAGCAGCGTGTCGCGGAGCGTCGTGGTGTCACCGGGTACGAGGGTCGAGGGCCGGCTCGCCGCGTCCGCGGCGCTCCAGAAGGGTCGAATCTCGGTGCGCGCACCTTCGGCGATCAGGAGCGAGGCCGGCGGCAGCTTGTTGATCCCGTCGAACAGCGTGTAGGGCGCGGGGACGTATCCGAGCGCATGGTACAGCCGCAGCGCTTTGTGATTCAGCCGGCGCGGCTGGTCGGGAAACTCGAGCAGCGCCTGGATCTCGGACGCGAAGCGCAGCTCGTTCCCCACGTCGGCCCAGAACAGCGGTTTCTCGCCCGCGCGATCGCGCGCGAGCACGAGCCGGCGCCGCGTTTCATCCCAGACCGCGAGGCCGAACATCCCCTCGAGCCGCGCGACCGCGTCCGCGCCGAATCGCTGGTAGAACGGGACGATCGTCTCGATGTCGCCGTGCGAGCGGAAGGGATAACCCCACCCGGACGCTTCCCGGCGCAGCGCCGGCGCATTGTAGATCTCGCCGTTGCAGACCATCGAGATCTTGCCGTCGGGGCTTTGAAACGGCTGATCACCAGTCGTGAGATCCATGATGGCGAGCCGGCGTGCGCCGAGGCGGGCGCGTTCGTTGCCGATGATGCATTCGCCGTCGGGCCCGCGGTGGCGCAGCGCGGCGGCCATCCGCTCGAGCGCTTCCGGATGGCGCAGCGGTGCTTCACCACGCGCTATCGCGCCGAAGATGCCGCACATGGTCCGTAGGCCGCGTACTTGCCTTCGACGGCGAGCAACGGCAGCACGGAATCGAGCTGGGCGCGGACGCGCGCGTCGCCGGCACGCGCCACGAACACGGCCGGCGTGCGGCAATCGCGCGCTCGACTCCGCCAGTAATCGGCTGGCCGGAGCGGCGCGGTGCTGTCACGGCGGAACTGTTCCTGGTAATCGACGACAAAGTTGCTCGTCAGCTCGCGCGCGCTCGCCGTCGCCAGGAGTACCGGTCGCCGCAAATAAAACGGCAGGGAAGTCGGGAACGCCGAGACTCCCACAACCTCGACATCGTCCACTCCCTTCAGCGTCGGCCTCACGTTCTGAATGACGCGCGCCAGCGTCGCCGACGAGCGATCCTCGCCGACGGCGGCGAGCAACCCGCCGGACACGATGGGCATCGCGATCACCGTCAGGGCGTATCCCATCACGGTGAGCGCGGGGCGCGGGCGCTCAGGTCTGCCGGCGTGCCAGACCAACGCCGCCGAAATCAGCAGCGCGATACCCAGTGCCAACGCTGCCTGGGGAATCGCGGCCCGCTCCGCCGGCGTCAGGCTGATCGGCGCAGGCAGCCACACGGTCAGGGACACGAGTGCGAGACCGAGCAGCGCTGCGAGCACCGCGTAGGTCCGCCGGCCAGCTCCGACTCCGTCGCCTAACGAGCGAGCAGCCGCGAGCGCGAACGGCGGCATCAGCGGCAATACGTACTGCGGCAGCTTCGATTGATTGAGCGTAAAGAACAGCAAGGGTCCCAGGACCCAGCACGCGAGGAGCATCGACTCCTGCGCCAGCGGGTTCACGCGCCTGGCCAACCAGGCCCAGCGCCAGTTTTTCAGACCGCCGAGCGCCGGCACAATCCACGGAAACGCGGCCACGGGAACGATCGGCAGATAGTACCAGAACGGTGCTGTACGATGGAAGCGCGTCGTCGTCACACGCTCGAATGTCTCGCGCACGAAGACGTAGTGCGGGAATTCCGGGACGCGATGCGACACCGCGAGAAACCAGGGCAGGGCCACCACCGCGAACACCGTCAGGCCGGCCAGCGGAAACAGCCGCCGGACGGATCTGCCGGTAATCAGCGAGTAAGGGATCAGCGCGATCAGTGGCACGAGAATGGCAACGGGGCCCTTGGTGATAGCTCCGAGCCCGATTGCTGCCCACGCCAGCACGGGGCGCTCGTCCCAGAACGCGAGGATCGCGAGCGTGGTACAGAACGCGAGCGCACTGTCCATGATCGTCGTGCGCGCGTACGCGAGCACGAGCGGCATTGTGGCGAGCGCCAGCGCCGCCAGCCATCCGGCATCCGTGCCCCAGCGGCGCCGCACGAACCAGACGACAACGACCAGCGTCGCGAGCGTGAACAAGAACGCGGGCAGACGGGCCGCCGTCTCGGTCGGCCCGAGAACCTCCATCACCGCCGCCGCGGACGCGAAGTAGACGATCGGCTTGTCGAGGTACGGCAGGCCGTCGAAGTGGGGCAGCACGTAGTCGTTCGTCGCCGCCATCTCGCGCGCGACTTCGGCGTTGCGCCCCTCGTCCGGATCGAACAGCGGATATCCGCCGAGGTCGAACGCCAGCGCCAGGACGGCGGCAAGGAGCAGCACCGGCAGCCGCACGTAGGCGCCTAACGGCAGGAGTTGGGAGCTAGGAACTGGGAGCCTGGGGCGTCGAGGGCGGAGGCTGTACCGGGGCCGTCGGCATTTGGGAAACCGTGATCGGGACGTTCGCTTTCCGCTCGCCGTCCACCGTGATCTCGAAGCGATACTGGCCGGCGCGCGGGAACGGCACGTCGAACACGAGCACGGCCGCCGCCTCGATCTCCGTGACGCCGGCGGGCGGCTCGGCGAAGTTCACCGTGCCCGAGCCGCCCAGCAGCTCCGTGTCGTCTTCATCGAGCAGCTTGATCTGCACTTGATGCTCGCCGACTTCCGTGCGTCTTCCCTTCAACCGCAGCACGAGGTGCAGCCGCGGATGCATCGCCGGAAACTGCGGCACCCAGATGTGCTGGAAGATGCCGAGCACCGACATCTTGCCCGACTGATCGACCAGCGCATAGTCGGCGACGACCGCGAAATCGAGATGCACTACTTCTTCGCCACTGGAACGGAGTACCGGACCTTGTCCCACGCGAACGTGATGGCCGAGGGCGCGGAAGCCGGCTCGAACGCGATCACGAACTGCTCCATCGGCGTCGCGAGCGTCTCGGTCTTGGCATCGACGCGGACCAAGTCTTGCTCCGGATGGTATTCGGTGCCCCACTGCCCGGTCTGTTTGTTGATGATGAGCTTCCATCCGGTCGGCGAGGGAAGCGTCCACAGAGTGTACTTGCCTGCGGGGACGGTCGCGCCGCCGATCACCAGATCCACGGGCGTGTTCAGCTGCGTCGCCGCGTTTGCGCCTGTGCGCCACACCTTATTCCACGGCTCCAGGACGCCGAAGATGTCGCGGCCGCGTCGGGCGGGGCGGCTGTAATCGATCCAGACCTCGGAGCCGCCAATGGTCGCGCGCGCCGTGTCGCGAGGCGACAACTGGCCGAGCGGCCGGTTCGCGAACATCGGACCGGCCTGGGCCATCGGAACGGACGGGACGCGCTGCACGTCCACCTGCAGCGTGCTGCCCTTTCCCGTGAGCCACGTGAGGTGACCCTGGCGGTCGAGGCGGAACGTGAATGGACCGACTCCGGTGTATTGCCCTTGGTCGAACATGAGTACGAGGGTATCGCCGCCGCGCTTGACGATGTAGCCGCCACTCGTCGCGGTGCTCGAAGTGAGCGCGGTAAACCGTACGCTGTCTTTCCCTTGTGCACGCGCCCAGCGGCCGATTTGCTCGAGTAAGCCGTACACGTGCAGCTGGAATGGAAAGGTCCCCTTCGGCACCGCCATCTTTTGCGTGACCGTGCTATCACCGCGCGGCGATACCATCACCACGCTGTCGCCGGAAAAGTCTGCCGAGTTCCTCGTCTCCATCGGTCCAGGACCACCGCCGATGTTGTGTGTGACGAGCTCCAGGCGTCGCACCGTGCCGTCGGGATTCAAATCGAACGTATAGATGCGATGCAGGCTCCGCGGCGTGCGGATCACGTATTCGCCGCGCAGCTGCGTGGCGGTGCGCTTGTACTGCTCGAGCGCCAGCGTGTCGTTGCCGAGCCGCACCACAAAGGCGCCAGAGTCTTGCACCACCATCGTGACTGCCAGTAACAGAGCGACCACAACTCCTCCGGTCTATGAGACGCGAATCGACGTGATTTCGTCGTTTCCCTTGATGGCGTTGACGACGTCCATGCCCTTGGTGACCTGCCCGAACACGGTGTGCACGCCATCGAGATGTCGCTGCGGCGAGTGGCAGATGAAGAACTGGCTGCCGCCGGTGTCCTTGCCCGCATGCGCCATGGATAGTGTCCCGGCGACGTGTTTGTGCGTGTTCTTCTGCGTCTCGCATTTGATCGTGTACCCCGGGCCGCCCGTCCCGACCGGCCCCTTGCCGGTCTTGGAGTACGGATCGCCGCCCTGGATCATGAAGTTCGGGATCACGCGATGGAATTTCGTCGCGTCGTAAAAGTTCGAGTTCGCCAGCTTCTCGAAGTTCGCGACCGTACCGGGTACTTCGTCGGCGAACAGCTCCACTTCGATGGTGCCCTTCTTGGTTTCGATCACCGCTTTCTTGTTCGGCATCTACACCCCTGCGTTGAGGTTTTCTTCCACCTGCTGCACCGTCTTCATCCCCACGATCGCACGAGCGGCTCGCGCGCGATGACCCCAACATTCGCCGCCTGCGCCGTGGGTAGGAATGTGTCCTCGGCGTCGCGCCGCGCCAAGTTGTAAACGATCTGCACGGTGTCAGGCATGGTTGCCTGGACCGCCGCCACGCCTTCTTCCGGCGGGTGCACCGAGACGCCATAGAACCCCTCCCCCGCCAGCCTTGGTGGCGATGATGACCCGATCGCGGACCTCGTGCAATGCCGTCCCGAGGAGCGACTCGGAGTGCCCGTGGCCATACACGTCCGCGGTATCGAAGAACGTGCGGCCGAGCGTGCGGTGGTTCACGCCTCGAGGAGCTCGGTGAATTTCTCCGGAGTGGCGACCGGCAGGGAACACGAAGTGCCGATACAGACGATGGCCGCCGCTTCACCGGGGACGATGGTACGCACCACCGCTTTCCGAGGGCGATAGGTCTGCAGGGCCAGCAGATGCATCGTGCAAGCGGGACCTTTGCCACCAGGACCATCAATCTCGATACCCGTAACCGGATTCACCGCCCAATCGATCGCTCTGAGGAGCGTGGATCCGTACAGCGATAGCTCTCCCGCGCTGCCGGCGAAGGCCGCGAGCTGTCGGTCGAGCTGACTGCGCCATTCCGGATGGCTGGTCATCGCCCAGAGGCGCGCCAGGACCAAGGCCGCGACGCCGTTTGGTGATGGCGTGGGCGCATCCTGCACTGGCTTGGCACGCGTCGCGAGGTAGGCGGCCCCATTCGTCGTGGCGATGTCGAAGTACCCGCCTGCCTCATCGATGTGTGACTTCAGGCAGTACCCCATGACCTCGATCGCCCGCCCTTGCCAGTAGGGCGTACCGGTTGACTCGTAGGCATCGAGGAATGCCGCGGCCGCTTGCACGTTGTCGTCGAGCATGCCGCGCGGCTCCGGCCGGCCGAGGACGTGCGACATCCCCCGTTCCGCCTCCCACGCCTCGTCCCAGATTCTTTCCAGCACTTTCAGCGCCAACGCATTACACTCGGGCCGATCGAGCACCGCACCGGCCTGCAGAAAGGCGCCCGCCATCATCGCGTTCCAGTTGACGTAGGCCGTCCGATCGACGAACGGCGCTGTGCGAAGGTCGCGCGCGGCCTTGAGTTTCTTGATCGCGGTCCGCAGCACGGGCCACTCGTCGTCACTCGCAGGGTCCTGCTTCCACCACAGCACGTTTTTCTTCGGGTTGTGATCCATCTCGCCCGTTTCCTGGATGTCGAACACCGCCGACGCGACCGCGAATTCCCCGGCCGTTAACGCACCCCGGGCCTCGTCCACCGTCCAGGTCCAGTAGTCGCCGTCATCGCCAAACGTCAGGTCTGCGTCCTGTGAGGTCGCGAACGCTCCCTTTTCTTTGTCGGCCATGACCTCGAGCACCCAATCCACGATGCCGGTTGCGACTTCCTTGAACAGCGGAGTCCCGAACGCCTGGTAGGCCGACAGGTACGCGCGCAGCAGCTCGGAGTTGTCGTACGACATCTTCTCGAAGTGCGGCACGATCCAGCGCTCATCGACCGAGTAGCGATGGAAGCCACCGCCGAGCTGATCGCGAACGCCGCCGCGCGCCATGCCGGTGAGTGTCTTCTCGACGATCTCGCGCTGCCAGGCGAGGCCGCCCCCCCCGAGGCTGTCGTGCCAGCGGGCGAGCAGGAACTCGATTGCGGCGGGATGGGGGAACTTGGGCGCCGCGCCGAAGCCGCCGTAGCGCACGTCGAACAGCTTGGCCATCTGGTCGGCGGCGCCGCTGATCAGATCGGGATTCACCACGCCGGGCTTCGCTTCATCCAGCGTCTGGACGACGTGCTCGCGAATCGCGCGCGCGTTCGTGGTGACGCGCTCTTGCTCCTCGCGAAACGTGCGCGCGATTTCCATCAGCACGCGGCGAAATCCCGGCCGGCCGTAGGCGTTGTTGTCCGGCGGGAAGTAGGTGCCGCCGAAAAAGACCTCACCATCCGGGGTCAGGAACGCGGTGAGCGGCCAGCCGCCCTGCCCGCTGAGCGCCTGCACCGCGCGCTGATAGCGCGCGTCCACATCGGGCCGCTCGTCGCGGTCCACCTTGATGCAGACGAAATCTCTGTTCAGCAGCTCGGCGACCGCCGGATCCTCGTACGACTCGCCATCCATGACGTGGCACCAGTGGCACCAGACGGCCCCGATGTCGAGGAGGATCGGCTTGTTTTCCTGCCGGGCACGCTCTAACGCCGCATCGCCCCACGGCGCCCAGTGGACCGGCTGGTGCGCTGCAGACTTGAGGTATGCGGAGGATTCGGAGGTCAGCTGATTCGGCGCCACGACTTCCCCGCTAATCCAGGTACCGGATCGCGGTTTGCGTCAACAACTCCGCGCCGATGACCAGCGACTCCTCATCGATGTCGAACGTGGGACTGTGATGCGGAGAGGCGTGTCCCCCTTTGGGCGCCGATCCGACGAAGGCAAAGCACCCCGGGACGCTGGACAGGAAGTAGGCCATGTCCTCGCCGCCCATCGTGCGGACGCCCTGGCGGACGTTCGTGCCGCCGACCATCCCGGCGGCGACGTCGCCCATCAACCTGCTCAGCTCTTCATTATTAATGAGTGGGGCGCTCAGACGGCGGTAATTCACGTTGGCCCGGGCCCCGAACGCTGCCGCGACGCCCTGCGCCGTCTGTTCGACCAACCGCGGCGCATCCTCAAAGAAATGGCCTCCGAACGTCCGCACGGTGCCGCGCAGGTCGGCGCGGTCGGGAATCACGTTGAACGCCCGCCCTGCGTGTACCTCCGTCACCGAAACCACCGCTTCGGCGAGCGGATCCCGCCGCCGGGAGACCAGACTCTGCAGCGCAGTGACTACGTGGGCCGCGATCAGCACCGGATCGATGGTCTGGTGCGGCGCCGCCGCATGGCCACCACGTCCCAGAATCTCGATCTCGAACTGATCGACCGACGCCATCACGGGCCCCGCCATGATCCCGATCGTGCCGACCGGCAGGTCGTTCCAGAGGTGAATGCCGAACGCCGCGTCAACTTTGGGCTTCTCGAGCACGCCGTCCTGGATCATCGCTTGCGCGCCATTGGAGACTTCTTCGGCCGGCTGGAACGCGAACTTCACACTGCCGGGGAGCGCGAGCGGGGCCAGACGGCGCGCCACCTCGAGTCCGATCGCGACGTGCCCGTCGTGACCGCAGGCGTGCATTTTCCCGGGCTGCCTGGACCGATAGGGGACCGCGTTGGCTTCCTCGACAGGCAGGGCGTCCATATCGGCACGGAGCAGCACGCACCGGCCGTCTTTGCCGGCATTCTTCTTCAATCCGATGACGCCCGTCTTGCCGATTCCGGGCGTGACCTGATAGCTCAGCGCCCGGAGCCGCTCGGCGATGAGCTGCGCGGTGCGGGTCTCCTCGAAGCCCAGCTCGGGATGCTGATGGATGTCGCGTCGGGTAGCGACCAGCGAATCGCGATCCACCGGCGCGGGCGCTCTCATACCAGCGAGCTCGGGCACAGCCGGTTGATGACGCACTCGGCGCACTTCGGGCGCCGCGCGATGCAAACGGCGCGGCCGTGCAGGATCAGCGTGTGTGAAAACCAGGTCCAGTCGTCGCGCGGGACGATCTCCATCAGCTCGTGCTCGATCTTCACCGGGTCGTCCTGCCGGGTGAGGCCCAGCAACCGGGTCAGACGATGGACGTGCGTGTCCACGACGATGCCCTCGTTCTTCTTGAACCAGGTGCCGAGGATGACGTTGGCGGTCTTGCGGCCCACGCCGGGCAGGGCGGTCAGCTCTTCCATGGTTTGCGGCACTTCGCCGCCATGCCGCTCGACGAGCGCCTGCGCCATGCCAATGATGGATTTGGTCTTGTTCCGGAAAAAGCCGGTGGACTGAATCTCCTTTTCCAGCACTCGGGGATCGACAGCCGCGTAGTCGGCGGCCGTGCGGTACTTCGCGAACAGATGTGGCGTGACCAGGTTGACCCGCGCGTCGGTGCATTGCGCGGAGAGAATCGTCGCGACGACGAGCTCGAGGGCGTTGCTATGGTGCAGCGCGCAGGTCGCGTCCGGATACTCGCGCTTCAGGCGAGCGATGATCTTCCGCGCCCGCGCCTTGCGTTCGGTCGTCGCGACTTTCGTCTTCATGGGTCAGCCGGAATCTAGCAGCGTCAGGAGCCGGCACGTGAGCAGCAACAGCTCGGCGGCATTGGCCACGGAGTACAGTCCGGCTGCCGAGCCGCCCGCCAGCTTGGGAGCGAATGGTGCAGTGCCATCCTCGCGTGCTGCCGCGATTTCGATTTCGCCCGCCGTCGGATCGTCAGGATCGGCTCGGCCCTCCAATCCTACCGCGCTGAACCCCGGTCGATCCGGACGCATCCCGAAGATCGCGAGGACATCGATTGCGCCGTCTCCCGCGGCGGCTTCGCTCACGAACATGCCGTCGAGCGGCTCGGGCGGGCTGCCTTCGTTCGGCGAGCCCCAGACGCGCAGCTCGGGCAGCTGCAGATACTGCGCGGGATGCGGCAGCGCCGTCGTGATGCGCGCTTCGAGGGCGGCCCGACGCAAGGTCTCGTCGCCGATCTGATAGACCGGTTGCTCGGCGGCCCAAAACTGGTATGCGTGATGCAGCAGCAGCACGTGCACCTCGAGCGCATCTGCGCCGGCGCCTTCCGGCACAATCTCCTTGAGCAACCTTCCAACGGGTTCCAGCAATGCGAAGCGATCGCGGTCAGTGACCGCTGCGCCGTCCTGCTGTAGTGCCTCGGCGATGCCCGGAAACCGTGGCTCGATCTCGCTGAAGGCGAGCGCGAAAGGCGTCGTTCTCATGCTTTGGGAAGGAAATCGTCCAGGGTACGGACAAACTCGGCGGTTGCCTCGACGTGTGGGCAGTGCCCCACGGGAAGCTCCTTCAGTCGAGCCTTGACTAAGGCGGCCAGCTCGCGCGACGCGGCGATCGGCAGCGGATCGAACGTGCCGTGTACGACGAGGGAAGGGGGAAGGGGGACGCGGGACGCGGTCTCCTTGAGCTTGGGTCGCAGATCATAGTCTCCCAGACTCTTCCAGACTGCTTCCTGGGTGCGGGCGGTCACGCGAAACGGCGTGAGGTTTTTCGCGTCGTGGAAGTCGCGAAAGTACCCGGCTACGGACAGCTCGAAGGCTCGCCGTTGGTAGGCAGCGGGATCACGCTCGCGTAAGCCGCTCGCCCGCAGCGCATCACGCTCGCGCTTGATTTCCGGGGTCGCCATGCGGCGCGCGAATTCCTCCTCGAACTGACGCCGGTATTCGGCGGTGATCGAGGCCGGGGCGACGAGCGCCAGCCGGTCGACGCGGTCGGGATGTTCGAGGAAGTACAGCACTGCCAGCAAGCCGCCCCAGGAGTATCCACACACCGTGAGCCGCTCGAGGCCCAGCTGCGCGCGAATGCCCTCCAGGTCTGCGACATGCTCCTGCCAACCGACCGGGGTGTCCCGCGACGCCGGCGATTGGCCGCCGCCACGCTGGTCGTAATAGAAGAGAGAGCGACCCGGTGCGAGCAGGTCGTATTGCGGCAGGAGGTAGTCGTGACTCGCGCCTGGACCGCCGTGGAGAACGACGACGAGAGGGCCGGACCCCACCTGCCGAGTGAACAGATGCACTACAGCAGTACAGCCAGCGCGTCGGCGACTTCCTTCACCTCGGCATGTTCGCGCTCGCCGAACCCGTTCGGCACGTCGGAATCAATATCGATTTGGCCGAGGGTGTGGTCGCCGCGTCGAATCAGCACGACCAGCTCCGACTTGGTGAACAGGTTACAGGCGAGGTAATTCCCGATCGCGCTCACGTCGGCGACATTCTGGTCCCGCTTTTCCGACACGGCAGTTCCGCACACGCCCTTTCCGACGGGGATGCGAGTGTGCTCCGTCTCGCGGCCGGCGTAGGCTTCCAGTTCCAGCTCGTCGCCGTGGAGCATGTACGCGTAGACGGAGGTGTAGGGCGGGCCCCACGACTGAATACGCTCGCACGCCATCTGGAGCAGCGCCTGACGCCCCTCGTCGTGCAAATGTGCCGCGCGCAGCGCGCGCACGACCTTCGTGGCTTCCGACGCGGCGCTGCTGGTCACGGGCGTTTCCCCAACACCGTAGTGGCACGCCGCTCGAGACCGTCGCGCGTGCTCACGATGACGACGGTATCGCCCGCCTGATGGCTGCGCAGCGCGTCGGTCATGTCGTACAAGTTGCCGATGTGTTTGTCGCCGATCGCCGTGATCACGTCGCCCGCCAATAGGCCCGCCTGCGCGGCGGGGCTGCCCGCGCGGACGCCGGTGATGCGGACTCCATCGGACACGCCGCCCCCGCTCATGTCGGGAATCGTGCCGAGATAAGCCCCGTAGCCTGATCCCCCCGTTGTCGCCTGCGGGCGGGGAGCATCCACGAACGTCAGGGGACCGGGCCGATTGGCCAGCGACCACGCGAGATCGGCGACGAACTGCGCGACCTGCGCGATTCCGGTGACGTTGAGCTTGTCCCAGTCGTCGGTCGAGCGGTGATAGTCCTCGTGCAGGTCGGTGAAAAAGTGCAGCACCGGATGGCGTGTCGCGAAGAAGACGGCGTGATCGCTGGGTCCCCAGCCATCTCCCGACGCCCGGAGGTCAAATCGCGGCGGCGTGTTGAGGGAATCGAGCAGGGCGGGGAATTCACGCGCCGTCCCGGCACCGAGCGCCAGTAGGCGCGCATTCCGCAGCCGCCCGACCATATCGAGGTTGAGCATCGTGTAGAGCGAGTCGATCGGCTGCGGCGTCGAGTGGTGCACGAAGTAGGACGAACCGAGCGTGCCCAGCTCCTCGCCGCTGAATGCGACCAGGACGACCGTCCGGGCGGGATGCCGCCTGGCCAGGAGCCGGCCGATCTCCAGCAAGGCCGCGGTTCCGGACGCGTTGTCGTCGGCGCCGTTGTGGACTTTGCCGGTCGAATCGGGATCGAGCGCGCCGAATCCGCCGAGTCCCAGGTGATCGTAATGCGCGCCGATGACGACCATTTCCCCCCGCAGCGCCCGCGCGGATCCGGGGATGATGGCGACGACGTTGCGCGTGGGCGTCCCGCCGAGTGTGGTGTGGAGCACGGCCGGCGCATCGGCGGGGATCGTGAAATCCTGGAAGGAAACGCGCAGCCCAGCGCGCGCGAGGCCGTCCCGGATGTACGCCCCCGCGCGCTGGAGCCCGGCAGTCCCGACGCCACGGCCTTCCTGATTGTCGTCGGCGAGGAACTGCACGTCGGCCAGGATCCGCCGCGCCGCGGGCGACAGCGTGTCTTGCGGAACGCCGCACAGGGCCGTTGTGAGCAGGAGCAGTGCGATCATGGGGCGTACTCTATAGATTCAGCCTCCCCATGGCCACCCCGCAGGACTTCGCCGCGTCGGTCGCACGCACGCTCGACCTGTTTCGCGATCCTGGGGCGAAAGAGAGCCAGAAGGCGCAGTTCCGCACGCTGGTTTCCATGCTCAAGGTCGAGGGTGTGATGATCGCGGCGCAGGACGGGAAGCTGCTCGTCAACGCCGCGACGGTAGATGCCGAGACCCTGCTGCAGCGGCTCGAGTTTCACTCTGTAAGAGAGATCGCCATTCCGGCCGATCCTCCGCTCCCCGAGATGTTCGAGCTGCTCCGGGCGCTTGCCGATCAGCCGGGCGATGACGATCTCGCGGCCCGGCTCCGGGCGAGCGGGGCGACACACATCTCCGTTCGGATGCAGACCTTCGTGTTCGGAACGCCGATTGCCCCAATCACCAAGGCTCCGCCGCGTCCGGTCCCGAGTGCGGCCAGCGGGACGGAGGATATCCCCGAGATCGTGCGGGAATCGACCGCTCAAAGCTCCGGGTTTTCCCCGGCGGCGGCGGCGACGCGGACGACGGCCGACCTGATCGCGCAGCTGAAGGAAAAGCCGGATGGACCGCATGTCGGCGACGTGCTGGCGGTCCTGGGCCGTCAGCTCGAGACGGCGATGAAGACCAACCGCACCACGCAGGCACTGATGATTGTCGCCGGGATCGTCCGGGCAGAGCAGCAGGTGAGCGACGCGTCGCGACGCCGGCAGTACTCGATTGCGCTGAAGCGCGTGTACAGCAAGGCGCTGCTCGAAGCGATCGCCGAGGTGGCCAATGATCCCACGGACCGGGAGGACGCCCTGCTCGTGCTGCGCAGGGCAGGGGAGGATGGCGTCGAAGTGCTGCTGGACCTCCTGGTGGCGGCACCGACCATCGAGGAGCGGCGCGGCATTTTCATGGCGCTGACCGGCATGAAGGAGGGGACCGACCAGCTGGTCCATATGCTCGGGCATCACCAGTGGTTCGTCGTTCGGAACGTCGCCGAGCTGGCGGGCGAGCTCGGCCTGGACGAGGCCGTGCCGGCGCTCGCCAAGCAGCTCGAGCACGACGACGAACGGGTCCGCAAGGCGGTCGCCATGGCGCTCGCGAAGATCGGGTCGAGCTCGGCAGCCGAGCCGCTGCGGCGCGCGTTGCGCGACAAATCTTCCGAGGTGCGCATGCAAGCCGCCCTCGGCGTCGGCGGGCGCAAGTCGAGCGCCCTGGCGATGCCGCTGGTGGTCGCGATGGAGGAGGAAGAGGATGAAGCCGTAGAGCGCGAGCTGATTCTCGCACTGGGCCGGATCGCCAGCGCGTCAGCCGTGCAGGCGCTCATCAAGTTTGCGCAGCCGGGTGGCCGGTTATTTGGACGGAAGCCGGCCGCACTGCGCGCCACGGCGGTCGAGGCGCTTCGCATCGCCGCGACGCCGGCGGCGATAGGAACGCTCGAAGGTCTCACCGATGATGGTGACAAGCAGGTCCGCACCGCCGCTCAGTCCGCCCTCGCGGATCTGAAGCGAAAATAGGGCAGGTTTTTCTGCCTGAATGTCACTTGCAGATCGCCTCGAAAACCGCATAACGCAACGTCAAATATTTCGCCAACAGCACGAGCACATTTTGCGCTGTCCGACGGACTTATCGTGTTGCCCCATAACGCGTTATGTCTCCCGTGCCAAAATGGGTGCGGTTCTTGCCCGTAGGGGGGTGCTGTCAAACAACCACGACCTCTTCGGTCAGGAGAGATCATGAAAAGCGTTCGCGTCCTCTTTGCTGTGCTCGGCCTCTCGGCGTTGCCGCTGTTTGCGGTCGCCGCTCAGGCTCGTGGCAACAGCGCCAACAACAGCGCCAACAGCGCCACCGCCTGCAAAGTGATGCCGGCGGCCGCTGGGAACAGCGGTCGTGTGCCGCCGGGCCAGGCCAAGAAGTGCCAGGACCCGGTGCCGCCTCCGCCTCCGCCTCCGCCGCCGCCGCCGCCGCCGCCGCCACCGCCGCCGCCGCCGCCGCCGCCGCCGCCGCCGCCGCCGCCACCGCCACCGCCGCCGCCGCCGCCGCCGCCGCCGGCTCCGGTGCCACCGCCACCGCCACCGCCGCCGCCGCCGCCGGCTCCGGTGCCACCGCCACCGCCGGCTCCTGGGATCAACGAGGTGCACGGTATGGTGTGGGAAGACGTCGACGGTAACGGCGCCCGCGATCCGTTCGCGGGTGAGATGGGGTTAGCCGGTTGGAGCGTGCAGCTGTTCGATGCCAATGGCCTGCTCTTGAGCAGCGCCTCGACGGATGACGCGGGCAATTACATCTTCGCCGCGCTCCAGGCCGGTACGTACAGCGTGTGCGTAGTGGGCCAGCCCACGTATCACCAGACCGTTCCGTTGAGCGGTACGGGCTGCGGAGGGCTGGGATATACGTTCCCGATCCAGGTCAGCACCTTTGGGTCCTGGACGATTAACATCGACTTCGGGCAGATGTTGAACTAAGTACCGATTCACTCCTGACCAACTCAGGGTCCCGGGCAGTCTGCCGGGACCCTGTTTGTTTTTGAGATCACATAGAGCGTGTCGGTGCCGAGCCGGCCCTGTAGGGCACGGTTAACGAGGGATGAAGTCGGTGTTCGGTTCCAGCCGGCGTGCGAACGCGGCGAGCAGATCGGCGGCGCGATCGAGATCCTCGAGCGCCACCATTTCATTCGGGCTGTGCATGTAGCGGTTGGGCACGCTCACGAGCCCGGTGGGAATGCCGCGCATGGCGTTGTAGATCGCGTCGGCGTCGGTCCCCGTGTCGCGCGGCGCCGCCTGGATCGTGAAGGGGATCTTCGCGCCTTCGGCGCACTCGGCCAGCAGATCAAACACCACGGAGCTCACCGAGGAGCCACGGCTCAGCACCACGCCGCCGCCCAGCTTGTGATCGCCCGACTGCTTCTTGTCGGCGCCGGGATAGTCGGTCGCATGGGTGACGTCCACCACGACCGCGACATCGGGCTCGATTCCCACCGCGCTGGTGCGGGCTCCGCTCCCGGTCCAGGCAATCTCCTCGCGGGTCGACGCGACGGAGAATACCGCAGCGTGTTTGGGGCGCGCCGTCGCCAACCGACGGAGTGCCTCGGCCGCGACGAAAGCGCCAATACGGTTGTCGATGCTGCGAGACACGATGCGGCCGTTCGGGTACTCCTCGACCCGGGTATCCAGGACACCCGCATCGCCAATCCGGACGCGCGCTGCCGCCGCATCGCGGTTGGCCGCGCCGATGTCGATCCATAAATCGATCACCTTTGTGACGCGGTCCAGCTCCTCCTTCTTCAACTGGTGAACCGCTTTCTTCCCCACCACGCCGTGCACCGGGCCCTCGCGGCTGAGGATCAGGACGCGCTGACCGACCAGCACCTGCGAGTCCCATCCTCCGATGGCGCTGAAGTAGAGAAAACCATCATCATCGATGTGCGTGATTTGAATCCCGATTTCATCGATGTGGCCCGCGAACATCACCCGCGGCTTGCCCTTGGGGTTCAAGACGGCAACGGAGTTGCCGTGCACGTCGGCGCGGACGTCGTCGGCGAATTCCCCGACCTCGTCGCGCCACACGCGGCCCGGTGCCTGCTCAAAGCCCGACGGCCCCGCCGTATCGAGCAGCTTCTTCAGGAATCCGACGGTCTTGATGGTCACGCTGTCGTTGTGTGTGTCGTTATAGTGTCGTTATGGTGTCTACTGCCGGCGGAGCCCGGTGCGATAGAGCAAGAATCCCAGGATCGCAAACATGATCAGACCGACGATGGCTGAGGTGGCGAACGCCCCCAGGGTGTGATACAGCGGGATTTTTTCGGCGAGCCAGTCGGCCGCCATGCCGCGGGCGCTGCCCCAACCCGCGATTGCTGCGACGGCAATCCCGCAGATCGCGCCGCCGGCGATCAAGCCGCTGGCGAACAACACGCCCGGACCCGACTCGATCTCCGCGAGCGACCGGTTATCCGAACGACTGCGGCGCTCGACCAGCCAGCGCACGATCCCGCCCGCGAACATCCCCGCCGACGTCGTGATCGGCAGGTACACCCCGACGGCGACCGGCAGCGAGGACACACCCATCAGCTCGATGGCGATCGTCAGGAACACGCCGATCAGCACCAGACCCCAGGGCAGCTTGTGCGTCAGGATCCCATCGGTGATCAGCGCCATCAGCGTCGCCTTGGGCGAGTCGAGCCGCTTCAGTTCGTGGCCCCGGTATTCGCGAATCCGGCCGCCGATGCCGGGATCCACCACGTAGCGGATCTCGTGTGACGCGGCATCGACGAGGTACTTGCCGGGGGGCACGCCCTGCGTCTCCACGTAGACACGAATCACCTGATAGCTGTTGTTATCGATCGAATCCGTCCCACCGATGCCGAAGCGCGACATGGTCTCGGTATGCACCACCACGTTGCCGTCGGGGCTTTTGCCGCTCGCCGGTGCGACGAAACCGGCCCGCGTTTCGGGGACCTGGTAGCTGTAGGCACTATTGAGGAATGTCAGCGTCCAGCCCACGGCCAGCGCGGATCCGATCGCCCCGATCAGGATCGCGATCTGCTGGCGCCTGGGCGTCGCGCCGACCAGGAATCCCGTCTTCAGGTCCTGCGACGTGTTGCCGCCATTCGCGACGGCCACGGCGATGACGCAGGCAATCGAAATGGCGCGCACGCGGTCATCGATCTGATTCCAGCCGAGCAGCAAAAAGATGAAGGAGATCGCGATCAAGGCCGCGATGGTCATCCCAGAGATCGGGTTCGCCGAGCTGCCCACCTGCCCGCAGATCCGCGATGACACGGTCGTGAAGAAAAACCCGAAGATGATGATCAGGATGCCACCGAGGAGGTTCACGCCAATGCCTGGGATCAGCGCGATCGCGATGGCGAGCAGGATCGAGCCGAAGACGGTGACGCTGATCGGCAGGTCGTCGTCGGTACGCAGCTTCGCCGTGACCGCCTGGCCGAGGCGGCTGGCGCGCATGTCGGCGAAGCCGGCGCGGAACGCCCCGACGATGGTCGGCAGCGAGCGCGCCAAGGCGATGATGCCGGCGCTGGCCACCGCGCCGGCGCCGATATAGAACACGAAGGCCGCCCGGATCTCGCCGGCGGACATGTCGCGGATCAGCTTGGTCGTGCCGAACATCGGCTCCGTCATCGCGCTACCGAACAGCTTGATCGCCGGCATCAAGACGACGTAGGCGAGACAGCCGCCCGCGAACAGATAGCCGGCGATGCGAGGGCCGATGATGTACCCGACGCCGATCAGCTCCGGACTCGCCTCGACCCGCACCTCGGCACCCTGGTAGGAGCGGATCACCTTACCGGGATACTCCTGCCACAGCTTCAACGCCGTCATCAGGAACTTGTAGACGAACGCGATCCCAAACGCCTGGAAGACCGTCTTCGCATGAATGCCGCCGCGCTCGCCCGCGATCAGCACCTCGGCGCAGGCCGTCCCCTCGGGGTAGGGCAGATTGCCGTGCTCTTTCACGATCAGGGCGCGGCGCAGCGGGATCATCATCAGGACGCCCATCAGACCGCCGGCGATCGCCAGGATCGTGACGCGCGAGATGTCGAGATCGTAGCCCATCAAGAGAATCGCGGGGATCGTGAAGACGACCCCCGCCGAGACCGAGTCCGCCGCTGAGCCGGTCGTCTGCACGATGTTGTTTTCGAGAATGGTAGAGCGACCGAGCCAGCGGAAGATCGTGATCGACAGCACAGCAATCGGGATCGACGCGCTTACTGTGAGACCAATCTTCAGCGCCAGGTAGACGTTGGAGGCGCCGAAAATCAGACCTAGCAAAACCCCTAGGGCTATCGCGCGCGGCGTGAGCTCCGCGGGCGCCTGGGACGCCGGGACGTACGGCTGGTGTGTCGGGCTCGTCATAGGCGGCACAATCTGCCCTCACGACAGCATAAGTGTCCAGCAGTCGTCCATCGACCAACAGCGAACCTGGGTCAGCTCTGCGGGTAATTGGGTGCCGATGACAGAATCGACCAGCGTGATGCTGCACGAGCTACGCACGGCTCTTTCGGGTGCATACGACATCGAGGCGCCGCTGGGGCGCGGCGGCATGGCGTTCGTGTATCTGGCACGCGAGCGGCGGCTGGACCGGCCGGTCGCCATCAAGGTGCTCGCGCCCGAGCTCGCCGACGACGAGACCAGCCGCAAGCGGTTCCTGCGCGAAGCCCGAACGGTGGCGCAGCTCGCACATCCCAACATCGTCCCGATTTTCACGGTGGACGAGATCGGCGGGTTCGTGTTTTTCGCGATGGCCTACGTGGCCGGCGAAACGTTGGCGCACCGGGTCGCAACGCGCGGCCCGCTCGATCCGCACGAGGCGGGCCGGTTGTTGTGCGACGTCGGCGAGGCGCTCGACTACGCGCATGCGCGCGGCGTCGTCCATCGCGACGTGAAGCCCGACAACATCCTGATCGATGAGGCCACGGGACGGGCGCTGCTCTCCGACTTCGGGATCGCTCATGCGAGCCCTCCGTCGCGCTCGTCGGGGGGGCGCCAGCTGGGACGTCCCGCGGCGCCGCGCGGGCACGTCATCGGCACGGCGGCGTTCATGAGCCCGGAACAGGCGAGCGCGGAACTCGTGGACGCCCGGAGCGACATCTACTCACTCGGTGTGGTCGCCTACTACGCGCTCTCGGGCCGACTGCCCTTCCAGGCGAACACCGACGAGGGGTTTCTGGCTCAGCACATCTCTGATCCCGCTCCCAAGCTCGCGACGGTCGTGCCCCCCCCGATGGTCCCGCCCCGCCTGGCGCAGATCGTCGATCGCTGTCTCTCGAAGGAGCCATGGGCGCGCTACCCGGATGCGGGGGCAATGGTGCGGGCCGTCACGGCCGCCGTTGCGCCTCCAGCCGTGCCGCTGGCGATCCGGGCTTTCATGGTGCGGAGCACGCACCTGGAGGCGCCGGGTCTGATCTACGCATTCGCGACGGGCGTCGGGTTGTTGCCGGCGACGGTCGCCGCGTGGCTGTCACCAACGACGGCAACCCTGCGAGCCGCTACCACCGTCGCGCTTGGTGTTGCCCTGCTGCTGCCGGTCGTGGTGGCGGTCGTTCGCGTGCGCCGCTTGCTCGCCGCCGGTCACAAGCGCGAGGAGCTGGTCGCGGCGCTGGCCGCGCGTCAGGCGCGGCGGCGGGAGGAGTTGGCGTTCGTGTACGGTCCGGCCCCTACCAGTTTCGAACGCTTCATCGCATGGCTCGCGCGCCTCGCATTGCTGACGACTAGTGTGGCCGTTGGCGGTCTGCTGGACATCATCAACGTGCCCTGGCTGGTCGCGCCGCTCCTTCCGTTCATCACCGCCGGTGGTGCGGCGACCGCACTCCTCGCCGCGGTCGTGGCACGCGCCCGCACGGAACAGCGTACGGACCCGCGTGGCGAGCGCACCCTCCGATTTTGGCGCGGCCCGCTAGGCCGTGCGCTCTTCCGCGTTGCGGATCCTGCAGGAGCCAGGCCGGTTACGCGTGTCGCCTCGATTGTCGGCCGCGTAGAAACGCCCGCCTGACCCGGCGTTAGTTTAGGGTGCCATGACGCACTCCGCTCCCGATCGCCTGTTTCTCGATTTCCAGGGCGCCGTCGCCGGCCGCTACTCGCTCGAACGCGAGCTGGGGCGCGGTGGCATGGGTGTCGTCTACCTGGCGCGCGAAGTGCGCCTGGACCGTCCGGTCGCAATCAAGCTGTTACCGCCTTCGAAGGCGTCGGATCCGAAGCTCCGCGAGCGGTTCCTGCGCGAGGCACGCACGGCGGCCAAGCTTTCCCATCCCAACATCATCCCAATTCACGCCGTCGAAGAAATCGGCGAGTTCGTGTTTTTCGCGATGTCGTACATCGAGGGCGAGACTCTGACGGAGCGGGTGCGGCGGCGCGGGCCGCTCGCGCCTTCCGAGGCATCGCGTGTGCTGCGCGACGTCGCCTGGGCGCTCGCCTACGCCCATGGACAGGGCGTCATCCATCGGGACGTGAAGCCGGACAACATCCTGCTCGAGAACAACGGCCGCGTGCTCGTGGCCGATTTCGGAATTGCCAGCGTGGTCGCCGGCGCGGGCGCGCTCGCGACGGGCGAAGTGGTAGGCACGCCCGAGTTCATGAGTCCCGAGCAGGCGCTCGGCGAAGCGGTCGATGCCCGCAGCGACCTCTACTCGCTGGGGATCGTCGGCTATTTCGTGTGTTCGGCCGCACTGCCATTCGAAGCGGACAAGGCGACCGAGGTGCTCGCGAAGCAGGTGACGGAGCCGGCGCCCCCGCTGGCAGCCGTCGCGCCGCTCGTCCCGCGGCGACTCGCCCAGGCGCTCGACCGGTGCCTCGCGAAGGAGCCGGCGGATCGTCCGGACGGGCCGGCCGCGCTGGCCGAGCAGCTCAGCCACGCGTTGGAGCAGCGGCGCGAGCTACCGGTGGCGTTGCGCGCTTTCGTCAAGCGCGACGCGCGGCTCGATGATGCCGGGGTGTTGCTCTATCCGTTTGCCATGTTGTTCGTCGCGCCGCTTGCGGCCGTGCTCACGGGCTCCCCGTCATTCGGATTCTTCACGCTCCTCACCGGCTACACCGTCGTGCCCGTAGCCGTGCTCATCAACCGCGCACGCCGGCTCCTCAGCGCCGGGTTTGGCCACAGTGACATCGGTGTGGCATTCAAGGCGGAGATCGAGCGCAGCCGAGAGGAGCGCGCGTTCGGATCGGGCCACGGTGGTGGGCCGTCGGTATTCGAGCGGGTCCTTCGTTGGATCAGTGCCATCGGTCTCGGCACCGCGGCGTTCGCGTTCGCCGGCTTCGCCGGTTCGAGCCCGGGCAATTATCCATTGATGGTGCTGATGGCGTGGTCGTTGACGGGTGGGATCGTGTCGGGGATCGGTGCGCTCGTGATGCTACAGCGGCGCCGCGACGTGGATGTCGAGTTCTGGGGGCGGCTGTGGACGGGCCGCTTCGGCCGCTGGCTGTTCGGCGTGGCGCGGATGTTTACCGGCGGGAAGTCGCTGCCCGCGTCACTCACCCACCGTCCGACCGAGCTCGCGCTCGGCATGGCCGCCGAGCAGCTCTACGACACCCTGCCAAAGGTCACGCGTCAGCAGCTGCGCGAATTACCCGACGTCGTCCATCGACTCGAGCAAGACGCGCAGCGCATGCGCGCCAGACTGGAAGAGCTCCAGGAAGCGCTCTCGGACGTCGGGCAGCGCGGCACACCCGGCACCCCTGAACCTTCGATCGGCGCCCGTCAGGACCGCATCGTCGCGGACTTGACCGCCGAGCGTGACCTGGTGCAGCAGCGTCTCAAGGACGCGGTCGCCGCGCTCGAAACGATTCGGTTGAATCTCTTGCGACTGCACGCGGGCACAGGCTCGGTCCGCAGTCTGACGACCGATCTGGGTTTGGCGCGGGAAGTGGCGCGCAGCATCAGCGCGCAGATCGAAGGATTTCGCGAGGTGGAAAGCTCGCTCTAGTCGCGCACGCGCTGCAGCCGTTCGACCGCCTGCTCCAGCATGTCCTCGGTCTTGCAGAACGCGAACCGCACGTACTTGCGGCCCAGCTCGGGACGCGAGTAGAAGCTCGAGCCCGGCACTGACGCGACGCCATGCTCGATGGTCAGCCATTCCGCGAACTTGTCGTCCGGCAGATCGGAAAGCCCTGAGAAGTCGGCCATCACGTAGTACGCGCCCTGGGGTGGCCGGCACGTGAAGCCTGCCTTGAGGAGTCCCGCGCAGAGGATGTCCCGCCGCCGGCGGTAATCCCGCGCCAGCCCGTCGTAGTAATCGTCGCCGAGTGTTTCGATACCCACCGCGACAGCCTCCTGCAGCGGGGCCGGAGCGCCGACGGTGAGAAAATCGTGCACCTTGCGGATGGCGCCGGTCACATCGGGAGGCGAGATGATCGTGCCGATCCGCCAGCCCGTGACACTGAATGTTTTCGAGGCACCGCTCGTCGTAATCGTCAGATCGGCCATTCCCGGCAGCGTCGCGAGGGGGATGTGCTCACCCTCGTAGTAGATATGCTCGTAGATCTCGTCCGTGACGGCGAACGCGTTGTGTCGCCGGCACAGCTCCGCGATCGCGGTGAGCTCTGCGCGCGACAGCACCCGGCCCGTGGGATTGTTGGGCGTGCAGACGATGATGGCGCGCGTCTTCGCCGTGAATGCCTTGCCGAGACGGTCCAGGTCGATCGGCCCCTCGGCGGGCATCGGAACGAAGACCGGTTTGGCGTCGCACAGGATGGCGTCGGGTCCGTAGTTCTCATAGAACGGTTCGAACACGACGACTTCATCGCCCGGATTGACGATGCCAAGTAGCGCTGACACCATCGCTTCGGTGGCTCCGCAAGTCACTGTGACCTGCGTCATTGGATCGACGGGCATCCCGTACCAATCTTGGTACTTCGCGGCCAACGCGTTCCGCAGTCGGGCAGCACCCCAGGTGATGGCGTACTGGTTGACGTCATCGCGGATCGCGCGGGCCGCGGCGTCTTTTAGGACGTCGGGGCAGGGAAAGTTGGGGAAGCCTTGGGAGAGGTTGATGGCCCCGTGCTCATTCGCGAGCCGGGTCATCCCACGAATCACCGATTCGGTAAAACCGTGCGTGCGGCGTGCTGTGCGCATGATCGCCAAAGATATCGTCTTGACCGCCACTTCGGACGGAGGCTAATTCGCTGGCTGTGAAGTCCCGCCGTGAGCCTTTGCTCGCCCGGTCGGGAGGGGCGGGGGGGGCCCGCGCGGTTCTAGCGCTGGGCCTTCTTCTAACGCTTGCCACATGCCGTGATGCGTTCGAGCCACACACCCTGGCTCGAATCGCGGTCGCGCCAGTGCTGCCTTCAGAAGCGATCCTTGCTGGTTTCGGCCTGACCATCGATCGGGTGCGGTTCGTTGTGGTGCGGCCTCTGGCCGACACGCTCGCCGATACTACGGTCGCCCTGCCACCGGACGTAACGGAGCTCGCGCTCGACATTCGCGTGCCCCTCCTCACCAATCCCGAAACGCTCAGCGTGTCGGTCGTGGCATTGGGGGGGACGATCCCTCTGTTTACTGGCACGCGGCTGGTGCGGGTGCCAACACCGCTGCCGCCGCCCGAGATCCCGATCACGACCTACATCGGCCCCGCGGCGGACAGCATCGTGATCCTGCCGCGCAGCCCCTTCGTTCTTCTGAACGACTCGCTGCGGTTGCAGGTGCAGGGCTTCAACGGAGGCCTCCCCGTAACGCGGTTCTTCGTGGCATGGGAGACGAGCGACGCGACGGCCCCCATCAACTCCTTCGGCGTGTTGCACGCGCCCGCCGTCCGGGGCGCCGTGCGCGTGCGGGCCCGCACGCCCTCCGGCGCCGCCGATTCCGTGACGGCGACCTTCACGCTACCCGCCACGCAGCTCCTCGCGCTCGCGGGAGGCGGTCAGATCGACACGATTGGCCAGCTGCTCGGCACGCCGCTCGAGGTCCAGGCGCGCGCCGCCGACGGCCTGGGTGTGGGTGGCGTCGCGGTGCATTTCCGGGCGCTCACCGGCGGGGGCAGCGTGACCGACTCGGTCGTCGTGACAGACAGCGCCGGCCGCGCGCGCACGACCGTCACGTTGGGCGGGCTGCTCGGAGGCCAGACGTTCGAGGCCACGGTCCCGGGACTCAGCGGCAGCCCGGTGACCTTCGACGTCGTCGCCCTCGCCGGACCGGCCGCGCAGCTCCTCGCCATCGCGGGTCTCGGGCAGCTCGCGACTGTGGCCACCGCACTCCTGACTCGCCCCGCGGTGCAGCTCAAGGATGCCCTCGGCAACCCGGTCGCGGGGGCGAGCGTGACGTTCGCCGTGAGCGGCGGCGGCGGCAGTCTGACGGGCGGCAGTCAGCTCACGAACGCCGCCGGCATCGCGACGGTGGGCAGTTGGACGCTCGGCACCATTGCCGGTCCGAACACGCTGACGGCGAACGTACCCGGTGTGACGCCCGTGGTGTTCACGGCGACTGGGCTGGCGGGATCGGCTACGACCATCGTCAAGATCGTGGGCGATTTACAGTCGGCGATCGTGAACACGATCGTGCCGATCGCTCCGCAGGTCAGGATCGTGGACCAGTTCGGCAATCCAGTCGCCGGCAGGACGGTCAACGCAGCCGTGGCCGCGGGAGGCGGGAGCATCACGAACTCCGCGCCGGTGTCGGACTCGGCGGGTGTCGCGAGCGTCGGGGGCTGGCGACTCGGGACTCTCGTCGGCGCGAACGCCGTCACTGTGAACGGGACCGGACTCGCCGGCAGTCCGATCACATTCACGGCAACGGGTCTCGTCGACGTTGCGTCACAAATGGTGGCGTTCGCGGGCGACGGCCAGTCGGCCCTCGTTGGGAACGCCGTGTCGATCAACCCCGCGGTGCGGGTGAGCGATCAGTATGGAAACGCAGTTGGCGGCGTACCGGTCACTTTCACCGTCAGTCTCGGGGGCGGCAGCATCGGGACTCCGGCGGTCGTCACGACTGACACGGCCGGCATCGCGAGGTCGCCCACGTGGACCCTGGGCCTCCTCGCCGGCTTGAACACGCTTAGCGCGACCGCGACCGGTCTCCCCACGCTGACATTCAGCGCCGACGGGATCGCGTCTCTGGCGTCGACGATCTCGCCTCAGGCAGGCACCGGGCAAACCGGCACTGTCGGCACCGCCCTCGCGACTGCGTACGCCGTGGTCGTGAGGGATGCCATCGGGTTACCCGTGGCCGGCGTCCCGGTGAGCTGGGTGGTGGCGTCAGGTGGAGGCGTGATTACGCCGGCGCTGGACACGACCGACGGCTCAGGGATCTCGACCGCGGTCCGGACGCTCGGCACGAGCGCCGGCGCCCAAACCGCCACTGCGTCGGTCGGCGGCCTGACGGGCTCTCCGGTACTCTTCAGCTCGACCGCGCTCGCGGGCGCGGCGACACGGCTCGTCAAGCAATCCCTCGACCCACAGGGCGGAACCGTGGCGAGCGGCGTTGCGGCGCCGGTCGTCAAGGTCGTCGATCAATACGGTAACGGTGTTGCTGGTGTCATCGTTGACTTCGTTGTCACGGGCGGAGGGGCGCTCGGTGCCGGGAAAGACACAAGCGACGCCCTTGGGCTCGCGACGACGGGCAGCTGGATCCTCGGCTCCCTCGTGGGGACCAACACCGTTGCGGCGACTGCCGGCGCGTTGCCAACGGTGACCTTCAGCGCGACTGGCGTCGCCGGCGCGCCCGCTCAACTCGCGTTCGTCACGGAGCCCACCCACGGGCTGGCCGGCAATGCGATCGCATCTACCGTCCAGGTGGCGATCCAGGACCTGTACGGCAACCTCGCGCTGCCGGCGAAGGACGTCGTGTCGCTGGGGCTGACGCCGAACACAGCCAACTTCCAGGGCAACGTCGCTGCCGCGGTGAACGGGGTCGCCTCGTTCCCCGGTTTGGTCGTCGACGGCGCGGGGCTCGGCTACAGGCTCGACGCCACGTCCGGTAGCCTGACAGGCGCGACGAGCACGACGTTCGACATCGGCGGCGTGATCGGGGCCATTCCAGTCACCCAACTCGGACCGGTCGCGGGCGCGCTGAATTTCCGTACGAGGAAGATCTACGTGCCGGGATCGGGCCTGGTCTCGGTACTGCTCGACGACAAGGAGCTTGTACCCCAACTCGCGGGCTTCGAAACGGCGTTCGGTGTCGCGGTCAATGCGACGACGAACCAGGTCTACGTGTCGAGCCTCGCGGGCCTTGTCGTGATAGACGGCAGCAGAACGCCCGACGTCATCCTCCCCCCGCCCATTCCGGTAGGGGCTGGAGCTAGGGGCGTCGCTGTGGACGAGGGGACCAACTTCATCTACGTCGCTGCAAGCGATCCACTGAAGGGCGGCCCGGCGCTCGTGCCAGTGGACGGCTCGAAAAACGTGGCAGTGTTGACGGACGTCGTCGCGCTTCCTGCAGCGGGCTCCGGAGTGGCGTTCAACCCGAACGACGGGTTCGTGTACGTGGCGATCCCGACCCTGCAGGAAGTGGTGGTCATTGATCCCAAGCCCGGTGCCGCGCGGGTCGTGACGGAAGTTCGGAACCTCGGGAAGGGCACCTACGGTGTGGCGGTGGATGTCAAGGGAAATGTCGTCTATGTGACGAACCGAGACGACAACAACGTGTCGGTGATCAACCCGGTGGACTTCAAAGAAGTGGACCGCTTACAGGTCGGTCGCAACCCCGAAGGGCTCGGGGTCGACTCCGATCGTGGCGTGGTGTACGTCGGGAACTACGGCGACGGCTCGCTATCGCTCATCGACGCCGTCAAGCTCAACGTTTTCGCGACGCTTGTTGTAGGCCAGACCCCGAAGGCGGCCGTAGTCGATCCGTCGACAGGGCGCCTTGTTGTAGGCCAGACCCCGAAGGCGGCCGTAGTCGATCCGTCGACAGGGCGCGTGTACGTGCCGAGCCAACTGGACAACGTGGTGCGGGTGATTCAGCCGTAGCCGCCGGCTACAGCTTCAGCCTCACATTGATGTCGACCAACACCGCATCCGGCGTATCGACAAACACGACGCGATTCTCGACGCGCCGGATGATCATCTTCATCTTCGGTCCCTTCCCCTTCCCGCGCCCCATGTTGCCGCGCCGGTAGTACACGACCTGGTCGTTGCCGATCGTTTCGATGCGAATGACTTCATAACCCTGACGCCCCAGCACCTCGCGTGTCACTGACACCGCGCGGCTCGGCGCGACTTCGAACTCTTTCTTGTGACCGTGCCCCTGCGCAGCGACCGGGGGGGGCGCTGCGGCGAGCACGAGGAGACCGGCGAGAAACAATAGCGAGTGCTTCATGACGAGCCTCCCATGGAGGGACGGGTCACTTCAGCAGCAACTTCGCGATCGTATTCAGCTGCATGTTGCTCGTGCCTTCGTAGATCGTGCCGATCTTCGCGTCGCGGTAAAACTTCTCGACCGGATACTCCTTCGTATAGCCGTAGCCCCCGAACAGCTCGACGGCCAATGACGTCACACGCTCGGCAACCTGCGAGGAGAGCAGCTTCGCCATCGCCGCTTCTTTCGTGTAGGGCGCTCCGGCGTCTTCGAGCCGAGCGGCGTTGTAGACCATGAGCCGCGCTGCTTCGAGCTCGGTCGCGACTTGCGCGAGCTGGAACTGCACGCCCTGAAACTCGGCGATCGGCTTGTTGAACTGCTGGCGCTCCTTCACGTATTTGAGCGACGCGTCGAGCGCGCCGCGCGCCACGCCGATCATCTGTGCCCCGATGCCGATGCGGCCCGTGTTGAGCGTCTCGATGGCCACCTTGTACCCATTGCCTACCTCGCCGACGAGATTGCAAGCCGGAACCTCGCAGTGATCGAGGATCAGCTCGGCGGTGGATGACGCGCGGATGCCGAGTTTGTCTTCTCTCTTGCCGACGCTGAATCCCTTGAAGCCGCGTTCCACCGCGAACGCCGTGATTCCTTTATAACCCTTACTCATGTCTACATTCGCAAACACCAGAAAGAGCTGAGCTTCGGCCCCATTGGTGATCCACAGTTTGCGGCCGTCGAGGATCCACTTGTCGCCCTGCTTCGTGGCTTTGGTCGCGAGTCCAAACGCGTCCGATCCCGAGCCCGCCTCCGAAAGCGCGTAGGCGCCGGCGACCTCTGCGGCGAGACGCGGCAAGTACCGCTGCTTGATGCCGTCGGACGCCCACTTCAGGAGCAGCGCGTTGACGAGGGTGTTCTGGACGTCCACGAAGATCGCGGCGGATGCGTCTACGGCGGACAGCTCTTCCACGGCGAGCACCGTCATGAACAGGCTACCGCCCGCGCCGCCGTGGCTCTCGGGGATCTCGATCCCCATGAGACCGAGCTCGAAGAACTTCGGAATGAGAGTAGGATCGAGCTGCGCGGCCTGCTCCATCGCGTGCACGCGCGGGCGGACCTCGCGCTCGGCGAAGTCGCGCACCGCGCCCTGAAACATCCGTTCTTCTTCGGTGAGGACCGTGAGTGGAGCGGTCATCCCTTCTTGTCGGACGGGCCCAGCGCCAGCATCTCCCGAATTCCGCCGAGCGACCCGAGCACGCCCGTCGCTTCGTAAGGCATGTACACGACTTTGTTGTTCTGACCAGAGACCATTTCCTTCAGCGTCTCGATGTAGCGGATGGCGATCAGATACTGCGCGGGATCGCCGCCGGTGCCCTTGATCGCGGCGGTGATGCGCTCGATGGCCTGCGCTTCGGCTTCCGCCACCTTCAGCCGAGCCGCAGCTTCCGCTTCCGCGTGCAGGATCTTGGCCTGCTTGTCGCCCTCCGCCGTGTTGATCTCCGACTGCCGGATGCCTTCCGCCGCGAGAATGCGCGACTGCCGCTCGGCGTCGGCCGTGATGATCGTCGCCCGCCGCTCCCGCTCGGCGCGCATCTGCTTTTCCATGGCGTCGCGGATGTCGCGCGGTGGGTTGATGTCCTTGAGCTCGACACGGCTGACCTTGGATCCCCATTTGTGCGTGGCTTCGTCCAGGATCGCGCGCAGCTTGGCGTTGATCGTATCGCGCGACGACAGCACATGATCGAGCTCCATTTCACCGATCACGTTCCGGAGCGTCGTCTGCGTCAGCTTCTCGATGGCATCGGGAAGATTGGCGATCTCATAGGTTGCGCGGACCGGGTCGGTGATCTGCGAATAGATCAGTGCGTCGATTTCGACGACGACGTTGTCTTTCGTGATCACGTTCTGGCGCGGGAACACGTAGACCGTTTCGCGCAGATCGATGCGCTCGGTGCGGAAGCGGCGCGAGTAGCTGTCGCCCGCCGGCGTGATGATCGTCTGGTGCCAATCGACGGAGCGGGGGCGGTCGATCACCGGCAGGACGAAATTGATCCCCGAGGCAAGCGTCTTGTGATACTTGCCGAGCCGTTCGATGATCATCGTCTGCGCCTGCTGGACGACGCGGATGCTCTTCGAAATCAGGACGACGGCGAAAAACACGAGGCCGCCGACGAGTATCGTGCCTGGGCCCATCGCTTAGAGCTCCTTCTCGACCATGAGAGTCGTGCCGTCTACCTGAATGACCGTGACCTGGGTGCCGGGCTCGATGACCGTGGCATCAGACGACGCGCCCCGCCAGTCCTCGCCCTCTACCTTGACCCGTCCGGCTGACCCCGGGCCGATGCGCTCGGTGACGATGCCCGTCTTGCCGAGCAGCGCGTCGACACCGGTCCGCAGGTCGGACCCCGGGCCGAGCTGGAGGAGATGCATGAGGCGCGGGCGTAACCCCGCCATGCTGACGATGCTGGATACCGCGAACGCGACGCCCTGCGTGACGAACCCGAGCCCTGGGATCAGGCCGACAATCCCTGCCACCGCCGCCCCGACCGCCAGGCACGCCAACCAGAATCCCGCCGTGAACATTTCTCCGACGAAGAGACCGATCGCCAGGAGAAACCAAATCAGCCAATCTTGCATAAGGTTCAAAGCTGCAACCCTTGCACCCATTTCGCTATCCAACTAGGGCCAACTCCTTCTGGAGCCGCCATGATCGCCCGCTCGCTGCTGCTCAGTACCTTCGTTGCATTCTGGTCCGTTACTGCTGCTGCACAAACCTCACGTCAGGTCCTCAAAGGCGATTCCGTCGCCATCTACAACCTCGTCGGTGAGCTGCGAGTCGAAGCCGGCTCCGGCAGCGACGTCACCGTCGAGATCCAGCGCGGGGGCGTCGATGCAGCCAAGCTCGACGTGCAATCGGGGCCGCTGCGTGGCCGCGAGACGCTGCGGATCATCTATCCCGACGACAACATCGTGATGCCCGCCTGGGGCCGCGGCTGGAACACCACGCTGCGCGTGCGGGACGACGGGACCTTCGGTGAAGAACATGGGCGGCACGACCGCGGCGGCTGGTTCCGTGACGGCCACGAAGTTCGGATCAGCGGGCGCAGCCGGGACGGGCTCGAGGCCTACGCCGATCTGCGCGTGAGCGTCCCGAAGGGCAAGAACGTCGCGCTGTACCTCGGTGTCGGAAAAGCGTTCGTCTCGAACGTCGAGGGCGTGATTCGCGTCTGGGTCGCCTCGGCGGATGTGGCGGCCGATCGCACCCGCGGCGTGCTGCGCGTCGAGACCGGCTCGGGCGACGTGAACCTGCGCACTGCCTCCGGCGACATCAGCCTCGCGACGGGCTCGGGTGACATCACCGTATCGGGCGTTGACGGCGTGAGCCTCAAGCTCGAGACCGGCTCGGGCGATGTCACGTTGACAGATGCCAAGTCTCCCAGCGTGCACGTCGAGACCGGATCGGGCACTATCGAGGCGACCGCGTCGTCAGGCGACGACCTGTCGTTCGAGACGGGGAGCGGCGACGTCGACGTCGCACTCGTCGCGACGTTCCGCTCCGTACACATCGAGACCGGCTCGGGCGACGTGACGCTCAAAGTGCCGCCTACGGTCGGTGCGGAAGTCGATCTCGACACGGGAAGCGGCGACATCGATCTCGGCGGGTTGACGCTGCAGGTGCGCCGCATCGAACACGATCATGTCACGGGAACGTTGGGGGACGGGAAGGGGCGCGTCTCGGTCGAAACGGGATCGGGCAACGTGCACCTGCAAAAGCTCTAGTCTTCACCCTCCTCGAGCCGCTGTAGCTCGCGGCGCTCTTTCTTGGTCGGCCGGCCCTTGCCTTGATAGGTGGGGGCCGGCGCGATTCTGTGGGCTTCCGCCAGCCGCTCGCGATTCGCGCGTCCTTCGGCAGACTCGTCATACAACAGCTGGGCGTCGCGCGCGGAACCGCGGCGTTCGGTCACGGCGCGCACCGTGAGGATCCAGTCATAGGGACCGACGCGCACCCGCAGGCTGTCCCCCACGTGGAGCTGCTTGGCGGGCTTCGCGCGGCTG
>WNGP01000768.1_pt1 | contig 34981 bp, 29 predicted proteins | sample 5407671 | NCBI WGS metagenome assembly WNGP01 (sample SAMN13153381, study PRJNA577476) | soil metagenome | isolation source: 40 cm soil or saprolite under Garry oak tree replicate 2 | place: USA:California | collected 2016-06-15 | reverse complement strand
AGAGGACCGCGGATTACGCGGATGATACGGATAACGGAGAAAAGGAAGACGGTTTGGTTAACCCCTAACAAATGGATCAGACAGGTAGGGGCGATTGACCCAATCGCGCGGGGCGGTTTGGATGAATGGAGTCGGCGGGAGCCGAGCGAACATACACGGGAAGCCCAAGAGAGTGCGCGAGTAGCGCGAGCAAATCAACCGCCCCTACCTAATCGGCAGAGCAGAGGACCGCGGATCACCCGCCACGGCGGGCAGGCTACGGATGATGCGGATGCCGAATCTCGGACAGAATTAACAGAATGGACAAAAGGGGATTCTGACAAATTCAGGCTATTCTGTCTAAGATCTGAACAGCGAAACAGACAAACAGCGCATTGACTAGATTGCGACGTCGCAATAGGACGCCTCAGACCGAGGCTTTGGAATTTCTTCACCGGCCGCGCGAAGTCCTTCGATATGAAACTCGATTGCGTCGTGCATCTCACGTTCGACTCCTGAGCGTGTGGAGGCCGCCGCGACACAGCCGGGAACATCCGGAGAGTATGCTGAATACCCGGATGGAGTTTCCTCAACAATGATAAGGTAGCGGTTCACTTTAGCCCTGCTTGTTTAAGGATACTGTTTGCCGTGCCTGGCGCAAGATCGTCGCTCGGCCGCCCGGCGATAGTGACCAAGCCCCGCTTGGTACGGTGTTTGAATTGCCGATGACTGCCGCGTGTGCGATCGAGATACCAGCCATTAGACTCGATAAGTTTAATTGCATCCCGGACTTTCACTGCCGCAGACTGTCACCGAATTAATTCCGATGGATGCGAACCTCGGCCAGAATTTACAAAATGGGAGTGAGCATTCGGTTCATTCTGTTTAAAACTCTGAACTGCGCATGGCGCGGATTTTACGGGGATGTGATCCCATGAACCACAGAGCATATGAAGAAATCCACAGATTTTACAGATTAGCGCAGATTGATTTTAAGAGAAAGCTAAGAAAGGAGTCAGGTAGCCGCGATTGACCTCAATCGCCCAAGGCGAGAATCACACATCCTCAAAAAGGCGGTTAAGGTTAACCGCCTCTACCAGGGATCCCGTGGTGGAAATGAACCACGAATGAACACGAATGAACACTAATTGGCAAGGCAGAGACCACGGATCACCCACCACGGCAGGCAGGCTACGGCTGATAAGGATAACGGAGTTCGGACAGAATTAACAGAATGGACAAAATTAATTCTGAGCATTCGGTTCATTCTGTAAAAATAAGAACCGCGGATGACGCGGATTTACGCGGATATGATTCGATTAAACACAGAGGACACGGAGCACGCAGAGGTCCAACCACGAATCCGGCAGCTGCCGGACGAATGAACACTAATAAAATGACGAAGGAATGAGAAATACGAATTCCACAAATGGAACTAATTTTATTGGGGTCGATTCGTGTTAATTAGTGTCTGACTCTTCCTTCGTGATCTCTGTGCTCTCTGTGGTAAATGAGCTGGGAGCCTGGCGGCATCATTCATTTAAACTTTCGACGTTGGGCGTTCGGCCTTAGCTCAAATAGAAGATCGTTTCGGCGAGGCGCCGAAACCAGCACGCGAGGCGCGTGCGCTCCCCGGATAATTCGTGTTATCCGCGTTATCCGCGGTTCCCCCTATTTTTTGTACGCTGGCACTTCGGGTAAAACCGGCGGTTTCACCAATTCCTCTTCTTCCTCCTCCGGATGCAAGGGCAACCCGGCAGGCGTAACGAGCCGCGCGGTGACAAAGATGACCAGGTTGGTCTTGATGTGTTGATCGACATTGGTGCGAAAGAGCCGTCCCACCAACGGAACATCGCCTATGATCGGGACCTTATCTTCCGTCTTCTGCACGTCTTCGCGCATCAAACCACCCAGCACGACGGTTTGACCGTCCCACACGCTCACATTCGTGGTCACCTTACGCGTGCTAAACACGGGCTGGTTAATCACATTCTCGGTGAGAGTAACTGCCTTAGAGATTGATATTCCTGCAACAGTGTTGACAGCAATTGCGTTGATGGGACTTCCGTAATTGATGAAGCCTTCGAACTCAACGACCTGCGGTACCAGATTTAGATCGATGGTTTGACCATCCGGCCCTACGACTGGTTCTACTTCCAAAGTCACGCCGGTATTTCGAGTTTCAAAATTCTGCGGCGTAGTCGGTGCGGCTATTATAGGCTGCGCGGGGGCGGGAACTAATACGCCATTGAGTACCGTCGGCGCCGTGGTGGTGGTAAGACTCGGGATCTGCGGCGGCGTAAACGTGGTTGGGTAACGAAATTCCCTCACGATCTCGATAAGCGCGCGTTGTCCACTCTTGGTTGTCACCATTGGCGCCGAGAGAAGATCGACACCTTTTTTCTGGTTCAGCGCCCGCATCACGACTTGAAACTGCGGCTGGGTAAAAACCCCGGCCAAGCTAAAAATGCCGGGAGCCACGGCGCTCGTTCCCATTGACGGGAACAGCAGCGCATCGAGCGCGTTAACACTGATCGCGGCATTTCCGCTGCGGTTTCCCGCAGTGACAGGGCCGCCCGCCGTGCCGCCAGGGGCGCTGCCCGTTCCATTTGAGGGGAAAGATGTCCCTGCGTTAGCCACTGGGTTGCCCTGTGAATCAAGCACCGGAAAATTGGCCGGATTCACAGGTGTGCCGAGTCCCGACGTGCCGCCGGAGCCGAAGATTTTGCGAGTCCCAAGGTTAAATGGACCAAGCAACCAATCGAAGCCGAGTTCCTTCAGGTTGTTTTGTGAGACCTCCACAAACTTCGCCTCAATCTCGACTTGCTTGGGGACCGCCAGATTCATTCCCTCAACGATTGCATCGACCAGATCCAAATTGTCCTGAGTGTTGCGGACGATGAGCCTGCTGCTTTGGGGAAGGAAATTCGCGCTCGCGCCTGGCGGGAATGCTACTCCCTGTGTCTCCAGGAATTCCTTGGCGCCTTCGAGAGCTACCAGCTGTGTCCCGCCGGTGGCTTCCTGTGTGTCTTTTCCAGTGCCAATGGGCGCTGCGGTTCCTGGCGCTTTTGTGTAAGCGCCACGGCCCAGCAGCGATCTCCCGGTCAGGCTGGTGGTAATGAAGTCAGGCGGCACGCGATATTCTTTTGTGATCAGATCGTTGCTCTGCTCGGTAATGGGAATGACCGATACTGCATACGGTTCCACTTTTACTTTCAAGCCAGCCTGCGCAGCGATGTAGCGGAGCGCCTCACCGAGCGGGATCTGGTTAAGCGTAAGTGTGATGCGCGCTTCTGCCGGAGAAAGCGCTGCCGCAGCGACTACGGGTCGCGCCACGGCTGGCTGGGCAGTGACCGGCCCCGTCCCCGGAGCACCAGGACCAGTAGGCGCAGCAGGAGGACCTATTGGACCCGGCGGAGAACCAGCGGCGGCTGGTGATGCTGCCGGCCCGACAGGGACCGGCGGCGGAGCTATCTGGCCGAGAGGCACCGTACGCAAGACAATATCGACACCCTTTTTCTCAGGATCGTTCTCTACGGCCTGTTCTCGGAGAAAATCGATTGCCTCACGAATGCTGGCATCCCGAAATTCTACTCGCGGAATAATGATGGTGTTCAGCTTATTGGTAATTCGCGCTGTACCGCCGGTATCTCTGGCGAAACCTACTCCTACCGGAGCGGCTGCCATGCCATATTTGTGGACTGGTTCTTCCCAGGCTTTTTCCACCTTCCAAAGCTGCCGCGCTCGCGTCTCGTTATATGCATTCTCGCCATAATGGTATTTTGCGTTGGTGATCTTCTCCTGGCCGCGGCGCGCCGCAACGTTGTACGGATCGAGGTTAAGGACCTGTTCGTATCGCTTAAACGCAAGATCGTATCGACCGGATTGGTAATAACCGTCGGCCTCAGTGAGCAATTGCTTTACTTCTTCGACTTTACCGATGAACGCCGACGTGATCGTTTTGTTGAAATATCCCGGCTGATGTAAGTGAGCGAGAAGCTCTGCTGCCGGCCGACAGTTCGGATCATAACGATCGCTCAAAACTTCTCTCAGGATCGCTTCGGCCCCGGCGTAATCCGTCTGTGCAATACGCGCTTCCGCCAAAGTTACACCGCTTTTGCAAAAACCCTCGACCGCCTGGTCATGCGCTTTTCCTGAAACTACCGCGTCCGGCAGATAGGAAACCGCGGTTCGGAATTCTTCGTGGGCGACGGTGTAATTTTTCGCCTGCATGGCGGCCTTGCCCCGCGCGAGCGCGGCTTCGCCTTGTGGTATGGCGCTCTGGCGGCGCTGAACTTCGCGCTCAGCGACCGTCTCACTGCTTTGCGCAAAGCTCGATACGCAAAAGGTCGATAGACTCCCAGCCATGAGGATGGCAGCAAGCGCGGGGTTGTAGGGCGTTTCTGTGAAACGCCGGTTTCTAATTGGCATTCGCCGCGGCGAACGCCCTACAGCACGAAAAGGATTTTTTTTCATAAGCAAGTTTATGGAGGGACAAAGCCGATCTCGATCGGCTCATTTGGCTTCTGAGTATTGACGATCACGGCCTTGTCTGGCTGCACATCTACGAGCTTTTACCCGATTTCTTCTACGGCGTTCAAGGAAAATTCTTAAATTTTTTAAGGTGAACGCGTTGTCCTCAACGCGTTGGAAGAAAAACTGCGAACCAGGCATCGGCCCGCCGCGGCGGGCCGATCCACCTTGGAACCTTCGGCCATGAGCAAGGGGTCGTCTTCAGAGAACCCTCGATCCACCTGGAATTTCCTATGGAGGGGCAAAACCGATCTCGATCGGCTCATTTGGCTTCTGAGTATTGACGATCACGGCCTTGTCTGGCTGCACATCTACGAGCTTATATTTGATTTGCTCGATCGGTTTCAAGGAAAATTCTTGATCTTTTCTCACTTCAAATTCATGCCGCCCGCCCCAAGTATAGACCATGGTGGCAACCGATTGAGGAGACGTGGCTACCTTTTCCTTTACCAGCGTGATCTGCGCCTTGGTCTCCTGATGCTCCACAAGCAACTCCGAAACGTCAGTCTTCGTGCCGTATTGGTTGCGATCGTGTTTTTCGGTGAACTTGATGATCTTAAAGTTTGTGCCGCGAATGATGTCACCCATTTTCAGGAATTGCGTCGGCTCGCTCTGATCGATGGTGTTTAGCGCAAATCTCCCACCGACCCATGATGAAAAAATGAAGCGGAACGGTTCCTGAAATACAGATACCAAGTGTAGTTTTGTAAGATAGTCCGGATGCGAGTCCGCCTTGGTCGGATCAGTGCCGCCCTGCCACTCGTCCAGGTTCGTGAATCCGTCGTGATCAGGATCTTCATCGAGGGCATCAGCGTTTTCGATTGGCAAAGTATATTGTTGGAACCACTCATTCGGCACAGGTGGATGCACCTGCGTATTGTGCAAGGTCGCCGGAAGACCATCGGCGCCGATAAAGTGTCGCTCGGGAACAAAAAGCCCCGAGCGTGCGCTTGATTTCCATTGCGCAGGATTCTCGAGCTCTTTTGCGACGCGATCGAGCTCGACCGCCTTAGCTGGTGGCGATGCGGTTTTGGGCGGAGGCGCTCGATGGCCGGTCAAACGATTCCCGAATTGAATGACGTTCCACCAAATGGCAATCGACGAAAAAAACAAGAATAGCAGCGCAGCAATAAGCACGGCGCGGTCGTAGTGCGCCTTAATCCAGTCCAACGCCTTAGCCATGGTTAAACAACAGAACCACGGATTGCACGGATTTCACGGATAGGAAGATTCAAACATGAAGATCGCGCTGACCGTCTTTGTCGGGTTCTTGGGACCGCAACACTGAGCTCCTCATGAATCATTCTGTAATGCGTGTTATCCGCGTAATCCGTGGTTGAATTTGGCAGTCTCCGTTCGTGGTTAAAAGCTGAATCGCAGCATCTCGATTGTGGCCGAGACTTCGACGTGTTCGTTGCCAACGATGAAGGTCAATGCTCCAGCGGTAACTGGCTGGTTGGGGCTCGGCGATGTGGCCGGGGTGGGAGTTGGCTCTGCACTCTTTTCCCGCGGCGGTCCCTGGTCTTTTTCATTTCGAATGTACAAAGTGCGGATGATGTAAAATTGCCCATTCGAATTCGAGATCTCGTTTAAGACTTTTCGCGCGGCGTCAGGCCCTGCTCTAAACGTAAGATCGACTATGTTGCGTTCGAGTACTTTTGCAGCAATCGCTCCCGGTTCGGAAGGCTTTTCTTTCTGGGTGGGGCCGCCTCTTCGTCCTGCCCTCACAGGAGCAGGAGTGGCCGTAGGAGCAGCTTTTGGTTCTTTTTCTTCGGTCAACGGCATGCGGTGGAAAGAAGTCACCCCATCGATTCGTGCGTCGAGCAGAATGTTGATGAGCATCTGAACTTGGGACAACTCCTGTCCGAGGAGCGGTGCGACGGCTGTTCGCGGCAGCGCAGTCGCAAATTCGTCAAACCCGAGACGAAAATTCTCCGGGAGTTTGATGTTGTTGGCGCGCGCCCTATTGAGAGTCGCGACAGTAGCCTGACGCAAACGCGATTGGAATTCATTGGGGGCGAGTGGCGTCTCGGGGATCATTTCCTTTTTTAATTCCTCTTTAAATTTGTCCAGCATCACATGGTAGTTTGCGATGTAATCCTTCAGCTTGTGATAGTTGGCGTCGTTTGGGAATGGGTCGAGTGTCTCCAGCCGGGCGCGTTCCGCGGTTGCCTTATCGAACTCACCCCTGGCGGTCGCCAATTTGCTCCCTGTCGAATACAAAAGAATCATCGTAATCACCATGCAGATTCCGAAGGCGATCAGGAGCGCGCCAAGCAATCGATTCTGGCGAAACCAATTCATTGGAACTTCACCGGCCGGCGAAGGGTGAGTTGGAGCTCATAAGGGAAAGCCCACTCCCGATCGCTTGGCACTGCGTTGGATCTAATTACGCGCTCAGGTTTTTTCTCATCGACGACAAAAAATGGCGACTGCGCGAGGTTACGAAAGTAATCGACGACTAGTTCCTGCTGTTTCGGGTTATACATGTAGAGACCGCGTACATAAATGCCGTCAACGGTTAAACCGGTCCCGGATGTTTTTGCTCCAGTTACCGAAGGGGATGAACCGGCTGGCCGCGTGATCGGGGCAGTCTCAGCGGCGCGTTTTTCGCCAGTACCGAGCAGCTTTTCCCCAGACGTAGCGGCAAGCTCCGTGATCCAGATATCCGATTCCGGGAGGCGCGCGTTCAGCTCTTGCAGGATTTGCGGCCAGAAACTGCGATCATTAATTGCGTTAATGAGCGGTGTTGCGATGGCATCCAGTGAAGTGGCTTCTTTCTTGAGCTTATCAACACGCCCTTCGGCCAGCCGCATGAGATCGATCTTTTGCTGCAGTCGTTGGGTGCTCTGCCGGGTCACCTGAGCCGCTCGCGCGAAATAGGCTGACCAGCCCAGTAGAGCGAGAAGAAAACAAGCTGCCGCCATGATAAAGAAAGGCTGGCGTCTTTCCATTTCCTTCCGGCGAACGACGCTTTCGGGCAGGAGGTTCAACTCAATGGGGCAACTGGTCACGCTGCGAAGCGCTAGGCCGACTACTTCGCCAAGCAGATGCGCCGATTGCGTAAGCTCTCGTACAGGCGCTGACTCCGCGGCCGTAATGTTGCGGAGCGGATTAAAGAATTCGACCGGGACCCGCAATTTCTCGTGAAAAAATTCGCGCATGTAAGGCATGCTGCTGCTTCCACCAGCGAGAAAAACGCGCTCCGGCACGCCCCCCTGCTGCTGCGCGCGATAGCGACTGATGGAGCGCATCAACTCCGCGTGCAATCGCGTCATCGTGCTGCGCGCTATTTTCGAGACCCGCGCGATCTCGGGGTCAGTCGGTTCAGCATATGGGCCGCCAAGGCTGACAAAGGCGTCGCGTTTCTTGCGAAATTCCGCCGCGGCAAATGACTCGCCGAACTCTTTGGCGACCGCGGCGGTGATCGAGCTGCCGCCAATTGGAACGCTGCGCATGAAGACTTTTCCCGGCTCGATGAAAACGAGATTTGTTGTTCGCGCGCCGATATCTACAAGCAACGAACAACCTGTGGTATCCGCATAATTATATCTGAAAGCATTGTATAGCCCTGTCGTCGCAATGCCGATTTTGTTGGCGCGCAAGCCGGATTCTTCAATAGCAGCATTGATGTTTTCAAGATAGTCGGCTTTGATCGCGACAATTACGACCTGGATTTGTTCGTCCATACCGCCTCCGACGACCTGGTAATCCCAAACCACTTCATCGATTGGGAACGGTACGTTTTGTTGCGCTTCAAACCCGATAATCCGCTCGATTTTCTCTTCTTCCACCCGAGGCAACTTAACAAAACGCAGGAAAGCAGACTGCGCACCGACCGCGTAATTGACACTGCTGCGTTTGATCCCCACCTCATCCAGCATTTCGCGCAGCGCGGTCGTGATTTGCGCTGGCCGCGTCCCCTCGCCTGCTGGATCAGCCAAAATTTCCCGGAACCGATAATCCAGCAGCATCAAGCCTCCATGGGTCTGGACGCGAAACTTCGCCAGACCAACGGTCTGGGCTCCGATGTTAAGAGTGATCAGACGGGCCGGTGCGGGCATTCCCTTAAAAGCTCCAAATTCAAACATCCAAGTCCCGAACAAATCCCAAGCTCCAAAGATCAGAGCTGTTCAATGCTACTCCTTCCGTTGCGGTTATCCAGATTTGGAATTTCTGTTGGAGGTTGGGATTTCGGATTTCCAGCTTAGCGCGCGGTTTTGATCTGCTCGTAGCGGTCCCAGAAGAGAGGCGCAAATGGTGTCTGATCCTTGTTAAGAACAAATCCGGAGGTCCCGTGGAGGTTCGCGAACCATTGTGGCTGCGCTCGGGCAAGGCTGGCTTCGGCTTTCACCACACCCTGCTGCACGATCTGCACCGCTACATTCTGACATGAATTCTCCGTGATTGGCCGATTATTTGCGAAACGGTCAAGGGCGCGCGGCGGCACGTACATGACCGACCGGTTCTCGCGGCCGGCAGGGATATTCACATGGGTCACATCGCCAGTGAGCAGCGTTCCATTGAAAAGAATGTAATACTTGAAGATCAGCTCGTCGGTTAAGTCGGGCAAAGCTGAAAATTCAACCTCCACTTCCAGCCAGCGATCGCGCCGATCCGTTGGATACTGCTTTGCGCCCGCGTAGGCGAACTGGGGCGTCGAAATCAGGTTCTTGCTGATTTTCGTGATTTGGAAATCGCCACCGGCTGGTGCTCTGGCAGGTCCTTGCGCAAAGGTAATGAGCGGCGTGAAAACGATCAGGGCGAGCGAGTTTACTTTCATAGATTATCGTGATCGTGCTATGGCTCAGTCCGCCTGATATGACGCATCAAAATTCCGAGCAATTCATGATCACGCGGCCTCGGCAAATCTCACTGCGACAGATTATTTTGCACTTTTCCTGCACCGCCTCTTCGCCACAGACCGGGCAGATGAGAGACTCCAGTTTCGCCGGGGATTCATCTTGAGGAAGTGAAAGTGCGGAACCGCGGGAATCGTCCGCTCGACTCTTCGTATGCCGTGCCGACTGTGATGTGGAATTTGTCATTGCCAACCTCGCCCATCATGTAAGTCTGCCATAGATCGCCACTGGATTTGCCACTCCAGCGCCCGTACAAAACGCCCACTTCCCCGCTGGAATAAACCGGATGCAACGGCGAGCTGATCACTTCGACAAGCGAATCTTTTGCATCTGCCGACTCGCCGGCGCGACCTGCGTTTGTCTTCTTTGCTGCCGCCGGCGCAAGGAACGCGGCAGGAAAGAGATCAAGCGGCGCTGTTCCCATCCGGCCCAGGTCGGTCGAAACCGGCAGTCGCTGTCCGTCCAAAAGCGCGAATACTGGAAGGTTATGAATCAGCGCGAAGCTATCCACCGTGCTGAAAACGTCTGGTCGGTACAGAGCCAAGGCAGAAGGGGCATTGAGCGTTTCTTGCGCCGCCACAGAAAAGTAAAGACAGACAAAGCTGACAGCGATAAGGAGCACACGCTTCGCCACGAGGCAATTCACGGCCAAAAAAGCCGGAGCGTCAATGAAATCTTGTTCAAATCGAGCAAGCCCATGTGATTGGTGATTCGTTACACCGTTACATCGTTACAAGCGGTACATCGGCCGCTCGGCATTTGTAACCATTTAACCTTTGTAACTGTTTTAACACTTCAACGGTTCAACGATTCCTTGAAATACTTGATCGTCTTTTGGATTCCTTCTTCGAAACTGACTCGTGGTTCCCAGCCGAGAATTTTTTTGGCCCGCCCGATGTCGGGCTGGCGCACTTTCGGGTCGTCCACTGGGAGCGGTTTATATTCAATTACCGATTTTGTTCCCATTATGCGAATGATTTCGTCGGCGAATTTTTTGATCGTCATTTCCTGAGGATTGCCAAGGTTAACCGGCTCGTGGAAGTCGCTCATCGCGAGCCTAAAGATTCCGTCGATCAAATCGGAGACGTAACAGAACGAGCGCGTCTGCGAACCGTCGCCGAAGACGCTGAGCGGCTCGCCGCGTAATGCCTGCCCAATAAATGCCGGTACAACGCGCCCGTCGCGCAAACGCATTCGCGGTCCGTACGTGTTGAAGATGCGCACGATTCTTGTGTCCACGCGGTGATAACGATGATAGGCCATGGTGATCGCCTCGGCGAAACGCTTGGCCTCGTCGTAAACGCCACGCGGCCCGATCGGGTTGACATTGCCCCAGTAATCTTCCTTTTGCGGATGCTCAAGCGGATCGCCGTACACTTCCGAGGTGGATGCGAGAATGAATGCCGCTTTTTTGTCCTTCGCCAGACCGAGCGTGTTATGCGTGCCAAGCGCGCCGACTTTTAGCGTCGGAATCGGCAGTTCCAAATAATCGATCGGGCTCGCCGGCGACGCGAAATGAAAGACGTAATCAATTTTTTCCTCCGGTAGAAAAATGAAATTGGAAACATTGTGCTTGATGAACCGGTAATTCTCATTCCCCGCCAGATGGCCAAAGTTCGCCGTGTTGCCAGTGATCAGATTATCGATGGCGATCACGCGATGACCTTCCGCCAGCAAACGGTCGGTCAAATGCGATCCCAAAAAACCGGCGCCACCAGTCACCACGGAAACGGGCTGGGATTTTTGCGCAGGCATGGATCGTTTATCTACTCAGTCGTCCGGCCGATATCCAGCAAGAAACAATCCCTTTGTCAGTCTGGAATTTTTCAATTGACCATTGTCGATCCACCGGACGCCATCATTTGCTCAGGTTAACCGCGTCGGTGCTCAGTTCGTGTGCCGAACTTCCACCCCCACGACGAGCTCGTTTCCGTCGATGTTTCCATCGTTGCCAGTTTGCCGAAACATCGAAACGTGTTCAACATTCAACGACATGCGCATTCTTTCAGGCATTCAAGCGAGCGGCGTACTGCACATCGGCAATTACTTCGGCATGATGCGGCCTGCCATAGCGCTCCAGGCAGAGGGCGAAGCGTTTTATTTCATCGCTGATTACCACGCGCTCACTACGGTGCGCGATCCGAAAGCGCTGCGTGAGAACACGCGCGGGGTCGCGCTCGATTTCCTGGCGTGCGGACTCGATCCGGAACGTGCCACACTTTTTCGGCAATCGGACGTTCCGCAAGTGACCGAGCTGGCGTGGATTTTATCAACGGTCGCGCCGATGGGTTTGCTGGAACGCGCGCATTCCTACAAAGACAAACTTGCGCGCGGCTTGAGCGCGACAGCCGGATTATTCAATTACCCGGTGCTGATGGCAGCCGATATTTTGATCTACGACAGCGATGTCGTGCCGGTTGGCAAAGATCAGAAACAGCACATCGAAATCACGCGCGATCTTGCTGCAAAAATGAACGAGACTTTTGGGCCAATTTTTAAATTGCCCGAACCGCGTATTGAAGCCGCAACGGAAGTGGTTCCGGGTCTTGACGGCCAGAAGATGAGCAAAAGCTACGGCAATAACATCGACATTTTCAGCGACGAAAAAGAGACGCGGAAACGCGTGATGAGCATCGTGACCGACTCGACGCGGGTGGAAGCGCCCAAGGACCCCTCAAGATCGACAATTTTCCAACTTTACTCGCTGGTTGCCTCAAAGGACGAAATCGCCAACATGCGCGAACGATTTCAAAAAGGCGGCACCGGTTACAGCGATTTCAAGAGGGAATTGTTCGAGAAGCTTTGGGAATATTTCGCCCCAATGCGCAAATGCCGCGAAGAAATCCTCGCCGACAAATCGTATATCGACAATGTCCTCGCCCGCGGCGCGGAGCGCGCAAACCAAGTTGCTGATCACGTTATGACGCGCGTTCGCGCTGCTGTTGGCCTGTAGGGAGACCCGAAACCTTTCGGGGTTGCACTTTCAGAGGACAACATTGCAGTCAGACGCTTTGGTCATTTCGCGGAACGCGTTGAATAAACCAGTCGACGATTGCCGACAGCGTGTGCGCGCCTGACTCGTCGTGCAATTCCCACGCTGACGGGGATCAATGCGCGGCCCTTGTTTGCAATGTCCGCAGTGACTGATCAAGCTTCTCCTGGGGGGCGTTCGCAACGGACGTGACTGCGCCGCTGGCCGGCTTGCGGAATTTGGCTTCGAGGCGACGGACGACGGCGACGATGCCTTCGACCGAAGCTAAGCGGTGAAGCAGAAACTCGCCGCTCGATGCCTCAGCGAGGGCAAGCTGCGCACTCGCGTGAACCGTCCCAAGGTGATTGAGATACTGGCCACCGGGTGGGAGCCGGAGTAATTGCGATGGTTCGGCAGCCTTCTGAAGTCCGAGAAAGCTGTTGAAAGGAAGTTCTGTGACGCTGGCTTTCATATCATGGTTAGCAAATAGGCCTTTTTAATCTTTCGACGAATAAGTGCAACGCTCGTAAGACGCCGCTACACTTGCTCGCAATGGCTAGTCTTCGATTTCACATTGTTCCCAATGCGAAAACGAACGAGGTCGTGGGCAATCACGGCGGCGCGATCAAGATCAAGCTGCGTGCGCCGGCGATGAAAGGAAAGGCGAACGCCGCGCTGCGCAGTTTCCTGGCGGCAGAATTGCAAATCTCCGAACGCCAGATCGCGCTGAAACGCGGTCAGAAATCACGCGACAAGCTGATTCGTATCGAAGGACTAAGCTACCAAGATGTGCGGCGCCGTTTGCTCGCGAGAACCTGAGAGAATCGACAGTTACTCGATGATGATTTTGCGCGATCTCAGCGGCTTTGAGTTCGGCGCGCGGGTTTGGTTTGCTGCGGCGGTATCGGCTGCGTCTGTGCAGCGGTGTCGCGGTAAAACAAAACGCCGTGCGCGCGCAGATTGGTAATCAGCGCGTGCAGATCATTCGCCAACTGCTGATCGTTTAGCAGTGCCGCTACCAAACCGTTCCCCTGCGCCGCGGCGCGCAGCACCTTTTGCAGGTTGTCAGCTGCCTTTTTCGCCGACGTCATTGTAGAATCCGCCTTCTCGATCACGCCGTCCAATTTCTTTGAGGATTCTGCCAGCGAACCAGTCGCCTGATTCAAATGTTCCATGCTTGCCTTCAGATTCTCCATGTTCTCGGAAGAGAGCGTGTCTTGATTCAGCCGCGCCACGGTGGTGTCGACCTTTTGCACAGTGCCGCGGAGATCGTTCACGAGCGCGCCGCCTTCGCGGGTGAGATCGTCAATGCCGGTCTCGCGTGCACCATCGACATAGGCATTCGGCGGCAGATAAGCTTTTGGCAGCCCGGGCGGTATCGTTACATTTACGAACCGATCGCCAAGCAAACCGGAACTTCCCACCGTGAATTTGGTTCCTTCAGGGATCTTAATGTAATCATAAATTTTCAGCGGTACAACCACGCCACCACCTTCGCGAACCAGCCGCGGACCGCCTGCGACTTTTCCAATTCTCGCCCCGGCGAGCAAGACATCGGTGCCTTTCAACAGTCCGCTCGCATCTGCGAAGCGGACCGTCAGCGGATAATACGTCTTGAAGCCTTCCCCAAGGCGGCCGAATTGCACAACCAGCGCGCCTAACATCGCCAATCCCACAAAAACGAAAACGCCGACTTTAAATTCCAAACCTCGCTCGTGCCGGTTCATCTTGAATGGTTATTGTCGATCTTGGCGGCATTTTGGCAAGAAGCAACGATCTCAAAATCGCCATCTTTCTCTCGGTAATTTAAGAAATCGCCGCTCCTTGTTCCGAGCGACCGAGGAGGAAATCCTGAATGAGCGGATCGGTCGATTGCTGAAGCTGATTCGCCGTTCCGTTAAAATAAATCCGGCCCTCGTGCAGGTATGCGATTCGGTCCGCCACGTCAAACGCATTTTTCATATCGTGCGTGACAACGACGCTGGTCATCCCGAAGCGCTGTTGCAGCCGGCGAATCAATCGATTGATGCTGTCCGCTACCACGGGGTCGAGGCCGGACGTGGGCTCATCGTACAATACACAGGAGGGCCGGCGAATGATGGAGCGTGCGAGCCCAACGCGTTTCTTCATTCCACCACTCAAACTCTCCGGCATCTTATCTTCCTGTCCCTCCATTTCCATCACTTCAAGTATCTCGGCCACTTTTGAACGCAAAACTTCCGGGTCGCGCTCACCGGCCTCGCGCAATGGGAAGGCGATATTTTCTTCCACAGTCATCGAATCAAAGAGCGCACCGCCTTGAAAAAGAATGCCGACCTTTTTGCGGATCTCCCCGAGTTGGCGTTCGCTCATTCCGATAATGTTTTGGCCCTGGATCCAAATTTCTCCCGCGTCCGGCTGCATCAAGCCGACGATATGTTTCAACAAAACGCTTTTGCCGCCGCCGCTGCGCCCAATAATCGCAAGGGTCTCGCCCGTGATGACCTCCAGATCGACGCCGCGCAAAATTTCCTGTTGCCCGATTCTTTTCGCCAATGCCCGCACCGCAATCATCGGCGAAGACTTGCTCGCAACCAAACGAGGCTTAATGGAGGGCTTGAGAGATGGCGGCGCTTCGATCATCGCAACGCATAAACTCACAACTCACAACTCTCAACTTTCAATTCATTATTCCAACGCTCTATCACTCCACTCACTGATACCCCGCCGGGTAAATGATGTTGAACGACATGGTGAGGAAAAAATTGCAGACCAGAACCGCGAGCGAGGCGTTCACCACCGCTTCAGTCGTGGCCCGGCCGACGCCCACCGCGCCTTCGCGTGTGGTCAATCCTTTGTGGCAACTGATGAACACGATGAGTATTCCAAAACAGAACGCTTTTGACAGACCCATGATGATGTCGCGGCTGCGTGTCCAGCGCACCATGTTCGCCATGTAGTAGGTGCCGTTAATGTCGAGCATGAAAATCGCCACGAAATAGCCAGCGGCGATGCCGACGGCGATGCACTCCGCCACTAGCAGCGGCATCGACACCATCATAGCGAGCGCGCGCGGCACGACCAAATAATCAACCGGGTAAACCGCGAGCGCGCGCAACGCATCGATTTGCTCGGTTACTTTCATCGTGCCGATCTCGGCCGACATCGCTGCGCCGACGCGTCCGGCCACCATGAGAGCGGTCAGGACCGGAGCGAGCTCGCGGCAGAGCGCTACTGAAACTACTGCACCTACGGCAGAGCCCATTCCCAGCTTGTTAAATTGGAAAAATGTTTGTGCTGAAAAGACCGCACCAGTGAATCCACCGGTGATTACGACAACGAGCTGCGAAAGCAATCCAACCTCGACGATTTGATTAAGAAACAACTTCCACCGGAGCTTGTGCGTGAAAATAGAACGAAACGTGTCAGTTGTGAGCAAAACGAGCTCGCCCAAATATTGGAAAAACGAGAGCAGAGGTGCGCCCAGGGCATTAAAGACTTGAACCATCGTTCCCGGTGATCAGTGACTAGTGGTCGGTCATGAGCGATCGCAGAGTTTAGCCAGCGGATGCAACGATGCAATTCTTTAAGCCGCGAGCGGTGCAGAGGGTTTGCGCACTACGTAAAGACGCGATAAAAGATGTCGATCCAAGGAATGAAGCGGGCCACTCACTTTCTGTTCGCAGGCAATCTTCTGGTTGGCGCGATATTCTTCGGCAGTTGCCAGACTATGCCGGAGGGAATTCACCAGGCACGAATCGAGATGGCCCAACACATCGCCGCCGAACCTGCGGGAGATTATTTCATCGGCCGACGTTACTACAAACCCGACTTCAAATTTTGGGGGTACGTTCGCCGGCCGGGTCAACCATGGAGTACCGCGCAGTTGGTCATGCTGAATGAAAAACAAAAACTGGCGCCGGATCGCGAACGGCTCGAGTTCGGCAGCGACAACAACTACGAATACAAACTCTACGGCTATTTCAGCAGCGACAAGGTTTACGAGCCGGCGAGCAATGGAATTTATCCCGAGTTCGTTTTGCAGGGGTACGAACTGATCTCCACCAATCCGCCGCCGATCTTTAAAAGTCAGATCCGGGGAAGCCCAAGCCCGACCGAACTGCGTTACACGGTCGAAAGACCCGAATAACGTTTCCTGTTGTCATTCCGAGCGAAGTCGAGGAATCTCTCACTGTTATTCCAGCCGCACAGGATCATACGAACAGCAATTCCGGACGAGGAAGAGACCCCGCTGGAGATGATAAACGGCGCCAACGCGCGCCACGGAAAAGCGCTCTCGTCGAGAAATTCTTGCGTTATCTCGAGGTCGAGCGAAATGCTTCGCCACGGACAGTCAAAGCGTACTGCGAAGCGTTGAATGCCTTTCGGGCGGAAACCAAAACGCCCTGGAAAAAATGCGCGGCGGAAGATTTCCGGAATTATCTCTTCGCGCTGATGAAGCGCGGCCAGGCCCGGTCGTATGTGCGGCTGCAATTCTCCGCGCTGCGCACGTTTTATCAGTTTCTCGCCGCGCGAAAAGGCTTGCGAGTGCATCCGGTGCGCGAAGTGCAATTGCCAAAGATCGAAAAAAAGCTCCCGCTGGTGCTGACGCGCCAGCAAGTCGACGAGTTGCTCACAGCGCCACTCAAGATCGACAAAAACCGGGCGGCGCCAAGCTGGATGCCGTTGCGCGATGTAGCGATTATGGAGCTTTTTTACAGCAGCGGTTTGCGTTTAAGCGAACTGGCTGCGCTCGATGTCGCCGACGTCGATCTTTACACTGAGTCGGTGCGCGTCATGGGCAAAGGCCGGAAGGAACGGGAGTGCCCGGTTGGTTTGCCCGCGCTGGAAGCGATCTCGCGCTACCGCGCCGCGGCCAACGTGCATGCGGGCCCGCTCTTCATCAACAAGGGGCGAAGGCGAATGTCCGTGCGCTCGATCTGGCTGGTGTTGAAACGCTATGTGCAACATACTTCGATTCCCATTTCAATTAGTCCGCACAAGCTGCGCCATAGTTTCGCGACGCATATGCTCGATCGTGGTGCCGATCTGCGCAGCGTGCAGACGTTGCTCGGCCATGCCAGCCTTTCGACGACCCAGATCTACACACACGTCACGGTCGAGCGTTTAAAGAAAGCTTACGCAAACGCGCATCCGCGCGCGTAATTATTCGCTGACGACCTTGGCCAAGTCCGCCTTCTCCTGTCCAGGGCGGAAGCTGAGCTTGCCATCGGCGACCGCAACCTCGACACGGTCACCGGTTTTGACATTGCCTCGGAGCAATTCTTCCGCGAGCGGGTCCTCGAGATAGCGCTCCACCGCACGGCGCATTGGCCGTGCGCCATACTGCGGGTCGTATCCTTTCTCGATGAGGAATTCCTTCGCGCTTTGCTTCAGCTCGAGATGGACGTCTTTGGCTTTGATGCGACTGAGCACTTTATCCACCTCCAGATCGACAATACACAGCAACTCCGGTTTGCCGAGCGGATGGAAGACGATTGTTTCATCAAGCCGATTGAGAAACTCCGGTTTAAAGACGCGCTTGGTTTCATCGAGAATTTTCTCCCGCATCGAGTTGTAATCGTGTCCTTCCACCGGGGCGCCGAAACCCATCACGGTTTGTTTCTTGAGCAGATCCGCGCCGACGTTCGAAGTCATGATGATGATCGTATTGCGGAAATCGATCTTGCGCCCTAACGAGTCAGTGATCTTGCCGTCCTCCAAAATCTGCAAAAGCAAGTGCATCACGTCGGGGTGCGCTTTCTCGATTTCGTCAAACAGAACCACCGAGTACGGCCTGCGCCGCACCGCTTCAGAAAGTTGGCCCCCTTCCTCGTAACCCACATAACCCGGCGGCGAGCCGATCAAACGAGAGGCGGTGAATTTCTCCATGTATTCCGACATGTCGATCTGAATCAATGCGTCGGGATCGCCGAACATGAACTCCGCCAGGGTCCGCGCGAGATAAGTTTTGCCGACCCCAGTCGGGCCGAGGAAGACAAAGGAACCGATGGGGCGTCTGGGATCTTTAAGGTCAGCCCGCGAGCGCCGCAACGCCTTGCTGATTGCTGTGACAGCTTCGTCCTGGCCGACCACGCGCTGCTTTAGCTCGGCTTCCATCCTCAGAAGCTTCTGCGTCTCCTCCTCCTCCATGCGCTGCAGCGGAACGCCAGTCACTTTCGAAATGATGTGCATCATGTCGTCCGCCGTGACCACGACCTGTTTCTCTTCACGCTCCTCCCGCCACTTGCTCAGAATTGCGTCGAGCTTTTCTTTCGTGTGTTTCTCTGTGTCCCGGAGCGCAGCCGCTTTTTCAAAATCCTGCGCCTTGATCGCACCTTCTTTTTCCAGCCGGATACCTTCAATTTCCTTCTCGATCTCTTTAACATCGGGTGGGCGCGTCATCGCATTGATGCGGGCGCGCGCCCCGGCTTCATCCATGACGTCGATGGCCTTGTCCGGAAGAAAGCGGCCGGTGATGTAACGATCAGAAAATCTGACCGCGGTCTCGAGCGCTTCATCGGTGAGTTTTGCCTTGTGGTGCGCCTCATATTTCGGACGCAGACCTTTCAAAATCTGGATTGCTTCATCCACCGTGGGCGCATCGACTTTTATCGTCTGGAAGCGGCGTTCGAGCGCGGCGTCCTTCTCGATGTATTTACGGTACTCGTTCATGGTCGTTGCGCCGACACACTGAAGTTCTCCGCGACTCAAGGCGGGTTTGATGATGTTCGAAGCATCCATCGCGCCCTCGGCTGAACCCGCGCCCACAATCGTGTGCAGCTCGTCGATGAAAAGGATGACGCTCTTAGAACGGCGAATCTCGTCCATCACCGCTTTGATGCGTTCTTCAAACTGACCACGGTATTTTGTGCCGGCGACCATCAATGCCAGATCGAGCGTGATCACTCTTTTATCGCGCAAAAGCTCGGGCACATTGCCGTTTGCGATCTCTTGCGCGAGTCCTTCAGCAATCGCCGTTTTGCCGACACCCGCTTCACCGATCAAGACCGGATTATTTTTCGTCCGTCGGCAAAGCACTTGGATCACGCGCTCGATTTCATTGCGCCGGCCAATCACCGGATCGAGCTCGCCTTTCCTCGCCAAATCAGTCAGGTCACGTCCAAATGCGCGGAGCGCAGGAGTCTTGACATCGCGTTTTGTTGGTTCGCCACTTTCCTGATCCGCATCGGACGGCATAAAATTCGGATCGAGCTCTTTGAGAATTTCGTTGCGGGTGCGTTCGATGTCGAGCTCCAGACTCTTGAGTACTCGCGCTGCTACCCCTTCGCCTTCGCGTAATAGCCCGAGCAAAATATGTTCCGTCCCGACATAGGAGTGGTTGAGGACCTTGGCTTCCTTCCCAGCGAGGGCGAGCACCTTTTTGACCCGCGGCGTATAGGGAACGTTGCCAACCATTTTGGTTTCGGGGCCGGAGCCGACCTGCTTTTCCACTTCCATGCGCACGGTCTCAAGATCGAGACCCATTTTTTGCAAAACATTTACCGCTACCCCCTGCCCCAGCTTGATCAGCCCCAAAAGCAGATGTTCGGTGCCGACATAATTGTGATTAAACCGGTCCGCTTCCTTGCGGGCAAGCGCTAGGACCTGTTGGGCGCGGGGTGTGAAATTATTCATCTTCGCTGGCCCTGGCAGTCGAGCCATTCCCAGACTCCCTGGCCATCTTACTAATATCAGGTTTGGGGAGCAGTTTCAAACGGTCGCGAATAATTTGGGCGCGCAGATAATCGCGCTCTTCCGCATTTAATTTTTGCTGCGAGCACTTCTGCAAGTGCGCGGGCTGCGTATCAATGAACAATCCGTCGATCGACAAACGGTGATCTTGTGGAAATGCGCCCAAGTCGATGCCGAGCTTGATGATCGACAATAAATTGAGCGCTTCCTTTGAAGCCATGGCATGCGCATAAGTCAGAACGCCATAAGCGCGGCCGATCTGGTCGCAAAGCGTGTTGGGTTTTTTCTGCAGCAGAATCTGTCGTGCGTCGTGTTCCTTCTCGATGATTGTCTCAATCACTTTGCTCAGGCGGTTGATGATGTCTTCTTCCTTCTCGCCGAGCGTGGTCTGATTCGAAATCTGGAAGAGGTTGCCCATCGCTTCAGTCCCTTCGCCGTAGAGGCCGCGCACCGCTAGGCCGATTTTGCTCACCGCCTGAATCACCTGATTAATCAGCTCACTCAGCACGAGCCCTGGCAAGTGCAACATCGCGGAGGCGCGCATGCCCGTCCCTACGTTTGTAGGACACGCGGTCAGATATCCGAGCCGCGGATCGTACGCAAACTGCAACTTCTCTTCGAGCGCGCTGTCGATTTTATCGACGAGCTTGAAAGCCTGTTTTAACTGCAAACCGGAACGGATCGATTGCATGCGCAGATGATCCTCCTCGTTAATCATAACGCTGAGAGTTTGCCGGCGGTTCATCACTACTGCGCTGCCCACGCCCTTGGCTGCATGCTCGCGACTAATGAGATGCCGTTCGATCAAAACCTGCCTTTCCAGCGCCGAGAGATCCTGCAGGTTTTCCGAAAACGAATCCTGCATTTCAGCCAGCTGTTCGACACGCGGCCGGATCAAGTCGAGGATGGCAATGCGCTCGGCTTTCTTGGCCCAGCCTGGAAATGCATGATTGCGCAAATTGCGCGCCAGCCGAACCCGGCTGCTAATGACGACCTGGTGATGCGGTCCTTCGCCGCGCAACCATTCGCCGGGAGTGGTCATCACGCTGGAGAATTTCATCATGGGTTCGAGAGCTCGCTTTCGAGTTGCTTGATTTGATCGCGTAACGAGGCCGCCGTTTCATAGTTTTCTTCCGCAACCGCTTTCTGGAGGTTTTCATTCAGTGTGCGCATGCGGTGGCTCAGCTCGATGGTCCGATGCGCACGTTGCGGCAATTTGCCCACATGCTCGGTGCCCTTGTGCATCGCTTTTAAAAGCGTATGCAAGCCTTCTGCAAACGTGGTGTAACACGCCGCGCATCCGAGGCGGCCTGTCTTCTTGAAGTCAGCCTGACTAAAGCTGCACACGGGACATTTCTGCGTAAGCGTGCTTTTCTCGATTTCTTCCGAAGCGCCAATGCCGAGAAGCAAATCCGCCAGCGCAAAACTCTTGGGGTCTTCGACGCCCTTTTCCTTAGAACAGGCGTCGCATAAGTTCACCTTCTGCATCTTGCCGTCCTGAATTTGCGTCAAGAAGACCGTCGCATCATTGCATTTACAGACGTCACACAACATCTCTGTTAATTAGAGTGCGAAGGTTTGGAAAGATTCAACCGGAATAATTTCCTGCGGACGAGATATTGCCGAGGCGGTTATGTTCAATCTTGGTCAAAAATTGGCGTGCCTGTTTCGCGCGTCATCTCCCGGAAGCGCGCAATGATGCGTGTAGTAATTGGTCCGGGTTTTCCATTCCCAATCGAGCGCCCGTCGACTTTGACAACAGGAACGATCTCCGCAGCCGTCCCCGTGAGAAAGCATTCGTCCGCGACGAAAACATCGTGGCGCGTGATATCCGCTTTCAAGGTTTTGATGCCGACTTCCGCAGCGATCTCAAACACCACCGAGCGCGTAATGCCGCGGAGCGCGCCCGCGGTAACAGGTGGCGTAACAATTTGACCGCGTTTGACGATAAATATGTTATCTGCGGTACATTCCGCGACGTTGCCCGCATCATTCAACATGAGCGCTTCGTCCGCGCCAGCCAGATTCGCTTCTATCCGTGCCATCACATTGTTTAAATAATTGAGGGATTTGACCGCCGGGTTCAGCGCACCCGGATTGCAGCGGTGCGTTGCACAGGTCACGATGGTTAATCCCTTGCGATAAAGATTCTCGCGATAGAGGGCGATCGCTGCGGCAATAATAATGACGCTCGGCCATTTACATTGCGTTGGGTTTAAGCCCAGATTGCCGATGCCGCGCGTCACCAACAGCCGAATATAGCCGTCCCGTAAATGATTTTGCCGAATTGTCTCGAGGATCGCGTGCGTCATGCCCTGCTTCGTCATTGGAATTTCCAGGCAGATTGAGCGAGCCGAATCCCACAGACGATCCAGATGTTCTCCAAGCCGGAAAACGCGCCCGTTGTAAAAGCGAATGCCCTCGAAAATTCCGTCGCCGTACAGCAGACCATGGTCGAAGACGGAGATCTTCGCGTTCGCTTCGGAGTAAAATTTTCCGTCGATGTAAATCTTCGCTTCCTTCACGCCCAGCGCAGTGGGCCGTGGGCGACTTTCAATCGCGGGTTCAACTACCGCGTCCGCAGTAGGTTCGTGAGTTTTGGGTTCGTCTAATACCGCTGCATCAGTAGTTTTCATAATCGCAAAAAAATGTTCGACGTTTACTCGCGTAATTCAAGCAGCAAATAAGCCCGTTGGACAACGAAGCATTCGCATTCGACGATTTAACATCTTTCACTGCAAGACGCCGTCTTTGATATGCAACTGGCGGTCGCCTCGCGCAGCCAGCCGCGTATCGTGCGTCACCACCAGCAGCGTCTTGTTTCGCTGCCGCGCCAGCTGCAATAGAAGATCGACAATCGCGTCACCGGTTTTCGAATCAAGGTTCCCAGTCGGCTCGTCAGCGAAAATGATGTCCGGATTGTTGGTCAACGCGCGCGCAATGGCTACGCGCTGCTGCTCGCCGCCAGAAAGCTCTGCTGGCAGATGGTGCATGCGATCGCCCAGACCGACAGCAGCCAAGCTTTCCTCAGCTTCGCTTCTTGCCGCCCTACGCCCAATCATCGCCGGCAGCATTACGTTTTCCAAGGCAGTGAGTTCAGGCAGCAAAAAATAGCCTTGAAAAACAAAGCCCATCTTTTGGTTTCGAAATCGCGCCTGCGCCTTCGAGCTGCCGTTATAGAGCCGGCGTCCTTCGAATTCGACCGTCCCAGATTCGGGGCGTTCCAAGCCAGCCAACGTGTACAGCAAGGTTGTCTTGCCCGCGCCGGACGCACCCGAAAGGAAAACGGCTTCGTTATGCGCAATGTCCATGGAGATACCGCGCAGAACTTCGATCCGGCGCGCGCCCATCCGAAACGACTGGTAAATATCGCGGGCAATTAATTGCGGTGCCTGCACGAGCAACTATCTCCCCCTAAGATCGACATCGCGCAAGATCAGTCAAAACGACGAGCTGAGGATAAACGGAGCTCGACGTATCGGAAATTGTAGGGGGGAGGTACCAGCTTCCCTTACAAACTCCAAACTGCGCGGTAGGACCGTCGTTATGTCATTCCCAGCGATTCCAGCGTCGGCCGATCAATGGCTGACGTTATGTAGAGGCCGTGGTCGCGTTGGTAATTTGCAATCGCGGCACGCGTAAGCGGTCCGAGCAGACCGTCAACTTCGCCCTGATAATAGCCTTGCTGTTGCAGTGCGCTCTGGACATTTGCGATCGCCTGGTCGGGTGGCAAACCATTATAGGCGTAGATCGGGCCATCATAGGCGTAATATGCATTCGGAGCGTAGCCCCAAGCCGGGTACCACCAGCCTGCGTTCCAATAATACCATCCGCCGTAAACAAAAACCACGCGGTTGTAATGGCGGTTCCACCAGCTCCTCTCGTGCCACACAGGTCTGTAATTCCGGAAGGCCCAATAATTTTGACCCTGCCAGTTTTGGCTTCCCACAATTCGTCTGTTTTGCTGAAACGTTACGGCTCCGACCGTTGCCGGACGCGTCCTGGTCTGGAGGTCAAAGTGCTTGGCTTTGTATATCCCAGAGCTTGACTGAAACGCGGCGGCAGAGGTCGTGCGGCCTTTTAATTGTTTCGTCTTCTGAGAATACGTTGAAGATGCTGTATATTTCCCAGCCACCGCCGCCTGCTGCGACCCTTTTGTCTTCTGTAGCTTTCCGCCCGCTGGCTGACCACTCTGTGTAGCGATCTGCTGTGATCCCTTCGGCTTGTCTTTTGTCTTGTTTGCTCCAATGCCCGTCGAACGTCCACCAGCCGTAGTCACGTGTTGGGCGCCTTTCGTCTTCTGATAGTGCGTCGCTTTGGCTGCCTGATAGTGCGTGGGCGTTGCCTTTTTTGCTCTGCTTGCAGCGGTTGCGGGCTGCGATGATTGAACCTGCTTTTTCTTCGTTGTTGACTTCTTTGATTGGTTTTCATTTTGCGCACCGCCTGCGGCGCAGGCGAGCGCAACAGTGCAAATTAGAACCAAAAATGTTCTCATACGTTTTTTTCCTTCGATCAGTTAGATGTTTTACTTTCTCCGTTTATTCAACGTCGAAGCGAGGCCTTTAGTTGCGTAGCCCGACGCAGAACTCAAGTGCTCAAATGCAGTCTTCAGCGCATCGATTTCTCGAGTCCGTAAAGAAGCCGCCGTCAAGATCATCCCGCGGCGGCTTCTTGGTAATCGGAATCTCGTTATGTCATTCCCAACGATTGCAGAGTTGGCTGATCGACCGCGGCTGTCTCTGCCAGCCCATGGTCGCGTTGGTAAGCGGCGATAGCAGCGCGCGTCTGCGGTCCGAGCAGACCGTCTACTTCGTCGTGATAATAACCTTGCTGTTGCAGCGCCGACTGGACGTTTGCAATCACCTGGTCAGGCGGCAGGTTGTTATACGCCGGGACCGGGCCATCCCAAGCGTAATAAGCATTCGGCGAGTAGCCCCAGGCAGGGTACCAGTAACCAGCGTTCAAGAAATACGGCGCGCCGAACATGAACACGATGTTATTGCCGTAGTGGCCATGCCACCAACCCTGATCGTGCCACTCTGAATGGTAGTTGCGGAAAACAGCATATTGCTCGCCTTGCCAGTTTTGGCTTCCTTCAATGTGTCTACCTTGCTGGAACTTCACGGGCGGAGCCTTTGCGGTATTTGGCTGTTTTGGAACATCAAAGTGCTGCGGCTTAATCGTCTTGCCTGCTGTCGTCGTTTTGGCTGCTCCCGCCGCCCCTTGCCTGCTCCCGCCGCTTTTCCGACTTCCGCTGGCTTGCCAACTTCGGTGGGCTTCGCTGTTGCCTTCGCCTTGCCTGCTCCCGTTGGTTTACCAACCTCCGTGGGCTTACCCGTAGTCGTTGGTTTCCCTGTGGTCGTCGGCTTGCCTGCCCCTTTGGCCTTGCCGACTTCTGCCGGCTGACCAACACCCGTCGGCTTACCTGCTCCTGTGGGTTTGCCCGCTCCCGTCGGTTTTCCACCAGGTTGCGGCGAAACCTGTCCAGCTTGCGCACCCTTTTTCTTTGGTTGTCCCTTCTTTTCTGGCGGAGTTTGCGCGGCTGCGACACACGCAAGTGCTAGACTACAAATGAAAGCGATAAATATTCTCATAGTTTTTTCCTTCTAGGCTCTTTGACATTTCGAATGTCTCATTTATTCAACGTTGCAACGTTTCTTTTTGGATGCCTTATTCAGCGAAAACGAAGGCAAACCGCACCTCCTATGCAGGCCGCACCGTCGAACTCACCGTGCGGTCCTCTGCGAAGGAGATTGTTGAGCCTACGTTAACCCGAGCGCTCGAATCGTGGGCCTGTCAATTGCCGAAGTGACCGCCAGGCCATGGTCGGCTTGAAAAGCCGCCAGCGCCCCGCGCATTTGCGGTCCAAGGTCTCCATCGATTGGTCCGGCGTAATAACCTTGCTGTTGCAAGGCGAGCTGCACGTTTTCGACAATCCGATCGGGTGTCAGGTTGCCGTAGCCGTAAATGGGCCCGTCGTATGGGTAGTAAGCGTACGGGTCATAACCCCAAGCCGGATACCAATAGCCGGCGTTCCAGTACCACCATCCGCCCAGCGGATTGGCATAGACAATCCACGGGTAGTTACTTACCCACCAGCCGCTGCCATGCCATACCCGGTTGTAATTATAGAACGCGGCGTAATTCCTGCCGTGGAAAGGAGCGCTTCGCCAATAGTCGACGACGCGGGCGTTTGTTGCGCGATTGATCGCCACATTACGTCCCAACGTTAGATTTCTCCCCCGGTTCGCCGCGACATTGGTGCCAGCGCCAATTCGGGCGTTAGCCTGTGCGGTTTGCGTACTACGCAATCTCGCCGCCTCTGCGCGGTTCGTTCGCAGAGTGTTTGCGCGAGTGAGGCTTCTCTCGCGATTAACCGCCACTCTGGTGCGAGCGGCTTCCATGCGGCTGCCTCGCGAGGTGTTTGCATGAGCGACCGCACTCGGTCTAATGCGGCCGGCAGATATACCTTTCGATGTTCTCATACTGGCAGACCGACCAACCGTATGGCCGCCGCCTTTCGCCGGCGCAACGTGGCCTCCGCCTTTGGCCGATGCCACATGAGCGCTTGGCGCGCCCCTTCCCTTCGCTGATCTTGTTGTTGATTTATTCTGTGGAGCTCCCCACGCCGTCAGCACCAGCGCAAGGCTCCCAATGCATGTTAAAAACAGAACACGTTTCATGATTTCCCTCTATTTCGTTCATCAATTTAACTCTGGTCGCGTCTGTCCCGTGCATTGGAACCGTGATGCATGCATCCGGATTCTTCGCCAGCAGAGTTTCAGGCAATCCCTTTGTTTCTCTCCCGAAAACGAGGAAATCGCCGTCACGAAAATCGACGTCGTAATACGGCCGGGTGGACTTCGTTGTCAGGAAAAAATAACGAGCACCGACTCCTTGCGCGCGCTGTAATTCGCGAAAGGAACCCCAAATTTTCACATCCACTTCACCCCAATAATCGAGACCGGCGCGTTTCAGTTCTCGATCTTCGAGTGAAAACCCGAGCGGCTTCACCAAATGCAGTCTCGATCGCGCGGCCAGACAAAGCCGCCCAATGTTCCCCGTATTTGGCGGAATCTCCGGCTCGATCAGAACGACATTAAAGCCAACTTGGTCCACAGATTTCGCAGATTTTCACAGAGAAAACCGTGAAATTAAATCTGCGTTAATCTGTGTAATCTGCGGATGATTACTTGATCTTGCTCGCGACGAATTTCTCCAACTTCACTACGTCGCGAACTTGCGAATGCCCTCGCCCGTTTTCTCGTACGCCATCGCATTATCGTTCAGCAGCCAGCGGAACTTCTTCTCGTCCAGCTCCAGCTTCTCGACCTTCGCCGACTTCGCTTTTTCGGGATCGAGTTTGCGCTCGAGCGGCTCCTGCGATTCGGAAAGTTCCTTCATCAATTCGGGGCTGATCGTCAGGCAATCACAGCCGGCCAATTCCCGAATCTGGCCGATGTTCCGGAAACTCGCGCCCATCACTTCCGTTAGGATACCGAATTTTTTGTAATAGGTGTAGATCTCCGTCACCGATTGCACCCCAGGATCTTCCGGACCGGTGTAATCACGCTTCATCTCTTTCTTGTACCAATCGTAAATCCGGCCAACAAAGGGCGAAATGAGCTGCACCTTCGCTTCGGCCGCACGCACCGCCTGGGGCAGTGAAAACATCAACGTCAAATTGCAGCGGATCTCTTCCTTTTGCAGTTGCTCGGCGGCATTCAACCCTTCCCAAGTCGATGCGACTTTGATCAACACCCGTTCGCGTGGGATTTTGCGCTCTTCATATAATTGAACAAGTCGCCGCGCTTTCTTGATCGAACCTTCGACATCGTACGACAATCGCGCGTCGGTCTCGGTCGAAACGCGTCCCGGCACAATTTCCAGAATGTCGCACCCGAATTGGACAAGCAGATGATCGCAAATGTCTTCGATCTGCTCGTGTCCGCTCAAACCTGATTTCTTTCGATCCGTCAGAACTTCCTCTAGCAAATGCGTGTATTCAGGTTTTTGTATCGCAGCATAAACCAAACTCGGATTCGTGGTCGCGTCCTGCGGCTTGAATTGCTTCATCGACTCGAAATCGGCCGTGTCGGCCACGATCTTGGTAAATTTCTTCAGCTGCTCGAGCTGATTCAATTTCGTTTGAGCTTTCTTCTCTTCAGCAATTGCGGTGCTCATAGTCAATCCTCCGTTTCTGGGTAGAACGTACGCCTGAACGAAAGATCGACAATCGCAAACTGAACGGCAGCGGCTCATGATCGCCGGGCCCGTGTCACGTTATCGGCGCTCACAGAGCGCCGCTACAGCCTACGCCGAAACCACCGGGCGCGTCTCGACTGAGCGACGCGAGCCGAGCGCGGCGCGCACGAAATTGTTTCCCAGCTCCCATATCGGGCCCGGGAATTTGCGGCATTCAGTCAACACATCGTCGAGCGCGTTGACGAACATGTCCACCTCGCGCTCGCCAATGATCAAGGGTGGCAGGATCCTCATTACGTCCATGGCGTGGCCGGCGACCTGCGTAAGGACCCGATGCTTGCTCAACATTTGGCTCACGATCATTTGGGCAAAGAGCACCTTGTCGATCTTGTGCAGAAGTTTCCACGCCATCTTGAGCCTGAATTCCTGCGGCTCCTGAAATTCGATTCCGACCATGAGTCCCTTCCCGCGGACTTCTTTGATGAAGGAATGCTTGGCGCGCAGCGCATCGATTTTCTCCATCAGGAGCGCGCCCATTTTCGCCGCGTTCTCCACCAAATTTTCCTGTTCAATAATTTCCAGCGCAGCCAGTCCACAGGCCATTGCCAGATTGTTGCGCCCGAATGTGGACGAGTGAACGACGCACCGGTCCATGCGGGAAAAAGTCTTCTGGTAAATATCGCGCCCGGTGACAATGGCGCCGCACGGCACAAAACCGCCGCTCAACGTCTTTGCGAGCGTGATGATGTCCGGCTCCAAATTCCAATGCTGGAAACCGAACATTTTGCCGGTCCGGCCAAGGCCGGTCTGCACTTCGTCTGCAATTAAGAGCGTTCCATATTTGCGACAGAGTTCCTGGGCGCGAACGAAAAAATCACCTTTCGGTGTCTGGCAGCCTTTGCCCTGAACGGTTTCGATGACAAAGGCCGCGACATCGCGCGAACGCAATTGTCGATCTAATTCGTCGATATTATCGAGCGGCACGCGCGCATCGAAGCCTTCCATCAAGGGCCCGAAACCTTCCGTGAAACTTTCGCAGCCCATCAACGATAGCGCGCCGAGACTGAGCCCGTGAAAGGCGCTCGCGAGCGAAACCGCGCGTTTACGTCCCGTCGCAGCACGCGCAAATTTCAGCGCGCCTTCCATTGCTTCCGTGCCGGAGTTACAAAAGAACACGGCGTTCAGATGCGGCGGCGTCCGTTTGACGATCGCCTCGGCCAGCAATCCGCTCAGTAGCGAGCAATCCATCTGCACCATGTTTGGCAGATCGAGATCGAGCACATCGCGGATCGCCTGCTTCACGACAGGATGATTACGCCCAATATTGAAAACGCTGTAGCCGCTCAGAAAATCCAGATACGGCCGGTTGTCCATGTCGTAGAGGTACGCGCCCTCGGCACGGGCATAGACTTTGTCGAACCCGATCACGCGCTGTGCGGACACAAGCGTGCGGTTCACGTGCCGCTCGTGCAGCTGATAATTTTCGCCCAGTCGCGCAGCGATAATTTCCTTTAAATCCAACGACACTGGGCAATTTTCGGCGATTTGCACTCGGAACGCAAATCTCACTGGCAGCGCGCCGCGCGCTACCCCGGCATCGCAAAGCCATGTTCCCCCTCCCCGCAGGAGATGTCCTGCGGCTTCAAAGCTAGGCGGGCTAGCTCTGCTTATTCTCTCTCAACCACGGTAACCCGTGCGACTCTGCCTTTGCGATCAAAACCCAGACTCACGCGAGTACCCGGTCGGATCAGGTGCGGGTCGATCGCTCTGCCGTCTTTGTCGACATAGCGAACCTTTTTAGCAAGCATGTACGACACCGGCTTGGTGTCGGGCGAAGACTGCACAACGATCGGCGAGGGGGCCTCAATGGGCTTTACGCCGGCGTTAAACGCGGTTACCGTACCGATTTTAACAGCGCCGGTGGTCATCTGCGTGGGTGCTTTCTGCGTCTGACCAGTATGTGAAACACCCGATGTCTTTGCTACGGGTTGTGCGAACGTCAAAGGCGCAATTATCGCGCAAATCAGAGCAACAGCTGTTCGTCTCATAAGTTCCTTTCCCTCAATTGACTTTCCGTAAGTTGTTTCGCGACGCGCACTTGTTTCGGATGCCTCCGATAGCCTGCTGCAAAAAGCCGCAGCCCTTCACAGGAACGCTGCGACTTTGCGCTTGCGAACTGCTTTTTCGCCTAATCCCCAACCACTATTCGCTCAACCATGCGATTCTCGCCGGTGCCCGTGTAATAAACCCGGACACGTTGACCCGGCGTGAGCGCCGCTGTGACCGCGTTACCGGCGGTATTCTCGATTCGCGCGGACGCGCCGAGCGCGAAACTGACCGGCCCTTGGGTACTATTGACCACAATCGTCTTGCCAGGCTGATATGTTGTTACAACACCGGCAGTATAAGTCGTGGCCGTTTCTTTGGCCGCTGGTTGTGTCGGGGCCTTTTGCTCGACCTTCTTAGTCCCTGTTTGTGCGAACGCCAATGGCGCGATCATCGCGCAAACAAGGATGATAGTTATTCGTCTCATGGAGTTCCCTTTCATTAATTGACCTTACGTAGCTGTTTCGCGGCGGGCGCTCCTTTCGGATGCCTCGCGGCCAGACAGCACGCTGCTCGGTCTGAACCGCAATTGGCAAGAACGACACGATGTGGTCAAACATCGCGGCGCGATGCGCCTTGCCAGCAAAAGTCGCAGGTTTTACAAACCCTGCGACTTTGCCTTTGAGAACTAATTTTTCGCTTATTCCTCAACGATCACTCGCTCGACCACACGACTCTCAGTTGGGCCCGTGTAATAAACGCGTACCTTTTGACCAGCTCGTAGCGGGGCTGTCACTACTTTGCCGGTGGCGTCAACGATACGTGCAGCTGTACCTAGAGCGAAACTGACCGGTCCTTGATCGCTCTTGACCACAACGGTCTTGCCGGGCGTATAGGTAGTTACCGTGCCAGCGGTATAAGTTGTGGTTGTAGTTTCTGTTGTCGTTGTTGGCTGTGTTGTTGTTTGCTCGGTCGTTGTCGTGCTGGTTTGCGCAAAAGCTAAGGGCGAAACGAGCGCGCACACGAGAGCAACGATTACTTTCTTCACTCTGATACCTCCTGTTTTGTGGTTATTGCTTTTTCCCCAAGGTTCGTGACTCAGGGGTTCAACGGACGGCTTCCCAAGGGATTTACCCGTTCGTTCAAGGGTTGGACTGTGTCCGCAACGCCGCTATTCAAACCGATTTAAAAGGGCGTTATTTGTGTGATTGAGCGCGCACCCGGATTCGTTAACGTGACAAGGCGATGAGCCGCCAAATGCCGACTGCCGATCCCGTCGTTACACCTGAACTCGTCAAGCAGCACGGTCTCACTTCAGAAGAATTCGAGCGGATCAAGAAAATCCTCGGTCGCGAACCGAACTTTACCGAGCTCGGAATTTTCTCGGTCATGTGGAGCGAACACTGCTCGTACAAGAATTCGAGGAAAGAACTGAAGAAATTTCCCATCGCTGCGCCAAACATTCTGGTGAAAGCCGGCGAAGAAAACGCCGGCGTAGTGGACATTGGCGATGGTTGGGCAATCGCGTTCAAGATGGAGAGCCACAATCATCCGAGCGCGATTGAACCATTCCAAGGCGCCGCCACCGGAGTCGGCGGAATCATTCGCGACATTTTCACCATGGGCGCCCGCCCGGAATTTTGCCTCAACTCGCTGCGGTTCGGACCAATAACAGCCGAAAATCCGAAGTCCGAAATTCGAAATCTGAAATTGGCGGAGAACCGCCGATTATTCACCGGCGTCGTCTCCGGAATCGCGCACTACGGAAACTGCGTCGGCATCCCCACAATCGGTGGCGAGATTTATTTCGATGAAAGTTTCGAGGGCAACCCCCTGGTAAATGTCTTTTGCCTCGGCGTCCTGCGTCGCGAGCAGCTCGCGCGCGCCACTGCAAAAGGCGTCGGCAATCCCGTCTTTTACGTCGGCTCCGAAACAGGTCGCGACGGCCTTGCTGGCGCCGCGTTTGCGTCGCGTGAATTGACCGAACAATCGCGTGAAGATCGTCCGGCCGTGCAAGTGGGAGATCCATTCAAGGAAAAACTTTTGCTCGAAGCGTGTCTGGACCTTCTCGCGCACGATGCTATCGCCGGAATTCAAGACATGGGCGCGGCCGGCTTGACGTGTTCAACTTGCGAAACGGCCAGTCGGGCCGGAAGCGGAATTGAAATTGATCTGGCGAAAGTGCCGAAACGCGAGCCCGGGATGACGCCGTATGAAATTCTGTTGAGCGAATCGCAGGAGCGAATGCTCATCATCGCGAAGCGCGGAAAAGAGAATCTGGTCCGCGAAATTTTCGCGAAATGGGATGTCCCATGCGCAGAGATTGGGCGCGTAACTGACGACGGTATGATGCGCGTGCGAAACAACGACGCGATTGCCGCGGAAATTCCGGCAAAACCCTTAGCCGAAGAAGCGCCGCTATATTCCCGCGAAGCCACGCCCGTAGCGGCGGCGGTCTCTGACCGGCGAATCGCGGATCTGCCCAAGATCGACAATCGTCGAGCGCTTCGCCAATTGCTGCTTGATCCGACGATCGCGTCAAAGAACTGGGTCTATCGTCAGTACGATCACACTGTGCGAACCGGCACACTCGTCAAACCGGGATCGGATGCTGCCGTGTTCTTCGTTCGCTATGCGAATAAAATCCTGGCCGCGACCACCGATTGCAATTCATTCTACTGCGCGCTTGATCCGCGCGTGGGCGGGAAGATCGCTGTCGCCGAAGCCGCGCGCAATCTCACCTGCTCGGGCGCATACCCGCTGGCCGTTACGGATTGCCTGAATTTCGGCAACCCCTACAAACCGGAGAACTTCTGGCAATTGCGCGAAGCTGTTGAAGGGATCGCGGAAGCCTGCCGCGCATTTGGCACGCCGGTCACTGGCGGAAACGTTTCTTTATACAACGAAAGCCCGGCCGGCGTTGTCGATCCAACGCCGACCATCGCCATGGTCGGTTTGATCGATGACGAAAAGCACATCACCACGCAGTGGTTCAAAGAGCCCGGCGACTTGATTATTCTCGTCGGCCGTGGCATTGGCTTCCAACCGACGTCTGATCGGCGGGATGCCGATGCCACGTTACTTGGGGGCTCGCAGTTTCTGAGAGTCTGCCACGGCCTGAAAATTGCCCCAGCGCCACATGTCGATCTTGTGCATGAAATCAAAGTACAAAACGCTGTTCGAGATCTGATCCGCGAGGGCCTCGTGAAAAGCGCGCACGATTGTTCCGAAGGGGGGCTTGCCGTAGCCGTGGCCGAATGTTGCTTCAATCCGGAAAAGCTTTTGGGCGCAGAGATCAACCTGAAAGCGGCCGACACGCCTGCCACTACAGTGCTGTTCGACGAATCGCAGTCGCGCATCGTCATTTCCGTCGCGCGTGCCGACTTGGAAAAAACGGAATCGATCTTGCGTGAGCACGGCGTTTTGTTTCAGGAATTAGGTGAAGTAGGGGGCGACACGCTTTCTATCCGCGTAAACGAGGAAACTTTTCGTTGGCAGGTTGCCGATCTTTACGATGACTGGTGGAATGCGATTCGCCGCACTGTTGAAGACGAAACGGAAAGAATTCCGAGCTTGTGAAGATTGCTCCGGAACGCGAGATTGAATCGCAGCACAATTTGATGGATTATCTTTTGTGATTCCTCCCCCAGACGAACTCGACATCGACCAGAGGCACGACTCCGCTGCGTTTCCGCAGCACGAGTGCGGGCTCTTCGGTGTATTCGGCCATCCGAACGCGGCAGCGCTTACTTACTACGGCCTGTTCGCGCTCCAGCATCGCGGCCAGGAGAGCGCGGGAATTGTGACCAGTAACGGGCCGGGCACCACATTTCTGGTGCACAAAGACATGGGCCTTGTCTCGCAGGTGTTCGGACAGGAAGAACTGACCAAGCTCAAAGGGACGCGCGCGATCGGGCATACACGTTACTCGACCACCGGGACGAGCACGATCAAAAACGCGCAACCCTTTGTGGTGGACTGTGTGCGTGGGCAAATGGCCATCGCACACAACGGCAATTTGATTAACGCCGATCTTTTGCGGGATGAACTGGAGCGCAGAGGATCGATCTTTCAAACGACCGCCGACAGCGAGATCATTTTGCATCTGCTCGCGCAGCCCTCGGAAAATGGCGGCAATGTGCTGGCCGCGTTGCGCCGGATTCAGGGCGCATTTTCGCTGCTGATCATGAGCGAGCGCGAGCTCATCGCGGTGCGCGACCCGTTTGGCTGGCGGCCGCTCGCACTCGGTAAACTCGACGGCGCGTACGTGGTCGCTTCCGAAACCTGCGCCTTTGATCTCATTCACGCGGAATTCATTCGTGAAATTGAGCCAGGCGAAGTGTTGATCATCGATGAAAACGGATTGCGCTCGGAGCGGCCATTCCCGGAGGAACAGCCCGCGTTCTGCATGTTTGAATATGTTTATTTCGCGCGTCCGGACAGCATGATCGGCAGCGTGAACGTCGGAAAAGTGCGCATGGAGATGGGACGCGAACTCGCGCGCAGGTTTCCGGTCGATGCAGACATTGTCGTGCCGGTGCCCGACTCCGGAAATTATGCCGCGCTTGGCTTTGCTGAGGAACTGAAGATTCCTTACGCACACGCCTTTGTCCGCAATCACTACATCGGCCGCACATTTTTGCAGCCCAGCCAGCTCATCCGCGATTTCGACGTCCGGGTAAAACTAAATTTAATCAAGGAAATGGTCGCC
>WNGP01001917.1_pt1 | contig 35028 bp, 24 predicted proteins | sample 5407671 | NCBI WGS metagenome assembly WNGP01 (sample SAMN13153381, study PRJNA577476) | soil metagenome | isolation source: 40 cm soil or saprolite under Garry oak tree replicate 2 | place: USA:California | collected 2016-06-15 | reverse complement strand
GGAGTGAGGAGGGCTGCTGGGCCAGCGGCGTCTGGGCGGCACTGGCCTGGGGGGGGGGCAGCCAGGCCGCGAGTCGCCGCAACAGGCGGCAGTACAGCCCGGGCGGCGCGGTGTCGGTCGCGAACATGCCAGGCGAGACGGTCCGCGGGGCGAGCCCCGCGAGCCGCCGCAGGTCGTTCTCGATCACGCGGCGTCCCTCGAGCGCGGCGTTCCCGGCCTCGCGGCGCGCGTCCGCGGCGGCCTGCCGCATCTCGCAGATCGTCATTTCGCGGTCGCTCTTATAGGCGTCGTTCGTGGTGCGCTCGAGCGAGTTGCCCACCCCGGCGACCCGCATCCGGTTCGTGATGAAGAAGGTGCGGTTGAATTGCGTCGGGTCGCTGCGGTTCACTTCGCGGATGTCACCGTCCTGGCGCGTCAGGTACAGGTCGCGCCCGCCGGGCGTGTACGCCATCAACCCCGAGTCCGCGGTGATCACCCGGCGCCGCTCCGGGTCTGCGAGGTTGTAGATCGTCACGTCCTTGAGCTTGTTCGCCGTGGCGTCGATACGCGCCGCGCGCAGGAAGAACTGGCCCGCCACGACTTCGTTGATGACCTGCTCTTTCAGCGTGAAGGACGGCTTCTTGCGCTGGATGTCGACTTGCAGTATGCGGAGCTGGTGATTGGAGCGCGGCAGCACCTGATCGTTCCAGGCGAACGAGAGCAACGCGACGCAGGCCGCGCCGCCCAGCACCGGTGCCACGAGACGCGTCACGCTGACACCGCTGGCCTGCATCGCCGTGATCTCGTTGTCCGCCGCCAGACGCGTGAACACGTGCAGCACCGCGACCAGGACCGCCATCGGCAGCGTCACGGCGACGATGAACGGGATCGAGAGCACGAACACTTCCACGATCACGCCCGTCGGCAGTCCCTTGCCGAGCAGCGCGGAGAGCTGCTTGGCCATCGTGTTGACGAGCATCAGTGCGGTGAGGGCCGCCAGGGCGAAGCCGAGCGGGGCGACGTGCTGGCGCAGCAGATAGCGGCTGAGGGTGCGCACGGCCGGTGCCGCCATTATATTCGGAACTCCAAGTCTCTACAAGGGATGCGACGCCCTACCCTAGTCGGATTCGTCGCCTTCTCGCTGCTCATACCCCAGGCTCACGCGCAGGATGCGGGCGCAGGCCCTCCCCTCCCCCCCCGCTCCGGGACCGCGCAGTGGCCTGAGCATGTCGCGGCGTTCCGCTGGGCGCCGCTCGCGCCGCCGCGCAACCCCGCCCTCGCGCCCGGCGGCCGCCTCGGGCCCGCATCGACGCCCGCCGTCGTCGCTGCGGCGTGGGCGCGCGGCGTGCTCGCGCGCTGGCGGGACGCGCGCCGGCCGCCCGCGCTCCTCGCACCCGGCCTCGCGGCCGAACCGTTCGCCACACCGCCCGGCCTCCCTGGAGCTCAGGCGCCGGAGCAGCCGCCGCCTCCGCTGCGCGTGGGCGGGTTACCGCTCGGCGCGGAGATCGGGATGGACTTGCGGCTGCGCTTCGAGCTCCGCGGCGACCAGTTCAAGAACCTCAAGTGCTCGCCGCTCGAGCAGCAGCTGGCGCTGTCGGGTTGCCAGACGGGATTCCCCACGATCAGTCCTGTGCCGCAGTACGCGATCCGCACGGGCGGCGTCGTCGGACGGCGCCTCCACCTGAACGTCGACTTCGACAGCCAGCGCGAGTTCGACGCGAACAACAACCTCCAGGTCTGGTACGAAGGCCTCGAAGACGAGGCGCTGCGGCGGGTCGAAGTCGGCAACGTCACGTTTCAGATGCCGCCGTCGCGCTTCATCAGCGCGGGCGTTCCGGCGTGCTCATCCCCGGCTCGCCGGCGGTGGACATACTGTCGCTCGACCCCGCCACGCTCCCCGACTCGCTGCGCGTCGCCAGCCTGCACGTGTACCGGGTGCGCTCGCTCTCTCCGCTCTCGGGCGGGAACCAGAACATCGGCGGGGTGCGGGCGGTGGCGTGCGGTCCGGGAGCGACCCGGGCGGTGGACTGCGGCGGCGAGCGGGCGGGCCCGTTCCTGTGGGAAATCCTGCAGGAGGGCAAAGACTACTACGTGGATGGGAGCGGCGCGTGGTTCGCCCTCGCGAGCCGCCTCGACCAGAACGACTACCTCGCCGTGTCCTACGTTCCCGCCGGGGCGATCGGGTGTGGTCCCGGACAGCGCTGCGTCGGCACGTTCCCCGTGGGCGCGAGACAGGACACGTCCGTGGTGGACACGCTGCGGCTCGTCTACGACCCGAAGCTCGGCGTCACGGCCGCGTCGCCCTCGTTCCGGTTCGAGATCCGCAGCGCCTACCGCGTGGGCGGGAGCGAGATCGTGCGCGAGACGGTGCAGCTGACGCTCACCGTGAACCAGCGCGAGCGCACCGTGCTGACGGGGGACACCTATCTCGCCCGGCTGGGCCTGGCGCTCGAGTCTGATCCCACGAAGTTCGACCAGTACAACCGCCTGTTCCCCCGCGCCCGCGATCCGCAGCAGGGCGCGCCGCTGCGCGACTACTTCATCGTGCTCCCGCACCTGCAGCCGTTCGCCGACGCCACGCGCCTCGCGGCTACGGAGCGCAATGACTCGCTGTACCGCACGCCGCGCGCGCTGCTCCTCACGCAGGGCCCGCCGTCGGTGTTCGCGCTCCACCTGCACGCCGACGTTTCCGCGTCCGCCGACCGCAGCGCCCTGTCTCTCAACAGCTTCCAGATCCGCGACGGCAGCGAGCGGATCTCCGTGGGCGGCCGGCTGCTCACGCGCGACGTGGACTACACCATCGACTATTCCACCGGGCAGGTGCAGTTCAAGAACGCGGACTCGTTGTTCCAGGGCGGCCCGGCGCAGGTGCGGGCGCAGTTCGAGGAGCGCGCCGCGTTCGCGGTGGCGCCCACGTCCATCTACGGGCTCGCGGCGCGCTACGACCTGGGCCCGCGCGGCAACGTGACGTTGACGGGCCTGTTCCAGAAGGAGCAGAGCGCCTTCACTCGCCCCCCGCTCGGCTTCGAGCCGTCGTCGAGCTTCATCGGCGGCGTCTCCACCGAGCTGCACTTCCAGCCGCAGTTCCTGACGCGGGTGGTGAACGCCCTCCCCGGCGTCCACAGCGACGCTCCCTCGTTCCTGAACGTGTCCGCCGAGGTCGCCATGTCGCGGCCGTCCCCGAACCAGCTCGGCCAGGCCTACATCGAGGAGTTCGAGTCCGAGGCCGGCCGCTTCCTCGCGCTCGCCGAGAACAGCTGGCACTGGGGCAGCATTCCCACCACGGTGCGCGGCGCGGAGCCGTTCGGCATCTCCCCCGCGACGGGCTTCGATCCCGCGAACGCGGTCGCGCTCACCTGGCAGAACCGGCCTTTGAACCCCGACGGCACTCCGGTCCAGTTCCTGCCGCAGCAGATCGACCCGCAGATCCGGCTGGTGGGCCAGGCGCAATCGGCCGAGCCCATCCTGTGGCTCACCCTCAAGCCAGACACCGTGCTGGGCCTCGCCGACGTGAGGACGGGCAACCCCAACTGGGTGCGGCCGCACCAGGATGGCCCCCGCTGGCGCTCCATCACCCAGGCGCTCTCGTCGACCGGCATCGACCTGTCGCGGGTCGAATACCTCGAGGTCTGGGTGTGGGAGGACAACCACCGCGTGGCGCTGAACAACCACACGGCCTTGCTCCTCGATTTCGGATCCGTGTTCGAGGACGCGCTCGCGTGGGTGCCGCAGTCCTTCACGCACGCCCCCCCCCCCGCGGGTGGTGACACGGTGTTCTACGGGCAGCGCTACGTGGGCCTGGGCCGGCTCGACACGGAGCGCGACCCCGTGACCCAGTCGTGGAACGCGGCGATCAACGACGAGGGCATCCTCTCGGACCGCGTGACCGACGGCATCGTCGACTCGACCACCGGCGTGCGGCTCGACACGCTGCCGCTGTGCAGCGCCACGCAGAACGGCACGCTCCAGCCCTTCTTCTTCGGCGACCTCCGGTCCCGCTGCGGCCGCCACAACGGCTTCGTGGACGCCGAGGACCTGGACGGCGACTTCCAGCTCGACTCGGTGGCCGGGGTCCGCACGTCGGAGAGCTTCGTGCGGTTCGTGTTCCCGATCGGCGACGAGCGGTTCTACGTGCGCGACGGGGGCATGATCGCCGTGAAGGACTCGGCCGGCCGGCCCGATGGGGCCGCCGGGTGGCGGCTGTACCGCATTCCGTTTCGCACGGACACGATCCAGCAGGGGTTCGTCAACCTGCGCCAGATCCAGAGCTTGCGGATCACGGTCGTCACGCCGCACACGGCGCCCGCGGGCCGCCCCGACCCGCAGGTGTTCTTCGGGCTCGCCCGCGTGCGCCTCGTGGGCGCCTCGTGGCTCAAGCGCGCGGACACGCCGATCCGCGGCCTCGCCGGCGACCGCGGCGCCGGCACGGGCGAGGTGATCGCCTCCGTGGTGAGCACCGAAAACACCGACCTCGGCTATACGCCGCCGCCCGGCGTGTCCGACCAGGCGGGCCGGCGCGACGCCAACCTGCAGCTCGCGACGGCGCAGATCAACGAGCGCTCGCTGCGACTGCTGGCGAGCGGTCTTCAGGTCGGCCAGCGCGCCGAAGCGTTCACCCGCTTCACCGCCGAGGGCGACAAGAACTTCCTCAAGTACCGCAAGCTGCGCACATGGGCGCGCGGCCGCGGGCCCGGCTGGGAGGACGGGGACCTGCATTTCTACATCAAGGCGGGGAAGGACGAGAACAACTTCTATCTCTATCAGGTGCCGGCGCGCACCGTCTCATGGGAGCCCGAAGTCGTCGTGGACTTCAGCCGCTGGCTGGCGCTGCGGGCGAAGATCGAGCAGGTGTGGCTGCGCGGTGATTCCGCGCGCGTCTATCCCGGCTGTCCCGACACGACCCTGCTCCCGCCGGACTCGGCCTACGTGATGTGCGACGGGCCCTACATCGTCCACGTGCGCGATCCGGCGACCGGACCGCCCAACCTCGCAGCGGTGCAGGAGGTCGCCGCCGGCATCCTGCGCGTGGACGACAAGGTGTTCGTCGACCAGGCGGAGCTGTGGGTGGACGACATCCGGCTGAGCGACGTCGTGCAGGATGTGGGCACCGCGGCGGCGGTGGACGTGACGCTCACCGCGGCCAACGTCGCCGACGTGGCGGTCTCCTGGTCGCGGCGCGACGCGCAGTTCCGTCAGCTCGGCGAGGATCCGAGCTTCACCACCGCCAACGCGGCGAGCGTCGCCGCCACGGTGCGGCTGGACCGTCTGCTGCCGGAAAGCTGGGGTATCACGGTGCCGCTCGCCGTGCGCTACGCGTCCACGTCGAACGACCCGTTCTACCTGTCGGGCACCGACATCCGGGCCGACGCGCTGGACGGCCTTCGCACCCCGCGGTCGAGCGCCACGAGCTACAGCGTGTTGCTGCGCCGCACGGCCCGCTCGCTCGCCCCCCTGCTGCGCTACCTCGTGGATCCGCTGACGCTGTCGGGCACCTACACGAGCGGCAGCGACCGCGCGGACCTGTCGCGGGCGACGGCGTCGAGCTATGCCTTCAACCTCGATTACCTCCTCACCCCGCCCGCGGCGCGCTGGGGGCGGTTCCGGCTGACGCCCAGCAGCGTGCGCTTCCGATCCACGTTGCTCGGAACCGACGGCTCGCGCTTCAGCTACGCGGTGCCGGTGGTCCGGCCCGGCGACTCGCTCGTCGCGCCCGCACTCTCCAAGAGCAGGGTGTGGCGCAACGCGGGGGGCTTCGACCTCCAGCCGCTCACCGGAATGCTGCTGCGTGTGGACGCGGTCTCCCAGCGCGACCTGCGGGACTACGGCGACTCGACCACCATCGGGCGGCTGCTCGGTCAGGAGCGGCGCACCTTCCTCGGTATGAACACGGGCGTCGAGACCCAGCGGACGATCACGACGTTTCTGAGCGTCACACCGCAGGTCGTCGCGTGGCTCCGGCCACGTGCCACCGTGAGCGGCAACTTCGGCTTCAACCGTGACCCGAACGGCCGGGACCCCGTCCGCGACGTCGGCGACACCGCGGGTGCGTTTCACGTGCCCGCCGCGTTCTCGAACGCGCGCCGCTTCGAGGTCGGCGCGCAGTTCGACGCCCGCCGCTTCGGTCAGGCGCTGTTCGGCGACAGCGCCGCGGTCACCCGGCTGCTGGCGCACCTCGCGAGCGTGGACGTCTCCTACGGTCGCAGCCAGACGTCCACCTACAACCGCACCGGGTTCCTCCCATCGTTCGGGTATCAGCTGGCGCTGGGCGGCTTCGACAGCTTTCGCCGCCAGGACGGCCTGCTCGCCGGCTCGGCGGCGGACAACTGGAACCTGAACGCGGCCGGCAACGTGCTGCTCCTCCTGGGACTGCGCGTGAGCACCAACTACCGCGAGACGAACGGACTCGCCTGGGTGCTGCGCACCGACCAGCAGGTGCCGATCCGCACGGGGACGCGCGAGTGGCCCTCCGCGACCGTGAGCTGGAACGTCACGCCGGCACGGACGCTGCTCGGCCGGATCCTGACGACCCTGTCGGCGCAGCTCGGGTATCGCGAGCAGCGGTCGTCGAGCGAGCAGCTGGGCTTCGGGACGGGTCCGTCGCAGGTCACGCTGATCTCCAGCGCGGAGCGCGTCGTGCGGCCCGCCGTCGCGGTCACCTGGCGCGGGGGCGTGTCCACGTCCTTCGACGCCTCCCGCACGCGCAGCGACCAGTTCAACGCCGGCAGCCTGTTCCACACGCAGCGCAATCAGCAGAGCGCGAATGTCGCGTTCGCGTTCCGACCGCCGGCGCAGCTGATGCGGCTGAAGAACCCGATCCGCGCCGCGGTCCACTACACCGTGAGTGACATCACCACGTGCCTGCGGACGGCGGGCCAGACCACCTGCGTACCCTTCGTGGACAGTCGTCAGACGCAGTCGCAGCTTACCTTGGACACCGACTTCCCTCCCACCCTGAGCGCGGGGTTTCAGATGGCCTATCTGGTGAACGACGAGCGGCAGGCGAACCGCAAGACGTCGCAGCTCGTGATCACGGCGTTTGTGGAGCTCCACACGAGCGTGGGACAGATCCGATGAGCCTGGGCGGGCGCCGGGCCCGCTGGCGCGGGGCCGCGGCCGCTGCGCTGGTGCTGGCCTGCACGGCGCGAGGAGGGGGATCTGCGGAACTTCGTCGCCCGCTTCCGGACCAACGTCGCCGACCGCGCGCTGTTTCTCGCGCACTGGGATACCAGGCCGCACGCCGACCAGGCCCAAAGTCCCGATCAGCGGCGCCTTCCCGTCCCGGGGGCGAACGACGGTGCGTCCGGCGTGGCGGTCCTGCTCGGCGTCGCCGATGCGCTCAAGGCCAAGCCGCCGCAGCTCGGCGTGGACCTGCTGTTCGTGGACGGGGAGGACTACGGCGACTTCGGGACCGACACGAGCGACGTCCTCATCGGATCGCGCTACTTCGCCGCCCACCAGCCGCCCGGCTACCCGCCGCTCTTCGCCGTGCTGTTCGACATGGTCGCCGACAAAGACCAGCAGTTCTACCATGAGGGCAACTCCGAAGCGTTCGCCCCCGAGGTCGTCGATCGCGTGTGGCACACGGCCGCCGACCTGGGCTACGGCCGGACGTTCATCCCCGGCGTGAAGTACACGCTGACCGACGACCACGTGACGTTGCAGAAGGCCGGGATCCACGCGATCGACGTCGTGGACTTCGATTATCCCTACTGGCACACGCCCGACGACACGATCGACAAGGTGAGTGCGGCGTCTCTTCAGGTTGTCGGTGACGTCGCGGTGGCGTTGGTACGTTGAGAACGTGAAACGCGGAACTCGGAACGCGGAACAGAGCGGCCGGCCTCCGTCGCCATGTGCTCGTCGTTATGTTCCGCGTTCCGCGTTCCGCGTTCCGACTTCCGCACTTTTCTGGCGCTCCGCGCGTGGAACGGATCCCGCCCGCCGGCTGGCGAGCCGTTAGCGTGCGGGCATGGACGACCGCCGTGCCGCTCTCCTGCTGGCGTTGCTGGCCCTGTCGGGTGCCGGGGTCCGCTATGCGCTGGCGCCGGCCCCCGCCGCCCCGCCGGGCGACGTGCGGCTCGTCGCCGTCGACACACCCCCGCACGGCGACGCCGCGCTGCGCGCCGCCGCCCGCGCCGCTGCCCGGCTGGCGCGCCCGCTCCTCCCCGGGGAACGGGTCGACCTCGACCGCGCCGACGTGACGGAGATCACGCGGCTGCCGCGGATCGGACCGGCGTTCGCGCAGCGCATCGTCGCTTGGCGTGAGCAGCACGGTCTGTTTGGCAGTCTGGCGCGGCTCGACAGCGTGCCCGGGGTCGGCCCCGGGTTGCTCGAGACGCTGCGACCCTACGTGATGTTTTCGGGGGTGATCCCGTCCGCGCCTTGACCACCCCCCCGTCGGCTCATATGTTATACTGTTCATTTCCAACGAGTTGCGTACGGCCACCGCGGCGGCGACCAACGAAAAGCTGGGCGAGCTACTCGTCCGTGAAGGGCTGATCACCCAGGATCAGCTCAAAAAGGCGCTCCTCGAGCAGAAGAACACGGGGATGCGCCTGGGCTACAACCTGGTCAAGCTGGGCTTCGTCGAGGAGACCGAGATCTCCAAGATGCTGGCCCGGCAGTACCGCATGCCCGCCGTCGACCTCTCCCGCTTCGAGGTCGATCCCAAGATCCTGAAGCTGCTCCCGCCCGACGTCGCGATCAAGCACACGGTGCTGCCGCTCAAGCGCGAGGGCCGGACCCTGACGGTGGCGATCGCCGACCCCAACAACGTCACGGCGATCGAGGACATCAAGTTCATCACGCGCTGCGACGTGTTCCCGGTGATCGCCGGGGAATACACGCTGCGCAACGCGATCGAGCGCTACTACCAGCAGTCCGACGCCCAGCTGCAGACGCTGCTCAAAGACATCGAGGCCGCCGACGACCTCGAGGTCGTCGCAGAGCAGGTGGACGAGGACGTCAAGGCGCAGGATTTGGCGGACGACGCGCCGGTGGTGAAGCTCATCAACGGGCTCTTGACGGACGCGGTGAAGCGCGGCGCGTCCGACGTCCACTTCGAGCCGTTCGAGCACGAGCTGCGGGTGCGCTACCGCGTGGACGGCGTGCTGCATGACGTGATGAAGCCGCCGGTCAAGATGCGCGCGGCGCTCACCTCGCGCGTCAAGATCATGGCGCAGCTCAACATCGCCGAGCGGCGTGTGCCGCAGGACGGGCGCATCAAGCTCAAGTTCGGCAGCAAGGTGATCGACTTCCGTGTGTCGACCCTGCCGGTGCTGTTCGGCGAGAAGATCGTGCTCCGGATTCTCGACAAGGGAAACCTGGCGCTCGATCTCACGAAGTTCGGCTTCGAGCCCAAGGCCGAGCAGGACCTGATGCGGGCGATCCTGAATCCCTACGGCATGGTGCTGGTGACCGGCCCGACGGGCTCCGGGAAGACGACCACGCTGTACTCGGCACTGTCGCGGATCAACACGGTCGAAGTGAACATCCTGACGGCCGAGGATCCCGTCGAGTACAACCTGCTCGGAATCAACCAGGTGCTGGTCCGCAACGAGGTGGGGATGACGTTCGCCGCGGCGCTGAAAGCGTTCCTGCGGCAGGACCCGAACATCATCATGGTGGGGGAGATCCGCGACCTGGAGACCGGCTCGATCGCTATCAAGGCGTCGCTCACCGGCCACCTCGTGCTGTCCACGCTGCACACCAACGATGCGCCCTCCACGGTCACCCGCATGGTGGACATGGGCATCGAGCCGTTCAACGTCGCGAGCGCCGTGAACCTCATCGTGGCGCAGCGGCTGGTGCGGCGCATCTGCGCGGACTGCAAGCAGGAACATCAGTACACCGCCGAAGAGATCCACGCGTTCGGCCTGGCGCAGGCCGAGGCGCAGAAGCTCACCCTCTTCAAGGGCGCGGGCTGCGACACGTGCGGCGGCACCGGGTACAAGGGTCGCCAGGGGCTGTACGAGGTGATGGCGATGTCGAGCCCGCTGCGGCGCATGGTGCTGAAGGGCGCGTCGACCGAAGAGCTGCGCGAAGAAGCCGTGAAGGAAGGCATGCTCACGCTGCGCATGGACGGCATGGTCAAGGTGAAGCGCGGGATCACCACCCTGGAGGAAGTCGTGAAGGAGACGGCGGCATGACGGCGGGCGCGCAATCCCTGAATCTCCGCTCCCTGCTCGAGGAGATGATCGAGAAGGACGCGTCCGACCTGCACATCGTCGCGGGAGAGCGCCCCAAGCTCCGCGTGGACGGAGACATCGTGAACTCATCCGTGGACGTGGTGCTCACGCCCAAGGACACCCTGTCGATCGCCTACTCCGTGCTCACCGAGACCCAGAAGAAGCGGTTCGAGACGGAGAACGAGCTCGACTTTTCCTTCGGAATCCAGAACCTGGCGCGGTTCCGCGGCAACTGCTTCAAGCAGCGGGGGTGCGTGTCGCTCGTCATCCGGCAGATTCCGTTCAACGTGCGGACCTTCGAGGACCTGGGGTTGCCGGGCGTGGTGGCGAAGCTCGCCGAGAAGCCGCGCGGGCTGGTGCTGGTGACGGGGCCGACGGGGTCGGGCAAGAGCACAACGCTCGCGGCGATGATCGACAAGATCAACAAGGAGCTCAAGGGCCACATCATCACGGTGGAGGACCCGATCGAGTTCATCCATCGGCACCAAAGCTGCATCGTGAACCAGCGGGAGATCGGGACCGACACCAACAGTTTCTCGGCGGCCCTCAAGTACGCGCTGCGGCAGGACCCCGACGTCGTGCTGATCGGCGAAATGCGGGACCTCGAGACCATCGCCGCGGCCTTGACGATCGCCGAGACGGGCCACCTCGCCTTCGCGACGCTCCACACCAACTCGGCGATGGAGAGCATCAACCGCATCATCGACGTGTTCCCGTCCCACCAGCAGTCGCAGATCCGCGCCCAGCTCGCGTTCGTCCTCGAGGGGGTGATCACCCAGACCCTGCTGCAGAAGGCGAAGGGGCGGGGCCGGGTCATGGCGGCGGAGATCATGATCTGCACGCCGGCGATCCGCGCGCTGATCCGCGACAACAAGGTGCACCAGATCGAATCGTCGATGCAGGCCGGCAAGAAGTACGGGATGCAGACGTTGAACGACGCGCTGTACCAGCTCTACGTGGGCCGGGAAGTGATGAAGGAGGAGTGCCTGCGCGTCTCGGCGAATCCGAACGAGTTCCTGCGGATGATTGGCGAGCCGCCGCTCGAGGACAAGGAGTCGATGGCGCCCGGCGTGGCGCCGACGGGTCCGGCCAAGGTGGCGGCGCGCCGCTAGGCGCCCCCCCCGAGGGAGTGAGCTATGCCGCTCTTCACATATACCGCCCGCACGCTCAAAGGCGATCTCGTCAACGACAAGATCGACCTGCCGACCCGCGACGACGTCATCGCCCACCTGCGCAAGAACCGCCTGGTGGTGGTGCAGGTCCGCGCGGCCCCCAAGGAATTCAAGTTCAGCTTCAAGCTCGGCGGCGGCGTCAAGATCCGCGACGTCGTCGTGTTCACCCGCCAGTTCTCCACCATGATCAACGCCGGGCTGCCCCTCGTCCAGGCCCTCGACATCCTGTCCAAGCAGACGGAGAACAAGGTCCTCGCCGACGTCACCCGCCAGGTGGTGTACGACGTGGAGAGCGGCCACACCCTCGCCGATGCGCTGCGCAAGCACCCCAAGGCGTTCGGCGACCTGTACGTGAACATGGTGGCAGCGGGCGAGGCGGGCGGTATCCTCGACACGATTCTCTTGCGCCTCGCGCAGTTCCTCGAGAAGAACGACGCCATCGTGCGGAAGGTGAAGGGCGCGATGATCTACCCGGCGGTGATTCTGTCCGTCGCCGTGATCGCGATCTCCGTGCTCCTCATCTTCGTGATCCCCACCTTCCAGAACATGTTCGCGTCGGTGCACCTCGAGCTGCCCCTGCCCACCCGTATGGTGATCGGGGCGAGCAACGTGCTCAAGAACTACTGGTGGGCGATCGGGGCCGTGATGGCCTTCGCCGTGGTCTCGATCAACCGCTACTACAAGACGCCGCCCGGCCGGCTGCAGATCGACACCCTGCTCCTCAAGACGCCGGTGCTCGGCGACGTGCTGCGCAAGGCCGCCGTGTCCCGCTTCACCCGCACGCTCGGCACCCTCATCTCGTCGGGCGTGTCGATCCTCGACGGCCTCGAGATCACGGCCCGCACTGCGGGCAACATGGTGATCCACAACGCCGTGATGGAGTCGCGCGCATCGATCGCCGGGGGCGAAACCATTGCGGGCCCGCTGCAGAAGTCCAAGGTGTTCCCGCCCATGGTGATCTCGATGATCGCGGTCGGAGAGCAGACGGGCGGCCTGGACGAGATGCTCTCCAAGATCGCCGACTTCTACGACGACGAGGTGGATGCGGCGGTGAGCGCGCTGCTGGCGCTGATGGAGCCCGTCATGATCGTCGTGCTGGGCGTGATCGTCGGCGGCATGGTGATCGCCATGTACCTCCCGATCTTCGACATGGTGAACGCGGTGCAGTGAGGGCAGGCCGACGCGGCCGTGCGGGTCCCCCGAGCCCATCGTCTCGTCCGCTCGCAATCCCCGCCCTGAGAGAGGAGTCGCGATCATGAACTGTCCGGCCTGCGGCACGGCGATGACCGAGATGACGGCGGGCGACGCCAACGTTCAGGCGTGCAAGGGCGGGTGCGGCGGCCTCTGGTTCGACGAGTGGCAGCTTCGCAAGGTGGACCAGCCCGACCAGTCAGCCGGAGAGGCGCTGCTCCACATCGAGCAGAACGCGGCCGTGAAGCTAGACCCGGACCAGCGGCGCAAGTGCCCCCGCGACCCCGATATCGTCATGATGCGACATTTCTGGAGCGTCAAGCGCGATGTCGTAGTGGACGAGTGCCCCAAGTGCGAGGGGCTCTTCCTGGATCCGGGCGAGCTGGCTGAGATCCGCTCCGACTACAAGTCCGACGACGAGCGCCGCAAGGCCGCCGACGCCTACTATCGCGAGATGTTCGACACCCAGCTCGCGGGGATGCTCAGGACGGACAAGGCGAAGCTCGAGAGCGCCCGCAAGATCGCTAACGTCTTCAAGTTCATCTGCCCGAGCTACTACCTGCCGGGCAAGCAGGCGTGGGGGGCGTTCTAAGAGAGGCTCCGTGACGCTCGGTCCGCCGCGATCACCTGCGTCAGCACGCCTCCAGGTCTTGCGCTGGTACTATCTCGGGACGCCGGTGTTCTGGGTGGTAGGGGCGCGGTGGGGCGTGCACGTGCGGGTCGCGTTTCTTGACGACTTCCCCGCGGGCCGCAACGTCTACTACGCGCTCTGCTTCCTGATCGGTGTGGTTACCCTGCGCGACCCTCGGTATGGGAGCCGCCTGGCTTTCTACGAGAGCGCCGCGAATCTCGCCTTCCTCATCCTCAGCGTCGGCGTGTGGTATCTCCGCATGCTCGACTGGGCCGGCGGCCCGAGTGCCGTCGTGCGGGTGGTGACCCCGGCGGAGTTGGTGAATTTCGTGCTGACCGCGACGGTCGGGGCGGTGAGTTACGGGCTACGGGTATGGGATGGGGCGTAGCGCCGTGGTGAACCTCGCGGCGCGCGCGTGAAGCGCACCGAGCGCCGCACGCTGCGGCACGACAGCGTGCCGATGCGCCTCTATCACGAGGCCAAGCGCCTTGGCGCCTGGGATCCCCGTGCCCTCGCCCTGGACCAGGACGCGAGGGATTGGGCGCGCTTCACGGTGACCGAGCGGGACGTGCTGCTCCGGCTCACGGCCCTGTTCCAGGCGGCGGAAGAGAGCATGACCCGCGATCTCCTGCCCCTGCTCATGACCGTGGTGCGCGAGGACCGGCTCGAGGAGGAGTTGTTCCTCACCACGTTCCTGTCCGAAGAAGCGAAACACACCGAGTTCTTCCGGCGCATTCTGGACGAGGTGTGCCGCCAGTCGGGGGACCTCGAGCGCTACCAGACCCCCAGCTTCCGCAAGCTGTTCTCCGAGAAGCTGCCCACGGCGATGCGCGGCCTCCTCGCCGATGCCTCCCCCGCCGCCCAGGCCCAGGCGCTGGTCACCTACACGCTGGTGGGCGAGGGCGTGCTAGGCGAGGCCGGCTACCACGTGTTCACCGCCGCCCTCGAGCACGGCGGCCTCATGCCGGGCTTCCGCGAGGGCCTCCGGTTGGCGCAGGCGGACGAGGACCGGCACATGGCGTACGGCCTCCACCTGCTGTCCCGGCTGGTAGCCGAGGACGAAGCCGTGTGGGGCGTGATCCAGGCCCGCATGGACGACCTCCTGCCCGATACGCTGGGCGTCGTGACGGAATTCTTTCAGCCGTACGACGCGATGCCGTTCGGGCTCACCCTCGATGCCGTGATCGAGTACGCGATGGAGAAGTTCGCCGGTCGCTGGGCGTCGCTCGAGGAGGCGCGGGAGCGGGCACGCGCCGCCCGGGCCGCGCCGAGCCCCGAGGCCCGCGTCCGGGACATTCGCGCCTGGCTCGGCGAGCAAGTCCGACCGGCGCACGTCGCGGTGAGCATGGACGGCACGGGCAAGATCCGCACGTTTCGCATTGGATCGACGGCGTTGCTGGTCACGCAGGAGGTACTCGAGCACCACCCGGCGCACGAGATCATCGCGGCGCTGACCGCGCGCGCCGTGCCGCAGCGCCTGCGCGACCAGGCCCCGCTGCGGCTCACCTGTCTCAGGGTGCACGGCAGGATCGTGGTGCAGTCTCCCGACCCCGGTTGACCCGCGCCCCGCCCCGCGCCAATCTCCCGGTCTTGCATGGAGCGGGGGGGGAGGGCGTGCCGGCGGCGATCGTCGCGGAGCGATTGACCAAGACCTACCAGGTGAAGGTGCGGGACGCCGGGCTCGGAGGCGCGGTGCGGGCCCTCGTGCGCCCCCGCTACCGCGAGGTCCGCGCGGTCGAAGCGATCTCCTTCCAGGTCGAGCGCGGCGAGATCGTGGCGTTTCTCGGGCCCAACGGCGCGGGCAAGACGACCACCCTCAAGATGCTCACCGGATTGCTCTACCCCACGGCGGGCCGCGCCCACGTCGCGGGGTTCACGCCCTGGGACGGCGGCTCGGCGTTCAAGCGGCGCATCGCGCTCGTGCTCGGCAACAAGCAGCAATTGCTCTGGGACCTGCCGCCCGAGGAGACCTTTCAGCTCAATCAGGCCATCTACGCCGTCCCCGCGACCGAATTCCGGGCCCGGCGCGACGAGCTGGTCGCGCTGCTCGACCTCGCGGAGGTGATGGACAAGCCCGTGCGCCAGCTCTCGCTGGGCGAGCGGATGAAGTGCGAGCTGGCGGCGGCGCTGTTGCACCGGCCGGAGATCCTCTTTCTCGATGAGCCCACGCTGGGGCTCGACGTCACGGCGCAGGAGGCCGTGCGCGGCTTCCTGTGCGCGTACCGCGCGCGCCACGGCGCCACGATCCTCCTGACGTCGCACTACATGGCGGACGTGACGGCGCTCGCTTCCCGCGTGCTCATCATCAACCGCGGCCGGCTGCTCTACGACGGGGCGCTGCAGGCGCTGGTGGCGCGCATGGCCCACACCAAGCGCCTCGAGCTCGTGCTGGGCGACGGGGTAAGCCGCGAGCAGCTCGCCGCGTTCGGCGAGGTGCGCGAGTTCCGGTTCCCCAACGCCGTGCTCGAGGTGCCGCGCGACCAGGCGACCGCCGCCAGCGCGCGGCTGTTGGCGTCGGTGCCCGTCGTCGATCTCTCCATCCAGGATCCGGCCCTCGAGGACGTGATCCGGCGCGCGTTCGCCGAGGGGGCGGAGGGGGGGGCATGAACGTGTGGCTGCGCCGCTACGCGGCGCTCGTGCGGTCGGCCTGGCTCGTGGATCTCCAGTACCGCGCCGCGATCGCCATCTGGATGCTGTGGAACGTGACCGAGCCCGCCATCGCGCTCGGCATCTGGTGGTCGATCGCGAGCCAGGGCGCCGTGCAGGGCTTCGGGCGCGACGACTTCGCCCGCTACTTCTTCGGCGTGGCGCTCGTGAACCAGCTCACACTGGCGTGGGACGCCTGGTACATCGACCGCTGGGTCCGCGACGGCGAGATGAACTTCCGGCTGGCGCGCCCGATCGGCCCCGTCCACGAAGCGATCGCGGACAACATCGCCTACAAGGCACGCACCGCGTCGGTCGTGCTCGTCGTCTGGATGCTCGTCGCCCTCGCGTGGCCGGTCGTGCGGCTGCCGTTCGCGCCCGGCCGGTGGGCGCTGTTCGCGCTCGCCGTCGTGCTCGCCGCGGCGATCCGATTCCTGAACGGCTACGCCACCGGCTTGCTCGCCTTCTGGACGACGCGGGCCACGGCGTTGATGGAGCTCCAGTTCGGCATCTCGCTCTTTCTCTCCGGGCGTCTCGCCCCGCTCGCGCTCCTGCCCCCGGCCGTCGCGTCGGTCGCGGGCGTGCTGTGGTTTCCTTACGTGCTGTCGTTCCCGGTCGAGGTGCTCACGGGCGGGGTCGTGACGCCCCAGCAGTACGTCCGCGGGTTCCTGGGGCAGGTCTGCTGGCTCGCGGTCTGGTGGGCGGCGTACCGCGTCGTCTGGCGACGCGGCATCCGCCACTACGGGGCGGTGGGCGGATGAGCGTCGGCCGCGTGCTGCGCGCGCTGTGGCGTGTGAATGTCGTCGAGGAGCTGCAGTACCGCGCCAACTTCCTGGCGAGCCTGCTGGGCCCCCTGTTCTGGATCGCGATGGCGCTCCTCACCCTCGCGCTCTTCTTCCGGCACACGTCGCGGCTCGGCGGGTGGGACTACTGGGAGGTCGTGGCCCTGTTGGGCGTGTTCAACGCGCTCACGGGCGTGATCGAGGCGGTGCTCCGGCCGGGGATCGGCGAACTGGTGGATGAGGTACGCAGCGGCAAGCTGGACCTGATCCTCACCCGGCCCGTGGACGCGCAGCTCTACGTGTCCTTTCGGCGGCTCGACCTGTGGCGCTTCGTCGACGTCGCGCTGGGCCTCACCCTCGCCGGGTACGCCGTGGTGCGGCTGGGTCGCGTTCCGTCACCCCTCGACCTCCTCGGGTTCGTCGTGACGCTCGCCTCGGCCGTCGCGCTGGTGTACGCCATCTGGGTCGCGCTCATGAGCCTCGCCTTCTGGTTCGTGGCGGTCGAAAACCTGTCGGTGCTGTTCGACGCGGTGTACGAAGCCGCCCGCTATCCCGTCTCCGCCTACCCCGGCGCGCTCCGCTTCGTGTTCGTCTATCTCGTGCCGATCGCCTGGACGACGACCATCCCCGCCTCGGCCCTGACGGGGCGGCTCGGCCCCGCCTCGGCGCTGGGCGCGGCCGGCGTCGCCGCCCTGGCGCTCGCGCTCACCCGCCTGCTGTGGCGCGCCGCGCTGCGGCGCTACACGAGCGCGGGAGGGTGAAGGGAGGAGCTGGTATGACGCACCGTCGCGTCGTTGTCGTCTTCGTCTCGGCGCTGGGCGCCATGGGCGCCGGCCGCGTCCCGCCCGCCGCGGCGCAGCGGTCCGGTCAGTGGACCATGCCCGCCGGCGACTACGCCGCGACACGCTACAGCACGCTGACCCAGATCACCACCGCGAACGCGACCCGCTTGCATCCGGTCTGGAGCTTCTCGACCGGCGTCCTCGCGGGCCACGAGGGTCAGCCGCTCGTCGTGAACAACACCATGTACGTCGTCACGCCGTACCCCAACGTCCTCTACGCCTTCGACCTCACGCGCGAAGGCTATCCCCTGAAGTGGAAGTACCGCCCCGCCGTGGACCCGAACGCCGTCGGCATCGCCTGCTGCGACGTGATCAACCGCGGCGCGTTCTACGCGGAGGGCAGGATCGTCTACAACCTGCTCGATGGCCACACGGTCGCGATCGACGCGACGACGGGCAAGGAGCTGTGGAACGCGAGAATTGCCGACGTCTCGCAGGGCGAGACCACGCCCATGGCGCCCTTGGTCGTGAAGAACCGGGTCCTCGTGGGAGCCTCGGGCGGCGAGTTCGGGATCCACGGCTGGCTGAAGGCCCTCGACCTGGCGACCGGCCGGCCCGTCTGGACCGCGTACACCATCGGCCCCGACAGCGAAGTGCTGGCCCGGGCGGGGGTGTTCAGACCGTTCTACGGCGGGGGGACCGACGTGGCGTTGACGAGCTGGCCGCAGGAGGTCTGGAAGAACGGCGGCGGGCCGGTGTGGGGATGGCTGTCCTACGATCCGTCGCTGGACCTCGTGTACTACGGCGTCGGCAATCCGGCCCCGTACAATCCCGAGCAGCGGCCGGGGGACAACAAGTGGACGGCGAGCGTCTTGGCCCGCCGACCGACCGACGGCGCGCTCGTGTGGGCATACCAGTTCACGCCGCACGACAGCTGGGACTACGACGCGACGGCGGAGATGATTCTCGCGGACCTGACGATCGGCGGCCGGCTGCGCCGGGTCCTCGTGCACTTCGACAAGAACGGCTTCGCTTACACGCTGGACCGCGCGACCGGGGAGGTGCTCGTCGCCCGGCCGTTCGTCGACGTCAACTGGGCGAAGGGCGTCGACCTCGCGACCGGGCGGCCGGTGCTCGATTCCACCAGGCTCACGGGAGCGTCCCGGGGCAACGTCAAGGACGTGTGTCCCACGCTCGAGGGCGGGAAGAGCCCCGCGTCACCGGCCGCGTATTCGCCCCGCACCGGGCTGTTCTACGTCCCGACGAACAACATGTGCATGGACTACCAAGCGGTGCCGGCCACCCGCATCGCCGGCACGCCGTTCATCGGTGCGAACACGCCGTACCACGCAGGCCGGGGTGGGCACCTGGGCGCGTTCATCGCCTGGGACGCAGGCGTGGGACGCAAGGTGTGGGAGATCAGAGAAAAGTATCCGGTCTGGAGTGGTGCCCTCACGACGGCCGGGGACGTCGTGTGGTACGGCACCCTGGACGGCTGGCTCAAGGCGGCCAATGCGAGAACCGGCACGGTGCTGTGGAAGTTCAAGGTGGGATCGGGCGTGGTCGCGAACCCGATCACGTACGCCGGGCCGGACGGCAAGCAATACGTGGCGGTCTACGCCGGCATCGGCGGCGACTGGTTCTTGCTTGCGGGGGACGTCCGCTCGGACGACCCGGCGGACGTACGGCCGCCCGCGGACTTCATGCCGGACATCGCGCGGCACACGAGTCAAGGCGGGATCGTCTGGATCTTCGGCTTGTAGGCCGGGGAAGGGGGAACACGTGGCCTCGAGGCCGCTGGTGAGGGTGACGGCGCCGGTCGCGCTGCTACTCCTCGGCGTCGGTTGCCGGGAGCGGAGCGCGCCCCCGGCGGGCGGCTACGAGGAGCACCTCTCCGCCGGCGGGCTCGCTCCTCCAACGGCAGAGCTGCGCAACCCGCATGCGAGGGACAAGCGGTCGGCGGCGGACGGGGCGACGCTGTTCACGGCGATGAACTGCGACGGCTGCCACGGGGGTGGGGGGGCCGGCTGGGTGGGCCCCAGCCTGGCGGATGGGCGCTGGCGCTACGGCGGCACGGACGGCGCGCTGTTCCAGTCGATCTCCTACGGCCGGCCGCACGGCATGCCGGCCTTCGGCGGCATCCTGTCGCCCGACGCCATTTGGAAGCTCGTGACCTATGTTCAGTCGCTCGAGCCCCCGGCCGATGTCCCGACCGAACGGTGGCCGTAACCGGGGGAACAGGGAACCTCGCCGCGACGCTTCTCGCAGATAAGGAGTGACCCATGGATCGGTACGAAGATTTCGAGCGCACCCTCGACCCGCACCGCGCGGACGAGCAGGCGGCCGTAGCGGCAGAGGTGGCCGCACGCCTGCGGGATCGCGGCGTCACCGTGACGGGCGCCGAACGCCCGGAAGACCTGGCGGACTTGCTGTCGGCCGTGGAGCGATTCGAAGCCGCGGTGGAGGGGCACGGTGGCGACCTGATGGTCGACGACTTGAGGAGCCCGGAGCCCGATGACGCGCACTTCGTGGTGCCGCGCCGGGACCACGGCGAGGCGGTGCGCGTCTACATCGGCCGCATCGACGACGCCACCGCGCAGCTGCGGCGCCATCCGCGACACACCGACTGACATCGAAGAGGCGTTCTGCGATGAATGACCTTCGCACGCGGAGGGGTGCGGTGAAGGTGCATCTGAGGGAGTAAAACACCGACGGGAGGGGCCTCCCTGGGGCCCGCTCCCGTCCAATCCGTCTGCAGCGGACAGCCCGCAGACAGGATTGCTGCCCGAGCTCCCCTCACGGGCAGGGTTGCTACGCCGGCAACATAGACGGGCGCGCGGCTAAGAATCGAGGGTCAAACCGGGCGGGCCGCGCTAAGATCTCACAAAGACCGTTGCGGATCTTTTCGACTTCTCGCCGAGTGTTGGTGTCTGTCTGTACCTTTGGGCATGGTCGAGAGCCGACTGCTGCAGACGCAACCCGCAGCCCCCTCCTCCCCCCCTGAGCCCGCGGTGCGGGCCCGCTCGATCCTCGTCATCGAGGACGAGCCCCCGATTCGCCGCGCGATCCGGAACGCGTTGCGCGGTCTCGCCGAGCGCGTGGTCGAGGCGGGCGCGGGCGGGGAGGGGATCGACCTCGCCGCCGCCGAGCGTCCCGATCTCGTCGTGCTCGACCTCGGGCTCCCCGACCTCGCGGGCCTGGAGGTATGCCTCGAGATTCGCCGCTGGGCCAACATGCCGATCGTGGTGCTGTCCGCCCGTCACGCGGAGCAGGAGAAGGTGCTGTTGCTGAACGCCGGGGCGGACGACTACGTCACCAAGCCCTTCAGTCCGCGCGAGCTCGCGGCGCGCATCCGAGCGCAGTTACGCCGCGGGCTCGCCGGCGCGGCGACGGAATCCGTGGTGGCCGCCGGAGACCTGACGATCGACCTGGCGCGTCGTGCGGTCCGGCGCGCGGGTCGCGCGATTCATCTCACGCCGCTGGAATGGGACATCGTGCGGACCCTGGTCGGCCAGGCGGGCCGCACCCTCACCCACCAGCAGATCTTCGACGCCGTGTGGCGCCGCCAGTTCGGCAACCCGCAGCAGTATCTCCGCGTCTACATCACCAACCTGCGGCGCAAGATCGAAGTCGATCCGACGCGTCCGCAGCTGATCATCACGGAGCCCGGCGTCGGCTACCGGATCGAGCTGCCGCGGTGACGTGACGCGCCGGATTCGCTGGCCGCCGGTGCGCGCCTCGCTGTTCTGGGGCGCGATCTTCGTCGCCCTCACCGCGGTGATGCGCGCCGCGCGCGGCGACATCGGCGAGCCTCATGTCGCCCTCATCTATCTGCTACTGGTGCTGGGCGGCAGTGTGGCGGGCGGGCGCACCCTGGGCGTGGCGCTCGCCTGCGGCGGATTCTTCTCGATCGACTACTTCTTCCAGTTCCCCTACGACGAATTCTCGGTCGGCAAGCCGTTCGACTGGACCGCGCTGGTCGCCTTCCTCGCGACGTCGGCGGTGACGAGCGAGCTCGTGACGCGCGCCCTCTCCGAAGCGGAGGCCGCGCGCCGCCGCGCCGACGAGGTGGCCCGGCTGTCGCGCCTCGGGTCGCGGGCGCTGCATGCCGGCCGCGCCCGGGACGCGCTCGCCGCGCTGGCGGAGCTGATTCGCGGCACGCTCGGCGTGCCCGATTGCGAGATCTACCGTTCCGGGAACGGCGGCGAGCCCGTCGCGTCGGCCGTGCGCGCTCGTGACGGAGGCGGCGCGGTTCCCGTCGACGACGGCGCGCTGGTCGCCTGGGTCGCCCAGCACGGCCGGGCGGCCGTCGTGCGCGCGGACGGCACCACCCTGCAGGCCTTCGTACCCTCCACCGACGACGATGCCATCGGCGTCGGCGCCGCCGACGCCCGCACCGTGCTCGTGCCGCTGCAGGTCGAGGCGCGGACGGTCGGCGTGCTCCGGCTCGCCGACCGGCAGCCCATGGTGCTCGACGCCGCCCGGCGGCGCTTCCTGACCGCCCTGGCCTACTACGCCGCCCTGGGCATCGAGCGCGTCCGCCTCGTCGCCGAGGCGGAGCGTGCGGAAGCGCTCCGCGAGGCCGACCGCCTGAAGGACATCCTGCTCGCGTCCGTGTCCCACGACCTGCGGACACCCCTCACGGCGATCAAGGCCCTCGCCCAAACGGCCGCCGGTCGCGGGGACGCGAACGCCCGGGTGATCGAAGAGCAGGTCGATCGCCTCAGCCGCTTCGTCGGCGACATCCTCGACCTGTCCCGCTTGAAGGGCGGGGTCTTCCCGGTCACGCTCGAGCCCAACACCGCCGAAGACGTCGTCGGCGCGGTCACACGCCAGCTGCAGCCGGTGCTCGGCGGCCGCTCGATCGCGACGTCGATCGACATGACCCAGCCGGCCCTGGTGGGGCGGTTCGATTTCGTGCAGACACTCCGCATCTTGAGCAACCTAGTCGAGAACGCGCTGCGCTATTCGCCGCCGCGTGCGCCCGTGGAGCTGGGGGTCACGCGCCAGGGGGGGTCGCTTCTGTTCACCGTGGCGGATCGGGGCCCCGGCATCCCGGCCGAAGACCGCGAGCGCATCTTCGCGCCGTTTTTCCGCAGCGCGACCGCGGCGCCGGACGCCGGACGCGCCGGCCTCGGGCTCTCGATCGCGCGGCGGCTCGCCGAGGCGCAGGGCGGGCGCCTGCGCTACGAGCCGCGTCCGGGTGGCGGCAGCGTGTTCGTGCTCGAGCTGGAAGCGCTCGACCTTCCTGCCGGGGAGGCGGAAGAGGGCGTCTAAGGCGCCAACGTGTCGATGGCCGCGAGGCTCGACACTTCGAGCCACTGCCGCGGGAAGCGCGGCAGGAACTTGACGTGCCGGTTCACCACGGCTTGGACGCGACGCCACCAGCACAGGATCGGGCGCCGCGCGCGACCGACGCTCACCACCGCGAACGGGACCGAATCGGTGATCACGGTCCGCAGGTCGGGCTCGCTCAGCGAACAGAAGTCTTCCGGCGTCTTCACGCCGAAGCTCGAGTCCGGCCCCGTCCAGGGGTGGTTGTGCCACACCGCGAGCGTCGCCGGCGCGCAGGGCAATGGCTGAACCGCATCGGCCGCCGAGCTCAGCAGGTCCGGCATCACGAAATCCCGCACCATCGCGCTGTCACCCGACGCCGTCCCCTGGAGGCACAACACCACCTCGCGATCGAGGCCGGCGGCGAGGACGCTGAGGCGGCGGAACAGCGAGGGGCTGAGCACCAACCGCTTGAGGGGCTGTGACGCGAGAATCGCGGAATCCAGGGGGGTGAGGGGCGCCTGGGCGTGTCCGGGGCGCGGCCCCGCCATGGCCGCGACGATCACGTATGCCAGCAGGCGGGTGCGGCGCGGCATGGCGTACAATAGTACAGCCGCACACCGGCCGCGCTCTTGCACTTTGCCAGACCACTCCCAATACTTACGCCCTGCGCCCGGCGGCGACGGCGTTCGGCCGTCCATCGTAAGCTGTTGCCTTTGTGATGCTTAGGCTCACTCCAAGGAGCGCGATGTGAAGTGGTTCGGGGGCCGCTCGACCGGGTCGGCGATCCCGACTCCGCAGGCCCTGCTGCGGTCGGTGTACGTCGGGCGGATGTGCGTGGCGGTGGCGCTGTATCTCGCCGCCGCGTTCAAGTTTGCGGTCGCGGCGCCGCTCGATCTGCTGGTCACGTCGTTCGTGCTGGTCGCGACCGTGATCGTGACGATCGCCTCCTACTGGCACACCCACATCCGCGCCCGCGTGCTGGGCCAGACGTTCCTCTATGCCCAGGCGTTGTTCGACGTCGCGTTGATCACGACCGTGGTGCACATCACGGGCGGCCCGCAGAGCGACCTCACGCCGCTCTACGTACCGCTCATCGCGGTGACCGCCGTCCTGATGCCGCCCACGAGCACGGCGTTGATCACCGCGCTCGTGGGCATCGTGTACGTCGCCGACGTGTTCTTCGGGCACCGCACCGCGCTGTCGGGCCCGATCGCGCTCCAGTTGTCGGTGTTCGTCGCGGTGGCGGCGGTGACGGCCTACTTCGCGAGCCGCGTCTCGGTGATGGGGGCCGAGCGCGAGGCGCTGGCGGGAGAGCTGCGCCAGGTCCGGCTCGAGGCCGACGACGTGCTGCGGAACATCCCGACGGGCATCGTGACGGTGGATCAGGAGGGGCACCTCCTCTACTGCAACCCGGCGGCGGAGCACATCCTCGGCGTTAAGGAACGGCAGTGGCGCGGACGGTCGATCATGCCGGAGTTCGCGAAGATCGCCCCCGAGTTCTGGGCCGCGATCACCGCGACCGCGCGGCGCGGCGTGCGGGCGATGCGGGTGGAGGCCCTCGTGCGGCGCCCCGATCGGACGTTTCCGATCGGCGTGACGACGACGACCCTCGACCTGGAGCCGGACGGCGCGCCGCGCGTGACGGCCATAGTCTCGCGCACGAGATCAAGAACCCGCTCGCCTCGATCCGCTCGTCGGTCGAGCAGCTGGGCCGCGCCAAGCGGGCCGACCCGGACGAGAAGTTCCTGACGTCGCTCATCGTACGCGAGAGCGATCGGCTCGCACGCCTGCTCTCGGAGTTCCTCGACTTCTCGCGGGTGCGCGTCACCGAATGCCGGCCGCTGGATCTGCGGGCCGTGGCGGGGGCGGCGATCCGCATGGTGCGCGAGCATCCCGACTGTCCCGGGGACGCGGTCATCGACCTGGCCGGCGGCCCGACGCCGATGGAGGGCGACGAAGACCTGCTGCACCGCGTGGTGTCGAACCTGGTGTTGAACGCGGTGCAGGCGGCGGGGAAGGGCGCCCGCGTGGCCGTCCGCACCGGCCGGCCCGCGGCGCACGAGCTCCCCGGCGGGGCCGGGATCGAGAACCCGGTGAGCCTGGCCGTGAGCGACAACGGCCCGGGGATTCCGGAGAGCCTGCGGGGCCGCTTGTTCGAGCCGTTCGTCACGGGACGGACCGGGGGCACCGGGCTGGGGCTCGCCATCGTGCAGCGCGCGGTCGAGGCCCACCGCGGCCTCGTGCTTGTGGACTCCACGGCGGGGAAGGGCACGACGTTCACCGTCTACTTCCCCGCAGCCGGTCGGAAAGAGGAAGCCGCATGACGTACGCTGCGGCCGTCCCGATGAGCCCGGTGAATCCTTCGCGCGCTGGAACCGAATCGCGCGCGACCCACCTCTACGTCATGGTCGCGGCCTGCGCCGCAATCGTGTATCTCGGGGCTCTGTGGAACCGGTTCGCTTTCGACGACGTGGCGATCGTCGTGATGAACCCGCTCGTGGGTCATCTGTCGGGGCTCTGGAAGGCTTTCGCCGCGCCCTATTGGACCCCCGATCTCGGGGGCTCTATGTACCGACCGCTCACGATCGCGACGTTTGCGCTCGATCGGGCAGTCGACGGCGCGGCCTGGCTTCACGCGGTGAATCTGGCGTGGCATGCGGCGGCCTCCGTGGCCGTGGCGGCGCTCGCCCGGCGCTGGACCAATAACGCCGGCGCCCTGGCCGCGGGACTCCTGTTCGCCGTCCATCCAGTACACGTGGAGGCGGTGGCGAACGTCGTCGGGCGCGCGGAGTCGATGGCTGCGCTGTTCGCGGTCCTCGCGGTCTATGCGGCTGTCATTCATGAGAGCGTCGCCTGGAGCACGGCGGCGGCGGTGCTCGGGCTGCTCTCCAAGGAGAACGCGGCGGTTGTGCCCGGGCTCGTCGTCTGGGCGTGGCTGCTCGGGTTCGGAAGGCCCAACCGTCGTCGGATCGTCGTGTTCGTCACCGTCTGGGTGGTCGTTGGCGCTGCGTACGTCGCCGTGCGCGCTGCGGTGCGCCACCCTTTCTCTGGGCTCGAAGGCACCGCTCTAATGTTCGTCGGCGAGTCCCCAGTGGCGGTGCGACTGACGGCCGTCGCCGGGCTGGCCGATGTCGCGCGGCTCCTCGTATTTCCCCTGACCCTTCGGGCGGACTACTCACCCAACGAGCGAACGCTGGTCACGTCGCCGCTCGACCCGCGGGTCGTGGCCGGGGCTGTGTGCTTCGTCGTCTGGAGCACCCTGCTGTTCGTCGCCTGGAAGCGGGGTCGCCGGCTGGAAGCGCTCGGGCTCGGGTGGATCGGTATCGCGTACCTGCCGGTTGCGAACCTGCTGTACCCGGTGGGTTTCTACCTCGCGGAGCGGACACTCTACCTCCCATCCGCGGGTCTGGTCCTCGCCGTGGGGCCATGGCTGGAACGACTGCCGCCCCGGTCGTTCCGGCTCGTGGTGGCCGCTCTCGTCGTCCTCGGGGGCGTACGCACGACCCGGCGCGTGCCCGTCTGGCGTGATGAACCTTCTCTCACCCTGAGCATGCTGCAAGATTCGCCGCGTTCTTTCCAAGGCCCCAAGCGGATGGCGTTCTGGTACTTGGACCAGCATGAGCCCACCAAGGCGCTCGCTGCGGCACGCTTGGCGACGAGCATCTTCGACCGAGACGCCACGGTCTATATCACGGGCGCCGTCGCCGCCTTCGCCGCCGGGGACGCGCGGGCGGCGGATTCGCTGCTGGTCGGGTTCCAGCGTCTTTGCCACCAGTGCCCACGCTACTACCGTAGTAGCGCGGCTGCTGCGCGGGAGGCCGGATACGCGGCGGCGTCCGATTCGCTGCTCGCGCGCGCCGAGCGGATCGGTGGGCCGTGACGTGACAACTCAAGCCAGGGATGCGGAGGTCGTATGACCAACCAGCCCTCCATCCTCGTCGTCGACGACGAGATGGGGATCCTCGACGTGCTGCGGATCCTCCTCAAGGGCGAAGGGTTCGACGTCACCACGGCCCAGGGCGGAAAGGCCGGGCTCGAGGCGTTGAAGGGCAGCCCACCCGACATCGTCCTCACCGACATCAAGATGCCGGGCGTCACGGGCACCGACATCCTCGCGGCCGTGCGCGAGCAGGATCCCGAGACGCCGGTGATCCTCATGACCGCGCAGGCATCGCTGCAGAGCGCGATTCAGGCGGTGAACCAGGGCGCCTTCTACTACATCCAGAAGCCGTTCTCGAACGACGACCTCGTGGCGATCTGCCGTCGCGCCGTCGAGCAGCGGCAGCTCAAGGCGGAGAACAAGCAGCTCAAGCAGGAGATCCGGCGCCGCGAGCGGTCCGGGCTGGTCAAGCCGCTCGGTAAGTCGCGCGCCTTCGTCGACGTCCTCAAACTTGCCGAGCAGGTGGCCCCGACCGAGAGTACCGTGCTCATCCAGGGAGAGTCGGGCACGGGGAAGGAAGTCATCGCGCGCTACATCCACGAGCTGTCGGCACGCTCGGACGGCGGATTCTTTTCGCTGAACTGCGGCGCGCTGCCCGAGAGCCTGCTCGAATCGGAGCTGTTCGGCCATGTGAAGGGCTCCTTCACGGGAGCGGTGCGGGACAAGCAGGGCCTGTTCGCCGCGGCGCGGGGCGGCACGTTCTTCCTCGACGAGATCGGCGAGATGTCCCCCGCCACGCAGGTGAAGCTGCTCCGCGTGCTCCAGGAGCGCGAAGCGATCCCCGTCGGCGGCACGGAGGCCATCCCGGTCGACGTGCGCGTGGTGGCGGCGACCAATCGGGATCTGGAGGACGACATCAAACGCGGTCGGTTCCGCACCGATCTCTATTACCGCCTCAACGTGATCGCCATCCACTTGCCGCCGCTGCGGGAGCGCCGGGACGACATTCAGATCCTGTGGGAGGAGTTCCTCAGCCGCATCGCGAAGGAGCGGGACGAGAACCCGAAGGGCCTCGCCGAGGCGGCGCAGCAGGCGCTGCTCGTCTACGACTGGCCCGGCAACGTGCGCGAGCTCGAAAACGCCCTCGAGCGGGCGGTCGTGCTCAGCAAGGGCGACATGATCGATCTCGCGGCGCTGCCCGACAAGCTCAGCGAGCACCGGGCCGAGCCCCTCGTCGCCGAGCGGCCGCACGCCAACCCTACGCTCGACGTCATCGAGCGCGCCTACATCACGTGGGTGCTCCAGAGCGAGGGCGGCAACAAGACCCGCGCGGCCGAAGTCCTGGGCATCGACCCCTCGACCCTGTACCGCAAGCTCAGCCGGTACGACGGGGAGTCGAACGAGGCGTGAGACTCAGCGTCCTCATCCCCGTCTATAACGAGGCGGACACCGTGGCGCGCGTCGTCGCGCGCCTGCGCAGCGTCCCGCTGGGAGTCGAGCTCGTCGCCATCGACGATGCCTCCACCGACGGCTCGGCCGACATCCTCGACGGCCTGTGCCGGGAGGGGCGGCTCGACCGGGTGGTGCGCCACGAGCGGAACCGTGGAAAGGGGGCCGCCATCCGCTCGGGGATCCGCGAGGCCACGGGCGACGTGATCGTGATCCAGGACGCCGACCTCGAGTACGATCCCGCCGAGCTCCCGGCGCTGCTCGCCCCCATCGCCGACGGACGCGCCGACGCCGTGTTCGGCTCGCGGTTCCAGGGCGGCCCGCATCGCGTCCTCTACTTCTGGCACTCCGTCGGCAACCGGCTCCTCACCCTCCTCTCCAACATGTTCACCGATCTCAACCTCACCGACGTGGAGACGTGCTACAAGCTGGTGCGCGCCGACCTGCTGAGGCGCCTGCCCCTCAGGTCCGACCGGTTCGGCTTCGAGGTGGAGATCACCGCGCGGCTGGCGCAGGCGGGGGCGCGCGTCTGGGAGATGCCGATCTCCTACAGCGGGCGAACCTACGCGGAAGGGAAAAAGATCACGTGGCGTGACGGCCTCGCCGCGCTGTTCCACATCCTGCGCTACAACCTGTTGCCGCCGCCGGGTCAGTGGCGCGCCCGCTGAGCCTGCCCTCGGGCGCCCGCGCGCTCGTGATCGGCGTCGTGACGCTCGCCGTCGCCTGCTACCTCGGCGCCCTCGCGAACGGCTTCGCCTGGGATGACATGCCCATCGTAGCGGACAACACGCTCGTCCATGGGGTGAGCGGGTTGTGGCGCGCGTTCGCCATGCCCTATTGGCCCCCCGCCGCGGGCGGGTATCTGTACCGGCCCCTCGTCGTTGCGACTTACGCCCTCGACTGGCTCGTGGCGCCCGCGGGCGCATGGTGGTTCCACGGCGTCAACGTCCTCTGGCACGCCGGCGCCAGCACCGCGGTGGCCCTCCTCGCCCGACGCTGGGCTGGGGATGCCGCAGGCTGGCTCGCCGGGGCCCTGTTCGCGGTCCATCCCGTCCACGTCGAAGCCGTGGCGAACGTGGTCGGCCGGGCGGAGCTCATGGCGGCGGTCTTCTCGGTGCTCGCCGTCTGGCTCGCAGTGGCGCGCGACAGCCTCGCCGGAAGCGCGGTCGCCTGGACGCTCGCCCTCCTCGCCAAGGAGAATGCCGCAGTGGTCCCGGCGCTGGTCGGGGCGGCATGGCTGCTCGGCTTCCCGCGCCCGCCGGCACGGCGCATCGCGGCGTACGTGATCGTCTGGGGCTTGATCGGCATCGACTACGCCCTCGTGCGGCAGGCGGTGTTCGGGCCCTATCCGGTGAGCTCGGGGGTGGCGGTCGTCTTTCTCGACCAGTCGCCCCTCATGGTGCGGCTCACCGCCGTCGCGGCCCTCGCCGACATCGCGCGCCTCCTCGTGTTCCCGTTGACGCTCCGCGCGGATTACTCCCCGAAGGAGCGCACGGCAGTGACGGGGTTCGGCGACCCACGCTTCCTCGCAGGCCTCGCGTGCCTCGCGCTCTGGGCAGCGCTCCTGTGGTTGTTGGCGCGGCGTCAGCGGCGCGTCGAGGCGCTGGGTGTCGCCTGGATCGGGATCGCGCTCGCGCCCGTGGCCAACCTTCTCTTCACGGTGGGTGTGCTCGTCGCCGAGCGGACCCTCTATTTTCCGTCGGTCGGCCTCGCGCTCGCTGCCAGCGCCGGGTTTGCGGCCTGGTGGGCTGGAGCGGCGACCCGTGTTCGGCGGATCGCGGGCGTCGCCACCGTCACACTGATCGCCGCTGGCGGCGTTCGTACCGCGCTCCGCGTGCCGGTCTGGAAGAGCACCGAAACCGTCTACCAAAGCGTCTTACGGGATTCCCCGCGCTCGTACTTCGGGCCGATGGTCGACGCCCGGTACGCGGAGCGCGAGGGCCGGTATGCGGACGCCCTGGAGGGCTTCCGCCGCGCGTCCCGGATATTGCCATCGGACACCCGGCTGAGCCTGCGCGCGGCCGAACTGGCCTACCGCCTCGATCGGCCGGCGGTCGCCGACACGTTGCTGGCGCACATCGACTCGACGTGTATTCACTGCGAGACGTTCTTCGAGGCGGCCGTCATCGAGGCACGCGCCCGCGGTCAAACGGTCGTGGCGGATTCGTTGCTCCGGCACCTCGAGGCGCTCAAGGCCGCGCGCCGTCCGTGAGCGCCCAGGCGGAGCCGCTGGCGCCCGACCGTATGGCGCGCCGCGCCGGCATCGTCGCGGCGCTGCTGGTGCTCGCAGGCGGCGGGCTGACGCTGAACCAAATGCTGGCGGGCGTCTTCTACGACGACGGCCTGTACGTCGGCACCGCGTACGCGCTTGGCCACGGTCTGGGGTACGTGCACCCAAACCTCCCGGGCCACCCAGCGGTCGTTCATTTTCCCCCGCTGTATCCCTTGCTCCTCACCCCGTTCGTCGGCGCGCTCCCCCTGCCGGCCGCGGCGCTTGCAGCCAAGGTGCTCAACATCCTGCTCGCCGCCCTCGCCGCGGGACTCATTACGTGGCACGCGAGCCGCGCGGAGCTACTCGGGCCCGGCGTCCCCGCGTGGCTGGCCGCCGCAGTCGTCGTTGCGGCGGGCGTCGCCCTGCCGATGTTGACGATCCTCTGCGTGCTCCTCTCCGAGCCGCTGTTCAGCGTCCTCGTGGTCGTCGCGGTGATCCTCGCGGATCGCCCGCCCGTGCGCTGGTCGGCCGATCGTGGAGCGCTGCTCGCCGGCGTCGCCGCGGCGCTCGCGCTGCTCACTCGTTCCGTCGGCGTCGCCGTGGGAGCGGGGAGCGTCCTCTATCTGGTGCTCGTCCGCGGCGCGCCGTGGCGGCGAACGGCGCTGGCGGGTGGCCCCGTCTTCGCCGCCGCCCTCGCGTGGGGACTGTGGCTCGTCCGTCACCGCGGCGGGATCGATCCCGACATGGCCGCGAGCTATGGCAGCTATTTCGAGCCGCTGAAGCAGGCCGGCCTCCAGGCCTTCTGGCCCAGCCTGCGCGACCTGCCGCGCCCGCTGGGCGACCTGACGCTCTCGTGGCTGCCGGGACCGCCGGGGCTCCATTACCTCCTCGGCGGAGCCGCCCTGGCGGTGCTGCTGTACGGGCTGGTGCTCCTGTCCCGCCGGTCGAGCATCGGGCTCACGCTGCTCTGTTACTTCGCCATCCTGTCCGTCTGGCCCTTCCCCGTCGATCGGTTCCTTTGGGTCGTGCTTCCCTGGCTGGGCCTCGCCTGGGTCGCGGCCGCGGTTCGTCTCTGGCAGCGCTCCACGCTTAGGCCCCTGCGCGTCCCGCTGGCAATCGTGGCCGGCGCGGTCGTCGCCGGCTACGGCCGACTCGAAGTCGAGGGGCTGATGTCGAAGGCTTGGCGCGCCGCGCCTGCCTTGGTTTCGACCAGCGCCGGCGAGATGTTGCCGTGGCTCAGGACTCTCCCGTCCGACGCCGTGGTGGCCGCGGACTTCGAGCCTCTGTTCTGGCTTCATACGGGCCGCACGTGTGTGCCCCTGTACGTTCACGGCTACCACGGCCGCGAAGTGACCCTGCCCACCGCGGCCGAGCAGCGGGCGTACCTGGAGCGGCAAGGCGTAACCCACATCGTGATCGCCGGCTACGTGTCCGAATCCGCCCCCGAGCTGGACGCGTTGCTCGGCGCATATCCGGGCTGGCTCTCGGTCGTCCACGCTTGGGGCGGCGGCCGCGCGGTGTTCCAGGTGAATCGTGGGCACTAAGCAGCTGTACGCCGTCGTCGCCGGGTGCGCCATCGTGGTGTATCTCGGCGCGCTCTGGAACCAGTTCGCGATGGACGATGTCGCGATCATCGTTACGAATCCGCTCGTGGCGGAACCCGCGGGAGTCTGGCGCGCCTTCGGGGCCCCGTATTGGCCGCCCGACCTGGGGGGCCACCTGTACCGGCCGCTCATCATCGCGGCCTTCGCCCTGGACCGCATGCTGGACGGAGCGGTCTGGTTCCACGCCGCGAACCTGCTGTGGCACGGGGCGGCCGCGGTCGCGGTCGCGGTCCTCGCGCGGCGGTGGGCGGACACCACGGGCGGGCTGGTCGCGGGGGTGCTGTTCGCGGTACACCCGGTGCACGTCGAGGCGGTCGCGAACGTGGTCGGGCGTGCCGAGCTCTTAGCGGGGGTCTTCGTCGTGCTCTCCGTGTATGCCGCGCTCGCCCGTGAGGCCATCGGCTGGAGCGCCGCGGCCTGGGCGCTCGGGCTTCTGTGCAAGGAGAACGCGGCGGTCGCGCCGGCGCTCATCGCTTGGGCGTGGGTGCTCGGGCTCGCGCGGCCCAGCCGCGGTCGTATGGGGCTCTTCGTCGCGAGCTGGGTGCTCGTCGGGGGCGTCTACGCGGTCGCCCGCGCCATCGTGCTGCACCCGTTCGCCGGATTTCAGAGCATCGGGGCGATGTTCCTGGGCGCCTCTCCCTGGGCCGTCCGCCTGACGGGTGTGTCGGCGCTGGCCGATGTCGCGCGCCTCCTCGTGTTCCCGCTGACGCTGCGGGTGGATTACTCCCCCAACGAGCGCTCCCTGGTCACGTCGCCGCTCGATCCCGGCTTCGTGGTGGGCATGTTGTGCGCGCTGCTGTGGAGCGCGCTGCTCGCGCTCGCATGGAAGCGCGATCGGAAGCTCGAGGCGTTCGGGCTCGGCTGGATCGGCGTGGCGCTCCTGCCCGTGGCGAACGTCCTCTATCCCGCGGGCTTCTACGTCGCCGAGCGAACGTTGTATCTCCCCTCGGCTGGGCTGGTCCTCGCCGCCGCAGGTTGGGTCGCGCGGCCGCCGCGTGAACGGCTTTGGCCGGTCGTCGCCGCGCTCGCCGTGCTGGCCGGCATCCGCACCGCCCTGCGGGTCCCCGTGTGGCGTGACGACGCGTCGGTCACCCTGAGCATCATCACGGATTCGCCGCGTTCCTACGTCGGGCCGAAGCGGATGATCGGGTATTACCTGGACCAGCATACGCCGGCACGGGCCCTCGCGGCGGCGCGCATCGCGGCGGCGACGTATGGCCGTGACCCGACGATCTACGCCACCGGCGCGGTGGCTGCCTTCGCCGCCGGCGAGTCGCGCGTCGCCGATTCGTTGCTCGCGGCGCTGGAGCAGTTGTGTCACCGCTGTGGCGGGTATTACCGCCGCGAAGCGACCGTGGCGCGCGCCCATGGGTACGCAGCGGCGGCCGATTCGCTTCTCGCCCGCAGCCCGGCCGGTCCGTGAGCGCGGGCGCGGCGGACCTTCCGCTGGGTGCGGCCGCCCGACGGGCGGGGATCGCGGCCGGGGGCGTGGCCCTCGTCGCGGGGGCGCTCACACTCAACCGCGACCTCATCGGGGTGTTTTACGACGACGGGGTCTACGCCACGATCGCCTGGGCCCTCGCCCACGGGCACGGGTACGTATATGCGAACCTCCCCGGCGCGCCGGCCGCGATCCACTACCCGCCGCTCTACTCCGCCGTCCTCGCGCCGTTGTTCGGATTCTTGTCGCTGGCGGGGGCCGCCCTGGCCGGCAAGCTCCTGAATGTCGTGTGCGCCGCCGCGGCGTGCGGCCTGATCGCGTGGCACGCGACGCGCACCGAGCTCGTCGGGGCAGGGGCGCCGCGCTGGCTGGCCGGCGTCGTGGTTGCGGCGGCGGCGCTCGCGATCCCGTTCCTCACCATGCTCGTCGCCCTGCTCTCGGAGCCGCTGTTCGGCCTGCTACTCGTGGCTGCCGTAATCCTCGCCGACCGTCCGCCCCCCCGCCTGGCGTCGGGAAGCGCCGCACTGCTGGCCGGCGGTGCCGCGGCGCTTGCCCTGCTCACGCGCGCGCTCGGTGTGGCGGCAGGCGCCGGCGTCGTCGCGTGGCTGTACGCCGCGCGCCGCGTGAACGTCGCACCGGCCCGCCCCGACCTGGGGCGGCAGGCGGCGCTCGCGTCTCTCCCGCTCGTGGTGGCCGGCGCAGGCTGGGGAGCTTGGCTGCTCACTCAGGGGCACGCCCTCGACCCGCTGCTCGCCACGGATTACGGGTCGTACTTCGAGCTCCTCCGGGCGGCCGGAGCCGGCGCGCTGGGTTCCCGAACGGCAGACCTGGCGCGGCCCCTCGGCGTGCTGACGCTCAACTGGGTGCCGAGCCGCTTGGTCTATTACGGAGTCGGCCTCCCGGCGCTCGTGGTCGGAGTGTATGGGCTGGCCTGCATCGCGCGACGCTCGGCGATCGGCGTGACGCTCGTGGTGTACCTCGCGATTCTCGCCTGCTGGCCAGTCCCGCCCGACCGGTTCCTCTGGGCCGTGCTCCCCTGGCTGGCGCTCGCGTGGGCGGCCGGGGCCGTCGAGCTGTGGCGTCGCCCGCGGCTGCGCGTCCCGGTGGCGCTCCTCGCTGCCGCGTTGGTCGCAGGCTACGTGCGCTACGAGACGCGTGGATTCGCCGGCCGCTGGTGGGAGCTCTCCGCCCGGCGGATTTCCCGCACCTTCGCCGAGGTGCTGCCGGCCCTGGATTCCTTGCCGCCCGACGCCGTGATCGCGAGCGACCACGATCCGCTCGTCTGGCTGTACACGCGGCGCGTCGCTGTCCCGCTTTACATCTCTAGCTATTGGGGCGCGCACGTGATCGAGCCTCCGCCCCCCGTGCACCGCGCCTACCTCGAGCGCCAGGGCGTGACGCACGTCCTGCTCGCGGGAAACCAGGCGGATGGAAAGGAGGAGCTGGAGCGCCTGCTCGCCACCTACCCTGGCTGGCTCGGCGTCGTGCGCCGTTGGCCCGACGGCGCGGCGATCTTCGTGGTGCATCGTGCGCGCTAAGAGAGTCTATCTCGCCGTCGCCGCCTGCGCCGTGATCGTGTACCTGGGCGCGCTCTGGAACGAGTTCGTCTGGGACGATCAGGTCATCGTGCTCGGGAATCCCCTCGTCCAGACGTGGGCCGGGCTCGCCACCGCCTTCGCTAGCCCTTACTGGCCGCCGTTCGTGGGCGGGTATCTGTATCGCCCGCTCACGCTGCTCACGTACGTGCTGGATTGGCACATCGGCGGCGCCGCGTGGTTTCACGCCGTGAACCTGT
>WNGP01000354.1_pt1 | contig 35033 bp, 29 predicted proteins | sample 5407671 | NCBI WGS metagenome assembly WNGP01 (sample SAMN13153381, study PRJNA577476) | soil metagenome | isolation source: 40 cm soil or saprolite under Garry oak tree replicate 2 | place: USA:California | collected 2016-06-15 | reverse complement strand
CCATCCGCCGGGTGCTGGCCGGCGAGCGGGTCATCGACCCGGACCTGGCCGTCGCCGCACTCGCCGATGGGGTCAACCCGCTCACCCCGCGCGAGCGCGACGTGCTCGAGGCCTCCGCGGACGGCCGGACCATCGCCGAGGTCGCCGCCGGGCTCTACCTCTCGGAGGGCACGGTGCGGAACTACCTGTCCGCGTGCATCCAGAAGACGGGGGCCAGGAACCGCGCCGAAGCGCTCCGCATCGCCTCCGAGCGCGGCTGGCTCTAGACCATAGGATGAAGCGCGTGACTTCATCCGGATACCTGCGCTACCCGCACATTCACGGTGATCTTCTCGTCTTCGCATCCGAGGACGACATCTGGCTCGCCCCCGCCAGCGGCGGCCGGGCCTGGCGGCTATCTGCCGACAGCGCCCAGGTGAGCTACCCCCGCTTCTCCCGCGACGGCGCCAGGATCGCCTGGACCAGCTGGCGGGACGGCAACCCCGAGGTCCACACGGCCGACCCGGACGGCAGCGCCGCCAGCCGGCTCACCTACTGGGGCGACGCCAGGACCAGGGTGACCGGCTGGACCCGGCACGGCGAGGTCCTCGCGGTCTCCGCCACCGGCCAGCCCGAAACCTTCCTGACCTGGGCGTACGCGGTCCCGCTCGAGGGCTCGCCGCCGCGGCGGCTGCCGTTCGGCCCGGTGGCCGACCTGGCGCTAGAGGACGCGGGCACCGCCCTGCTCACCGGCCGGATGAACAGCGAGATGGCGTACTGGAAGCGCTACCGCGGCGGCACCCGCGGCAGGCTGTGGACCGCCAACGCCGAGGACCCCCTGTTCACCCGGGTGCTGGCCGGCCTCGACGGCCAGCTCGGCGCGCCGATGCTGGTTGGCGGGCGGCTGTTCTTCCTGTCCGATCACGAGGGCACCGGCAACATCTACTCCTGCGCGCTGGACGGCAGCGATGTCAGCCGGCACACCGATCACGACGGCATGTACGTCAGGAACCCCTCCACCGACGGGCAGCGGATCATCTATCACGTAGCCGGCGACATCTGGATCCTGGACTCACCCGAAGCGCCCGGGCCGCGCAAGCTCGACATCACCCTCGGCTCCCCGGCCGCCGCCCGCGCCCCGCGGCTCATCTCCGCGAAAGACCACCTGGGCAGCCTCGACACCGACGAGACGGGTCAGGCCAGCGTGGTCGAGGTGCGCGGCACGGTGCACTGGCTGACGCACAAGGACGGCCCGGCCCGGGCGCTGTACGTGGATCCCGCGGCCAGGGCCCGGTTGCCGCGGGTGCTCGGCGACACCGGCCAGGTGGTCTGGGTCACCGACGCCGCCGGCGATGACGCGCTGGAGATCGGTCCGGTGACCGGTGAGCAGGAGAGCGTCCGGATCGCCGAAGGTCTCCTCGGCAACGTGCTCAGCCTGGCCGCTTCCCCGGACGGGGCCACGGTGGCCGCTGCCGCCCACGACGGCAGGCTGCTGGCCGTCGACGTGGCGTCTGGGCAGGTCACCGAGCTGGCCGCGTCCGATGACGGGGCCATCGACGGGCTGTCCTGGTCGCCGGACTCGGCCTGGCTGGCCTGGGCTCAGCCCGGCCCGCAGCCGCTGCGTCGCATCCGGATGGCGCGGATCGCCGACCACGAGGTCATCGACGTGACCGACGGCCGGTTCACCGACACCGACCCGGTGTTCAGTCCCGATGGTCTCTACCTCGCCTTCATCTCCCGGCGCAGCTTCGATCCGGTGTATGACGAGCAGACCTTCGACCTGTCGTTCCCCTTCGGCAGCCGCCCCTACCTGGTGCCGCTGGCCGCGGAGACCCCGTCGCCGTTCGGCCCGCTGCCCGGTGGCCGTCCGCTGGGCCAGGATCCGCCCGCGCCGGACCAGGACAAAGACAAGGACAAGGACAATTCTCCCGAACGGTCCGAGGTATCTGTCGACGCCGAAGGTCTCTCCGGCCGCGTGGTGGGCGTCCCGGTGGTCGAGGCCAGGTACTCGGGCCTGCGTGCCGTGAAGGGCGGGCTGGCCTGGCTGCGCGAGCCGGTAGCCGGGGTACTCGGCGAGGGCGCCGCCAGCCCGGAGGACGACGCGCCGCGGCCGGTCCTGGAGCGGTTCGACCTGCACAAGCGCGAGGTCACCGAACTGGTTGGCGAACTCGACTGGTTCGACGTCAGCGGCGATGGCACCCGTTTGGTGGTCAAGGACGGGGACGACCTGCGGATCCTGCCGTCCGAGCACAAGGAGGACCACGGCTCGGGCGAGTCGGTCGCCGTCGACCTGTCCCGGGCCAGGTTCCAGGCCGACCCGGTCGCGCTGTGGCAGCACGCCTTCGCCGAAGCCGGCCGCCTGATGCGCCGGGACTTCTGGACCCCGGACATGTCCGGGGTGGACTGGGACGGGGTGCTTGACAGCTACCGGCCCCTGCTGGACCGGGTCCGGGGCGCGGACGATTTCACCGACCTGATGTGGGAGGTGGTAGCCGAGCTGGGCACCTCGCACGCCTACATCGGCCAGGCCGGCCAGGATTTCCGCGGGCCCGGCCCGGGTCCCGCGGCCGTCGGGATGCTCGGCGCGGACATCTCCCGCGACGACTCCGGCCGCTGGCTGGTGGACCGGGTGCTGCCGGGTGAGTCGTCCGACCCGCGGGCACGCTCGCCGCTCGAGGCGCCGGGCGTGGTGGTCCGGGCCGGGGATGAGCTGGTCGCCGTGGACGGCCGGCCGGTCGACCCGGTCCTCGGCCCGGCTCCGCTGCTGGCCGGGACGGTCGGCAAGCCGGTCGAGCTCACCATCGCGCCGCAGGGCGCCGATCCCGAAGTGCGCCGCCGCGTGGCCGTCGTGCCGCTGCGCGACGAGCGTCGGCTGCGGTACCAGGACTGGGTGACCGGCCGGCGTCGCCTGGTGCGCGAGCTCGGTGACGGGCGGCTCGGCTACCTGCACATCCCGAACATGGTCGGGGAAGGCTGGGCCGACTTCCACCGCGACCTGCACACCGAGATGCGGTTCGACGCCCTGGTCATGGACGTGCGCGGGAACGGCGGCGGTCACATCTCCCAGCTGGTGGTGGAGAAGCTGGCCCGCCGCGTCATCGGCTGGGACCATGGGCGCTGGCTCCAGCCGGCCTCCTACCCCCAGGACGGGCGGCGCGGCCCGGTCGTCATGGTGGCGGATGAGTTCGCCGGGTCCGACGGGGACATCGTCACGGCGGCGATCAAGCTGCTCGGCCTCGGCCCCGTGGTGGGCACCCGCACCTGGGGCGGCGTGATCGGCATCGAGGGCATCCCCGGCCACGAACTGGTCGACGGCACCCACATGACCGTGCCCAGGTACGCCTTCTCGTTCGACGAGTACGGCTGGGGCGTGGAGAACTACGGCGTCGACCCGGACGTGGAAGTGCTGATCACGCCGGACGACTGGGCCGCTGGGCATGACCCGCAGCTAGAGACCGCGGTGCGGCTCGCGCTCGAGGCGCTGGAGAAGCAGCCGCCCAAGGTGCCTGCCGACCCGGCGACCGGCCCGTCCAAGGCCCGCCCGTCGCTGCCACCCAGAGAAGCACGGGCGCCCCGGGAACCACGGGCCCCGCGGGGCATGGCCTGATGTCGTCTGGTTACCTGCGTTACCCGCACCTTCACGGGGACCTGCTCACCTTCGCGGCCGGCGACGACGTCTGGCTCGCCCCGGCCGCGGGCGGCCGGGGCTGGCGGCTTTCCGCCGACGACGTGCCGGTGAGCTACCCCCGGTTCTCCCGCGACGGGTCCCGAGTGGCCTGGACGAGCTGGCGGGACGGAAACCCCGAGGTCTACTCGGCCGACACCGAGGGCAGCACGGCGGACCGGCTCACCTACTGGGGCGACCCGCAGACCAGGGTCACCGGATGGACCGCGGCGGGCGAGGTGCTGGCCATCACCTCGGCCAGCCAGCCGGCCGTCAAGTACCGGCGGGCCTACGCCGTTCCCGGCGACGGCACGCCGCCCCGGCTGCTGCCGTTCGGCGCCGTCAACGACGTGGCCATGGAGGAGGCGGGCACCGTCCTGCTCACCGGGAGCGTGGCCGACGAGCCCGCCTTCTGGAAACGGTACCGCGGCGGCCGGGCCGGCCAGCTGTGGACCGCCACGGCCGGGGATCCCCCCCTTAAGGCTGCAGAGTTCATCCGGGTCCTCGCCGGCCTGGGCGGCCAGCTAGCCAGCCCGATGATCATCGGCGGGCGGCTGTTCTTCCTGTCCGATCACGAGGGCACAGGCAACATTTACTCCTGCGCGCTGGACGGCGGCGATGTCAGCCGGCACACCGATCACGACGGCATGTACGCCAGGAACCCGTCCACCGACGGGCAGCGGATCGTGTACCACGTCGCCGGTGACATCTGGATCCTGGACTCACCCGAAGCGCCGGAGCCGCGCAGGGTCGAGGTGTCGCTCGGCTCGCCGGCCGCGGCCCGATCGCCCCGGCTGATCTCGGCCAAGGACCACCTGGGCGCCCTGGACTGCGACCGGACGGGTCAGGCCAGCGTGGTCGAGGTGCGCGGCACGGTGCACTGGCTGACGCACAAGGACGGCCCGGCCCGCGCGCTGCACGTGGACCCCGGGGCCCGGGCCCGGCTGCCGCGGGTGCTCGGCGACACCGGCCAGGTGGTCTGGATCACCGACGCCGCGGGCGCCGACGCACTGGAGATCGCCAGCGTGGCGCGGAGCGGTGAAACCCAGGTCGTTCGGCTCGCCGAAGGCCTTCTCGGGCACGTGATCAGCCTGTCCGTTTCCCCGGACGGGGCTACGGTCGCGGCCGCCGCAGGGGACGGCAGGCTGCTGGCCGTCGACGTGGCGTCCGGGCGGGTCACCGAGCTGGCCGCGTCCGACGACGGGGCCATCGACGGGCTGTCCTGGTCGCCGGACTCGGCCTGGCTGGCCTGGTCCCAGCCGGGAACGCGCCCGCTGACCCGGATCCGGGTGGCGAGGATCGCTGACGGCGAGGTCATCGACGTGACCGACGGGCGGTTCGCCGACATCAGCCCGGTCTTCACCCTCGACGGGCTCTACCTGGCCTTCCTGTCCCAGCGCACGTTCGACCCGGTCTACGACGCGCACACGTTCGACCTGTCGTTCCCGTTCGGCGGCCGGCCCTACCTGGTGCCGCTGGCGGCGGGAACCCCGTCGCCGTTCGGCCCGATGCCGGACGGGCGGCCGCTGGGCCAGGACAACGGCGAGAACCCCGCCGCCGAGGCTCTGCCGACTCCGGGGGGGACGACCCCCCCGAGCCCCCCTGGGGTGAAAGTCACGGTCGAGCCGGAGGGCCTGGCCGGGCGGGTGGTGGCCCTCCCGGTGGAGGAGGCCCGCTACCGCTACCTGCGTCCGGTCAAGGGCGGCCTGGTGTGGCTGCGCACCCCGGTCGCCGGCGTGCTCGGCGAGGGTGGCACCGGGCCCGACGACGACCGGCCGCGTCCGGCCCTGCAGCGCTTCGACCTACGCAAGCGCGAGGTCAAGGAGCTGGCGGGCGCGCTGGACTGGTTCCGCGTCAGCGGCGACGGCACCCGGCTTGTGGTCCGCGACCACGACGAGCTGCGGGTCATGCCGTCGGCGCGCAAGCACGACGACGCGGGCGAGACCGTCCCCGTCGATCTGACCCGGGCCAGGTTCCAGGCCGACCCGGCCGCGCTCTGGCGGCACGCCTACGGCGAGGCCGGGCGGTACCTGCGCCGCGACTACTGGACCCCGGACATGTCCGGGGTGGACTGGGACGGCGTGCTGGGGGAATACCGGCCGCTGCTGGACCGGATCCGCGGCGCGGCCGACTTCGCCGACCTGCTCTGGGAGGTGCTCGGCGAGCTCGGCACGTCGCACGCATACGTGACCGCGGCCTGGAACGACACGCGGAACTACACCCCGGTGGGTCAGCTCGGCGCGGACATCTCGCGCGACGCGGCGGGCCGCTGGGTAGTGGACCGGGTGCTGCCGGGCGAGTCGTCGGACCCGCGGGCGCGCTCGCCGCTGGCCGCGCCCGGCGTCGCGGTCAGTCCCGGCGACGAGCTGGTCGCGGTGGACGGGCAGCTGGTCGACCCGCGGCGCGGCCCCTGGCCGCTGCTGGCCGGCACGGCGGGCAAGCCGGTCGAGCTGACCATCAGGGCGCCATCGCAGTCGCAGACCCGCCGGGTGGTGGTGATGCCGCTGCGCTCGGACCGGCGGCTGCGCTACCAGGACTGGGTGGCGGGGCGGCGCCGCCTGGTGCGCGAGCTCAGTGACGACCGGCTCGGCTACCTGCACATCCCGGACATGATGGGCGAGGGCTGGGCGCACTTCCACCGCGACTTGCGCACCGAGATGGCCCGCGACGGGCTGATCTTCGACGTGCGCGGGAACAGCGGCGGCCACATCTCCGAGCTTGTGGTGGAGAAGCTGGCCCGGCGGGTCGTCGGCTGGTGCCTGGGCCGCTGGCTGCGGCCGGAATCTTATCCGCAGGAGGCACGGCGCGGTCCGCTGGTCACGGTGGCCGACGAGTTCGCCGGTTCCGACGGCGACATCGTCACGGCCGCGATCAAGCTGCTCGGCCTCGGCCCGGTGGTCGGCACCAGGACCTGGGGCGGCGTGATCGGTATTGAGGGCCGCCAGGGACTGGTCGACGGCTCCACCGTCACCGTGCCGAGGTTCGCGTTCTTCTTCGACGAGTACGGCTGGGGCGTCGAGAACCACGGCGTCGACCCGGACGTGGAGGTGCGAATCACCCCGGACGACGCGGCGGCCGGCCGGGACCCGCAGCTGGAGACCGCCGTCCAGCTTGCCCTCGACGCGCTGGACAAGCAGCCGCCCCCGGCCCCGCCGCAGGCCCGCACCGGTCCGGTCAAGTCGCGTCGCCCGCTCCCGCCCCGTCCCAGTTTCCCCGGTCCCGTCTCCTCCCACGGCTCAGGTGCCTCATGATCGCCGATCCTGTCCCGCTGTCAACGCGCCGGATCTGGGCGCTCGCGGTCATGTTCTGCGTCGCGGTCACCGTGCTGACCACCGACGCCATCTCCAAGGCGCAGGTGCTGGCCAGGCTGCCCGGGCACCCGCCGATCCGGCTGTTCGACGGGTTTGTGACGCTGGACCTCACCTTTAACGCCGGCGCCGCCTTCGGCGTCGGCACGTCCTACACCGCGGTCATCGCCCTGATCGTCTGCGGCGTGATCGGCTACATCATCCGTACCGCCCGGCGGCTGCGCAGCCTGGCCTGGACGATCGCGCTCGGGCTGCTCCTCGGCGGGGCGATGGGCAACCTGGGCGACCGGCTTTTCCGGGCGCCAGGCCCGCTGCGCGGCCGGGTCGTGGACTGGATCAACCTGCCGCACTTCCCGTGGACGTTCAACCTGGCCGACGCGTCGATCACCTGCGCGGCGGTGCTGATCGCCGTGCTGGCGCTGCGCGGCGTCCGGATCGACGGGACCGCCCCGGCGCACGCCGCCGACCGGATCGACGGCGCGTCCGTCACGGCCGCGGGCCGCGACGGCGGCGCCCGGCTGGTGGACCCCGACGAGTGCGCCTCGTGACCCAGGACCGGATGGCCGCGACCCAGGCCAGCTACGACGCCGTCGCGGCCGCCTACGCCGAGGCGATGAGCGACGAACTGCGGCGCAAGCCCCTGGACCGGGCGCTGCTGACCGCGTTCGCCGAACAGGTCCGCGAGCAGGCCGTGGATTCCCGCGACGCCCCCCGCGTATGGGACGTGGGCTGCGGACCGGGCCATGTCACCGCGTTCCTGGCCGGGCTCGGCCTGCGCCCGGCCGGCGTCGATCTGTCCCACGGGATGGTCGCGGAGGCCAGGAAGCGCCACCCGGACCTGGAGTTTGGCACCGGCTCGATGACCGCGCTGCCCGCCGCCGACGCCTCGTGGGACGGCCTGGTCAGCTTCTACTCGCTGATCCACATGATCGACGACGCCGACCTGCGCGCTGCCCTGGCCGAGTACCGCCGCGTGCTGGCCGACGGCGGCCTGCTCCTGCTCGCGGTGCACACGGGTGAGGAGGTGCGGCATTCGGCGGAGTGGTTCGGCGCCGAGGTGGACGTGTCGTTCCGCTTCTTCGACCCCGCCTGGCTCGGCGCCGAACTCGAGCAGGCCGGCTTCACGGTCGAGTCCCTCACCCGCCGCCAGCCCTACCCCGGCGCCGAAGTAGCCACCCCCCGCGCCTACTTCCTAGCCCGCGCCGCCCCGTTCCCTAACCCGCGCCCTGCAGTAACGCTCCCCTGGGGTTGACGGCCCCCGGAACCCGCCGCCCCACCAGAGTTACTAAAGGTGCCCCTGAGCACGATTCGCAGCGTCATCCCATCATCGCGGGCCAAAACACCCCGTATAACGCAATGCCGGTCAGCCAGTGGCCCGGCTGTCGGGAGTAGGTGTCAGGCTGCGCTGCGGGCGGCCCTCGCCCGCCCGACCAGCTCCGGCGAACAGGGCAAAACGGGCACACTCCAGGAGTTAATCGACACACAACAATTCGGAATCTGCTGTCTGGCAGCAGGATATGCCTGGCGCTTACCTGATTGTCGCGGGAATGAGCACGTCTGGGCATCCTGCGATCGGACAAGCTGACCGGCATTACCATATAACGGGGGTTTTGGCCCCGCGATCACGGCTGGCCGAGCGCTAGAGCCCGCTGCGGCGTGGCGCTCGGTACGCATGTGACCAGTGAGCTGCCCGCCTTGCCGCCCCGCTAGCGTCGGCTCCGTGCGCTCGCCTCCGTGCGCTCACGATTTCCGGCCGGTGATCGCCACCGTCACGCCGACGCCGATCATGGCCAGGCCGCCCGCCCCGCCGACCAGCTCGAACCGCCGCGGCGAGCTCGCGAACCAGTTCCGTACCGCGCTTGCGGCCAGCCCCCAGGCGCAGTCGCAGACCGCGCCGATCAACACGGAAACCAGCGCCAGCACCAGCATCTGCCCCGGCACGTCGCCGGCCCTCTGATTAACGAATTGCGGCAGGATGGCCCCGAACAAGATGTACGACTTGGGGTTCGTGACCCCCACCACCGCCCCGTCCCGCAGCGCCCGCCAGCCGTCCCGCGGCTCCGCCGCTACGGTGAAAGCAGCGGCCAGCGACTTACGGTGCCGTATCGCCTGGATGCCGAGCCACACCAGGTAGGCCGCGCCGACGACCTTGACCGCCACGAACACCGTGGCCGAGCGCTGCAAGATCACGCCCAGGCCAACCGCTACGCACGCCGCCACCACGTAGTTGCCGGCGGCGTGGCCGCACGCGGTGGCCAGCGCGGTGCGCCGCCCGTGCGCCAGCGCCCGCCCGACGACGAAGAGCACCCCGGGCCCCGGGATCACGATCAGCACCAGCGACGTCACCGCGAAACCGAGCAACTGCCCACCGGAAATCATGGCGACACCAGCAGCTCACGGCCGGCCGAGCGCAGTTCGGCCACCGAACGTATGCCCATCAGGTGCAGCGTCCGGGTGAACTGGGCGGCCAGCACGTCCAGCACCTTATCCACGCCCGGCTCGCCGCCGACCATCAGCCCGTACAGGTAGGCGCGGCCGATCGCGCAGGCGTCCGCGCCCAGGGCCATCGCCACCGCGATGTCGGCCCCATGCCGGACGCCGGAATCCACCAGCAGGGCCACGTCCGGCCCCACCTCGTCGCGCACCGGCGCGATCAGGTCGACGGGGGAGATGGCCCGGTCCAGCTGGCGCCCGCCGTGGTTGGACAGTTGCACGCCGTCCGCCCCTGCCGCCACGGCGCGGGCCGCGTCCGCGGGCGACAGCGGTCCCTTGATGACCAGCTTCCCGGGCCAGCGCGACCGCAGCGAGGCGATGTCGTCCCAGCTGACGGTCGGGTTGAACAGCGAGCCTGTGTGGGCGATCGTCAGCAGGCCGCTTCCGGTGAAGTTGGCGAAGTCGATCGCGTCGCTGCGCAGCATCCGCAGCCAGTACCCCGGCCGGGCCGCGATGCTGGCCAGCGTCTGGCCGGTCAGCGCGGGCGGGATGATCAGCCCGTTCCGCTCGTCCCTGGTCCGGTGCCCGGTCACCAGGGTGTCCACCGTGACGACGAGCACCCTGTAGCCGGCCGCCGCGGCCCGGTCGACGAGTTCCTTGGACAGCCCGCTGTCCTGCAGGATGTACAGCTGGAACCACAGGTCGGGCCGGCCGGGAGGTCGGTCGGGGCCGGTTGGTCGGGAGGGGCCGGGAGGTCGGTCGGGGCCGGTTGGTCGGGAAGATAGAGCCTCGGCGACAGCCTCGATGGAGGTGGTCGCCATGGTGGACAGGGTGTAGGGCAGGCCGTGCCGCTGCGCCGAGCGCGCCGCGCCGATCTCGCCCGCCGGGTGCATCATCCGCGTGTACCCGGTGGGCGCGAGCAGCAGCGGCAGCGGCAGGTCATAGTCGAGCACCCGGGTGGCGGTGTCCACTGCGGTGATCTCGGTCAATGCCCGCGGCTGAAAGCGCCACCGCCGGAACGCCCGCATGTTGGCCGCCATCGACAGCTCCTCGTCGGCGCCGCCGTCCACGTAGTCGAAGACCGGCCGCGGGATCAGCCGGCGCGCCGCCACGCGCAGGTCGAAGACGTCATGGCAAGCCGAAAGCCGCCTGCGGGCGGCGTCAAGCTCGACCGGTTTCAGCTGGATGAGACGGCGAATCTCCGATGGCCTCATGTTCCGGACGATACGCGACGCCTGGCCAGGGAACGAGCAGGCCTTCGCTGGAACGAGCAACCCTCCGCTGGAACGAGTAACCCTCCCTGGACGAGCAACCCTCCGCTAGAAGGACCGGGCCCCTGCTGCCCCGCCCAGGTCGGTCCATGTACACTAAGTCAATCGGAATTATCGTGTATAGCCCTGAGGCCCGGAGGGAAGACGGATGTCCCTGCGCTTCCACTGGTTTCTGCCGACCAACGGCGACGGCCGCGACATCGTCGGCGGCGGCCACGGCGTCGCGACCGGCACGGCGGGCACCATCCGCCCGGCGACCCTGGCCTACCTCGGCCAGATCGCCCGCAGCGCCGAACAACTCGGCTTCGAGGCCGCGCTCACTCCGACCGGCGCGTGGTGCGAGGACGCGTGGCTGGCGACGGCGATGCTCACCGAGGTCACCGAGCGGGGCCGGCGTCGGCCTGCTCCGCGGCGGCGCCGGGACAGCGCTGGTCGGCAGCCATGTCGAGGTGGCCGACCGGATCGAGGAGTACGCCCGGCTCGGCCTGTCCGAGTTCATCCTGTCCGGGTACCCGCACCTGGAGGAGGCCTACTGGTTCGGCGAGGGTGTACTGCCCATCCTGCGCGCCCGCGGCCTATGGCGGCACCCGGCGCCGGATAGCCTGGACGACACGCTGAACGTGACCCCGTTCGCCCCCACGTCAGGCTCCCCCGCGCCCTCAGTTGACCGACCGCAGGCCGAACGAGCCGGGCTAACCATCCACCATCCGGCCATGAGCGAACGGAGGTAGACGCCATGCGGATCGCCGTCGTCACCGGCAATCCCAAGCCCGCATCCCGCACCCACAACGTTGCCCTGGCCGTAGCCAGCGTCCTGTCCGCCGGCCTGACCCCGGCCGCCACGCACTCCGCCGCTCCGGGTGCCCCCGTCGACCCCGCCCCCCTGGCGTATCCGCTGGTCGACCTGGCCGAGCACGCGTCGAGCCTGTTCGACTGGTCCGACGCCGAACTCACCCGGCTGACCGCCGAGGTCGCCGCCGCCGACGTCGCCATCTTCGCGTCGCCGACCTACAAGGCTGCCTACACCGGCATGCTGAAGGCGTTCCTGGACCGCTACGGCAGCAACGGCCTGGCCGGGACCGTCGCGGTGCCCGTGATGACCGGCGGCTGGCCCGGCCACCTGCTGGCCGTCGAGGTCCACCTGCGCCCCGTCCTGGTGGAGCTAGGCGCCACCGTCCCCGCCCGCGGCCTCTACGTCACCGAGCCCGAGTTCCCCACCCTCGACGCCGCCGTGGCCAAGTGGGCGGAAACCGCCCTCCCCCTCATCCGCCGCGCCCTGCCCTCCACCTGACCCGGCCAATGCGGCCGTCCATGATCACGAAGGGTTTGGTATCGAAAAAAGTACCGAACTCTTCGCGATCATGAAATCGCCTACCCGTACGCGGGACGCCTACCCGCAGGCGGGGAGGGTGTGGTCGGTGAGGGAGGCGTAGCCGCCGCGGAAGAACACCAGCGGGCCGCTGGGGTTGGTGCTGATCTCCACGTGGCGGACGCGGCCGACGATGATCTCGTGATCGCCGCCGGGCAGCGCGTGCTCGACGGTGCACTCCAGGACAGCGAGCACATCCTCGAGCCGAGGGCTGCCGGTCGGCCCGCGCCGGTGCCGGACCCCGTCCCAGGCCGCCGTGAGGCCCCGCCGGGCGAAGTTCCGCGACAGTTGCTGCTGCGGCGCCGCGAGCACGTTCACCACGAACGCGCCGTGGCCGCGAATCGCCTGCAGTGTCAGGCTGCCGAGGTCGAAGCAGACGATGACCAGCGGCGGGTCAAGCGAAAGCGAGGTGACGGCGTTGGCGGTCGTGCCCACCGGCTGGCCGTCAGCACCGACAGAGGTGACGACCGTGACCCCGGTGGCGAAGTGCCCCATCGCCTCCCGGAACTCCGCGCCCGACACCCCCGTGGGTAGCTGCTCAGGCAGAGTCATCGTCAGATCTGCCCGCGCTCGATCACCCCGTCCGCGATCGAGGCGGCGAATTCTTGTGCCGTCCTGATCGCCTCCGCACCCGAGGTAATGGTCGTCGCGGTCAGCTTGATGGGCGCCGTATCCGTGGGCATGGAGAACCTCCAGTCAGCTGAGCCGGCGACCGCACCTCCAGATTCCATCGGGCCAGGCCAAAAGTCAAGTATTACGACCAGATTAATAGGCTTTAGGTACGGCGCGCCATGCGATCTCGCCGATGGGGTCTCGCCGAGGTCACGGGCGGGCGGTGCGACTATGCGGCCAGGCGACCAGGTGAAACGATCGTGCCGTGACGTCCCCGCAGCCAGGTGAGATCCAGATCGAGGATCAGCTTGAGCGCCGCATCCGCAAGCCGGTCGATCTGCTGCGCTGTGTCCTGTCCTGCACCGAGATCGTCGCGCTGGCCGGGGCCGGCCTCGCGGCCAGCGCCACCACGGCTGCCGTCCAGGCCGACATCGTGGGCGCGAGCAAGCGGATACCGCCCGCGCTGCTCGCGCTGGCGCGCCCGCTGGCGCTGTTTGCCCTCTTCATCCTGCCTGTGGCCCTGGCCGTTCAGCTCCTCGCCCGGCGCCAGTGGCGGCGGCTGACCGAAGCGGTGGCCACCGGCGTCCTGGCCGCCGCCGTCACGGCGGTGGCCAACGACCTACTCAGCCGGGAGCCCGCCAGCCGGCTCTACGACGCGATCATCATGTCCCGCCCGGGCACGGGCCACATCCCCGCCCTCGACCCCGCCGTGGCGGGCCTGGTCGCCTACGCCACCATGGTCGGCCTGATCGGGCGGCCGGCCTGGCGGAACGCGCTGTGGGTGGCGGTCGGCGTGTACTCGGTCGTGCACGTGGGCGTGCTGCACACGCCGATGCTGACCCTGCTGATCACCGTCATCGCGGGGCGCGCGATCGGCCTGGCGGTCCGCTACTTCGCGGGCACCACCTCGCAGCGGCCCGGCGCCCGGGACATCGCGGCCGCGCTGGCCGCAACGGACCTGCCGGTGGCCGCGATCAAGCGGGTCCGCCACGAAGGAAACGGGGTGGGCGGATCGCGCCACTACGCGGTGACCGGCCGCGACGATACCAGGCTGGACGTCGCCGTGTACGACCGGGACCAGCAGGCGGCCGGCGCGATCTACCGGGTGTACCGCTCGGTCCGTCTGCTCGGGCAGGTGTCGCGTAACGCCCCGCTGTCGGTGGACCGCGCGGTTGAGCGCCGGGCGCTGCTGTCCTACGCGGCGGAGGACGCGGGCGCGCCCACACCGCGGTTGCGCGCCCTGGTCCGGGTCGGTCCGGAGGCCGCCGTGCTCGCCTACGAGCACCACGACGGGACGACGCTGGCCCAGCGGAATCCCGGGTGCAGCGACGACGAGCTCAAGCAGATCTGGGACGCGGTGGACCGGCTGCACGCCCGCCATGTCACCCACCGCGGGCTGACCGCGCACCGCATCCTGCTCACCGACGACGGCCAGGCCATGCTGCTCGACCCCGGCGACGGCGACGTAGCCGCCAGCGACCTGCAGATCCGCCTGGACGTGGCCCAGCTCATCGCCGAACTCGCGCTCTACGTCGGGCCGGACCGGGCCGCCCGCCTGGCCCTGGAGAGGGCCGGTGCGGACAAGATGCTGGCGGTGGTGCCGCTGCTGCAGCCGGTCGCACTGGCCCGCTCGACACGTAAAGCGCTGCGCCGCCGCCGGGATGTGCTGCCCGCCCTGCGCACGCGGCTGCTCGCGGCCGTGCCGGGCGCCGAGGTCGCGCCCGTCCAGCTGGAACGCATCCGGCTGCGCACCCTGCTGACCCTGGTCGCGAGCGTCGCCGCCGCATACCTGCTGGCCGGGGAGCTCGCGCGGGCCAGCCTCGGCAGCGTGCTGCGCTCGGCCAACTGGCACTGGGGGATCGCCGCGCTGGCCCTGTCGGCGTCCACCTACGTCGGCGCCACGATCGCGCTTTCCGGGTTCGTCGCCGAGCGGCTGAGCTTCTTCCGCACCCTGCTGGCCCAGGTGGCCGGCTCCTTCGTCACGCTGGTGACCCCGGCCGCCGTCGGCGGCGCCGCGCTGAACATCAGGTACCTGCAGCGCAGGAAGATCCCCGCCGCGGTCGCCGCGGCCAGCGTCGGCGTGGCCCAGGTGGTGGCGTTCGTCCTGCACATCCTGCTGATCGTGATCTTCGCCGCGGTCGCAGGCACCTCGGCCAAGAGTCCCATCCAGCCGCCCCGGTGGGCCTGGTTCGTGCTGGCCGGCCTGGTCGTGGTCGCGCTCGCGGTGTTCGCCGTCCCCGCCGCACGGCGGGTGCTGCGCGCCCGGGTGTCGCCGACGCTCGGCCAGGTGCTGCCGCAGCTGCTCGAGGTGGCGCAGCACCCGCGCAAGCTCGCTCTCGGCATCGGGGGCTCACTGCTGCTCAGCCTGTCCTACATCTTGTGCCTGGCCGCGTGCGTCGCGGCGTTCGGCCGGCCGGTGCCGATCGCCAGCATCGCCGTGGTCTACCTGACCGGCAGCGCCATCGGCTCCATCCTGCCCACCCCCGGCGGCCTGGGCGGGGTGGAGGCGGCGCTGACCGCCGGGCTCACCGCCGCGGGCCTGCCGGGCGCGGTCGCGGTCAGCGCGGTGCTGCTGTTCCGGCTGCTGACGTTCTGGCTCCCGGTCCCCTTCGGCTGGGCCGCGCTGAACTACCTGGAGCGCAAGCAGGCCCTGTGACTTCACCCCGGTCGCGAGGTAGCGTGGAATCGCGAGGCCGAACCGCCCAGGCCAGACGACCGACGGAGCGCGACATTTCCACATTCCTGCGATTGACCAGGACTGCCGCCTTCTACCTCATCACCTTCGGTATCGTCACGGCGGGCTCGATCTGGCTCGCGTTGCAGGTCGCGCCGCTGCAGACGGTTTCCGCAGCCGGCCAGACCGCGCAGGTGGGGGCGGCCGTCCCGGACTTCAGCCTGTCGGGCCCGGGCGAGCTGGACCTGTTCGGCCAGGTGATGCCGACCAAGCCGCAGTTCGAGGGCCCCATCCGCCCGCTGCTCAAGCTCACCCACGTCACCATCGACGCCCGGGTCGCGCAGGTGCTGCGCTCGGACAGCCCCCGTACGCTCGAGCTGAACCTGAGCCAGCAGCTGGCGCAGGGCTGGACGCGCTACTTCGAGTGGGAGACGCTCATCGCGGCCGGCTTCGCCGTGGTCGCGCTGATCGCGGTGGCCGGGGTGCGCAGGCAGTCGTACAAGAAGATGGCCAAAACCGTCGTTGCAGGCCTCCTCGTCGTAACGGCGGTGAACGTCGGCGGCGTGCTGCTGACCGCGTCCAGCACGCCCGCGGTGCTGCGCAGCGTCAAGACCCTCGACGACCTGGTGGGCGCCGATCCGATCACCGCGCCCCAGCAGGCCGCCACCCGGCCGCTGCCCGGCGTGCAGGCGGTGGTGATCGGCGACTCGACCGCGGCCGCCGTGGGCAACCCGCCCGCCCCGAACGCCACCGCCCTGGACCGTGCCTGCGGCCGCAGCAGCGAGTCCTACGCCGCCGACCTGGCCGAGGTCAACAACTGGAACGTGCTGAACCTGGCCTGCAGCGGCGCGACCGTGCAGAACGGCCTGCTCGGCGCTCAGGTGCTCGGCAACGGGCAGGTGGCCCAACCGCAGCTCGCCGAGGCGCAGCGGGCCACCAAAGCCAAGGTGATCATCGTCAGCGTCGGCGCGGACGACGTGGAGTGGTCCATCATGACCCGGCTCTGCGTGGCCAGCGCGGTGTGCAACGACAAGGTGTCCTCCGCCTTCTTCAGCAAGCAGATCGGCGACTTCACCCGCAGCTACTACGAACTGCTCGGCGACCTGGCCGCGCTGCCGGGCAGCCCGGACGTCCTGATCAACCAGTACTACTCGCCGTTCGGCGCCGATCTGCGCTGCCTGAGGCGGTACGGGATCACCCCGGCCAAGGAGAAGGTCCTGGCCGCCCGCCTGGGGCAGCTGAACCAGGTGCTGGCGCAGGGGGCGCAGACGTTCGGCTTCGGGGTCACCGACCCGCCGTTCACCGGTCACGAGCTGTGCACCGCCGACCCCTACGTCCAGGGTCCCGGCGACCTGGCCCCGCTGCACCCGACCGCGGCCGGTGAGCTGGCCATCGCGCTGGCCGACCAGCAGGTGCTGCCGAAGGTCCAGGGCCTGGTCCCCGCGCCGTCCCCGACCCCAAGCCTCAGCGCAGGGCGGGAATGACCTCGTTGCGGTAGCCGGCCAGGGTCCGCTCCTCCTGGTCGTGCATCAGGTACAGGGCGAACTGGTCCACCCCGGCGTCGGCCAGCTCACGCAGCCGGTCCACGTGCGCGGCGGCCGGGCCGAGCAGGCAGAACCGGTCCACGATCTCGTCCGGCACGAAGTCCACCGACGGATTGTCGGCCTTGCCGTGGTGCGCGTAGTCGTAGCCCTCCCGGCCCTTGATGTAGTCGGTCAGCGCGCGGGGGACCGGCCCGTCCGTGCCGTACCTGGCCACCAGGTCCGCCACGTGATTGCCGACCATGCCGCCGAACCACCTCAGCTGCTCCCGCTGGTGCGCCAGGTCATCGCCGACGTACCCGGGCGCCGCCACGCAGATCGTGATGGCCGAAGGATCACGCCCGGCGGCCGAAGCCGCCGCCCGCACCGCGCCGATGGTCCAGCGTGCGATGTCCGGGTCGGCGGTCTGCAGGATGAAGCCGTCGGCCTGCTCGCCGGTGAGCTTGAGCGCCTTCGGCCCGTAGGCGGCCATCCAGATCTCCAGCTTGCCGTCGCGCACCCACGGGATCCGCAGCGGCTGGCCGTGGTGCGTCACCTCACGCCCCTCGGCCAGCCCTCTGATCACGGTCATCGCGTCGGACAGGGTGGCCAGCGACATGGGTGGCTGGCCGATGACCCGCCGCGCCGAGTCGCCGCGGCCGATCCCGCAGACGGTCCGGTTGCCGTACATGTCGTTCAGCGTGGCGAACAGCGACGCGATGACCGACCAGTCCCGGGTGCCCGGGTTGGTCACCATCGGCCCCACGGTCATCGCCGACGTGGCGGCCAGGATCCGCGAGTAGATGACGAACGGCTCCTGCCACAGCACGTGCGAGTCCCAGGTCCAGCCGTAGGAGAAGCCCGCCTCCTCGGCCCGCTGCATCATCGCGATCACGCCGCTGGCCGGCGGGTTGGTCTGCAGCACCACCCCGAAATCCATGATCCCTCCCATAAAGACAAGACAGGTACCGAACGAAGTGGGTTCCTGCTAGTGCAGGTACTGATTCAGCCCGCGCGGGAGGAACGCGCCGTGGCCGGGACTGCCCTGGTAAGCGCCGTCGCCGATCACCACGCGGCCGCGCGACAGGGTGGTCACGACCTGGCCGGTGATCTCCATGCCCTCGTACGCGGAGTAGTCCACGTTCATATGGTGGGTCGCCGCGGACAGCGTCTGCCGCGCCTGCGGGTCGTAGATCACGATGTCCGCGTCGGACCCGGCGGCGATCACGCCCTTGCGCGGGTACAGGCCGAACATCCTGGCCGGCGTGGTGGCGGCGACCTCCACCCAGCGCGCCAGCGTGAGCTGGCCCGCCGCCACCCCGGCGTGCAGCAGGTCCATCCGGTGCTCGACGCCCGGCATGCCGTTGGGGATCTTGGAGAAGTCGCCCCGGCCGAGTTCCTTCTGGTCCTTGAAGCAGAACGGGCAGTGGTCAGTGGACACCACCGACAGGTCGTTGGTCCGCAGGCCCCGCCACAGCGAGTCCTGGTGGTCCTTGGGCCGCAGCGGCGGCGAGGCGACGAACTTGGCGCCCTCGAACTCCGGCCGGGCCAGGTCGTCCAGGGACAGGTAGAGGTACTGCGGGCAGGTCTCGGCGAACACGTTCTGCCCGCTGTCCCGGGCCTCGGCGACCGCCTCGAGCGCGTGCCGGGCGGACAGGTGCACGATGTACAGCGGGCAGTCCGCCACCTTGGCCAGCGTGATCGCCCGCGAGGTGGCCTCGCCTTCGAGCTCGGGCGGGCGGGTCAAGCCATGGTTCACCGGCTCGGTTTGGCCGGCCGCGAGGGCCTGCGCGACCAGCTGGTCGATGGCGATGCCGTTCTCCGCGTGCATCATCACGGTCGCGCCGGAGCGGGCCGCCTGCTGCATGGCGAGCAGGATCTCGCCGTCGGTGGCGTAGAACACGCCGGGGTAGGCCATGAACATCTTGAAGCTGTTCACCCCGGCCGCGATGCAGGCGTCCATCTCCTTGAGCGTCATGTCGTTGACGTCGGAGACGATCATGTGGAAGCCGTAGTCGATCGCGCAGTTGCCGTCCGCCTTGGCGTGCCACTTGTCCAGCGTGCCCAGCAGCGAGGTGCCCTTGGCCTGGACGGCGAAGTCGATGATCGTGGTGGTGCCGCCCCACGCCGCGGCGCGGGTGCCGGTCTCGAAGGTGTCCACCGAGGACGTGCCGCCGAACGGCATCTCCATGTGCGTGTGCACGTCGATCCCGCCGGGCAGCACGTACTTGCCCGTCGCGTCGATGACCTGGTCCGCGGCCACCGCCGCCGGGCTGTCCGGGGCGGCGTCGGTCACCTCCCGGGCCAGTACGGCCGCGATCTTGTCCCCGGCCACCAGCACGTCGGCGTCCAGCGTGCCGGACGCCGTCACCACGGTGCCCCCGCTGATCAGGATGCTCACGGCTGCACCAGCGGTCCGTACGCGTCGGGCCGGCGATCCCGGTAGAACTGCCACAGGTTCCTGACCTCGGCTAGCTGCTCCATGTCCAGGTCGCGCACCAGCACCTCGTCCTTGTCGTCGGCCGCGGCGTCGCCGACGAGCTGCCCGCGCGGGTCGACGAAGTAGGTCTGGCCGTAGAAGTCGTTATCGCCGAGCGGCTCGATGCCCACCCGGTTGATCGCGCCGATGAAGTACTCGTTGGCCACCGCCGAGGCAGGCTGCTCGAGCCGCCACAGGTACTGGGACAGGCCGCGGCTGGTGGCCGACGGGTTGAACACGATCCGGGCGCCGGCCAGGCCGAGCGCCCGCCAGCCCTCAGGGAAGTGCCGGTCGTAGCAGATGTATACGCCGATCCGGCCGGCCGCGGTGTCGAAGACCGGGTAGCCCAGGTTGCCCGGCCGGAAGTAGAACTTCTCCCAGAAGCCCTTCACCTGCGGCAGGTGGGTCTTGCGGTACTTGCCCAGGTAGCTCCCGTCGGCGTCGATCACCGCCGCGGTGTTGTAGTAGACGCCCGGGTGCTCTTCCTCGTACATCGGCGCGACGATGACGATGCCGTGCTGCCGCGCCACGTCCTGCAGCAACTTAGTGGTCGGCCCGTCCGGGATCGCCTCGGTGTAGGAGTAGTAGTCGGCGTCCTGCACCTGGCAGAAGTACGGCCCGTAGAAGAGCTCCTGGAGGCACACCACCTGAGCGCCGTCCGAGGCGGCCGTCTGGATGTGGTTCACCGCCGCCGCGATCATCGAATCCTTGTCCCCGGTCCAGCGCTGCTGGATAAGCCCGGCCCGGACGATCTCAGCCATCGGTCCTGCCCTCCTGTAGTCCGCGTAAAGCCCCATCTTCCCGCCTGCCCGGCCTTGTCGTAAGCCGTCCGGCTCCAGGGAAGACCTGGGTATCAGCTCACCTCTTGTATATCCCGACAAGGTCCCAGGCTGGCGGCGGGGGTGCCACGTCGCTGCGGGCGACGTAGGGCAGGACGAGGCCGGCCGCGGCGATGAGCGCGCCCGCCGCCACCAGCCGCAGCAGCGCCGAACCCGCCACCAGCCGCAGCAGCGCCGAACCCGCTCCCGGGCCGGCCGCCTGCAGCATCCCGGCGCCTGCGCCGAGCGCGAGCAGCACCTGGGGCACGGTCGCCCACACCAGGCAACCGGCCCCAGCAAGGAGTAGCGATCCATGATCGCGGCTATCGTGAGCAAGGTGACGGCTGATGCGACCTCGGCAGCGGAGTCAGCGCTAGGTCCAAATTTGCAACCACGCCGATGTGACATCGAGGTGGTTATAGCAACACCAATGTCACATCGGCGTGGTTTGCGCCCGGGATCCAGGCGAAATCCATGAGGCTTCTCTATATTCAAGGGCTAATTGAGGTTTCTGCACACGGTGATGATCCGGCGTGGCGCGCTGCCAGGCGATCAAGAAAGCGTTTCCGCGGAAACGCTGCCCTCCCGCTGCACCGGCCCGCCGTCGCCGCCCGCGCCGAGCGTGCCGCCCGCGCCGAGCGTGCCGCCCGCGCCGAGCGTGCCGCCCGCGCCGAGCGTGCCGCCCGCGCCGAGCGTGCCGCCCGCGCCGAGCGTGCCGCCCGCGGCTACTGCGGCGATCTCCGCTAGGAGCGCCTGCTTCGTGCCGGGGTCCAGGAACGACGCCCGCACCCCGTTGGCCGCCAGGTCCGCCAGCTGGGAACGGCTCAGCCCGAGCGCCGAGGCCGCCCGCCGGTACTCCTCCGTCAGCGTGGTCCCGAACATCGGCGGGTCATCGCTGTTCAGCGTCACGAACAGGCCCTCCGCGAGCAGCCGCGGCAGCGGATGCGCGGCCAGGCCAGGAATCTGGCGGGTGCAGACGTTAGACGTCGGGCACACCTCGAGCGGAATCTGGCTCTCGCGCAGCCGCGCTATCAAAACGGGGTCGCCCAGACAACTGATGCCATGCCCGATCCGCTCGGCGCGCAGGCCGTCCAGCGCCTCCCAGATCGTCGCGGGACCAGACATCTCGCCGGCGTGCGGCACGCTGTGCAGCCCGGCGGCCATGGCGGAAGCGAACACCGAGCGGAATGCCTCGGCAAAAGCGGGCCGCGCCTGCTCGATCCCGGCCAGCCCGAACCCGGTCAGCGCCTCCGGCGGCCGGGACAGCGCGTGCTCCAGGGTCGCGTACGCGGCCGGCGCCCCGAGCTCGCCGGCGATGTCGAAGATGTAGGCGATCCGGACCCCATGCTCCGAAAGGGCCGAACGGGCGGCGATGTCCAGCGCCTCGGTCAGGTCGGCTACCGCCATGCCCACAGCGGTGAACGTGTACGGGGTGACGGTCAGCTCGGCGTACCTGACGTTCTGCCGGGCCAGGTCGCGCGCCGCGCCGAGCACCAGCTCGCAGACGTCGGCCGGCTCGCGGACCAGGCTGCTGACCGCGCCGTAGACCTCCGAGAAGTGCGGGAAGTCCCGGAACTCGTAGAACGCGGCCAGTTCCGCCGCGGACAGCGGCACCCCGACCCGAGAACCGTCGGGATGCCGCCGGGCCAGCTCGAGCACAGTCGGCACGGTCGCGGAACCGACCAGGTGAAGGTGAAGTTCTACCTTCGGCAGCCGGTCGATGAACGCATCGATGGACTCCATGGCCTCGACGCTAGCAACCTCCCGAACCGACCCGGCATATATCTAACAGAAGAATGTCAAGAATGGATCCTAACGAGCCGGGCCGGGAGCCCGACCCGGCAATCGGAGCCCGGACCGCCTAACGAAGCCCGGACCGCCTAACGAAGCCCGGACCCGGCAATCGGAGCCCGGACCGGCTGACCAGGCTACGAGGCCGTCGCCTTGGCCTTCGCGGCCACCTTCAGCGCCTGCTTGTAGGACCGGACCTCGCCGAGCGACTCCTCATCGGTGATGTCAGCCACCGAGAACCGCGCCCCCTCGGCCCCGAACGTCCCCGCCGCCTCCCGCCAGCCATCCGGACGCACCCCCAGCTGCTTGCCGAGCAGCGCCACGAAGATCTGCGCCTTCTGCGCCCCGAACCCTGGCAGCGCCGCCACCTGCTTCAGCAGTTCGGCGCCCGACCCGGCGGACTGCCACACCCGGGCGGCGTCGCCGTCGTACTGCTCCATGATCAGCCGGGCCAGGTCCTGGACCCGGGCGGCCATCGCCCTGGGATAACGGTGCAGGGCCGGCCGTTCGGAAAATATAAGCGCAAGCCGGTCCGGGTCGAACTCGGCCAGCTCGGCCACCGTGGGTTCGTGCCCCAGCCGCCGGACCAGGTCCAGCGGCGCGCTGAAGGCCCGCTCGAGCGGGACCTGCTGGTCGAGCAGCATGGCGATGAGCAAGGCGAGCGGGCTGCGGCTCAGCAGTTCGTTGGCCTCCGGCTCGACCGGCATCCAGATGGTCACGGCGCCCTCCCCAGCGTCGACCAGATCACCCATGTCCGCAGCGTACTCTGCCACTGAAGACCGGGCCGCCGAGACCCAACCGATGATGCCCCAGCGCGCTATAAGCTAGAAGCAGCTGGGCCGGCCTGGGGGCCCCCGGCCCGGGACGGATGATATGGAGTCAGCATGACACCGCACATGAAGTGGGGCATCGCAGGGGTCGTCGTGGCCCTGATCCTGCTGGGGTGGATCCCCTTCTGGCTGGCAGGCCTGCTCGTCATCGTCGCCATCGCCATCCCCGCGGGGGCCTGGATGATGCTCGACGAGTCCCAGCGGCGCCGGTACCGCGAGCTCCGCCGCCGGCAGCGCGGCCAGATCAGGTAAGCCGCCGGCTGCGGGCCGGTCCGTAAGCACGGCCGCGGGAATGACGGCTGTCCGCCGGGAATTGCAATAGCTAGCAGTTCACCGAAGGAAGGAAGCGCAGATGGCCGTCCGCCGCCTGAACCACGCCGTCCTCTACGTGCACGGTCTCCAGCGCACCGTCGACTTCTACCGGTCCACCCTCGGCTTCGAGGTCCGGCTGGAGATCCCCGCCCGGGCCGCCTTCCTGCGCGCTCCCGGCTCGGTCAACGACCACGACCTCGGCCTGTTCGAGATCGGCGTCGGCCGCGCGCCCGACCGGCCCGAACACCCCGGGCTTTACCACCTGGCCTGGGAGGTCGGCACCCTGGCCGACCTGGCCGACACGCGGGACAAGCTGCTCAAGGCCGGCGCGCTGGTGGGTGAGAGCGACCACCGGGTGTCCAAATCGCTGTACGCCAAGGACCCGAGCGGCATCGAGTTCGAGGTCTTGTGGCGGGTGCCCGCCGAGGACTGGGCCGCCGAGACGGCCGACGGCGACATGATCCTCCCGCTCGACCTGGACGCCGCGATCGCTCGCTGGGGCCAGGACCAGGCGACCGGCGCCGCGGCCGGCTCGCCGACCTAGCGTCCCTCGGACACCCGCGTGATGTAGGTCACCGCGACGAACGACCGGAACATCGCCAGCGGGTCGTCGCCGCTGATGCTGACCGTCCGCACTCCGGTCCGTTCGGCCCCGCGGACCCACGAGGCCACCTCGGCCATGTCCGCCGTCTGCATGTGCACGTCCAGGGTGGCCGGCAGCGTGACCGCGGGCGGCCGGAAGGCGCCAGCCCGCTCCACCACCCGGCGCGCCCCGTCCGCGATCATCGCCCGGGCCACCTCCGGGTGCCGGTTCACCGCGCCGAACCGGGTGAAGGACTCCTTGACCACGACCCGTTCGGCGTCGGCCAGGAACGGGCCGGCCTCGTCGATCGTCTGCCGGTCCCCGGTGATCAGCCCGACCGGCACCCCGCAGGCCAGCGCGACCAGGGCGTTGATGCCGCTCTCGCCGACCCGGACCCCGTTCAGCGTGACGTGCGACACCACCGAGGGATTGTACGTGTGCGACAGCACCGAGCTCTCGCCCGAGATCGACCCGTGGTAGCCCACCATGAACACGACGTCCGCGCTGGCGTCCAGACCCTGCATCATGTACAGCGGCTTGTGCCGCCCGGACACGTAGGTCGCCTGCCCGTGCAGCAGGGCCGGGTCCAGGTTGTTCATCGTCCCGTGCGAGTCGTTGCAGACAACCTCGGTGGCGCCACCCGCGATCGCGCCGTCGATCGCCGCGTTGACCTCGCCGAGCAGCAGCCGCCGCCCCTCCTCGTACGGCCGGCCGGGCGGGAGGCACTGCGACCAGTCGACGATCCCGGCCACGCCCTCCATGTCAAACGAGATAAAGACCTTCACAAGATCAAGAATTTATCCCGAACGGGCCATCTGGGTCACCGAGACCGGCACGGATTCCGTCGTCCGCATCACCCTAGGCGGACCCGCCTGACCGGTCTACTGTCCTCTTCGGGACGCGTGGCGGCGAACTGCAGGCGGAGACGACGCGAACCTGGAGAGCCCGCTCCGGCGTCCGCAGCGGCCACGCCCGGCGGCAGTCGCTGCTGGTCGGGCTGCCGGACCCGCGCGCATGACTCGCGGACCACGTGCTGCCGCCCGGGGCACGGGGTGAGCCGCCGGTCACGGTTTCTGCCGTCGCGGTGCCCGGCGTCGCGCTGGCCCAGGCCTGAGCCGCGGCCTCCTCGACGGTCAGCCCGACCCGCGAGGTAACCCCCGACCCGGCATCGGCCGCGCGCTGCGGCTGGGACACCGTCATGTTCCACGCGAACGCGAGCACGACGCCGACCGCCATCGGGCCGATCGTGGACACGAGCCCCATGCCGCCACGGCGGCCAAGGCGCCGTCCCAGTCTTTTCCCCCCGCGCCCCGGATTGCTCCTTCGCACGGGTAGGGAGCGTACCAGGACGCCGGGAACGACCGGGCGCGGTTCACGGCAATGGGTTTCTTACGCTCCGGTGACGGGCGCTCGCGCCCGGCCGGACCCGGAACCCTTACCCGGCCGGCGCCAGCTGCCCCGGGAAGAGCAGCGCCAGCTGCCGCGGATACCCGGCGATCAGCCGGAGCTCGTCGTCGGTCAGCGGCTTTCCCGTGGCGGACGCGCACAGCTGGACCAGGGAGAACACCAGGTCCTCCGTGCCGTCGGCGACCGCGATGCCGAGCCCGTCCAGGACGTGCCGGAACCCGGCCTTGCCGCCGTACTCACCGGTGAGCACCACCCGGCCCTGGCGCGTGAACCAGTCGGCGGGGAACGGCCCGAGCGCCGCATCGTCGTACAGCTCGTAGTTCCCCCGGTCTTTCAGCGCCCCGTCGGCGTGAATGCCCGACTCGTGTGCGAACGCGTTGCGCCCCACTCCCGGCCAGGCAGGCGGCAGCGGCTGCCCGAACGCGTACGCCGCCCACAGCCCGAACCGCCGGGCCCAGGACAGGTCGAGCGGATCCCCGATCGCCGTCGACCCGATGACCTCGCTGACCCCGAACCCGTACCGGAACGCCAGGATGCACGACAGCAGGTCGGCGTTGCCCGCCCGCTCGCCGATCCCGTTCACGCACGTGTTGATCCAGGCGTCCTGGCCGGCGTCCAGGTCGCCGAGTGCGCCCGACACCGAGTTCGCCACGGCCATGCCCAGGTCGTTGTGGCAGTGCGTCTCGACCGGGATGCCGACCGCGGAGGCGAGCTTGCCGAACCGCTCCCTGATCCGCCCGGGGGAGTCGCCGCCGATGGTGTCGCAGTACCGTACCCGCGACGCGCCGGCCTCCTTCGCCGCGAGCGCGAACTCCAGCAGGTACCCGTCGTCGGTCCGCGACCCGTCCTCCGCGTTGACCCCGATGCTGTGCTCCTCTTGCGCGCCTCCGGCACGACGCTCGCCTGGCGCGCCTCCGGCACGACGCTCGCCTGGCGCGCCTCCGGCACGACCGAGCCCCGCCTTCGCAACCGCCACAGCCGCGGTCATTTCCTTGATGATCGCGGCGCGGTCCAGCTTGCCGCGGAACTTGTGCGCGATCATCTGGTCCGAGGTGGAGATCGACAGGTTGTAGTGCCGCAGCCCGCTCCCGTCGGCCCGGACCGCCACGGCCGCCTCGACGTCGGCGGGGACGGCCCGGCACCAGCCGGAAAGCCGCAGATCCCCGAACGCCCCCGCCTCGGCCAGCGCCAGGCACGCCCGGACGTACGGCACCTCGTGGAACAGGAAAGGGAACCCGATCTCGGACTGGGCCACGCCCAGCCGGCCCAGGTAGAAGTTGACCATCACCTTGCCGAACTTGGACAGGCCCGTCCGCGCGGTCTGCACTCCGTCCCGGTTGGTCACGTCAAGAAAGTGGATCGATGGCATGAATTCAGATTGACGAGATGATCAACTATCGTCAATATTGATTAAAATCAATCATTCCGAACGAAGCCGGGTAGCCGCTCACATAACGGACTCCCGCCCAGCTGGCGAAGCCGCGCCTCCACCACCGGGAGCAAGCCGGCCAGCACCACGTCGGCTCCGGCTGGCCCGGCTCCAGCTAGCCCGGCTCCGGCGGGCCCGGCTCCAGCTAGCCCGGCTCCGGCGGGCCCGGCTCCAGCTAGCACCGTGCCGTGGGTGCTGATGGTCACGGTCAGCGGCGGGACGGTCAGCACGGCGCTCTGACCCAGCAGGTAGCCGTCGGCGACGCCGGGCACGGGCTGCGCCGCGGGCGGCGCCGGCCGGCCGCTGCCCGCGGGCCGGACCTCGATCCGCAACATGGGCCTGGCCGTCCTGGTCGGCTGCCAGATCATCGTCCGGCTGCCGGATGGCCCGCCGAGGTGCTTGCCCTGGACGGGGGTGCCGAGGACCGCGGCCGCCTCGGCCGCCATGACCAGGCCTGCCGGGTCCGGCAGGCCGCCGGTGACGGCCCGCTCCTGGTCCGCCGCGACCTCGGCGAGCGGGCGCGCGACGGCCGGCGGCTCAACTGGCTCCACCGTCACCTGCTCCCGCTTGCGCAGGTTCACCCGGGCGTGCACAAAGGTGCCCGGCGTGAGCAGCCGGTACGGCTCGCTGCCGATCTCCAGATCCCAGGCCTTGGCGCGGGTGCCGTCGTCGATCGCGACGTGGTACTGGTCCGGGCTTTCGCTGTCACCCTTCACCATCCACTGCCTGATCACCTGGCCGTCGAACTCGGCGAACCGCGCGAACAGCGACCGCCGCGCCAGCCAGACGCCTACGCCCACGATGGCGCCCACCACGACCAGCGCGACCATTTCCTCCGCGAGCACCGCCATGCCGTGCGTGCCCAGCCAGATCGCCGCGGTGAGATAGAGAACCGGGCCGAAGATGAACGCCAGCAGGATGAGGCAGGACCGCGGCCAGGGCCAGGTGTTCGTCTCGATCTCGATCTGCTGCCAGCTTCCGCGATAACGGGACCATGCCACGTTGGTGCCGCCTTGGGCGAAGACCGCCAGTGCGGCGGGCGCGGCGCCGAGGGCGGCCGCGTAGGCCGGCAGCCGCCCCTCGCCACGGGAGGCGGCCAGGCTAGCAGCGCCGCCGGGCGCCGCGGCGACAGCCGAACGCCATCGGCCCAGCGCCGCCTGGCCGGCCGCGCTGCGGCGTCGCGTGGTCCCGACACCGATGGTGACCCAGCACCCGACGAAGCAGAGCCCGCCCGCGTAGGCCAACGCGCCATGCTTGCCGGCGGCGGTGACCGCGGCGAGCAGCGCTCCGGCCGGGATCAGCAGCAGCAGGCACAGCAGGGCGATCCGGCGCGCGCTGAGCCGGGGCCGGGTCAGCCCGCGGCGGCGCGCCTCGGCGTCGACCTCATCCCGGAACGCCGACATGAACTCGGCTTCCCCGCCCCCGAAGCCGTCCGACAGGGCCGGGGCGGGAACCTCGCCGCGAGCGCCCGCCCGCAGCGCCACGTGCGCCACCACGCGCCGTTCGAACGGCGTGAGCGGGCCGCCCGGCGCCTCCGCGGGAACCACGCACATGACCGAAGCCCCCGGTCCCCAGGCTGCCTGCCCGCCAGGCCCGGCGTGCGCGCGCACCTCGAACCAGCCCCGGGCGGCCAGGTCGACCAGCGTCGCGCCGAACCCGAGCTTGGCCAGCCGCCCGGCCAGCAGGCTGACCACGGCCGGCGGCTCAGGCGACAGCGGCGCCCCGCCATCGCCCAAGCCGTCACCCCCGCCCCCGCCCAGGCCATCGCCTGGGTTCCGGCCCCCGCCTGGGTTCCGGCCCCCGCCTGGGTTCCGGCCCCCGCCCGGGCCATCACCCCCGCCCCCGCCCGGGCCGCCCCCCTCGTGCGGCCCAGGTGAAGGCGGAGCGGTCAGCAGGACGATGAACAGGAGCAGCCATCCCGCGCCGGCGATGGCGGCCACAGGAAACATGACATTTCCCTCCGAACCGTCCCGAATGTTCCCCGCCGTACCTGACACGGTTGCCGCGGCTGTCTGGTTCAGCCGTAAAAGATTGACAAAGATCGAACTCTCATCAATATTGATTAAATTCAATATGCCGAACGAACCGCGGGGCGCATGGCCAGCTTCCTGACCGCCACCGAGGCCGCCCGGCGGCTCGGCGTCAAGCCCGCCACGCTCTACGCGTACGTCAGCCGCGGCGTGCTGAGCCGAGCCAAGGCCACGGACGGCCGGGCCAGCCTGTTCAGCGCGGATGAGGTCGAGCGGCTGGCCCGGCGGGGCCGCCCGCGGCGCCCCGCCGGGGTCGCGGACATCACGGTCGAGTCGGCCATCACCGAGATCACCGGCGACAGCCTCCGTTTCCGCGGCCTGGACGCGACGCGCCTCGCGGTCAGCCGGACCTTCGAGGAGGTCGCCGAACTGCTCTGGACCGGCGAGTTCGGGTCCGCGCGGGAACCGTGGCGGGCCCGGCCCGCGGCGCTGGCGGCGGCCCGGGCCGCGCAGGCCGCGCTGCCCGCGGGGACGCTGCCGCTCGAGCGGCTCCAGGTGATCGTCCCGGCAATGGCGGCGACCGATCCGCTCCGGCTCCAGCTCGACCAGTCGGCCGTGCTCGCGGCCGGCCGGAACATCATCGCCGGCATGGTGGACTGCCTGCCCTCGGGTGTCACCGCGGATCCGGGCGAGCCGGTCGCCGGGCGCCTGTGGTCCCGGCTCTGCGACCGCCGGGCCAGTCCCGGGCTGCTGCGCGCGATGTCCGCGGCGCTGGTGCTGCTGGCCGACCACGAGCTCGCCGCCTCCACGCTGGCCGCCCGGGCCGCCGCCTCGGTGCGGGCGGATCCGTATGCGGTGGTCGGGACCGGCCTGGGCGCGGTGAGCGGGGCGCTGCACGGCGGGGCGTCCCTCGGCGCGGAGACGCTGATGGCCGCGGCCAGCGGCCCGGATGACGTGCCCCGGGTGGTGGCCGAGCTGCTGCGCCGGGGCGAGAAGGTGCCGGGCTTCGGGCACTTCGTGTACCGCGGCGGCGACCCGCGCGCCACGCTGCTGCTCGGCCTGGTGCGCCGGGCCGCGCCGAAGTCGGGCCAGCTCGCGGTGGCCGACGCCGTGCTCGCGGAGGTCAGGCAGAAGTCCCTGCCCGAGCCGAACATCGACTTCGCGGTCGCGACCCTGGCCCGGGTGGCGGGCATGGTCAGGGGGGCCGGAGAGGCGATATTCGCGGTGGCCCGGACGGCGGGCTGGATCGCCCACGCCCTGGAGGCCTACAGCGGGCCCGGTCCGCTGCGTCCCCGGGCGGTCTACACCGGAAGGCCCGCGGCCGACGGCCCATGATGCCGCGCCGGTACCGATGGGCCTGCCTCGCAGCGCGCCGGGCCGCTTCCGCGTCTCCCAACCGGCAGGTCGCCGCCGCGTCGTGGCCAAGCGCGCGGTTACTCGCCGGTGGCGCCGTCGATCTGCTCGCGAAGGAGGTCGGCATGGCCCAGGTGCCGCGCGTATTCCTCGATCATGTGCAGGTAGATCAGGCGCAGTGACATGAGCTCGTTGTTGTGGGTGAAGGTGTCGTCCAGGGAGGCGTTGGCCACGGCCGCGTCGGCGAGCTTGAACTCCTCGGTCAGCCGAGCGTAGTCGGCGGCGGCCCGGGCCGGGTCGACGCGCTCGAAATCGGCCGTCTTGTCCTCGCCGAAGGGGTGATCGATGGACTCGCCGGCGAACCGCTGCCGGAACCACGTCCGCTCCACCTTGGTCATGTGCCGCACCAGCCCGAGCAGCGACAAGCCCGACGGCGGCACGGTCCGCCCGGCCAGCTCCTCGCCGGTCAGCCCGGCGCACTTGTAGAGCAGCGTCGCGCGGTGCCAGTCGAGGAACGCCTGCAGCATCGGGCGCTCGGGGCCAGTCAGCGGCCCTTCCGGCCGCTCAACATCCGGGGCTTTCCAAGTCACGGCGCCCATCATCCCACGTCCGGCGGGGCGGCACGGTCGGCTACCCGGGCAAGGCGGGACGTCCCCGCCGCAGCTCCGCTCCCCGCCGCAGCTCCGCTCCCCGCCGCAGCCCGCTGTCGGCCCCGCTCGCCGCCATGACATTCCCTTCCACCCGATTTAAGGATTCGCGATATATCGTAACTTGGCCAGGCGGGTGATGCGTAGCCTGGATTGCAGATGCGGGAGTTCTTCCCAGTCCGTCATGAATTGTCCGGTCAGGCCGTACTGGCCGGCCAGCGCCACCAGGGTTTCGGTCCGATAGTAGAAATCCTCGTGCAGCACATGGTGCTCGGTGCCCTCGGTCCGGTCGAAGGTGAAGTCGAAGAAGCCGTCTGGCTTCATGACCCGCCCGATATGCGCCAGGCACTCCTCGATGACCTCGATCGGGGAGTGCGAGAACACGCTGTGCGCGTGCGCCACGTCGAAGTGCCCGGCCGGCAGGAACTCCAGCTGCAAGTCCTGGACCACGGTCAGGTGCGGCAGCTTGTCCTGCAGGCCAGTCTCGGCCAGCGTGCGCTGGGCGGCCAGCAGGATGTCCGGGGAGATGTCGATCCCGTAGTAGTCGCCCGCGTCCAGGTACTCGATGAACAGGCGGCCCGCCCGCAGGTTCCCGCAGCCGATCTCTAGCATCCGCATGCCCGGCTTGAGACCGTGCGAGACGAGGTAATCGAACTGAATCTGACCGATCTTGAGCCAGGATTCGTGCGAGTGGCTGCCCACCGCGTCCTCGTCGCTGCGGGCCGCGTCCGACCTCATTACCGCGCGGTAGTAGCTCACGTGATCGCGGTTCTTCAGCCGCAGCACCGCGTCGCGGGCCAGGCGGTGGCCGGGCGGCACGATGCGCCCGGGATGACGGGCGGCGTAACGGATCATGAACGTCAGCCGTGAACGGTCGTTCGGTTGCATGCCCCTAGTGAAACAGAATCCGCGCTGCCCGGACGGTTACCAGCCACACGGATCCGGTCACATGCACCGCCGAGGGGCCAGCAGGACGCCCGTAATTTCTGCCTTCTGAGCATCTGCTGCACCACGCCAGGGGGCGGGTTCGCGGCGGGGCTCGGGCAGCCGGGCGGCGGGCCGGGCTGCCCGGGTGCGGGGAGCAGGGTGAGCGGGGAGGGGCGGGGCCGGGCGACCTGCACGAAGGTGGCGCTGCCGTGGGTGATGTAGCAGGCCTGCCCGACGTGCAGGCGGCGGATGAGGTCGGGGTCGGTGGTCCGGGCGTGCTGGATGCGGGTGCTGCCGTCATCGCCCCACGTGGTGCCGATGAGCTTGTGCGCGGTTGCTTCACGCGAAGCCAGGTCCGGCCAGGCCGACCGCGTCAGTGGTGAACCGGAAAGAAACAGGCGATCTCGCCATTCTCGCCTGGAGCGTTCGTCCATCGGGCACGCCGACCAGGGCACCAGGAATCGGATCATCAAATTGAGTCAGCTTCGCTAAAGAAAATTGAGTATTAAATAAAATTTCTTTTCCCGGTATGGCGAGGCCGAATCTTGCGGCCGGTTCCCGCCTTCCCAACGGGTCAAGATGAGCCATAACCACGCAACTTTATTGAGTGCTCGGTCTTGTCCGGCCGTCCGCTCGGGTGTCACGATCCGGTGCCATGAGGCGAGGGTGGCTGCGGCGCAGGGCGGGCGTGCTGGCGGTTCCTGACTTCCGCCGGTTCTACGCCGGCTACGTGACCTCTCTGTTCGGCTCGTCGATGTCGACTGTGGCGATCGCCTGGGCGGTGCTTGACAGCGGGGCGAGCGCGACCGGCCTGGGCTACGTGTTCGCGGCCAGCGTCGTGCCCCAGGTGCTGCTGCTGGCCATCGCCGGCGCAGTCGCCGACCGGCTCGGCCGCCGCCGGGTGATGCTCGCCGCGGACGCGCTCCGCTGCGCCGCGCAGGCGTCGCTCGCCGCGGCGGTGTTCGCGGGCCGGCCCCCGCTCTGGGTGTTCGTCCTGCTGGCCTGGCTCCAGGGCACTGGCGAGGCGTTCTTCAACCCGGCCCTGGACGGGCTGACGGTCGAGATGGCGCCGCGCGACCAGCTCGGCAACGCGAACGCGCTGTACGGCCTGGCCACGTCGGCGACCAGGATCGCCGGGCCCGCGCTGGGCGGCTTGCTGGTCGCCCTGGCCGGGCCGGCCGTCGTGGTGGCCGCGGACGCGGCGTCCTACGCGGTGAGCGTGCTCGCGCTCAGCCTGCTTCGCGGGCCCGGGCCCATAACAGGCGGGAACTCCCCGGCCCGCCAGACCCTGTGGCGCGACATGGCCGAAGGCTGGGCGGATTTCCGGTCCCGGACCTGGCTGTGGGTGGTCACCGTGCAGTTCGCCTTCTTCAACCTGATCACCTGGGCCCCCTGGATGCTGCTCGGGCCGGTCATGGGCCGCGCCTACCTCGGCGGCGCGGCGGGGTGGGGCGCGATCATGGCGGTGCAGGGCGCGGGCGCGATCGTGGCCGGGATGCTCTCGCTCGGCCGCCGCCCCAGACGGCCGATGATGGTCGCGACCATCGGCACGTTCTGCTACGCGCTGCCCGACATTCCGATGGCCCTGCACGCGTCCGCCGGATGGGTGGCCACCGCAGCGTTCTCCTGCGGCGCGGGCTCCGCCCTGTTCGCCACCTTCTTCGGCACCGCCATGCAGCAGCAGGTGCCGCCGGAGTTGCTCGCCCGGGTCGGTTCGCTCACCGTGTTCCCCGCTTACGGCGTCGGCGTGATCGGGTACGCGATCGACGGGCCGCTGGCCGCCGCGTTCGGGCCGGCCGCGGTCTTCGGCGTGGGCGCGGCCTACGGCCTGCTGAGCAGTGCGGCGGTGCTGACGTTGCGGTCAGTCCGCGCCGTCTCATGGGTGGAGAAGGACGAGCCGGCTCGCATGGGTTAAGTGCTTCCGCACCGCCCCCCGGAGCGCGGCGAAGGCCGCCAGCCGCGCCGCCACCGTGATCACCACCGCGACCGGCAAGACCTGCGCCAGGTCGGTCGCCGGAGTAAACGCGACCAGCCCGAACGCCACCGCCACCCCGCCCAGCGCGAGGGCCAGCGCCGCCGCCACCCGAGGCGTGCGCAGCGTCCGGCGCACCATCAGCCGCGCCTCGCGAGGCAGCCGCAGCACCATCCAGGCGAAGCAGCCCGCGGTGACCACGGCCACGGTGCCGAGCGCGATCACGAACGGCAGCCGGTCCACGTGGGTGACCGCGGGAATCCAGATCAGGATCAGCGCGATCAGGGTGAACACGTAGATCGTCCGGGACACCGTGCGCAGCAGCACCACGTCGATGTTCCTGCTGTAGATGCGCTCGTCCGGGGTGGCCCGGGCGGCGCTGATGAAGTGCCTGATCGCGCCGGCCGTGTCGTGCCGCCTGAGCCTGATCCGGCCGAGCTCGTTCATCGCGCCGCTGTGCCCCGGGTCGAGCGCCAGCGCCCGTTCCTGATGCTCGCGGGCGGCGGGCAGGTCGCTGCGCACCAGGCTCACCTTGCCGGAGAGGAAGTGCACATCGGGCTCGTTCGGAGCCAGGGCGCGGGCGCGGGCCGCCGCCTCGGTCGCGACGTCCAGCCGCTGCGCGGCCAGCCCGGCCTGCGCCACGCATACGTGCGTCTGCCAGTAGCTCGGCGCCAGGCGACACGCCTCGTACGCCGCCCGCAGCGCGTCCGGGTACTTGCCCAGGTGGACCAGGGCGTTGCTGGCCAGCCGGTGCGGCCACTCGTCGGCCGGGTCGAGGGACACCGCCCGGTGGGCCGCGCTGACCGCCTCGGTGTAGCGTTCCGCGCCCAGGTGCGCGCGGGCCATCAGGCACCAGGCCCGGCTGCTCTCCGGTTCGGCCGAGACCACCCGGGCCAGCAGCTGCGAGGCCTCGCCGAACCGCCTGACGTCGAGCATCGCCGCGGCCCGCGCCAGCTCCTCCCGCAGCTCGATCACAGCAGCTCGATCATTGGCGCGCGCTCAAATCAGTCGGCGCTTGCGCAGGTAGGCGGCCAGGTCGTCGTAGCTGCCGTTCTCGTTGGCGAACAGCGCCACGTTGCGGGCCGTGTCGAACCAGGCGCCGAGTGACGGCTTGACCTCGCCGATGGCCGCCTCCAGGTCCGGCGTGCCGATCATCCGCGGCTCGCCGCGGCGGACCGAATCCATCAGCGCCCGCTCGGCCGCCGTCTCGCAGATGTGCGCGATGTCGGCGCCGGAGTACCCGTCGGTCTGCCTGGCCAGCTTGGCTAGGTCGATGCCGGCGACCGGGCGGTCCTTCAGGTGGTAGCGGAACACGCCCTCGCGGGCGGCGGCGTCGGGCGGCAGCACGAGCAGGGTCCGGTCGAACCGGCCGGGCCTGCGCAGGGCGCTGTCCACGTCCCACGGGTGGTTGGTGGCCGCCAGCAGGAACACGCCCTCGTTGTTGCCGGAGACGTCGTCGAGCTCGAGCAGCAGCTGGTTGACCGCGCTGCGCATCGGGGTGTGCCGCAGCTGCGAGCGCTTCTGCCCGATCGCGTCCACCTCGTCGAGGAACAGCACGCACGGCGCGTTCCGCCGGGCGATCTCGAACAGCTCGTGGATGTTCCGCTCGCTCTGCCCGACGAACATGTCGATGATGTCGGCGAACGACACCGCGATGAACCGGGCGCCGAGCTCGCCCGCCACCG
>WNGP01000360.1_pt1 | contig 35039 bp, 22 predicted proteins | sample 5407671 | NCBI WGS metagenome assembly WNGP01 (sample SAMN13153381, study PRJNA577476) | soil metagenome | isolation source: 40 cm soil or saprolite under Garry oak tree replicate 2 | place: USA:California | collected 2016-06-15 | reverse complement strand
AGAAGGCGATCGCAAATCCTCCGGCTGCATCTCCTGCCACACCTCGACCGACGAACCCACCATGCACCCCACGAAGACCGTGCATCTCGAATGCACGGATTGCCATGGCGGCAACTCCTCCGTCTCGGTCGCATCCAGCTCAGCGCCGAATTCTCCCGAATACAATTCCGCCAAGGAAAAAGCCCACGTCCATCCCCGCGATCCTTCGTTCAAAAATCGCTCCGCGCTTCCCGAGCGCACTTACACGAAGTGGCTTGCGGAATCCGCCGAGTACATCAAGTTCGTGAATCCCGGCGATCTTCGCGTCGCACCCGAAACCTGCGGTGCGTCAGGCTGTCACGCGGCCGAAACCCGCGCCGTCTCCACCAGCATGATGACCCACGCTGGAATGCTCTGGGGCGCTGCGCTGTACAACAACGGCGGCTATCCCGCAAAAAACACGCGCTTCGGCGAGAGCTACGATCGTCACGGCAAACCGCAATCGATCAAGACTTCTCCCAAGCCCACGCCCGAAGAAATCCGCTCTAAGGGCGTGATTCCCGAACTCGATCCTCTCTTCCGCTGGGAAACTTCCCAGCCCGGCAATGTCCTGCGCGTTTTCGAACGCGGCGGCCACAAGAAAGCGGAAATCGGCAATCCCGATCGCGAAGAGGACCCCGGCAAGCCTGACGACAAACTCAGCGAACGCGGTTTCGGCACCGAACTTCGCACCGATCCCGTTTTTCTCGGTCTCCAGAAAACGCGCTTGCTCGATCCCGTCATGTCGCTTCCCGGCACGAACGATCATCCCGGCGACTATCGCGCCAGCGGCTGCACCGCTTGTCATGTCATTTATGCCAATGACCGCGACCCGTTACACTCGGGCGCATACGCGCAATTCGGCCACTCTGGCTTCAGCGCCTCTTCCGATACGACGATTCCGAAGAATGAGCCCGGCCATCCCATCAAACACGTTTTCACGCGCTCCATCCCGTCGAGCCAGTGCATGATCTGCCACATCCATCCGGGCACCAACATGGTCACTACCTATTTCGGCCTTACCTGGTGGGACAACGAAATCGATGGCGACAAGATGTATCCGAAAGAGCAGCGCCATCCGACGGAGGAGCAGCGCCATCAATCATTCGAACGCAATCCGGAAGGCGCTGCTGTTCGCGGCCTCTGGAACGGCGAAAAATTTCTGGAAAAAGTCGGCGGCCCCGAATTTAACAAGCAATTGAAGGCCACACAGTTCGCCGATTTTCACGGCCACGGCTGGATTTTCCGCGCCGTGTTCAATCACGATCGCAAAGGGAATTGGCTCGACAAAGACGGCCAGCAGATCGCCTTCGACGATCCCGACCGTTTCGGCAAAGCCGTCCATCTCGCCGACATCCATCTAGAAAAAGGCATGCAGTGCAACGATTGCCACTTCGCTCAGGACAATCACGGCAACGGAAAAATTTACGGCGAGCCGCGCGCCGCCGTCGAAATCGACTGCATCGATTGCCACGGGACAATTCGCAAGAAGGCCACGCTGATCACGTCAGGTCCCGCGGCTCCCGACTCACAACAACCCGGCGAACCCCGCGGCCGCCATCTCGATGCGCTCCGCACGCCAGGGGGCCGGCGTCGATTCGAATGGCGCGATGGAAAATTACTTCAACGATCCATGTCCGAAGAAAACAAGGAGTGGCAGATCGTTCAGACCATCGACACCATCACCCCCGGCAACGTGCACTTCAGCGAGAATTCTTTTCGCGCGAAGCTCATGAACAAAGATGGCGTCGTGTCTTCGCAAATGCCGAGCGACGACACCTCACTCGCCCACGCCAACAGCAGCATGACCTGCTACTCCTGCCACACGTCCTGGACGCCCACCTGCTTTGGCTGCCATCTGCAGATGACCGCCAATGCCCGCAAGCCCATGCTGCACAACGAAGGCCTGCTCACGAAGAACTACACCAGCTACAACTTCCAGGTTCTTCGCGATGACATTTATATGCTCGGCGTCGACGGCACCGTCACCGGCCATCGCATCGCCCCGGCGCGGTCGTCTTGCGCCGTGCTGGTCAGCTCGCAGAACGCCAACCGCGATTGGCTCTATTACACGCAGCAAACGATTTCATCCCCCGGTTTCTCCGGCCAGGCCTTCTCCACCTTCGTCCCGCACACGGTACGCGCCAAAGAAACCAAGCAGTGCAGCGATTGCCACGTCTCCCTAAACAACGACAACAACGCCTGGATGGCCCAGCTCTTATTGCAAGGCACCAACTTCATGAATTTCATGGGCCGCTACGTGTACGTCGCCACCGGCAAGAAGGGCTTAGAAGCCATCGCCGTTGCCGAGCACGACGAACCCGAAGCCATCTATGGAAGCGATCTCCAGCGCATCGCCTATCCCGGCAATTACAAAAACTTCTTAGACCAGCATCGCGAACTCAGCGCCGCCGCAGAACATCACGGGAATGTCCTCGACATCCAGGCGCGCGGCGAATACGCCTATGCCGCCCTCGGCCCTGGCGGCTTCCGCGTCTATGACATCGCCAACATCGACAACAAAGGCTTCTCGGAGAAAGTCACCACTGCGCCGGTTTCGCCAATCGGTCAGCGCTTTTTCGTTCCCACGAAGAACGCTCTCGCCGTTGTTTCTCCCACCACGCTCGCTGTTGATCCCCTGCGCCGGCAATTGCCCGAAAACGAAGAGCAGCGCATTCACCTGCTCTACGGCTACCTCTACGTCGCTGACAAGGAAGAAGGCCTCGTCATCATCGGCGATCCCAATCTGAGATCGAAAAGCCCCGGCGTTGGCACGCTCCTCGACGGCAATCCCGCCAATAATTTCCTGAAGCGCGCCGTCACCTTCAATCCCAAGGGCGTCCTGACGGGAGCGCGCCGCATCGCCATCGCCGGCACCTTCGCTTACGTCCTCACGGACAAAGCTCTCGTGGTGGTCGATCTCGACAATCCTCTCGCCCCGCGCGTCACCGCCGACGTCGGCGCGCCCGCTCTCAACGATCCTCGCGGCATCGCCGTGCAATTCCGCTACGCGTTCATCGTCGATCGTGACGGCCTGAAGGTTCTTGACGTCACCGATCTGGCACAACCAAAACCAATCAGCAGCGCTCTCATCCCCCTCGAAGATGCCCGCAACGTTTACGTTGCGCGCACTTACGCTTACGTCTCGGCAGGAAAGCAAGGCCTCGCGATCGTCGATGTTGAAAAACCGGATGCGCCCAAACTCGATCAAATTTTCACCGCCGAGCGCCAGCTCAACGACGTCAACGATGTGAAAATTGGCATGGTCGCCGCCAGCGCCTTCGCCTTCGTCGCCGACGGCAAGAACGGCCTCCGCGTTCTTCAGATCCTGTCTCCTTGGGACGACCCTGCTCATTTTTCCGGCTTCAGCCCGCGCCCCACTCCTAAACTCATCGCCACCGCCCACACCCACGGTCCCGCGCTAGCCATTTCAAAGGGCATCGATCGAGATCGCGCCGTCGATGAATCCGGCAACCAACTCGCCGTCTTCGGTCGCCGCGGTGCCCGCCCGCTCAACCGCGCTGAGTCGCAATCCCTCTATCTGCGTGACGGCCAGCTGTACTCGGTTGCGGATTCCTCTCCGACACACCCCTAGGCCTGCGTCAGGGCAGCTTCTCTGTTTCTTCGCCTCCGGTATCTCTTTCAGCGCACTGAATTTGCTGGATTTTGTTGCTATCTGGAATTGTCATCTCCTTTCCTTTTAACCTCTTATCGCCGCTTTGCATCTAATCAAGGTATAATGAATCGTTCACATTTTTAACGCATAGCACCCATTAAAATAATTCGTGGGGCAGTATTCGGGGAACGCAGTTAAGGTGTATCAAGCGATGGTGCGGAAGGCTTCCCAGGGCGGGCCCACCAAGAAAGCAGCAAAGGAGTACTAGTACATGACTAAGCAATTTCTACTGGCCAGCGATTTCGACCAGACGCTCAGCTTTAACGATTCGGGCGTCGTTCTTAGCGAGCTCATCGGTTTTCACGGCTTCGACGACAAGGTCAAGGGCCTGTCGGAGATGAACCTCGTCCAGCAAGGCGCGGAGCTCAGCTATCTCATTCTCCACGATCCGGATTTCCGCAAGGTCCGCCGCGAGCACCTCGTCGAAACGGGGAAGCGCATCCGCCTGAAGCACCACGTCGCGCTCTTCGCGCGTGCGCTCGATAATCTCGGCGAAGGCCACAAATTTCATTTCAACGTGATCTCCGCCGCGCCGCAAGAGATCATCCAGTCGGCGCTCGAAGGCATAGTTCCGCCGGAGCACATCTTCGGCACGCGCTTCCGTTACAACGAAGCGACGGGCGAGGTGGATTCCATCATTCGCGCCGCCGCCGGCTGGGGCAAGATCACGGTGCTTGAGGAGCTTCGCGCGAGCCTCGGCATCAGCCACGACCACATCATCTACATGGGCGACGGCAGCTCCGATCTGCCGGTTATGATGCACGTCAATCAGTACGACGGCCTTACCATCGCCGTGTCCGAAGCCAAGTTCATCACGCGCGTCGCCAAGCGCACCGTTCTCAGCGACAACGCCATGAGCGTCCTCGTCCCCGTGCTCGAGAAAGTTCTGCGCTGGGACTCTGCGCGCATCCGCCGTCTGTTCGCTTCTTACGGCCTGACGCTGCTCGAGTGGGACAAAATGCGCACCGACCGGCTCACCATTCAGGATTCCACGGAGCCCATGTCGATAACCACCGCGCCCCAGCTCAACGCTCCATAAGCGCTTCTACCTGTCTCTTTCGCTGAAGAGCCAGAAAGGGCGGACTTTACCCCGAGTGCAAACGAAGGGGCGGTCCGCCCTTTCTTTCTTTGTGCTTTCGGAGGAAAATCCCCTTCGTTCGTTTAACCTGACAAGAAGGGGAGAGTCGATGCTGCGCGCCTGTTTGAAATTCCTTTTTCCTCTGTTTGGCTGGGTCCTCAGCCAGCCGCTGTTGGCACAAACACAACTGTCTCCAAAGATCGACGTCACTCAGCAGCAGGATTATGTCCTCAAGCGTGTTTCCAGCTCAGACCCCTCCGGCGCAAACGCGGATTTTCGCCAGGTCGATCCCGGCGGCGTTCTCACACTCGTGGATGCGAACGGCCCCGGCATGCTCACACATATCTGGATCACCGTAGCGAGTCCCGAGGCCTACCACCTCAAGAAGCTCGTGCTGCGAATCTATTGGGACCACGAGACAACGCCGAGCGTCGAAACTCCATTGGGTGATTTTTTCGGCCTCGGCCTCGGCGAATATCATCGGTGGGAATCCGAGCTTCTCTCCGTCGGCAGCGACAAAGCCTTAAACTCCTTTTTCTTCATGCCCTTTCAAAAGCATGCGCGCATCACCGTTTCAAACGAAGGCCAGCAAAAAGTGGATGCCTTCTATTTCAACCTCGACTATCGCGCGTACTCCGAGCCTCTCCCGCGCGGGACTCTCTACTTTCACGCACAGTTCCGCCAGGCCCAGCCGAACAACGGCTGGACTTCCGACTGGCAGAACAATGGTGATCCCAAGGTTGACCGGAAAACGAACCTTGACGGCAAGGAAAATTACCTCTGGCTGGACGCCACTGGTCGCGGGCATTTCGTGGGGGTCACCATGTCCGTCTTGCAGAATCAGGACGGCTGGTGGGGCGAAGGCGACGACATGTTTTTCATCGACGCTGAAGCGCGCCCCTCCATTGCCGGGACTGGTTCGGAGGACTATTTCCTCGGTGCTTGGGATTTTGGCGGCCATCCCTTTTTCTATCGGCTGTACGGCGCTCCGGTTGTCGGTGAAGAACGCGCCGGGGGCAAATCGTCCGTCTATCGCTTTCACCTGGATTCGCCGATACCTTTTACAAAGTCGCTGCGCGCCACCATCGAACATGGCCATGCCAATCACCGCTCGGACAATTACTATTCCGTGGCCTATTGGTATCAGACGGAACCGCACGCCCCCTTCCCTGTGCTTCCCTCCGTCGACCAACGGATTCCGCGTCTACAGCAAGTCGGAGGCCCTGGCAATCCGGCCGTGGTTCATCCCTAAGCAGCCGCCCATTGGGGACAGCGCCAAATTGGTGTAGCCCCGGGCTTTCACTTAGCATCCTATTTGTTGTTACACTACTGCGCTTCCGGAGGCCGCATATGTCCAAGAAATCTATTCTAATGATGATCGGCGACTACGTTGAAGACTACGAAGTCATGGTCCCCTTCCAGGCGCTGCTGATGGTCGGCCACACTGTCCATGCCGTCTGTCCCGGCAAGAAATCCGGCGACTTCGTCCCCACCTCCATTCACGATTTCGAAGGCGATCAGACCTACACCGAGAAGCGCGGCCACAATTTCGCGCTCAACGCTACCTTCGACCAGATCAAGCCCGAAGACTACGACGCCCTTATCGTCCCCGGCGGCCGCGCGCCGGAATACATTCGCCTGAATCCTCGCGTCATCGAAATCGTTCGCTACTTCTCAAAGGCTAATAAGCCCATCGCCGCCATCTGCCACGCCGCGCAAGTTCTCGCCGCCGCTGGAGTTCTTAAAGGAAAGAAGTGCAGCGCCTATCCGGCCACCGGCCCTGATGTTACTCTCGCGGGAGGCACGTACGTCGACCTCCCCATGACCGATGCAATCGCTGACGGCAACCTCGTCACCGGCCCGGCCTGGCCCGCGCTCAACTCCTGGCTCGCCAAGTTCCTCGCGGTCCTCGGCACAAAGATAGTAGCCTAGTTGCAGCCGCCAAATTTTTGCAGCTCATCCTTGCAAAAAACAAATCTCCGGCTTCGCTCTTCCTAAAAACCTCTCCACAGGTGATAATTTCGTCTTGTGCATTTCACGAAAGGGCGATTCTACGGTTATGGCTAGCGTCATCACCAAGAAAGGGGTCATCGGGATCCTCACCGGAGGTGGCGACGTTCCAGGTCTAAACCCCGCCATTCGTGGCGTCACTCTTCGCGCCTTGCGCGAAGGCTATCAGGTCATCGGCATTCGCCATGGCTGGGCCGGACTCGTCGATATGGTCCGCGAGAAGGATTATGACAACACCGACCATTTCTTCCTCCTCGACGAAGAGACCGTCGATCGCGCCGGCCGCACCGGCGGCACTTTTCTCCATTCTTCGCGCACCAATCCTGGCCGCGTCGCCAAGTCCAGCGTTCCTGCGCATCTTAAGGACAAATTCACTGCCGAGAGAAACGATCTCACCCCTGAAGTCCTCAAGAATCTTGCCTGGCTCGGCGTCGACACTCTCATCCCCATCGGCGGCGACGACACGCTGAGCTATGGCGTCCGCCTTCACAAAGAAGGCTTCAAAGTCATCGGCATTCCGAAGACCATGGACAACGACGTCCCCGGCACAGACTACTGCATCGGCTTCAGCACTTGCGTCACGCGCACCATTCAGATGGTCAACAGCCTCCGCACCTCCGCCGGCTCTCACGAGCGTTTCATGGTCATCGAAGTCTTCGGCCGCTACGCCGGCTTCACCGCCATGCTTCCCACCATGGCCGGCGCTGCCAATCGCTGCGTCATTCCCGAATATAAATTCAATATCGAACATCTCACCGAGTTGCTCGTCGCCGACCGCCGCAAAAATCCCAGCCGCTACTCCATCGTCCTCGTCTCCGAAGGCGCCATGTTCGAAGGCGGCGAAATGGTTTTTGAAGGGGAAGCCACCGACGCCTACGGTCACAAAAAGCTCGGCGGCATCGGCGAAATCGTCGGCGAAAAAATTAAGGACGTTTCCGCTAAATTCAACAACGGCAAGAAAATCGACGTCATCAATCAGAAGCTCGGCTATCTTGTCCGCTGCGGTGATCCCGATGCCATCGACTCCATCGCTCCCATGGCCTACGGCAATCTCGCTCTCGATCTCCTCCTGAAAAACATCAGCGGCCGTCTCGTGGTCCTCAAGAACGGCCACTATGACAACATTCCCCTCGAAACCGTCACCGCCATCCAAAAGGTCGTCAACGTCAAGGAACAGTACAATACCGACCGCCTTCGCCCGCAATACGCAAGCTTCGAAATGCGCCCCCTCTTCCTTATGACCAACGAAGTGGGATAGTCTCTCTCCCGATCTTTGCCGCAGGCCGCGGCCGCAATCGAGGAGGCCACATCTTCGTACTTGGGATAGACGTTGGTACCGGAGGGACGCGCGCCATCGTCATCGATGGCTCCGGCCGTGTCCTCTCTTCTGCCACCGAAGAGCACCAGCCCTTCGCTTCGCCGCAGATCGGCTGGGCCGAGCAGCACCCCGAAGACTGGTGGCGTGCCTTCTGCATCGCGGTTCGCAAGGCCATCGCGAATTCGAATCTTAGCGCCGAAGATATCGCCTGCGTCGGCTTCTCCGGCCAGATGCATGGCGCGGTCATGCTGGACGAGCAGGGAAGCGTCGTTCGTCCCGCGTTGATCTGGTGCGACGTCCGCACCGAAAAGCAGTGCCGTGATCTGACCGCCAAAATCGGCCGGGAACGGCTCATCCAGCTAACCTGCAATCCGGCTTTGGCGAATTTCACGCTCACAAAACTGCTTTGGGTCCGTGAGAACGAACCCGCAAACTGGAAGCGCGTCCGCGCCGTAATGCTTCCCAAGGACTACGTCCGCTTTCGCCTCACCGGCGAACGCGCCACCGATATGGCCGACGCCTCCGGCACGTTGCTTCTCGACGTGGCCCATCGCCGCTGGTCGCAGGAGATCTTGCAGGCCGCCGAAATCGACGAGCGCTTGCTGCCCGCTCTTCACGAATCTCCGAGTGTTTGTGGGAAAGTTTCCAGCAAAGGGGCTGCGGAAACAGGACTGCGCGCTGGTACTCCTGTTGTTGCGGGTGCAGGTGACCAAGCCGCCGGCGCCACCGGCATGGGCATCGTCGCCGCTGGAACGGTCAGCGCCACCATTGGCACCTCCGGCGTGGTTTTTGCCGCCACCGATCGTCCATCGCTCGATCCCCGTGGCCGCGTCCACACCTTCTGCCACGCCATCCCCGGACGCTGGCACGTCATGGGCGTCACGCAAGCCGCCGGCCTCTCTCTGCGCTGGTTCCGCGACACTTTTGCGACAAACTCGAGCGGCGTCCGCGAATCCTACGACCAGCTCACTGCCGAAGCCGCCAAAGTCCCCGCCGGTTCCGAGGGCCTCTTGTGGACACCCTATCTGATGGGCGAGCGCACCCCACATCTCGATTCCAACGCTCGTGGCGCGCTCGTCGGCCTGACCGCCTCACACACTCGCGCCCACGCCGTTCGCGCCATTCTCGAAGGCGTCGCCTTCAGTCTCCGCGACACCTTCACCCTCTTCCGTGAAATGAACGTGCCCGTCACCAGCATCCGCCTCGGCGGCGGTGGCGCGCGCTCCCCCCTGTGGCGCCAAATCCAGGCCGACGTCTATGGCCACACGGTGGAGATCGTCGAAGCCGAAGAAGGCGCCGCCTACGGCGCGGCAATCCTTGCTGGCGTTGGCGCCGGCCTGTGGCCTTCCGTCGACGCCGCCTGCCACACCACCGTTCGCGTCGCCTCGCGCGTCAATCCCCAACCCGCAGCCGTCGCCACCCTCAACACCAGCTATTCCGCTTACCGCCGCGTCTATCCCGCCACTCGCGAGATTTTTACTCCCCACTAAGTTGGCGATGCGGCTGTCGCCCATCCAGGTGGAGGGGTTTCTCGAACCAGGCATCAGTCACTGGTCAAAAGTCACTTGCCCGCCTGTCATGGTAACTTTGCAATTCATCTCTAGTGGAAATACCGCGTGAAGGAATAAAACCCCACCAGAAACACCGTCATCAGCGCGACCGCCGAATTCCTTGCCCGGTTCGATTCTTTCTTCTCGTCCAGCAGGTCGCCGATCGCCGAACTCAGGAAAAAAACTTGCAGCCCGGTGAGGATGCTCGCCGCAACTTCCACAAGCGCAAACTGATGAAACAACGCGACGACGAAAACCGCCCCGCTGACCACCGCCGCTGTGAAGCTCATCAACACCGTGAGCACGTGTCGCTTCATCGCACCTTCTTGCCGCTCCGCCGCCACATTATGCCACCCCTCTGCTCCACGGGAGCAGCGCGATCTGGCCGGCCATCTTCACCTTGCAGTTCTTGCCGGTACGCGCTCCATCACCTGCCCGCGCAGCGTATTCAGGCTATTCACAATCCGGTCCGCCTCCACGTTGACCAGCGCGTACCGCCCGATTTTCTGATCGCCCGATTGCAACAGAACGCCATGATCCTCGCGCAGGTCGGGAAACTCGTTCAGCTGCACGTGCGCGCCGCGAAGCGCTGCCGCCAGCAAATCGAGCGTCTTCTCCACGTCCGCCGCGAAGGTGCGGAACGCCGTCCGTGCCGGAACGGCAGCCGTATGCAACCAGCCTGCCTCCAGCGCCATCACCGCATGTATGAAACGGTGCGAGCTTGCCAGCAGCGCGTTCAATTGGTTCATCTGTTCCGCGGTCGTCCCCGGCTCCGCGCCCATTCGGTCGATCGATGCTTCCAGGTTCGTGCGCGCCACGCGTGCCCTAAGCCGCGCGCGATCTAGTTCGCGCGCGCTGGTGGTTTCGTTTCGTACAAAGGATTCCGAGAGGATGTGAAAATACTCCCGGTAAGCTTCGAGCATTTCGGCAATCCTCTCGGAAACCTGAGTTCGTTCCCAGGTCGGCCAGATCCAGTACGCAAGAAGTGCGAGCGCGCCGCCTGCCCCGGTGTTGATTCCGCGCGCCCAGATCAATTCCTTCGGCGAGACTCCGGTGATGGCGATCAGAAGAACGACGAGGGCGCTGATGGCCACCGCGAAAATCCCATAGTTTGCGGGCCCCACCCAGCGCAGCAGGAGCGTGAATGCAAAGATCAAGACAATCTGGACCGTGACGGTGTCGGGAAGAAAACGAAAGAGAGCTGTGGCCAGAAAAAGTCCTGCGATCGTTCCGCCAATCCGCAAGAGGCCGCGGCTGAAGGTAGTCGTAAATTCCGGCTTCAGCACGAGAACGATCGTCATCGGGAGCCAGTAGGAGCGGTGCCAGTAGAAGCCGCGTTCCAAGCCATTGCCGAGGGCCACGAGGGCCGCCAAGCGGATGGCGTGCCTGAACACCGCAGATTGCAGATTCAGATTTGCGCGCAGTGTCGCCATCAGGCCGCTGAAGCGGAGCCACCAGGGCTGTTGTGCTTCTCGTTTCGCGAATTCCGCTTGGCCGGTGGGCGTGGCATGCGCGGCCAGGTCGAGGGCCGCGCGGAGCTGGCCATTGAGCGCGTCCATTTGGAAACGCGCGTCTTTCGCCGCGGCGGCGAGGAAAGAAGGCCGCGAGCTATCCGTTTCCTGCCGCAACTGGAGCGTGAGAGCTTCACTTGCGGAGAGGATTTCATCGCTCGCTTCGGCAGGTATTCCGGATATCAAGGAGTCGCCGGTCGCTTGCAGAGCCTGCGCCGCCTTTTTCAGGTAGTCGCTGAGAATCTGCACGCTGCCATGCATGGGACTCTCGCGCCGCATGCGAACATGCAATCGCGAAAGCATCAGCAGGCTGAGTCGTATGCGCTCCGCCTGGCTGAGCAAAGCGCGATAACGCACGGCTTCGATGGACGTTTCGCGGTCGAGGCCGGAGAGAGCTTCCTGCGCTTGCGTGCTATGGGCCGTCGCGGGTGGCGCCGAAGTGGCACTCAGCGGCTGTTCCGCCGCCTGTGCGAGCTCGAGAAACAATCTGGCGAGCGCTCGCCGTTCCGGTTCATAGCGCCGCACCGGCCAGAGCGCCACCGACAGTGCCGTCTGTAGAAGTCCGCCGCCAAGCGCGAGCGCGGACGAGATTAAAGCTTGGCGAGTGGTCAGGGGTTGCGCGGCATAAATCAGCAGCGTGACCAGGCTGATCACTCCGAGATCGGCGGCCGTGGTGCCAACTGCGACGAACATTCCCGCTGCAAAGGCCCACAGCGTCGCGACGATTACGGCTGCAGCATTGTGGCTTCCAGAAAGTGCTCCAAGAAGAACAGCCAGCGAGCACAGCACGCTGGAAGAGAGCATGCGCTTGGCGCGCTGGGCGTAGGGATCACTCCCGTCGGAATAGGCAACGTTGAGTGCGCCGCTGGCCACTACCACGCCGCCGCGCGGCATGTTCAGGGCGAACCCAGCGGCCAGGGGCAGGACCAGGCCGACGGAGTTACGCAGGGCCAGGTAGGGGGACAGCTTTGAGGAATCGAAGCGCGTCAGCACGCGCCAGAACGCACGTGCCGTACCTTCATGAGGGACTGGCGCCGGTGAAGCAGGTGGAGCCAGTAGCGCAAAGGCATCTTTTGAATGGGAAGGCATCCAGAAGCCAAATGGAGCGGGGCATAGGCGCACGCCCACTTTCATTGTAGCGAAGGATGCGCCATCGTGCCGGTACCATAGTTTGTAACTGAACGCGCCAGCTTTTCATCTAACTCACTGAAGCTCAACCAGGAGAGAGGAGAAATGTATGCCGCAACGCCAACTTGGAAAGAACGGTCCCCTGGTCTCCGCCCTGGGACTCGGGTGCATGGGCATGTCCTTTGCTTATGGACCGGCGGATGAAGCGGAATCGCTCCGTGTTCTTCGCCGTTATCTGGAACTCGGCGGCAATTTTCTTGATACCGCCGAGATCTACGGGCCCTACACCAATGAAGAATTACTAGGCCGTTTTCTGCGCGAGGTACCTCGCGATGGTGTGGTCATCGCCACAAAGTTTGGGTTCCGCTTCAATCCCGATGGCATCAGAGGCCTTGACAGTTCGCCTGAAAATGTCCGGCGCGCTTGCGACGCTAGTCTTAAGCGGCTTGGCATCGAAACGATCGATCTCTTCTATCAGCACCGTGTCGATCCGAAAGTTCCGATTGAGGACACCGTCGGCGCCATGGCCGGACTGGTTTCGGCCGGCAAAGTACGCGCGCTCGGACTATCGGAAGCCGGGCCCGAAACGTTGCGGCGCGCCGCCAAGGTTCATCCGATCGCAGCGCTGCAAAGCGAGTATTCGCTGTGGTCCCGCGACGTAGAAAGAAATGGCGTCCTGGCCACCTGCCGCGAACTCGGAACGACCTTTGTGCCTTACAGCCCGCTCGGGCGCGGCTTCTTAACAGGCGCGATCCAAAAACTCGAGGATCTGGATGCCAGTGATTGGCGCCGGACGAACCCGCGTTTCGGAGAGAAAGCGCTGCAAGCCAACCTTAAACTGGTGGAAACCGTAAAAGAGCTCGCCAGCAAGAAGGGCTCGACCCCGGCTCAGTTGGCCCTCGCGTGGGTTCTTGCTCAGGGCAATGACCTCATCCCTATCCCCGGCACGAAGCGCGTTCGCTATCTCGAGGAGAACATGGGAGCGCTCAATGTAAAGCTCACTCGAAGCGGCTTGAAAGAGATCAAGTCCCGCTTGGCGCAGATCGAGGTCGTCGGTGAACGCTACGCGCCCGATATGATGGCGCTTGTGAATTACGCGTGAGCGTCGCGCACCAGGATTAAGTGCAGGGGCGCACCACGTTGCGCCCCTCGTCAGCCACGCCCTTGCCTCTATTCTGTAAAGAAGGTCGACCGCGAATCACGATGGAGATCTAACGGTTGCCGGTAGGGAGCGGCATCGTGAATTTCGGCGTGACTTCCTTGCGCTTCGACCAGTCGTGGTAGGTGTGGCACTCGAAGCAGCGCGATTCCGCGTGCTCCGGCCCCGGCGCATGGCACGTCTTGCAGGTTTCAATTCCAGGTAGCAACACATCACTCGATTCCGCGCTAGTCAACGCTTTTCCGTGACAGCTCACGCATGTGAATCCGTCATGCGCCCCGTGATCGAATTTCGCGTGCGGCATCCAGCGCAGCGTTGTATTGGCCGGCGCGACGTTTGGCAATTCAGCGGGGATGCTGGAGAGTTTGTCGGTGTTACTCCCCTGGTTGACCGGCAGTTCGATTTTTCTTTGCGGTGTTCTTCGAGAAGGTGTGAGCGTGTGGCACTGCTTGCAGGTTTTTCGCCAGAGCAAGTCTTCGGCCTCGGCAGTGCGTTCCGTCACCCATTGCGCGGACGTGAGGACGCGAACCGCCGGAGGCAGCGGCTTACCCGTAAGGTCGCGCCTCGGCTCGCGCTGGACGCGCACCTCGCTTGGGTGTGCGGCGATATATTCACGAAACGCTCTGGCCAAGAATGAGTGAACGACTTCCGGCTTGTCGTGCGGAGCGCCATAGTCGAACCGCTTGTCGAACGTAAGCAAATGGCACGCCGCGCAGGCGTTCGCGAATTTCACAGGCGCCATCAGCTCCCATCCGGATGGAGGATGGCGTTCGACAGGTGTGTCCGGGCTGCTGGAACCGGGTCCGCTGTTATCCAAGTAGCTGACACTGGCGCTGACATATTTTGCGTCAGAATAGGTTACCGGCCGTGGAGCGGCGTTGGGGGCGTGGCAATTGCCACAGGAGAGCTGCACCTCAGAGCCGGTAGGTCCGGTCCGGAGCGGCTTCATGTGCATGGCGTGATTCAATTTGATTGTGCCTGGGTCACGTGCGGCGACTCCACCGACAGGACGCAACGCGGCAAATTCAGGATGGCGGCTCTCGAAGCTTTGAATCTGATTCGCGTAGTCGGATCGTCCGCGGTGTGCCCGAAGATCAGAATGGCATTGGGCACAAGATGCGTTGCTCGTAGCGGAAATATTGATTCGTCCACGATGCTCCGAATGGCAGGAAACGCAGTCGTTTTCTGAGAGATCTACGGAATGATGCACGGGTCCATCGTGGCAATTGAGGCAGCCAAATATGCTTGCCCCTGCGGAGAACTCGCCGGCTGTTCTTGCGTGGCAGAGGTCGCATTGTTTTTCGAGAATGGCGTGCGGTTCGGAGAGCCGGCCGCTGCTGTAGACGCGGGAGTCCTTGAAAAAGGTGCGTTCGGCGATCCACAGGAGCGCGAGCAACGGCAACAGGAGGCTGAGCCAGAATTTGGCGCGTTTCAGCGGCGTCGGCCTCTTGAAATAGTTGAGGTCGATACGTTGGGCGAGCTTTTTTGTTGTGCGTGTGCGTGCCACGTTTTTAAACGGTGCTCGAAATCCTATACGAACGAAGCGCCCTGCTTGTAGTGGCGCAGCATGCTGCGCCACTCCAACGGAGGTCGATCTGCTCGCCGCGAGTTCGCAGCGAAAACAAAAAGTCAGTAGCGCAGCGCCACGACGGCGTGAATGGCGCCGAGCAAAATCAGTGCAAGCGAAAGCGGGACGTGCAGCAGCAGCCAGCCATGCAGCCAGTGGTGCAAGCGCTCCTGGCGCGTGAGCTGCCGTGCTTCGTCGCAAATGTCCTCAAGGTCCGTAAGCGTGACGTGCGCTCCGGCGGGCAGCAAGGTACGCAGCCCGGAAAACGCGGCGCGCGCTTTGTCAGTATCACCAAGGCGCTGGCCGCGTTGTTTCGGCCGCTCCAGAAACGGGCGCATGTCGTTCAGGTAAAAACGGCGGAGTGGCGCGCTTTCTCCTTCACTCAACAAAATAATTTCCGGAGCTGCAGCCACGGCGGCGCTCGCGCCCGCACTGACGGCGGCTGAGGTGCGCAGCAGAACAGCGGAGGCGGCGATGGTCCGCAACGCAGTAAAGCCTCCCGCACGCTGGCCATCTTCGCCCGAAGTTTTGTTGAGGCCCAGGGACCCACAGACAGATTCGACCGCGCGATCGGCTTCTCCGCGCAGGAGCGCGCGAACGCTGCCGATTTCGTCGTAAATCGTTTCGAGCGGCACGTCGGAAGTCATCACCCGCGGGATGTAGTGCTGCAGCGCCGCGCCGAAGACGCCGCTGAACACAGTAATGAGGAGCAGCCACATCAGGACGCGCGTGAGCGTGCCGCCGAAATGAAATCCCCCGTGGAAAAGAATGATTGGCAGGGCCAGAAACCCGAGCCAGAGATGGCCGCGCATCCAGGCTTGCGCGCGGCCGACCCGCCACGTGGGGACGCGTTTGCGCGCGCCAAGGAGCGCGGCAAAAATCATGAAGCTGAAACCGGCGACGCCGAAAATCAGGCCGATGGTGCTGCCACCACGAGGTCCTTGGGGCGATTCGAATGCGTAGAGGACGTACACAACCGCAGAAATCGCGAGGATTGCCAGCGTTAAAAGAGCCCATCCGCGTTGCGTTTTGTCCATTCTCATTTCGCTGGGCCCTGGCCGAGCATTTCGGCGAAAAATGTGCGGGGGTCGACGCGGTGCGCGGCGTCGTGTGGACAGGCGTAGACGCAACTTGGTTCTTTTAAGTGCGTGCAGAGATCGCACGAAGTAGCTTTTTGCTTGATCGCTGGCTTCTTGCGGCCGGCTCGCTCCGGATCGTCAACCATCACTTCGAAAGGATGCAAATTGATGTTGCCGTAAGGACAATTCTGGGCGCAGAGGCCGCAGCCGATGCACCAATCCTCGATGATGACTTCGAGAGAATTGCGCCTGCGAATCGAGCCGACCGGGCAGCCGACCATGCAAAGCGGGTCGCGGCACTGGCGGCAACTCGTGGCGACAAGATATTGGTCGAAGCGCAAGCCATCGCGGATGAGCCGCGTGATGCCGTCGTGTGCGTCGGCGCAGGCATTGACGCAGGCATCACAGCGCGTGCAATTTTGCAAGTCCAGAATCAGCAGGCTCTGCGCTTCCATCAGTCCTTGCGAGAGGAATTGATCGATGGGGACGTTGTGAACCATCTGCATGCGCTGCTGATTTGCAGCTCGGCGTTCGGCCGCAACGGCCTCGAGACCGGTTCGAACGCTGGGGAAACGCGCAACCATATCGCGGAAATCTTCGCCGGAGATTCTGACGAGTTCGACGTGATCGAGTGCAGTGCAAGCGGCGGTTCGAACGCCGCCGCCGAGGAGGCCGATCTCGCCGAAATAATCACCGCGGGAGAGATACGCGAGAACCATCTCGCCGCCGGGATAATTCTCTGAAATCTTTACGAAACCGATGCGCACGAGATAGAAGCTGTCGGCGGGATCGCCCTGGAGGGCAATCGTCTGGCCCGGCGCAAAGCGCTGCAATTCGACGCTCTCTTTGAGGTGCTCAATAAAATCCGGTGAAAGGTCCGCGAACATGGGCACGCCACGAAGATGGTTTTCGAGAGCGCGCCGGCGATAGGTCTGGTCGAGCTGCCCGCGGAAAGTTTTGTTCTTCAACATGATGTCGAGAACATTGCGCAGCATTTCAAAAGCGACGACATCGGATTCCGCGATCACAGCGGCGGAGCGCGGGTAAAAATTCATGCAGGTCATCTCGCCGAAGAGATCGCCGGGGCCGAGTTCGGCGACTGGATTGCCGTAAGCGAGATCGACGGAGGCGTCGATGGGAATCGTTCTGTCTCGCACTTCCTCCTCGCGCTTGTCTTCTTCGCGCGCGACGAGCGTGCTGCTCAGCCGCTTGAATAAACCTTTTGCGCCGCCCTGCGTCTTGACGTGGGCGATGGGAGTGGAAATAGAGACTTTGGCTTTTCCTTCGAGAATGTAGAAAGCGGTGGAACCAAATTCTCCTTCACGGCAGATGACGTCGCCTTTGCGGAAGCGGCGCTTGACGATGGCGCCGCGATTGAGCTCGAGAAACGTGCCAGAGACCCCTTTGAAGACAGGAATCTGCAAGAGATCCTCGGCTTCGAATCCTTGCGCGCCTGGACCGACAACGATTGCGGTGCCCACGACGCTTTTGTTGGTGAGCGCGCCGGTAGGGCAGGAAACCATGCACTCGCCACAGGAGACACACGTGGAATCCCCCATCGGCGAATTGAGATCGAACGCGATGCCTGCGGAATAGCTTTTGCCCATGCGCCCCAGGACGAAATTGCTTTTGACTTCGTCGCAGCCGCGAATGCAGCGGTCGCAAAGAATGCAAGCGTCGTGGTCGACGGCGATCGCCAACGAGGAATCATCCTTGCCGCGGGCGACCGTGCGTTTTGCGAAGCGCGGCTGGGAAGCGCCCGCCGCTTTCGCGAGCGTCTCCAATTCGCAGTCGCCGGAATTCTGCTGGCGCGCGCAAGGGGATGGGTGATCGGACATCATGAGTTCAAGGAGGGTTTTGCGTGCGCCCAAAACTTTCTCGGAATTGGTGACAACTTTCATCCCCGGTTCGACCGGGCGGACGCAGGAGGCGGCCAGAACGCGTGTGCCGGTATCCACCACACAAAGCCGGCAAACGCCGACGGGAGTCTGGTTTTGAAGATGGCAAAGAGTTGGGATGGTGATGCCGTTCATCCGCGCGGCGTCGAAGACGGTTGTGTCGGCGGGCACTCGGACGGACCGGCCGTCGAGAGTGATGTCGATCATTCCGGGAGGTGTGAGGGTGGCTGCCATTTTAAAGTGAACAGTAATCAGTTATCAGTGTTCAGTAGGAGAAGAAAATATTCTTTTCTCTTCTGCTTGCGCTTGAATTTTGTTGCATTGCCATTTTAGTTCAGAGCTTTCAGTGCTTAGTGTTCAGTATGAACATGAATAGCGAGCATGTCTTTGCTTGATGATCTCCCGGTCGCTGCTTGTTGAGTTTGCTCCATTAACGTTTCCTTCTTCGAACTGAAGACCGAATACTGACAACTGAAAACTCGTCACGGGCGGATACCGAGGCGCTGGGCTTCGCCGGCGCGGGCAGCGGGGGTGAAGCAAATGCCGCTGGGGCATTGGCTTCGCAAAACGTGCGCGTCCACTTCGGCGCGAAAATGTTTTAGCACGGACTGAATTGGCGCAGGCGCGATCTGGCCGAGGCCGCAGATCGAGGTAAGGCTCATGGCCTGCGAGAGTTCGCCGAGCAGCGAGAGGTCGGCGCGATATTGTGATTCGGGTACGCCGCCCTGCGTCCAGCGCACGAGCATGTCCGCCATTTTCTGCGAACCGACGCGGCAGGGAACACATTTGCCGCAGGATTCGTTGCGATAGAAACGCACGGCGTTAAGGGCCATGTCCAACATGCAAGTGGTGTCGTCACAGACGACGATGGCGCCGGAACCGAGCATAGAGCCGGCTTCCGCGAGGGCTTTGAAGTCGAGGCGGACATCAATCATGGAAGCGGGAAGATAGCCGGACGACGGGCCGGACGGCGCAAAAGATTTCAACTGACGGCCGCCGCGAACGCCGCCGGCATGATTGAAAATAACGTCGCGCATGGGCACGCCCATAGAGACTTCGAAAATGCCCGGGCGGGCGACGTGGCCGCTCACGCCGACAAATTTCAGGCCACGCGAGCCACCGGCGCCTTGTGCCACGAACCAATCGACGCTGCGAGCGAGAATCTGCGGAACGTTGATAAACGTTTCAACGTTGTTGATGACCGTAGGTTTCTGCCAGAGGCCGATCTGGCCGGGAAACGGAGGCTTGTTGCGCGGCTCGGCGCGATGGCCCTCGATGGCTTCGATGAGCGCGCTTTCTTCGCCGCAGATGTAGCCGCCGGGGCTGACAAAAACTTCGAGATCAAAGTCGAGGTCGCTGCCGAGGATTTTTTTCCCAAGAAGCCCAGAGCGATAACAGCGGCGAATCTCTTCGCCGAGGATTTCTTCCTGAAGATGATATTCGTGGCGGATGTAGACGATGCCGCGCTTCGCGCCGGTAACGAGGCCCGCGATGATCATACCCTCGATGAGCAGATGAGGCAGGTTGGTCATGATGAAGCGGTCCTTGATGGTGCCCGGCTCACTTTCATCGGCGTTGCAGACAACGTATTTCACCGGATCGGGCTGCTTGCGAACAAGATCCCACTTCATGCTGGTAGGAAATCCCGCGCCGCCCATGCCTTTCAGTTCGGCGGCTTTGAGTTGTGCCAGGACGTCGTCCCAGGCCTTGGAGGGAATGAGTTTGCGCACGACGCCGTACTTTTCGTCCTCGCCATAGGGATCTGCTTTGCAGGCAATGCGCGCCTGCTCGGGATGCGGCTCGTGAATGTCGTCGCCGCGAATGGCGCTACGGGCGATCAGCTCGGCATGCGCGGCGGTGACAGCCGTGAAGATGTGATCGTTGATGGAAATTGCGGGAGCATGATCGCAGCGGCCGAGGCAGGAAACATCGCGTATCTGCACCTCTTCGGGGCGCGAATTGGCGAAGCGGCGTTCGAGATCGGCGCGCAACTCGCAAGCGCCGTTGAGATGGCAGCTCATGTCGGCACAGACGCGAATCTCCGCTTTCGGCGGCGGCGCGAGGTGAAAATGAGGATAGAAACTTGCGACGCTATGAATCTGGTAGAGCGGCGTCTGGTTGCGTTGTGAGAGACCCTCGAGTTCCGCTTTTGGCAGGAAGCCGTAGCGGAGCTGGATGGCCCGAAGGTCGTCGAAGATCACGGCGCCCCGTCTCGCGCGAAGTGGCGTGCTGAATCCCCTGCATACTACTAGTCCGCTTTGACATCCTCCTCTCCCTGAAGAGAGAGGATTCCTACGGCCTCCCGCTGGTTTTGCGGGATGGCTTCGGTGGGTTCCTCCCACAGCCGCCTTCCTTCAGCGAAGGACAACGAAGAGGCTTCACTTTTGGGCTGTCCGCCCATAGGTCTCTTGGACAGATGGATTTTAGGATGACGGATTCAGAGAAGCAAGAGGCCTTCTATCCCCGGCCTGAAACGCCGAGGCTTTACGGCCCGAATGGTAAATAGGACGCGTTTGGCTTTTCGCCGCGCGGCGCGAAAAAGACAACGCGGTCCGTTGACTTCGGCGCGGCGCAAACGATATAAGCAAACAGACTCAGCGGCACACCGAATGCGCGACGCCTCCAACTCCTGCATGCTCCGCGTGGTCTTATGCGCGTCGTTCATGACGCTTCCGGCGCTGCTTTCCGCGCAGAATGAGTCCATCAAATACATCGGCCCGGGCTCTTGTGCAGCGACGAGTTGTCACGGAAGCGTGAAGCCCATAGCGGACAGCCGCATTCTTCAAAATGAATATTCAACGTGGATCATCAAGGACAAGCACAGCCGCGCGTATCAGGCGTTGACCGGTGAAGTTGGTGAACGCATCGCGCGCATCCTGAAATTGGGCGCCAAGGCGGAAGAAGCTCCCCAGTGCCTGGCGTGCCACGCGCTTAATCCGGCGCCGGAGCAGCGCGGACGCGCGTTTGAAATTTCGGAAGGCGTATCCTGCGAAAACTGCCACGGGCCAGCGTCGGCGTGGCTGGGGCCACACACGACAAAATTGTGGCCGCACGAGAAATCCGTGGCGCTGGGAATGCACGACACTCGAGACGTGATTCATCGCACCGGGAAATGCCTGGAATGCCATCTGGGAACGAAAAGCAAATTTGTTGATCACGAGATGATCGCAGCGGGGCACCCGGATCTTTATTTCGAGCTGGATTCGTTTTCGGCAGTGATGCCGCGCCACTGGAAAGTTCCGCGGGAATCGGAGCCGAGTAAACCGGTTGAGGATGCTGCGTGGGTTGGAGTGCGCGAATGGAGCACTGGACAGGCGGTGCAGTTGCGGGCGGCGATGGAGCGATTGACGTGGCGCGCGAAGAATGAACACGCCGATAAAAAGGATGTGTGGCCGGAGTATTCGGAGCTTTCCTGTATAGCTTGTCACCATGCGTTGGGGTCGGCGAAAGACAGTTGGCGGCAGGAACATGGCTACGTTGGGCGGCGTCCCGGCGATCCGGCATGGAACAGCTCCAGGTACGCGGTGTTCCGAGTGCTCGCGAAGCAGATCGATTCGGCGAACGCGCAGGAGCTGGACCGTCAACTGCTTGTCGTTTCCAATGAGATGAGCAAGTTGAATCCGGATCACCATGCCGTCGCGTCAGCGGCCTTGGCCGCGGCGCCGCTGGCGCAGCGGATTGCCGAGCGACTGCTGACAATGCAATACGACCAGGCGGTTGTGCTGCGGATGCTGCAGCGGATTTCGGATGACGCGGAGAATATCGCGCTGGCCGACGAGCGCGCGGCGGAACAAGCGGCCATGGCGCTCGATTCGCTGTACATCGCATACAGCAAGGATGCAAAACCGGCCAACGCCGCCGAAGTCCGCGACGCCATAAACGGTCTCTTCCAACAGCTCGAGAATCCTTCGGGGTACAATGCTGATCAGTTTGCATCTTCTCTTCGTCGAATCCGTACGCTACTTCACTAAGCTGCGGTAGAGTCGTGTACTCATTGGATCTTCCGACCTATCGATGAATCGATTCGAAACATGGTTTTGCGGATCGCCGTTCTGGCGGTATGTAACGCGGCGGCAGCTTCTGCCGTGGATTCTCGAAGGCTCGGAGCTTGGCGAGCACGTGCTGGAGCTGGGTGCGGGGCTGGGTGCGGCGACGGAGGAGCTGCGGTCGCGGGCGGCACGCGTGACTAGTCTCGAGTACGACCACGCGTTTGCGGCCAAGCTCGGTGCCCGCGCGGCGGCCGCGAGTGTGGCGGTGATCCAGGGGGACGCTGCGACGTTGCCTTTTTCGAACGGCGCATTTTCTTCGGCGATTGCGATTCTCATGCTTCATCATTTGCCTTCGAACGAGCTGCAGGATCGCGCTTTTGCGGAAATTTGGCGGGTGCTTCGGCCAGGTGGAGTATTCCTTGCCTTTGAGATTCTGGACGGGTGGCTGCACAGAGTGGGGCACACCCGGAGCACGTTTGTGCCGGTGACGCCGGCGTCGGCGTTCGCGAGATTGACGACCGCTGGATTTTCGAAGGTGACCGTCGATTTCCGTCGTGGCGGCTTTCGAATCCGGGCGCTGCGCGCGAGAGAAAGCTAAGCACTCCGCGTGCGCCGCGTTGACGCGATTCGAATGCCGGCATAGCATCATAAAATGTGGCGCGCGACCCACAAGAAATTTCCTCCTGGCCCTTCCGACGGATTCAAGCGATGGTCGCTCGGGCCTCTCAATGACAATCCGCTGGAATATTTCACAAGGATCGCCTGCGAGTACGGCGACATCGCTGGGCTGCGCGTCCTGAATTTCAAGACGATTTTCATCAACCATCCCGACTTGATCGAAGAAGTCCTGGTCACCAACGCGCGCAAGTATTCGAAGGGCAGGGTGCTGCGGGCCAACCGCCACGTCTTCGGTGAGGGCTTGCTGACCAGCGAAGGCGATTTCTGGCTGCGGCAGCGGCGGCTGGCGCAACCGGCGTTTCACCGCGTTCGAATCGCTTCGTATGCGGCGACGATGGTGGAATACACGCAGAGGATGCTGAATGGCTGGCGGGGCGGGGAAGAACGCGACGCACATCAAGAGATGATGCGGCTCACGCTTCAGATTGTGGGAAAGACGCTGTTCGACGCCGACGTCGAACGCGACGCACCAGAGGTGGGGAAATCGCTGGAACTACTGCTGGAAATCGGCGCCAATTTCCGGCGCACCATCTTTGTGCCGCATTGGCTGCCCACTCCCGCGAATCTGCGCGTGAAGCGGGAAGTGGCGCAGATCGAAAAAATTCTTTACCGCATCATCGGGGAGCGCCGCGCTTCCGGCCGCGACGCCGGCGATCTGCTGTCGATGCTTCTCTCTGCACAAGACGAGGACGGTTCGCGAATGACCGACCAGCAGCTTCGTGATGAGGCCATCACTTTGTTCCTGGCGGGGCATGAAACAACGGCAAGCACGCTTTCCTGGACGTGGTGGTTGCTGGCGCAGAATCCTGAGGTGGAAGCCAAGCTGCACGCGGAATTGGACGCCGTTCTCGGCAATCGCGCCCCTTCTCTCGATGATCTGCCAAGACTCGCTTACACGGGACATGTCATCACGGAATCGCTGCGGCTGTATCCGGCAGCGTGGGGAATGGCGCGCCTGGCCGTCGAGGACCATGAAATTGCGGGCTATCCAGTGACAAAGGGAATGGGCGTGGCCATGGCGCAATGGGTGGTGCATCGAGACCCGCGATGGTACGACGCGCCGCAAGAATTCCTGCCGGAGCGCTGGGAAAACGATTTATGGAAACGATTGCCGAGGTTCGCTTATTTTCCGTTCGGTGGCGGGCCGCGCCAGTGCATCGGGAATGCGTTTGCGCTGATGGAGGCAACGCTGATTCTGGCGATGATCGCGCGGAAATTTCGATTGCGGCTGGTTGCGAATCATCCGGTGGCGCCGCTGGCGTCGATCACGCTGAGGCCGCGGCATGGAGTGCGCGTCACGCTGGAGTCGCGGGGAAATAATGCGGCGGAAGCTTCATTCAGCAGGAAACAATCTGCGGTCGCGGATTGAATTTTTCCCTCCCAAGAAAAAACGACAACAAAAATTTCGGCGCGAACTGGACTAGCTACTTGGTTGCGGCAAGCGGACCGAGTTCGGAGCGCGTCTGCATGACGCGGAGGATGGAATCGCGCGTGACGATGCCTACGATCTGGGGCGCGCCGTCACCGGAGCCGCTCACGACGGGCATCTGATTGACGTCCGCGCTTAGGAGCCGCTCGAGTAGTTTTAGGAGCGGCTCGTCGGGCGATGTCCACAAGATTTTGTCTCGCTGAATCATGGCGGCTTGTACGGAGTTGTGGGCCCACTCGCCGCGCGGAACGGAGTTGAGGGTATGAATGTTCATCATGCCGACGAGACGATCGTCGCTAACCACGAGATGGCAGCGGCGGCCGGTGCGGAGCACTTCCGTGCTGTACTCTTCCAGCGTGATGTGCCCGGGGGCCGTGGGCACTTCCTTGCTCATGACGTCGGCGGCGCTGAGGCCTGCGAGGGTTTCCCGGATGGCTACCTGGGCAACGCTTTCCTGCGCGGCGTTCAAAATGAACCAGCCGATGAAGGCGGTCCAGAGCCCATCTTGAACAAAACCGTGGAAGGCGCCCCACGCGCCCAAAAGAATCATCGCGTAGGCAATCAGCTTTCCGCTGGCGCCCGCGACACGAGTGGCCTTCTCAAAATTCTTGGTCACTCCCCAGACGATGGCGCGGAAAATTCTTCCTCCGTCCAGAGGAAATCCAGGCAAGAGATTGAAAACGGCGAGGGCGGCATTGGTCCGGCAGAGCCAGCTGGCCAGTGCTCCGACCGTTTGGCTAAACGGGAAGAGCAGCGTTAAGGCCAAAAACCCGCCGGCGAGCAATCCGCTGGCCAGCGGTCCGGCAATCGCGATGTTGAATTCCTGAATGGCCTTGGAAGGTTCCCGCTCGATGCGCGCCAGGCCTCCGAACAGGAAGAGGGTGATGGAAACGACGCGAATCTTGTAATGCTGGGCCACCACGCTGTGGGACAGTTCGTGGAAGAGGACCGAGGCGAAGAAGAGCAGGCTCGTCAGGACGCCCACGGCCCAATGCTGTGTGTCCGTCCAAAGCGGATGTTCCTGCCTGAACTCGGAGGCGATGATGTAGGTGATGGCGGCAAAAATGAAGACCCAAGTCGAGTGGAGATAGATGGGGATTCCGAGAATTCGTCCGATGCGTAAGCCTGATCCGCGAATCATGGTCTCTTGGATTAGCCTAGCACAAGACCATGGATGTTCACTGCTACCCTAGGCTCCCGGTGTGGCGCGTCCCGCGCGACACGACGTGTAACTGTCCCCACAACTTGCCAGGCCGTTACTTTCCGTAAGTCTTTTATTATCAACGCTTTGAATTTGGTCATGACCGTGCGATTCCCCCCCACGCAGGTCAGGAGGCACCTCATGATTGCCATGTTGCAATTCGCAACTCTCGTCCTAACCACGATATTCGCGGCGGCCACCGCGGTCGCGCTCCATTGGCTGTTCCTACGCGCGGCATTTTTGATGATGAGGCCAGCCACGGCCCGAAGAATTCTGGCGAGGACAGAACTGGTGCGCGGGACAACCCAACTGGCCCGGACTTTCGCTTCGCAACGTTAAAGGCGAGAGCTATTTACGAGCGCAGGCCCTTCGCTTGATTCAGGGTGAACGAGGGCCTCCTGCCACCACTGGGATTGCCCGGCCCAACGTGAGCGGCGGAGCCGGCGGTCACCGCTCCGCCGCAGCGCTGATTTGGTCCGAGGCCAAGAACACAGACGGAAGCCTGTGCTACTGGGCTCCGGGAATGGAAAGAAGGGGGTAAGACGATGCTGGCTTTGAAGTATCTGTTGATGATTCTGGGCGCCGGACTCTTCGGAAGCGCGGGGGCTCTGGTGGCTTACGACATTTTTCTCTCGGAACAACTGCGGCGTTTGCTTTCGCGCGGCAAGACCGGGGAATGCGGCGCGGAGGTGGGGGCGCTGGCTCGCCGCCCTTTCCGGCCGGTGCGCTGGCGGCTGGCGCTGCAACTGATAGCGGCGGGCGCCCTGGTGCTGCTCATCACGGAAAGCTTTGTGGTGATTCCCGACGGCGCGGCGGGCGTACGCGTCAGCGAAATCTGGGGCGCGCGCCCCGGCACGTTGTATCCCGGCGTGCACTTGGTTACGCCGCTGGTGGATACCATCGCAATTTACGATACGCGCGAGCAGGTGTATGCGACGCTGGCGACCGAAAATCCCAAGCAAAAAGGTGATGTGCTCACGGTGCAGGCTCGCGAGGGGTTGAACATCGGCTTGGCGGTTTCCGTGCGCTACCGGCTGGAACCAAAGCGCCTCGATTCGATTCACACGCACTTGCCGCAACCGGTCGGCGAACAGGTGGTGGCTCCGGTGGTGGCCACAATTTACCGGCAACTGGCGCCGAACTTCATCACGCGCGAGATTTTCGCCACCCGGCGCGAAGAGCTGCGCAGCAAGGCCGCGGAATTGATCACTTTGCGGCTGGCAAGCGACGGAATCGTGGTGCGGGAAGTACTGCTCCGCGACTTGCAACTGCCGGCGGAATACGCCAAGGGGCTGGAAGGACTCTTGCTGAAGGAGCAGGAGAACGAGCGGCTCGGAACCGAACAGGAGATCAAGCAAAAAGGAGTGCGCATCGCGGAATTGGAGGCCGAGGCGCAAAAGGCGCGCGACGTGAAGCAAGCGGAAGCGCAGGCGCAAGTGCGCGTGCTGCAGGCGAAGGCTGAATCCGATGCCATGCAATACACACTGCCTCTGAAACAGAAACAGATTGAACAGACCAAGCTGGAAGCACAAGCGCGCAAGGAATCCACGATACAGAACGCGGAAGCCGCCGCGCAGGCGAAGGTCATCGACAGCAAAGCGGAAATCGAGCGGCAGAAAAACCTTGCCGACGCGGAGGCCAACCGCATTCGCGTAACCGCCGATGCCGAGGCCAACCGTATTCGCGTGACGGCCGCGGCCGATTCCGAACGGATGAAATTCGAAGCATCGGTCTTGAAGTCAAATCCCATGCTGATCCAAAAGATCGTCGCCGAGCGGCTGTCGGACAAGCTGCAGATCATGATGGTGCCGATCGACGGGAAGAATTTTTTCGCAAATGACGTGATGCGGTCGGCGTTTTCCGGCGTGACCGGCGGTAGAGATAGCGGATCTTCGGACGACAATCCGGATGACCCAGCACCGAGGGCAACGGCAGCCGCGCAACACAAGCAGCCACACCGGCCGTGAGACAGCAGAAAAGATTTGCACAGACTAAAACCTGTGCTACCGGGCTCCGCTAGCCAAAACCCCTGCGGGTGGCACGGGACGCGAAACTGGGAAAGAGGCGAGACTTTGGCCTTGGTGACCGCAAAGCGGCCAACGAGCACAAAGGCAAGCACCGCCGCGCTTAGCCCTTTTAGCCAGAGAATACTCCTCCCCCCGGCGACGCGCCCCGCGCCACCCGGCTAGCGGTCAACAGTTTTGAGAAATGAGCTTCTATTCCTTTACGACGGGATACTTGGGTCTAGGTGGAAGGCCCTGGTAATTCTTCAGCGCTTCCTTGGCGAGTTCGATGGCTTTTTCAAGTTGCGGGTCGTGGCCGCTGACAACGAGGTCGGGGCGCTGCGGAACAACGTAATCGGGATCCACGCCGTGGTTTTCCACGATCCATTCGCCGCCGTTGTCCGTGGACCAAAACGCAAATTCCGGCGCGGTGACGTTGCCGCCGTCGTGCAAAGGAATCCCTCGGGAGATGCCCACTAGCCCGCCCCAGGTGCGTGTCCCGACGATAGGGCCGATTTTCTGCCGATGGAAGAACCAGGGGAAGGCGTCACCGCCGGAACCCGCGAGCTCGTTGACGATCATGACTTTTGGCCCATAAATCGCCACGGGCGGCCACGGGAGATCTTTCCCTTCGCGTGGAGCGAGCGCAGAGAGCAGCTCGCGCCTGAGTTTCTCGGTGTAAAAATCCGGGATCTGGCCGCCGGAGTTGTAACGCTCGTCGACGATGATGCCGTCTTTGTCGAGCTGCGCGGTGAACTGTTTGTCAAAGGCGATGATGCCCGGGAAGGACGTGTCCGGGACGTGCATGTAGCCGATGCGGCCGCCGGTGGCGTCCTCGACTTTGCGGCGGTTGGCGTCGGTCCAATCAAGATAACGGACGCCGTTTTCTCCGGTAGTCGGCTTTACGGTGATTTCCCAGGCGCCTTCAGGGGTGGATTTGGAATTGATTTTCAGCGTGACGAGTTTTCCGGCGAGGTCCTGGAAATAAGAATAGACGTCCTGATTCGAATGCGCGTCCTGGCCGTCGACCGCGATGAGGTAGTTGCCCGCCTTCACTTTTAGCCCCGGTTCCGTTAGTGGCGAGCGCGTGGCATCGTTCCAGTTTTCGCCGGGATAGATTTTCGTAATCCGGAAATAGCCGCCGTCTGGCTGGAAATCCGCGCCGAGCATTCCGACGCTGACGTGCGGCTTCACGGGCTGGTCGCCGCCGCCGACGTAGGTGTGCGAGGTGCTCAGTTCGGCGATCATTTCGCCGATGATGTAATTCAGATCACTGCGATGCGCTACCCAGGGGAGAAGTGCTTCATAGCGGTCGCCAATTTTCTTCCAATTGTGGCCCGTCATGTTCGGGTCCCAATAGAAGTCGCGCTCGACGCGCCACGCTTCGTGGAACACTTCGCGCCACTCTTCGCGCGGGTCGATCTTCACCTGCAGTTCACTGAGATTGAGCTTGCCTTCGCCGGCCTTGGCTTTGCCGGGGACGGCTTCGACGATGCCGTAGACTGGTCCGGCTTTGTAAATCACTTTCTTGCCTTCCTTGTCGAGGTCGTAGCCGTCGATGCCTTCGAGCAGCACTTTGTCTTCGCGTTTGGTCACCTCGTAAACATGGAGGACGTTCTTCGGACCGTGGTCATTGGTGCCGAACTGCCGCGCTTCCTGCGGGGTGGAAACGTAGAAAAATTTGTCCTTGCGGGCAGCGAGGCCGTTCAAAATGCCGGCGCTTATGGGCACAGGCGTTAGGCGCGTGCTGATTCCGTCCAGATCAATTTGGATGGGTTTAACCGGTTCTGCTTTCTTTTCATCCTTCTTTTCATCTTTCTGTTCGTCCGGTTTCTTGTCGCCTGGCTTTGCGTCGGCCGCCTTCTTGTCGTCTTTCTTCTCGTCCTTCTTCTCATCTTTCTTTTCGTCGGCGGCTTTTTCCTCGTCGCTCTGGGGTTTGAACGGGGAAGCTTCATCGGCTTTCAGCGTGACGGCGAAAACGCCGTCGGTGGAGTAGTAGTTAAAGCGCTGATCGAGCTGGCCGACGCTGGGATAGAAGTAGCGCGTGGAAATGAAATAGAGATACTTCCCGTTGTCGTCGAATACCGGATTGTTGTCGCTATAGAAGCCGGCGGAAACCTTGGTGATCTTCTTTGTTCCCAGAGAATAAAGGAAAACGTCGCTGGAGCCGCGGCGGTGAGGCTTGGAATAGGTGACCCAAAGGCTGTCGGGAGACCAACTGCCGTCTGCCATGTCGCCGAAGTCAGATTTATCCACAAGAACGGGCTTCTTGTCGTCAAGGCTGATGAACCAGAGTTGGTGCACTTTGTCCCAATAGAGAAGCTTCTTGCTGTCCGGCGACCAGACGGGGCCGTAGCGATAGACGCCGCCATCGGTGGTGATGCGCGTTTCCTCCCCGCCCATTTGCGGGCGCGTGTAGAGCTCGTACTCGCCGGTTTTGTCGGAGAGATAAGCGATCCACTTTCCGTCGGGCGACCAGGCGGGATTCAGTTCGTGAATGCCCGAATGATTCGTGGTCAGCGTTCGAATGCTGCCGTGTTCGGCCGGAATAGTGAAAATGTTGCCGCGGGCTTCCACGAGAGCACGAGCCGCGGAAGGGGAAAGCGAATAGCTGCCGATCGATGGCGCGACGTTCTTGAATTCCGGGCGCGTTTCGATGTCTTCCGCGCGTACCGCGACGGGAAGATTGCGCGTTTTCCCGCTGGCGATATTGAATTCGTAGAGCAGGCCGCCGTTTTCATAAACGATGGCGTCGGGACCGAGGCTAGGCCACTTGATGTCGTATTCCTTGTAGTCGGTGAGCTTTTTCGTTTGCTTCGAGCCGAGGTCGTAGCTGTAGAGGTTCATCACGCCTTCGCGGTCGCTGATGAAGTAGATCGCGTTGCCGTGCCACATGGGGAAGAGGTCCATGCCGGTGGTCTTGGGCAACTCTTCGTAGGAATTTTTCTTGAGGTCGTAAATGGCGATGGGCAGGCTCCAGCCGCCGCGATAACGCTTCCAGGTGCGGAATTCCTGAGAAGTTTCCAGATAAGCGATCTTGGTGCCGTCGGGCGAAAACGTGGTGAGGCTAGCGCGAGGAACGGGAAGCGGTTTTGCGGTGCCCCCTTGCGGCGAGATGAGGAACAGCTTGGTGTAGCGGCTCGGAGGCGCGCTGAAGCGGTCGGAGCGGAAGAGGATATTTTTGCCGTCGGGAGTCCAGCCGAGGACGATGTCATTCGAAGGATGAAACGTCAGGCGCTTGGGCTCGCCGCCTTCGGCGGAGATGACGTACACGTCGGGGTTGCCGTCATATTCACCGGTGAAGGCGATCCATTTGCCGTCGGGCGAGAATTTCGGGTAGAGCTCGTCACCCACGTGGGAGGTTAGCCGCCGCGCCGAGCCGCCTTCACGCGAGGCGATCCATAGATCGCCTGCGTAGGCAAAGACCACCCGATCGTTCGAAATATCTGCGAAGCGGAGGAGCCTGGTGGGCCCGTCGGGGACTTGCTCGGAGGCGGATGCGGCTTGCGCCGGAGCCTTCGCCGGTGTTGCCACCACGCCGGCCAGTATCACTCCACTCAGCCACAATTGTAGATTCAGACGAAAAGGCGCGGGCTTTATCACAAACGCTCCTGAAGTTGGATTCTTGCCGGGGACAACGGATCCCTGAAGATGGACGGATTACCCTGGCAAATCGTTTTGCTTTTACTCCGCACTCTCTGCGGCAGGAATTTATCCCGCCGCCAGGGCTGCTGCCAGACGCCTCAGGTTTCAGCCGTATCCGGCGGGCACAATCCATTTCGTGCAGCCGTGATATCATCAACCCGTAACCCTGTGTCCGCCAAGCAAAAACTGTCCCCGCTGCGCTTTCCTCTAAGGCGGAGCTGGAACCGATGATATCCACGCTCAACTTCGGCGATTCGTCCGAAGCCGCAGTGTCTTCGACCGATCCGGAACAGCTCTATACGCGCGCGAAGAAACTGCTCGGCGAACGCCGCGTTCTGCCTCTGGTCGCCCTGCCGGAATATAGCGGTCTCAGCCAGAAAGTTCGCGACTGGAGGCCAGCCCGATGGGGCGAACGGCATATCACCGACGTGTGGCGCGATCTTCTTGAACCCCGCCCTGAGCAGACCGGCAATTCGAACGCTACGGCAACTACTGTCGCTCAGTCGCCTGGCGCGTCTCCCGGAGCCCAACCATGAGTTTCCGAACGAAATTGTTATTAGTGGTACTGCTCACCATCTTTGCTTCCGTCTCGGTGGTCGCTTATGCCGTGACGCATTACACGCAGGCCGCCTTCGAAGAAATGGATGCCGAGCGCACCGAAGCCTTGGTTGCCCAATTCAAGAAGGAGTACGTCCAGCGCGGGGAGGAAATCGCCCATCAAGCAAAAAACATAGCGGAAGCCAATTTTACCGAGCGCATGGCGATTGACCTGTCCCGTCCCAATGCCGACCAGTCTCTTTATGTGCGGGACGCAGTCGGCTCTGCTCAAGAGCACGGGCTGGACTATGTGGAGTTTGTGAATTACGGCGGCGTACTCATTTCGTCGGCGCAGTTTCCAGCTCGTGTCGGCCATAAGAACGACTGGGTGACCTCGGTGAAGGATTGGAATGACACCCCGGCTTTCTTGAAGAAAGAAGAGTTGCCCGATGGAGTCTCGCTTTCGCTGAGCGTCGTGCGTACCAACAACACTGTGGCCGACAAGAGTTTGTACATCATTGCGGGGCACCGGCTGGACAAGAATTTCCTGGCCTCACTGGTTTTGCCCACGGGGATGCGGGCGCTCATCTATACGAACCTCGAGCCTGCCTTTGTTCCTACGTCCCTGATGGCCGAGAAGATCGATGCGGAGCAAGCAGAACGGTTCGCGCCGCTCGTCGAGCAATTGCAAAAGCAACCGCAGCCGGTGGTGCGGACGATTGACTGGACGAGAGATCCGGCCGACGCGGAGACGTTTCATGCCCTCCCCTTGCCCGGCCGCAACAATGAACTTCTGGGCATCTTCTTCGTGGGCAGTTCGCGAAAAGAGCTGGTGTTGTTGACCCGCCAAATTCTGAGAATCGCCGCTGCGGTTGCGGCTGCCGCGCTCTTGATTGGACTACTCGTCAGCTTCTGGGTCTCCGCGCGCATCACCAAACCGGTCGAAGAACTTGCCGAAGGAGCCCGCGAGGTAGCCAGCGGAAGATGGGACACGCGCATCGAGGTTCATGGGCGCGATGAAATCGGCCAGCTTGCCGAGGCATTTAATCACATGACGCAAACGCTTGCTGCGCAGAAGGAGCGCCTGGTGCAAACCGAGCGTGTTGCCGCGTGGCGTGAACTGGCGCGGCGTCTCGCGCACGAGTTGCGCAACCCGCTCTTTCCCATGCAGATCACGGTCGAAAATTTGCAGAAAGCCTGCCAGCTCGACGCCAAGCAATTCCTGGAAGTCTTCCACGAATCGACGGCCACTTTGAAAGCGGAACTTGCCAATCTCAATACCATCGTTGGGCGGTTCAGTGATTTTTCAAAGATGCCTGCGCCGCAGTTTGTGCGCGTGGACGTGAATGAGGCGCTGCGCAACGCGGTGCGCCTCTTCGAGCCGCAATTCAACGAAGTCGGCAAACCCACCATCACACCGGAGTTGTTCCTGACCGAACCTCTGCCCGAGATCGACGCTGATCCCGACTTGCTCCACCGCGCGTTTCAGAATCTGGTGCTGAATGCGCTGGACGCCATGCCTGCAGGCGGGACGCTGACCCTGCGAACCTCGGAACAGATTGGCAATGTGCGCATCGAAGTGGCCGACACGGGCAAAGGCCTGACTCCGGAAGAGTGCTCGCGGCTGTTCACGCCGTATTACACGACGAAATTGCAAGGGACGGGGCTCGGGCTCGCCATCGTGCAGTCGGTGGTCAGTGATCATCACGGCGCCATTTCGGTGACCAGCGACGAGGGCCGCGGTACTGCTTTTCGAATCGATCTGCCGCAACGCCAAGCCGGCCGCGCGGCGGCACCGCGCGAGCCGGCGTCGGAGTCCAAGAGCACGCCGTCGACTCTGGCCGCGGCTTCCGACTAACCCTTCACAAAGGACCGAAGCTTGCCCCGCAAAGCTCATCTGCTCATCGTCGACGACGATCCAAATACGCTGGCATCGCTTTCCCGCGCGTTCCGGCTGGCGGGACACGAAGCCACCGTTTGCGACAACGCGGTTCGCGCCGTCGAACTCATTCGAACGGAATCGTTCGACGTGATTCTTTCCGACGTGGTGATGCCCGGCAGGAGTGGCCTGGAATTGCTCGAGGATCTGAAGAAGGCCGGCGTCAAAACGCCGATCGTGCTCATTTCCGGTCAAGCAAATATCGAGATGGCGGTGAAAGCCACGAAGCTGGGCGCGCTCGATTTTTTGGAGAAGCCGCTTTCCACGGAGAAACTGCTTGTGACGGTTGAAAATGCGCTGCGGCTGTCGCGACTCGAGGATGAAAACCGCGAGCTGCGCCAGCGCCTGGGAAAACACGAACTCGTGGGTTCGGGCCCGGCGATGAAGAAGTTGCTTGCGCAGATCGACCGCGTTGCCGCAAGCGAAACGCGTGTCTGCATCCTTGGTGAGACCGGCACAGGCAAGGAGCTGGTGGCGCGCGCGATCCATGAAAAATCGCCGCGGCGGGAGCACCCGTTCATCACTCTGAATTGTGCGGCCGTGCCCGCGGAATTGATTGAATCAGAGTTGTTTGGCCATGAGAAGGGCGCCTTTACCGGCGCCGCGGTCAGGCATGTGGGCAAATTCGAACAAGCCGACGGCGGAACGCTTTTCCTAGACGAAATCGGTGATATGCCGGTGGCGATGCAGGCGAAGTTGCTGCGCGTGCTGGAAGAAGGCGAGGTTGAACGCGTCGGCGGCGACAAGCCCATCAAGGTGAATGTGCGCGTGGTGCTTGCCACGCATCGCAACCTGGAAGATCTTGTGAAGCAGAACGCCTTTCGCCGCGATCTTTTTCACCGTATTTATGTTTTTCCGCTGACGTTGCCGCCCCTGCGCGAGCGCCCGGAGGATTTTCCCGGCCTGGTTGCGCATTTCGCGCGCCAGGTGGCGGCGCAAAACGGCTGGAAAGAAAAAATCTTCACGGAAGATGCGATCGCTGAGCTGCGCAAATACCGCTGGCCCGGAAATGTCCGCGAACTCCGCAACGTCGTGGAACGATTGATCCTGCTTGCTTCGGATGAAAACGTCGCGGCTGCGGATATCCGGCTCATTCTTGCGACTTCGGACGCGCTCTCTGGCGGTCCCTCAGCCTGCTCTGCCGGAAATACAACGGGCACGCTCGCCGAGCGCACCGAAGCATTCGAAAAAGAAACGATGCTCGGGGAAATTCGGCGCCACAATTTCCACATGAGCCACAATTTCCACATGAGCAATGTGGCGCGGGCCTTGGGATTGGAGCGCAGCCATGTGTACAAGAAGTGCCAGCAACTGGGAATCGATCTGCAGTCGCTGAGGAAGCCGGAATAGATTTGGTTTGCGATGCAAACTAGGTTGCCGTCCCCTTGTTCGCACGGTCAATTCAGTAACTCATTTAAATTGAGCGAGATACAAAAAAGGAAGGGAATGCCGATTTCGCTGGACAAATTACACATTGCAATATATACTTTGCATATTGCTATAACCGGGAGTGACCCATGAAACTTGGCGACAAACTCCGCTCCCTCCGTGCCGTCGAAGGCTCGCTGCGTGGCTTGGGCCGTTCGATGACTCAACAGGAACTGGCCACCGCCATGAAGAGCGAGA
>WNGP01000383.1_pt1 | contig 35069 bp, 26 predicted proteins | sample 5407671 | NCBI WGS metagenome assembly WNGP01 (sample SAMN13153381, study PRJNA577476) | soil metagenome | isolation source: 40 cm soil or saprolite under Garry oak tree replicate 2 | place: USA:California | collected 2016-06-15 | reverse complement strand
CGAGTCGGTCGCACCGAACGAGGTGCTCGCGTTCGTACGCGAGCTACGCGCCATGGGTACGCGGCGGCTTGGGATCGGGGGCGCTTCGCTCACGGTCGGCGGGCTGCCGGCATTCAATACCGATTATCAGGACGCCGTGGCCGGTCGCTTCTGGCACATCGTCGCGCTCGTCGTGGGCGGGACCATGTTGGCGCTGTTCGTCGGGTTCCGATCGGTCTTGGTTCCGCTCAAAGCGGTGGTCCTGAACCTCCTGTCGGTCGGCGCGGCATTCGGCGCGCTGAAACTGGTCTTTCAGGACGGCCACGGCGCGCGCCTTCTGGGCGTGACAGAGCCCCTGGGCGCGGTGTTCTCGTCATTGCCCGTGGTGGTGTTCTGCATCGTGTTCGGCCTGAGCATGGACTACGAGGTGTTTCTCATGACGCGCATTCGCGAAGCCCGCAGCGCCGGCATGAGCGATCACGACGCCATCGTCGAGGGCCTGGGAAGTACGGCGCAGGTCATCACGAACGCCGCGGCGATCATGCTGGTCGTGTTCGCGGCCTTCACTCTCGGTGACGTGCTGCTGACCAAACTGCTGGGCTTCGCGCTCGCCGTGGCGGTGCTGCTCGACGCCACGATCGTCCGAATGATCGTGGGGCCGGCGCTGTTACAGCTGGCGGGAAAGTGGAACTGGTGGCCGGCGGGGAACCGCCTACCGGAGTCGCGGGAGCTTGGGGGGCTTCGGCCCGTGGCGGACGGCGCCCCGCACGGCTACGTACTCGAGCGGCGTCTCGGTCCGCACGCACCGCAATAGCAGCCCGCCGCGGCTCATGTCGCCACGCCCGGCGAACGTGGCTGGGAAGAGCAGCCGATCACCGAAGACGTCCAGGAGCGGGCCGACGTACTTGTCCGTCGCGACGCTTCCCAGCAACACGACACGGTCGTCTGTCGCGAGTCCGCGCTGCAGCGCGGTCGCATCCCGAACCAGGGGTTCCCGAAACGCAGGCTCGGCTTCGTCCACCGGTACGGTCGCCATCTTCCGCAAATCGTCGACCCGAATCAGCACATCGGCCGGGAGGAGGCCGCGCCCCGGCGCGATTACGTACGCCCGCCCAAACCGCGTGGCGTACGCGAGCTTCCCGCGGAAATAGAGGCTGCTCATGAAGGTGAACACTTCGCCGAGCGGCGCGCCGCCGTTGGCGAGGCGCGCGGTCAGCGGGCTCGTCTGACTCTTGAGCAACAGCTGCGCGCGTGTGCCGGCGCAGCTCGCGGGGGACAGCAGAAATACCGTCAGCACGCTACCGCTCCATGTACCGTCGCAAGAAAAACATTGCCGCGCCCAAGATCACAATTATCAGGATGATCCAGATAATCCGGGGCATTCTGTCAGCCTCCTGAATAGGTATCCGCGCGAAAAAATATTGCATCCCCAAACCCCGTTTCACATATTTAGCCCATGTTCGGGCTCGGCGGCGGCCTCTTCACCTTCGCGGCGTTGTTCTACTTCGTCGCGGATTACGAGCACATGACCGGGTGGAAATGGGCCCTCGCGAGCATCGCAGTCACGATCACCGTCAATCAGCTGTTCCCGGCGTCTTTCATCTTCATCCTGCCCGCCCAGTTCGGCCTGTTCCTCGTGATGTGGTGGGCACACCTCAAGAACAAGGCCCAGCGCGACGTCGAGCGCGACCAACGGCAGAAGGATGCCATGCGCGAGCGCCAGGAGCGAGTCAGCCGGGCCAGGGAAGAAACCGCGGCCAACACCGATTGGAACGCGCAGGAGCGCGAGCGGGAGGCCGCCGCCGAGGCCGCGGCGAAGGAGCGCCAGGAGCGGGTCCGATTGGCGCGAGAACAGCGCGAGCGTGAGGAGCGCGACATGGGGAAGGGAACGGGAACCTAGATCAGATTCGTCCCTGGCCCAAAGTCCAGGCCGTCGAGATGCCGAGTCCCAACCACAGCAGGTCCAGCAGTCGGAACGTCGCCCAAAACAGCGCCCAGAATCCCAGCGTCGACAAGAATTGGTCGAAGTGCACGTGCACGAGACGCGCGCGCTCGGCAAATGAGGACGCTTGGGCCGCAGTCATCGCCTCGTGGATCATCTGCTCCCGCAATTCGTACCCGGGGCCGAAGAGGGTCGTATCGGCGACGAGGTCGGGACGCGTGTCGATCGTCTTCTGCAACTCCGGCGAAAAGGACTTCTGCTGGGTCTTTTCGACGAGGAAGATCGTGGTCAGCGATCCGGGATTGTTCGCGAGCTCCTGGCGCAGGATCGGCTGCAAGGCGACGACGATCAGGACCACCTTCGCGAAGAACGCGGTGAGCAGGGTCAGCACCGCCGCCAGCGCGCCGGTCGCCTTGGTGGGCGGTTTGGCGGTTTTTGCGATGACAATCCCAAGCAGTCCGCCGACACCCCAGGCGGCGACGCCGACGGCTTGGTGCGTCACGTAGACCAAGCCTACCCACGCGACGGTGATCCCGATGCCCGCAAGCACGCCCGCCAGCAGCGGCGATCCTTCCGCGCGCGGCGGCGCCGCCTTGCCGTAGACTCGGACCGTGCCCATGTGCCATACGATAGTGAGCGGCGTTCCCATTTGCACGACTGATTGTGTCGTCTGGCGCGGGGCTGCTGCTCAGCCGGTCGTCAGCATCACTGGGGCGTGATCGCTCGTTCCGACGTCGGCCTGCACGATGCAGCTGGATGCCCGTTCTGCGATCGCCGGTGAAGCGAGCACGTAGTCGAGGCGCCAGCCGATGTTCCGGGCGCGCAGATTCCGCCACGGCGCCCACCACGTAAACAGATTCGGATTGTCGGGATCGAAGCGGCGTCCCAGGTCCACGAGCTGGGTGCCGAGCAGTGTTTCGAAGAGCGCACGCTCCTCGGGGCGCTGTCCCACCGCGTTGGGTTTCCGCTCCTTGGGGTGCACGTCCATCTCGGTGCGCGCGATGTTCAGGTCGCCGCACAGAATCAGCCGTCGGCCATCGGCCGTCAGCCGCGCGGCCCAATCGCGGAGGCTCGTTACGAACGCGAGCTTCGCCGGGTAATCCTTGCCGCCGTTCGGCACATAGATCGATGCGATGACCAGGTCGCCATGCTCCACCTGCACGATCCGGGATTCCATGTCGAACGGCGGATGACTGAACACCGGATCGACGGCGAAAAGGTCTTTGCGGACGTGTAACGAGACGCCCGAATAGGCTTTCAGGGTGTGCCAATAGGCGTGGTAGTCGGGGAGCTTGGATTCGGCGGGGATCTGGGCGGCGGTGGCCTTCAGCTCCTGCAGGCACACCACGTCCGGACGATCGCGCTGCAGCCATTCACGCAGCTGCGCCGCCCGGGCCCGAATGCCGTTGACGTTCCAGGTCGCGATTTTCACCCCCGAACGATAAGGCCTTGACAGCCGCGCGGGACCCGCCGTACATTACCCGACAGTTATGAAACCAACTAGTTATGCTCTCGACGCGACCTTCGCGGCCCTGGCCGATCCCACCCGCCGCGCCATCCTGGCGCGCCTCGCGACCGGCGAGGCGTCCGTCGCCGAGCTGGCGGAGCCGTTCGACATGAGCCAGCCCGCCATCTCGAAGCATCTCAAGGTGCTGGAGCGCGCCGGGTTGATTTCCCGCGGCCGCGAGGCGCAACGCCGGCCGCGGCGCCTGGAACCGCGGCCGCTCGCCGACGCGACCGATTGGATCGAGCGCTACCGTCGCATCTGGGAAGGGAATTACAAGCGACTCGACGCCGTGCTCCAGGAGCTCAAGGACAGGCAGCGGAGGACCGTGGACGCGCTCGTGGACGAGGGTAAGCCCAGGCCGAAACAAAAGAGGAGAACCAAATGAAACAGCCGGCGCTCAAGGTTACGACTCCCTCCGAGCGCGAGCTCGTCATGACGCGGGAATTCGCCGCGCCGCGGGGTATGGTGTTCGACGCCCTGACCAAGCCCGAGCTGGTGCGGCGGTGGCTGCTGGGCCCCCCCGGCTGGACGATGCCGGTTTGCGACATCGATCTGCGCGTTGGCGGAAAGTACCGCTACGTCTGGCGCAACGCCGATGGCCGGGAAATGGGCATGGGGGGTACGTTCAAGGAGATGGTGCGCGCGTCGCGCCTCGTCGCCACAGAGTCGTATGACGACCACTGGACCGGCGGCGAGACGCTCGTCACCACCGAGCTCGTCGAGACGCGCGGCACGACGACCGTCAGCACGACGGTCCGTTACGCGACGCGCGAAGCGCGGGACGCCGCCCTGAAGATGGGCGCGACGAAAGGGTTGGAGGCGAGCTACGTTCGCCTGGATGAGCTGTTAACTGCGTAACCTGACGATCAAGGAGAATTCGTATGCAGAAGATCACGCCATTCCTCTGGTTCGACAACAACGCCGAAGAGGCGGCGCAGTTCTACACGTCGATCTTCAAGAACTCGAAGATCCTCAACGTCAGCCGCTACGGCGACGCGGGGCCGGGTCCCAAAGGCTCCGTGATGGTCGTCAACTTTCAGCTCGAGGGCCAGCAATTCACGGGGCTGAACGGCGGCCCGTTGTTCAAGTTCAGCGAGGCCTTCTCGTTCGTCGTGAACTGCGAGACGCAACAGGAGATCGATGAGTACTGGCACAAGCTCACATCCGGCGGGGGGAAGGAGAGCGAGTGCGGCTGGCTCAAGGACAAGTTCGGCTTCTCCTGGCAGATCGTCCCGACGGCGCTCGGCAGGCTGATGAGTGATCCCAAGCAAGCGAATCGCGTCATGCAGGCGTTGCTGCAGATGAAGAAGCTCGATATCGCGAGGCTCGAAGAGGCGGCTGAAGGCAAGATGGCCGCTACCCGTTGACGGTGCGCATCCCGCCCTCGGGGTAACGCGCTCCGGCGGCGGCACCCAGGCCTTCGATCAGCGCAATCTCGGCGCCCGACACCGTCACGGTGAGGGCGCCGACGTTTTCTTCCACGTATGTGCGGTGTTTCGTCCCGGGAATAGGGACGATGTCTTCGCCCTTGGCGAGCAGCCACCCGAGTGCGAGTTGGCCGGGCGTGCACCGTTTCTTCCGCGCCAGCGCTTCGACGCGCCGGACGAGATCCAGATTCCTTTGAAAATTCTCACCCTGAAAGCGCGGGTGGTTCTTGCGCCAATCGCCCTCGGCGATGTCCTCGGGATGCTTGATTTGGCCCGTGAGGAATCCGCGGCCGAGTGGGCTGTAGGCGACGAAGCCGATGCCGAGCTCCCGCACGGTCGGCAGGATCTCGTCTTCCACGTCGCGGCTCCACAACGAGTATTCCGTCTGCAGCGCGGTGATGGGGTGGACCGCGTGCGCCCGCCGCACCGTCTGGGCTGACGCCTCCGAGAGCCCGAGGAACCGCACCTTCCCCGCCCGTACGAGGTCCGCCATCGCGCCGACGGTTTCTTCGATCGGCACGGCGCGATCGACCCGGTGCTGATAGTACAGATCGATATGGTTGACGCCGAGGCGGCCCAGCGAGGCGTCGCAGGCGGTCTTCACGTACTCGGGCCGGCCATTCTGGCCGATGAATTTGCCGTCGGGAGCCCGCACATTGCCGAATTTCGTCGCCAGGACGACGCGCTGGCGCTTCCCCTTGATCGCCTTCCCGACCAGGACCTCGTTGGTGAAGGGTCCGTAAACGTCGGCGGTGTCGAGGAAATCGATGCCCAGATCCAGGGCCCGGTGAATAGTCGCGATGGACTCTGCGTCATCGCGGGAGCCATAGAAGTCCGACATCCCCATGCATCCCAGGCCTAAGGCAGATACGCGAAGGCCCTGAGTCCCGAGTTCACGTGTTTTCATGGCTGTAAAATATGATGTTTGGCGCGCCTCCGGTGACGCGACGGGTCCCTCGGTTGGTATCCTTTTCGGAAGGGACCCCTTCTTCGTCGAGGTGGCTTATGGCGCCCTCCGGCCTCCGGGCCGTTTGTCTCGTCGTTCCGCTCGTTTGTTTCGTCGGTCCCGCGCGTGCGCAGTTGATCCCGATCAAGACGATTCCCATCGCCCAGGGCGATCAGTTCCAGATCTTCCCCGCCAATAATCTCGGCATGGGCAGCGCGTCGATCGCACTCGCGGATTCGCTTGCGGATCCGTTTGCGAACCCGGCGATGGGCACCCGACTCACCGCTTCGCGGTTTTTCGGATCGCCGACCTTGTACAGCGTCTCGCGGAACGCGGGCGGCGGCAGATCGTTGCCGTTCGCCGTGCTGACGCGCCGGGCTCTGTGGTACGGTGGACTCGCGCTCGCGTTGCAGCAGGTGGACCCGAGCCGGCCACCCCAACCGGATGGATTGTTCGTGCGAACTGGCGCGGTTCAGGTGTTCCCCAACTCTCCCGACTCCGTAATCCCCGGACCCGACTTGCGCGCGCATGGCAACGAGTACGCCTTCGCGATGGTCGGTCGCGATCTGCCGGGCTCGAAAATCTCGATCGGCGCGAGCGCGATGTGGACCGGCCTCCATGCACTCGATGGTGTTGACCTCCTCTATGCCGGCAGCCAACGCGTCGCGCAAGACGGTCACGCGCTCGATCTGCGGCTCGGCGCCCTGAAGGCGTGGCCGGGAGAGCGGGGCGACCGTTTCCTCGAAGCGCTCGTCCTCCACAATGACTTTGCCGCGACGCATACGGTCACCTACGCAGACCAGTACTGGGATCCCGGCCTCGAGGAATTTCGCCAGCGCGCCCGTATCGAGCACAACGTCGACCAAACCCATACCTGGGGACTGCATTTCAAATACACCGTTCCGTTCGCCACGTCGGGTTGGCGGATCGGCTGGATCGGGACCCTGAATCGGTCGTCGCATCCCAAGATTCCCAACTACGAGCTGGCAAACGTCCCGGCGATTCCGCGCGATCCGGGCTACACCACGGCCTTCGATCTCGGGATCGGGCTGTCGAAGCTTCGCGGCCTGGCCTCGTTCGGGGCGGATGTCGTGTTCGAACCGATCCGCAGCTACACGTGGGCCGCCGCAGAGTCGCCGATGAGTACCGTCTCGGGCGACACCCTCGCCGTCGGCGCGAAAACGATCGAGAACCATTTCCGCTTTGCGAACGCGCTGCTGCGCCTCGGGGTCGGACGTGACATCGAGCTCCCCGGAGAGAAGAAAGTGTTCGGTCTGCAGCTCGGCCTCATGCTGCGCTCCGTCCATTACAACTTGCGCCAGCAGGACAACGTTCAGGATCTGCAGCGGCGGCTCACCACGGGCTGGATGGAATGGACGCCCACCTGGGGCCTGAGCCTGCGTTTTCCGGAATTCGAGCTCCGGTACGCCGGCCGGACGACGAATGGCGCGGGCCGGCCGCAATCGACCTTCCAGGTGGGATGGGCGGTGGACGACGTCGCCCTGGCAGGTGGGACGCTCCTCGCCGCGCCCAACGGACCGCTCAACCTGACGCACGTCAAAACCACGACGCACCAGATCTCGGTGTCATTGCCGCTGCGCTGAACGGCGGGGAGGGGGGCTCACGATGACCAGACACGTCAGAACGCTGTGCATTCTCGCCGTCCTCGGGGTGATCGCATGCGATGATCCCGCGCCCATCCCGGGCGTACCTGAGTCGCTCGATGCGCAGCTGCGCCGCCAATTCACCCAGTGGAATATCGTCCCGATCGGCGAGGCGCCCCACCAGGATCCGGCGATGGTCGCCCTCGGCCAGGCGCTGATGTTCGACAAGATCCTCAGCGGGAACCGCGACGTCTCCTGTGCGACCTGCCACGATCCGACGCAACATCTGACCGACGGACTCGCGCTGGCGGTGGGAACCGGCGGCAGCGGCTCGGGTCCGGCGCGCACGCTGGGGGTGGGGCGGGTGTTCGTGCCCCGCAACGCGCCGACGCTATTGAATAGCGCGATCGGTCTGCCGTACATCTTTTGGGATGGTCGGCTGACGCGCTTTGGGCCGCCGCTCCCCGATGTGGTCTTGCCGACCAACGACTTGCTGCAGGCGCAGGCCATGCTTCCCGTCTTGAATCGCGTGGAAATGCGCGGCGAAAAAGGCGATCTCGATGTGTTCGGCAACCCGAACGAGCTGGCCCAGTTCGACGACACGCAACCGAATGCGATCTGGCAGGGCGTGATGCACCGCCTCGTTGCGGTGCCCGGCTACGTGACGCTGTTCAATGCCGCATTCCCCTCGATCCCGCCCACCAGTCTCACCTTCCAGGATATGGCGACGGCGATTGCGGCATTCCAGACGGATGCGTTGATGAAGACCGGATCGCCGTTCGATCGCTACCTGGCCCGGGACAACAATGCGCTGTCGGTCGCGGCGAAGCGTGGCGGCGTGCTGTTCTTTGGCGAGGCGCGGTGCTCGCAGTGTCACAATGGGCCGTTCCTGGGCGGGCGGGACTTCGCGAATTCGGGCGTGCCGCAGCTAGGACCCGGCGTAGGCCAGGGCGCGCCGCTCGACAAGGGTCGCGGCGAGCTCCTCAACTTCCAGTTCTATCAGTTCGCGTTCCGCGCCCCGCCGCTTCGCAACGTCGAGCTTACGGCGCCGTATTTCCACAACGGCTCGTTCGCGACGCTGGAATCGGTCGTCAAGCACTACAACGATGTGTCGACATCGCTGCGCACGTTCGACCCGTCCACCCTACCAGCGAGCGTCCAGGGCAGCTATCACGGCGATGTCGGTACGATCAACGCCGTGCTCGCGACGCTGGACGGCCGGCTGCAGTCGCCGCTGCATTTGACGGACGCACAGATCGCCGATCTCGTGGCGTTCCTGAAATCGCTCACCGATCCGGCGGCGCGCGATCTCTCCGGCATCGTGCCGGCTTCCGTGCCGAGCGGATTACCAGTGCGCTGAAAACACATGTAGGGGCGCAGCATGCTGCGCCCCTACCGTGTTCTCCGTGTTTAGAACCCTTCGGTCAGACTGAACCGGACCAGCCAGTTTTTGTCTGGCCGGTCGAAGGGATGCACGATGTCCATCTGGCCGATCGCGTACCCCAGCAGATTCATGCGGAGCGAGACGCCGGCGCTGCGGACGAGCTTGCGGGGTCCGGTCCCGAACAACTGGGCGCCTTGGCTCGCCGACCACGCTACGCCGGCGTCGTAGAAAATGCCGGCTTCGATCGGCAGGACGCCGTAGTAGCCGCCGCCGACGCCCAGCAGACCGAAGGGGGGGAATCGGAGCTCCGCGTTTGCCACCAGGATTTTGCTGCCCCAGAGCTGATCGAACACGGGGCAGGGGGAGGTCGGCGTGGGGTTCACGCATTCGCTCAACTGGAAGCTCCCGCGGTCATACCCACGCACCAAGCTCGAGTATCCGATGAACATCGGATAGATGCGAATATCTTCGGCGTCTCTGCCGTACCGCCCGATGTGGAGTGCCCGCACCGCGAACGTGAAGGGACGGACCGGCATCACGTACTTCCGATAGTCCGCATACGCCGTGAAGAACTGCAGGCCTCCGAAGGTCGGGTCTGCTTCGAGCCGCCAGCGATCACCCATAATGGGGCTCGTGGCGCCGTAGAACGAGTTGTCGTGGACGAGTGAAAAACTCGTTGCCTCCAGCGTCACCGCCGGTGGCACGGGGTTGTGGATGGTCGAGTCGAACGCGACCGAGCCGTTCTGATTGAACCCGTGCTTCTGGATCTCGTCGTCGTATGAGATTTGTTGCAACCCACCCGATATTTCGACCCGGTCGGAACGATTGAACGGGTACGCCATGACGCCATTCAGCCCGCGATTGGTTTGCTTGAAGCGCTCAATCTCTTCCACGATGACCCCGTTCGGATCCTGATACGCGGCGTAGCCGTAAAAGATGTACGGGATTTGTTGGGCGCCCACTGCCCAGTTCAAGCGCGACTTCCGGTTGAGGTATGCGGTCGCCGCGGCGAAGTCCGAGATGCGACCCTGGAACTGCGCCATCGTGACGAGATTGTGGTCGCCGAGCATGTCGCTCCAGTACAGCGTGGCGCCACCGCCGATGTACGTCCCGAAGCGATCAGCCGCGACGGCGAGGGAGGGTTGGGCGATGAAATCGAGCGACAGCTTGGGATGGTACTCCTTGACCGCGCTGTTGAGGGCGACCGTCGCCGCCGGCGGCACGGGCTCCGGATCTTTGATCACGGCCGCGATGGAGGTCCCGATCTGAGCGCGATCGAGCGGCGGCAGTGCCGCGGCGGTCGCCGGCAGCTGGACGATCGGTCCGCCCTCGAGCGCCCGGATATCGTCGATCGCCTGAATCGCGTAGCCGCCATCGGAGTAGACCGCGAACACGGCACGCGGCGCCTTCTGTGCGACACTCAGCGCCGGACTCAGCGAGGTGATGCCGCTGACGCCGGTGAACACATTCGTCACTTGCGCGATAGCACCGCCGTCGAGTGACAGCCGAAACACGTTTGTGAGTCCGCCCGGATCGCCGAGGAAGTAGAGACTCTTCCCGTCGGGGCTCCACTGCGGATTGATGTGCTTGGCTTTCGGGAGATGCGGGAGCTGCCGGACCTGACCGCCGCCCCGTGCATCGATCACGGCCAGCTGATAATCGCCGTAGGACAGATCGTCCAGCGATGTGGTGAAGCGATCAGTCACGAAAGCAATCAGCGAACCGTCGGGTGACCACGCCGGCTCGAGGTCGGCGTAGGCGTCATTGGTCAAGCGCCGCAGCTCGCCGCTGTCGAGTTCGTACACGAAGAGATCGGTGACGCCGCCGACTTGCGCACTGAACGCAATCTGTTTCCCGTCGGGCGACCACGTTGGATTGAAGATCTCGCCGAGCGACGGAAACTTGATCTCCTTGATCAGGTCGCCGTTATCGCCCTTCACGATGCGGAGCGCCGGCCGGCCGGTGACGATGGCACCGAACGCGAAGCGGCCGTCGGTGCTCCAGGCGCCTGCCGAGTTGATGAACTGCATGCTCTCGAGGTGCGGATCGCGGGTCGAGGACACGAGCTTGCGGATCGTATGTCCGTTCTCCGCGTTGGCGAGATACATGTCGATCGAGAACAGCCCGGCGTCCGAGAAGTACACCACCCGCGAGCCGTCGGGACTCAGTGCCGGCGCGAGATTGTAGTGCTGTTCCTTGCCGGGGGTCACGAGCGACCGCGCACCGGCGGTCGTGACTGGCGTCAACCGCGCCTGATCCCGCTGCGCGCGGTCGGTGGGCAGCGGCGTCCCGGTCGCGACCGCGATCGGCCTCGCCGCGTCGGTCAGCGCGCGATGCCAGTCGGCAATGAGACTGTCCGCCGGCCGGTGGGTCATCTGCTCGAGCGCTGCTTGGACGTTGCCGCTGCGGCCGGCGGAGCGAAGCAGCGCTCCGACGATGTCATCGCCGTACGTTCCGCCGAGGTAGGCCCAGAAGGACTGACCCCAGCGATAGGGGAAGTACCGCGGGTTTTCCAGGTCGCGGAACTTGGGCAGGCGGCCGGTGCGGACCGCGTCCCGCATCCACATCGTCGTGTTAGGATCCACATTGCCCAGCGAGACATACTCCGCCATCCCTTCGATGAACCATAACGGGACGCGGTTGAAGGCTGCGGCCATGTTGCCGCGAGCGACACCGGTGATGTCGTACTGGAACGCGTGGGTCAGCTCGTGACCGATCACGTGGTCGGTTTCGAACGGCGATGCGCCCAGTGGCAGGAGGATACGCCGCTTGAGGCTCTCGGTGACACCTTCACTCCCTTCCACCTGGGCGATATTGGTCTGGTTGTACGCGGGGTGGTCCGCGTAAAGAATCAGCGGCTGACGACCGCTCAACTGGTGGCGCAGCACAGTGGATATTCTCGTGTACCAGCGTTCGGCCATGCGGGCCGCCTGAGCGGCAGCGTCGGCTTCCTCATCATAGAAGTAGACGTCGAAGTGCTGGGTCTTGAGAATCTTGAAGTGGAAGGTCTTGTACTGGACAGCGTTACGGCCGAAGGTTTGTGCTGGTGCTGTGGACGCGAGCAGACCCAGCGCCCCCAGCAGCAGCGTGACGCGAGCAATGGTGTTCATGTCCTAGAATTACCCCCGTACTCCGGGTTCGGCACAGCTGTGAAGCGCGAAAGTCTATCCAGAACGTACACTGGCCAAGGGGAGTTCACATGCCTAGCGCCCTCGTCCTGCTGTCCGCATTGAGTCTGACGTTGCAGCAGCCTAACACCCAAAATCCGGTGGATTGGAAGGTGATCGACCGTGTGCTGGGCAGATCGGGCAATCTGCAAGGGGAAACGTACCGCGTTGGATTTCCCCGCAATGATCTTCAGGTCACAGTCGGCGCGCTCACGGTGCGTCCGAGTCTCGCGCTCGGATCCTGGGTGGCGTTCAAACAGACTGGCGACAGCACGGTAATGTTAATGGGCGACCTCGTGTTGTTGGAATCCGAGGCGGCGCCGGTCATCGACGCCCTCCAACGCGGCGGCATCGAGCAAACGGCGCTCCACAATCATCTGACAAATGAGTCGCCGCACGTCGTGTATCTCCACATCGGCGGGCGGGGCAGGCCAATCGCCCTCGCCACAGCGGTCCATGACGCGCTGGGAGCAACGAAGACACCCGCGCCGACGACCAACCCGCCGCCTCCGCTGGGACTCGATACGGTTCAGATTGCACAGGTGCTCGGTGTGCACGGCCGCGCGAACGGCGGCGTCTACCAGGTGAGTGCCCCGCGTGCCGACGCGGTGACCGCGGACGGTGTGGAAGTCCCGCCCGCGATGGGCGTCGCGACCGCCATCAACATCCAGGCGACCGGCACCAACACCGCCGTGGCCACCGGCGATTTCGTCTTGATCGCCAGCGAAGTGAATCCGGTTCTGCGCGCGCTGCGCGCGGCGCTGGACGAGGTGAACGTCAAGCGGAATTAAGCGTGGAACGGGCGAACCCCCGATACAGCAGAAGGTCGTACACGATCTTCAGCGTCCCGGCGATGAAAAAGGGGGCGTTGATCAAGGGTGGGCGGGAGAACAGCAGGCCAGCAAAAATGGGTGCGAGCCCGGCCCCGATGGTACGCGCCACGCCCGCTATCCCGCCAGCAGCGGACCGCTCTTCCGGGCTCACGACCGCGAGGAGGTAGGCCTGACGGGTCGGTACATCCATTTGACTGATGCTGAAGCGTGCGAACAGCACGGCGACTGCAAGCGGCAAGCTCGGCATAAGCGGCACGAGGATGAGCAGCACGTTGGATGGCAAGTGCGTGAATACCATCGTGCGGATGAGCCCAAACCGCGCGGCCAATCGGGACGCGACCAGCGCGGAGAGGCCCGCGAGCACGTTTGCTCCGAAGAAAATCACACCGAGCGTCGCCGGATCCACGCCGAATCGGAGATAGAACCAGTAGGCGGCGAAGCTCTGCACGACGAATCCGCCGGCGAATGAGTCGAGCGCGAAGAGGGCCGCGAGCCGCAGCACGACGTTGCGGGACCGGCTGAGGCCGAACGGCGCCGCGGTTGGCGGCGACGAGACTTCGGCGGCCGCGGAGAGGCGCATGAACGAGAGGCCGAGGACGATTCCCAGGGCAGCATAGAGGACCACAACTCCGCGATAATGAATTGCGTGGGACAACGCGCCGGCCCCGAGCGAACCCAGCGCGGTCGCGAACGCACCGGTCAATGTGTACCACGCGAACACGCTGGTCCGGCGGTCACTCGGCACGACGTGTGCGAGCGCCGCTTGCTCGATTGGCAGGAATGGTCCGACCTCATTGCCGCTCGGACTGATGACGCCGATCGTGGCCGTGACGAGGAGCACGAGGAAGGTGCGCGTGAGGGCGAACACGATTCCCGCGCTTGCCATCAGCAGCGCGCCGACAATGAGCATGCGCCGCCGCCCGCTCCGATCCGCGCGCGTGCTCAACCAGAGTGAGACAGCGGTATCCCCGATCAGCGTCAGGGTAAACAGCACTCCGATCTGCTGCGTCCCGATCCCCAGTCCAGTCAGGTACAAGACCAGCACGACTGACAAGGCCCCGTACGCGAACAACCGGATGAAGCGGGTGAGCAACAGCAGCCGTCCATCCGGAGGGAGCGTCCAAAGCGTGCTGCCGCTCATGGCGCGAGGCGGTGGATGACCTTGAGAACCAATGCGCCGTTCAATTGCCGTGTCAGAGCGGACGTCGACGGGAATCGATACCGCGCGGCCCGGTTGGTGCTGTAACCCGAGTTCCACACCACGAATACATCGTCCCCGATCACCGGGATCCAGTGAAACCGGATGTTGAAATCGACACGCTGATCTTCGTTCGTGTACTGGACGAACCCGAGCAGACTCGAACGGGAATTGAAGTCATACTCGATGTGGCTCGAGGCCTGTACGGCGGTGAAGCCTGCACCGGGGAGTCTCGCAGCCGTGCGCGTCAGATTCGCGCCGATGATGGCATGCCCGCCGCCACGCCACGTTCCCTCGAGCTCCAAATCAGCGCTGCGGCCTCCGTAGAACGGTCCCCAATTCACAAACCCGGCCAAGCTCAAGGGATGCGCGGAAGATGTCGCATACTGCAGCTCGTAGCGCGACCACCAGTATCGCCCCGGCGGTACAATCACGCCACGGAACATTTCGAACGAGTCGGGCGGCGCATCGAACTGGCGCTGATAGTTGATCTCGAAGTGGTCGCCGTTATCGCGATCGCCACCGAACAATCGCCACTCAAACCACGCGGTTTGCCAGTCTCCGGTCCGCCCAAGTGAGCCGGACTCGTTGGCGATGATGTCCCAGCTGGGGATCGGAAATGTGAAATCGAGCTGCCGGATGCCGAGCGCATGGGGCCGCGGCATGAAATCGATATGTCCGGTGGTCTCCCAGATTCCCGTGCGGCGTACGAACCCCAGCGTGGGATTGAACCCCGCCTCGATGCGATACAGCGATACGAAGTTATCGAAGAGATCGTTGGGATTGTCGGCCGAGATTCGCCACGCCAGAGGCGTGCCGGGTGCGACGGCCGTCCGGCTTCCCGCGATCCAGAACTTCGGCTCGAGATTCTGGCCGTGCACGATCAGGGGGAAATCGACATCGAATCCCGCGGTGGCCTCTGCACTGGAGCCGGCGGCAGTCCGCAACGTGCCGATGGCGCCGACGTACGATCGCGCCAGCAGGTCGTGCTGCACACGCACGACGGCCTCGTTCGCTTGTGCGCCGCTGGTCTGGGCGTCGAGTACACCGATGCGCCAGGGCCCGATTCGGCCGTAGAGGCGCCCGCCCGCCAGGATCGGGTCCGGATCGCCCGCCGAGTCAAGCCCGATCCGCCGCGAGTAGAAGAGCTGTGTTCGACCTGGCGTTCCGAAGTCGAATAGCCCGCTCGATTCGAGGAAGAACTGCCGCTTCTCAGGAAAGAAGAATGGAAAGCGGGTGAGGTTGATGACCTGCTGATCGGCTTCCACCTGGGCGAAGTCAGTCCCGGCCGTCAGATCGGCGGTGACGGTAGGCGAGAATGCCAGCTTCGCATCGATGCCTGTTTTTGCTCCGACAAACCCGGACGTTAGCCGCCCGTTCGCGCTGTCATGGGTCGGCTCGATGGCGCGGGCCAGCATGTACGGGTATAACTCGACGTCGCGGGCGCGAACCACCGGACCGATCTCGCGTAGCTCGCCTGCACGCAGCAGCTGGTACAGTCCTTCAGTGCGCCCCCACGAGCGCCAGAGATCCTGCTCGTTCTTGCGCCGGATGAAGCGTCGTACGTTGAAGCCGAATCGCACGTCAGTCCCGCTGCGAAAGCGCAGAGTCGCGAACGGAATGCGAAACTCCGCCGTCCACCCGCCGGGGTCGCGCGCCACAGCGACGTCCCAAATGCCATTCCAGTTCTCGTTGAGGTTGTCGAGATCGGTCAGCTGGGCGTCCCAGCGAGCGCCGTTGGGATTCGTACCGAACACGAAAGCGCCGCGCCGGTCGTGGAAACTGTCGATGAGGAGCTGGACGTTGTCGTCGCTCGACAGGTCGGCGTCGCGCCGCAGCTGGGTCGCGCGGATGCGATGCGGCGCTTCGTCGTACGCTCGCACACCGACGTACAGCGCGCTGGCGTCGCGGAGCACCCGGACCGTGGTCCGCTCGGTGGCGGACTCTCCGGTGAGCGGCTCGCGCTGGCGCAGGTCGGTGAGGGAATCGGCGCGCAGCCAGTCGGGCTCATCGAGCCGTCCGTCGAGCCGGATCCGCCCGGTGGCGGTCCCGACGCGGAGGCTCTGCGCGCCGGCAGTACGAGCCAGCACCAGGGCCAGCAAGAGTCCGAGGCTCGCGGTTCGGAGGATCATGCGCCGACGCAAGTTAACGCGGGCCTGACTTGCTGGCGTGTGCGAAATGGTTCATGTTCGCGCCCATGAGTGCGCCTCTGGCCGCGCCCGCCGCCCCGATCGCAACGACGGCGCGTGTCGCGTCGATCGATCTGATTCGCGGCGCGGTGATGGTTCTGATGGCGATCGATCACGTCCGCGTCTATTCCGGACTCCCCGCTGGTGGTCCCACCGCGGGGATTTTCTTTACCCGCTGGGTGACGCACTTCGTGGCGCCGGCGTTCATCTTCCTCGCGGGGACGAGCGCCTTCTTCTACGGCCGGAAGCACACCGACCTGTCCCGCTTCCTGTTCATCCGCGGCGTCTGGCTCGTCTTGCTCGAGCTGACGGTGATTCGGATCGCGTGGACGTTCAACTTCGACTTCACGAACTACATGCTGGCGGGCGTCATCTGGGTGATCGGGTGGTGCATGATCCTGATGGCGGCGCTGGTGCGCCTCCGTCCGAGAACGGTCGGGCTCATCGGCGTGGTGATCATCGCGCTCCATAACGCCGTCATGCTGCCGCTCGTGAATCGCGTTCCCGCGCTCGGCGAGCTCTGGAAGATTCTCTACATCGGTTTCTTCCAGGGACCCGTGGAGGGAACGCCCCTGATCGTGCTGTACTCGATCATTCCATGGATCGGGGTCATGGCGGCAGGCTATTGGTTCGGTACCGTCCTGACGCTGGAACCGGCGCGCCGTAACCGCATCTGCCTGCGGCTCGGCCTCGGCGCCACCGCCCTGTTCCTGGTACTGCGCGCCTTCAACATCTACGGGGATCCGCAGCCCTGGAACTCGTCGGGCCGCCTGCCGGCGCTGCTTTCATTCCTCAACACCACCAAGTACCCCGCGTCGCTGAGCTTCCTGCTCATGACGCTCGGCCCGACCATCGCGCTGATTCCGCTGCTCGATCGCGCGCGCGAACCGGTCGCGCGGTGGCTCACGGTCTTTGGCCGTGTGCCGTTCTTCTATTACGTGCTGCACATCCCGCTCATCCACGCCCTCGCGCTGGTCGTCTCGAAGATTCGGACGGGGACCGTGGACCCCTGGCTGTTCACCAACCACCCGATGGCCAACCCGCCGGCCCCCGACGGCTACACCTGGAGCCTCGGACTCCTCTATCTCGTCTGGGCCATCGCCGTCGTGATGCTCTACTTCCCGTGCCGCTGGTACGCCGACCTCAAAGCGCGGCGCAGCGACCGGTGGCTCAAGTACCTCTAAGCCCGGCGATCACTGGACGCAGGGTGCATGCGGATCCGCCGGCTTCGGTACGTCCCGTTTGGGGCGGCTCGGCGCATTCGCCACCGCGAGCGCGCCGTCATGGACCATTTGCGCGACGCGCGCCAGGTCAGGATAGCTGATGTACTGCGCCTCGTCGGTGACCTGGTGATAATCGAGGTGCTCACCGCGCGAAAACGCGACTGACGGGATGCCGTAGCGCGCATAACTGTAGTGATCGGCCCGGCAGTAGTACTGCAGCGGGTGACCCGGAGCGTCGTAGGTGTAATCGAACACGAACGGCACTGGCTGTTTTGCGTTCGCCGCTTCCAGCAGCTCGCCAAATTCCCGGGAAATCCGCTTCGCACCGATGACCTCGAGGTAGGTCGGGCTGCCCGCTCCCGTGCCCCCGCGCGGGAAGTCCGACGCGGTCCCGCGGCCGATCATGTCCTGATCGATCTCCCCGACGATCGAGTCGATCGGGACCGTGGCGTGATCGGAGTACCAGCGCGAGCCCAGCAACCCCGCTTCTTCGCCGGTGTGGCTGACGAACAAGATCGAGCGCCGCGGCCGGTCGTTCCCTTTCGCGCGGGCGAATGCTTCGGCGATTTCGAGAATCGCTACCGTACCGGAGCCGTCGTCATCGGCGCCGTTGCGGATCGAGTCGGGGCGGGGGCCGCGGATGGCGCGCAGGCTGTCGAGAATGGTCCGGATCCGGGCCCGCTCTTCGTCGGTCACGGGGCGCATCGGTGAGTCCGCGCCCATCGGCCGCACGACGCGGTTGAAGGCGCGCAGGGAATCGTGATCGACGGGCCTGCGATCGAAGCCAACGTGGTCGTGATGGGCGGACAGCGACACGTACTCGTTGCGCAGTTTCGGATCACGGCCGCGCAGGATCCCCACGACATTGCGCGCCTGCCATTGAACCGGCTTGCGCGTGAAGTCGAACTGCCCGCTGATCGTGTTGGACGACGTCGCGCCCGGAGCCGTCGTGGCGGGATCGCTGCCGAGCACGGTCGCCGCGGCGCGCCGGCTGAGCCAGACGAGCGGGATCGCGCGCGGATTGCGGGAGGTATCGGTGACCGGCCGGCCCTCGCGGATGCGCGCGATCTGCTCGCTGCCAAGCTGATCGAGTGCGACGATCCCGACGGTGGCGGCCTCGCGATAGCGCCCGAGCAGCGGCCCGATGGCGCGCCGGTCGAATCCCGCCGGGACGTCGAGCACGACGAACTTCCCCGCGAGCCCCGAGGCTGCCGCGAGATGGGCGGTGTCGGCGACTGATCCCGCAAAGACGATCGCGGTCTGGTCCAGCACCTTGGGTGCGACGGCAAAGCTCACGGGAAGGAAGTCGCTGCCGAGCTGCAGCGCCGCGCCGCCGCTCGTGACGAGGCGCGACTGCTGATCCACGGCCACGACCCAGAAGGGCACCTTCTGGAAGTAGGTGCCGCTGTCTCCCGCGGGCTCGAGACCGAGGCGGCGAAACTCGGCCGCCACGTACGCTGACGTCTTGAAGGCGCCTTCACTGCCGGTTTCCCGTCCCATCATCGAATCGTCCGCGATGAGAAACAGCCGCTGCCGCAGATCGGCCGCGGTGATGGCCGGCTGCGTCTGCCCAGCGACCGAACTGCACGCTACTCCCACGAACACGACGGCCAGCAACAGACAACGCTTTACCATGACACACTCCTCCGGTTAGAAGGCCCCGCCACCGCCCCCACCGCCGCCACCGCCAGAGAACCCTCCCCCCCCACCACCGCCGCCACCACCAAAGCCCGAGCCGCTCGAGCTGCGCGGCGTGGACGACATCGTCGTGCCGGCAACGGACGACAGATTCGAGACGCTGCTCGAGAAATGACTGACGTTGAAATTCAGCACGCTGGGTCCGACGTACCATTGCGGGGGTTGCGTGTAAATCCCCTCGAACGCCCGCGCGAATTGTTTCTCGACCCCGAACGCCATCGCAAACGGCAGGTATTTATCGAACAACTCCGGATGCCCGACGATGATGCGCTTCAGGTTCTCGGACTCGACGCGGCGCAGGAACTCCTCGAACCCGAGCACGTGCTCGAGCGCACGCGTGCCCGGCTCGGTGCGGGCAGGCATGATCTGCGCGAAGCCCACCAGGATGAGCAGGACGAGGATGCTGGCGGCAATGAACGGGATTGCCGTGAGCAGAACGAGTTTGGCGAGAAAGGCGCCGCCCGCGCCGATGAGGACGGTCAGCCCGAGGGCGAGGCCGTACCATTTCTTCTGGACCTTGTCGGGGCGGTCGCGATAGAAGCCGCCCTCCTTCAGCCGGTCATAGATGGCGTCCTGGATCAGCGGCAGTTGCTGGTAGAACTCGTCCTTCAGGTCGTCGAGCGGCACGTCATCGTCGTCACTCGCAAAGATGCCATGGAAGACGGCGGCCTCGTGCAGCTGCAGCCCCTCGCTGGACTTGAGGCGGTGCAGCGTGTACGTGGTGGCGCCGCCGAACAGGCCGAACAGCTTCGGCGTCTGGTGCTCCTCGATGCGCAGGTATCCGCGTACCGCCAAATCCACGAGCGTCGCGGTGATGTCCCGCATGTCCGCACTATTGTCGATCAGCGTGCCGGCTTCGGCCGGCGTCATCGCCTTGGGAGGCTCGTACTGCACGGCGATGGGCCGGCGCCGCGGATCCCGGCCGGAGCCGTACCACGATGCGAACGCGAGGAGAAACACGGGGATCGGAATGAGGAGCGGCCAGTTACTGCGCGCCGTGCCCCACGCGCGGGCCAGCAGCGAGGGCGGCGTGACGACCCCCTTGTTCCAACCGACCACCGCCGTCAGCCCTTCGTGGTACTCCAGGGGATGCGGCATCGCGACGCGCACGAGGTTCCCGTCGATCGTCACGGTCGCGTCTCTGGCGGTCGAGCCGTACACGCCGTTGAACGCGATCGCGCGTACGCCCGGGGTGGCCGGTGGCAGCTCGATCGCCGCCGTCGCGGCACGGATCGGGACGTCCCATTCATCGCCCGTCACGTTCCAGTACAGCTCGTCGTGCTCGTCGAAAAAGCGCAGGCCGTTGGTCGCGTGATAGCGCAGCACGATCGTCCGGTCGGCATCGGCGGCGCCCGGAATCCAGACCTTGAACTTGACGTACGCGCCCACGCGGCTGGTCTCGGTTTTGAGGTTGTGACCGGCATCGTCCTGCGCGCTTTGCAGCGAGACCCGGAGCGTCCAGTTCAGTCCCTGCGGCGTCCGGTACGTGACCGGGACCGTGCGATACAGCCCGTTGTACGACCCGACGAATCGCGCCGTGATCGTCTCCGTGACGTCGATGCTGGCATCGCGATTGACACGAATTCGCGCATCGAACCGCTCGATCGAGTACGAGCGTTGTGCGCAGAGCGATGTGGCCGACAGCCCCAGGAGCACGAGGACGAGCGGCACCTTCGGCACGGCGCGCTCGGACGGATCGTCCAGGCCAAAGAATTCGCGCGGCTTGAGGCGCATCATCCCCGCGACGATCCCGGACGGGAACTGCGCGATCGCGGTATTGAAGTCGCGAACCACGGCGTTGTAGTAGCGCCGTGCGTTTTGCAGATGGTCTTCGACGTCGGTCAACGTGGCTTGCAGCGAGGCGAAGCTCGCGGCCGCCTTGAGCTCGGGATACGCTTCGGCGACGGCAAGCACCCGCTGCAGCGCGTTGCCGAGCGGGTCTTCTTCGCGGGCGCGCGTGGCCGGTCCCGCCTGGGACGCCTGTACCGCACGCCCGCGGGCCGCGACGACTGCCTCGAGCGTGCCTCTCTCGTAGCCGGCGTGGCCCTGGACGACTGCCACCACATTCGGGATGAGATCGTGCCGGCGTTTCAGCTGCACGTCGATATCGGCCCAGGCGTTGTCACCCAGCTGCCGCAGGCGCGTCAGGCGATTGAAGGTGAAGACGGTCCATCCCAGGACGAGCAGCCCAATGATCACAGGGAGTGTCATGGACCCTACGCTAGCTCGGCAAAGGAGCGAATGCGAGGATGGTCTGTGGGATGAGGGACAGGGATTGGGGACTCGCGCTCGCGCAGGCACAACGCCGTCCGCATTTCCGCGGCGCGCGCCGCATCGAGCTCTGCGACAACGTCGGAAACGAACAGGATGTCACGCGGTGAGCGACCCAGCGCTGTCGCGATCTTTCGGTAGCTGATCGCTTCACGCTTTGGTCCGGTCGTCGTGTCGAAGTAGGCGGATAGGAACGCAGCGAGGTCACCGGCCGTCGTATTGGCGAAAAGATCTCGCTGCGCCTGGACGCTGCCCGACGAGAAAATCGCGATCGTCTTGCCGGCAGCGTGCCAGCGCTCGAGCGCGGGGCGCACGTCGGGATACACCTCGCCTTTCCCCTTTAGCTCGCCCGCCCGATACCCGGCTTCCCAGATCCGGCCCTGCAGCGCTTTGAGCGCCGTCGATTTGCGGTCGCGATCCATGAGCCAGTAGACGTAGGCTTCCGGATTCCACGCCGGAAGGTCAGGGGAGCGCGGTTCCGCGGCGTATTCCGCGCGGAGCAGCGCGATGTCCCCCTGCTCCAAATAGTCATGAACCCGGGCGCGCGCGTACGGAAACAACACCTGATGAACGAACGCGATCGGCGTGGTGGTGCCTTCGATGTCCAGCAGGATCGCGCGAATGTCGTTCAGCGCGAGGAGGCTCCACCCAGCGGGATGTACGTCGGTCCCAGGCACAGCGGCTGGAAGCCCTTGTCCGTCCCGCTGTTCGTGTAGTGCGGTGTCCAGCCGGATTTGTCCTGAAACAGCCGGATCGCGCGAATGTCGCGGTCACCGCACAGATCGAACCAGTGCCAGGTGCCGCGCGGCACGCGAATCAGGTCTCCCGCCTCGACTTCGATCGCGATGACGGGGCCGCCTTCCTTCGGGTGGATGTGAAACAGGCCTCGGCCCCGGACGATGAACCGCACTTCGTCCTCGTCGTGCCAGTGCTCGGTGCTGAACTTGGCAAGCATCGTCTCGAGGTTGGGCGTCGCCGGTGTGACGTCGATGACGTCGGCCGTGACGTAGCCACCCTGCGCTTTCAGCTGGTCGATCTCCGGCGCGTACGCCGCGAGGACCGCGTCTGGCGGCGCATTTGCGGCGGCGCGCTGCGACAGCGGCCAGCGCTCATAGTCGATACCCAGCTTGGCGAGATACGCCGTGACCTCGGCCTCGTCGGTCAGGGTGCGTTGCTCCGCGGGAATTCTCACTGTGGCCATGCCATTCCTCGCTTTCGTCCCATCACTTCGAACAAGAATTCGAGGATCTCGATTTGCCGCTTGGCCTCGGCGAGATCCTGGCCCCACGTGTAGAGGCCGTGACCGCGGATCAGGAATCCGTGCGCCCCGGGATTCTCACGCAACATCGCCTCGATCCGCGGCGCCGCGGCGGTCCAATCCTGCGTGTTCTCGACGATCGGCAGCCGCTCGCGGTGTTCATGCGTCCCCACACCGTCGAGCCCCTTCAGCATCTCAAGGCCTTCGATCGTCAGGCTGTCCCCCCCATCGGCCGTGGCCTCTGACAGAATCGTGCTCCAAACGGAGTGTGTATGCAACACCGCGCCCGCGTTGCGGGATCGCACGATCGCCAGGTGCAACATCGCCTCGGCTGAGGGTCTGCCCGCACCTTGGACCACGCGCCCCTGCGCGTCGATTGCCACGATGTGGCTCGACTCCAGCAGCCCCTTGTCCACGCCGCTCGACGTGATTGCGAGCGTAAGCGGTTCCTTGTGGACGACGGCGCTGAAGTTGCCGCTGGTGCCGAGCGCCCAGCCGCGCTCGTAGCAGTGCCGGCCGACTTCGGCCAGCTGCGCGGCGAGCACATCGAAGGCGGGGTTCACAGCTCGAGCGAGCACTTGCCGAGGCGGGCCGGCCACCGTGGCGTGAGCGAGAACCCTTGTACCGTTTCCTCAAACCCGCGCTCACTCCGCGCGACCGTCGTGATCTGGGACCGCCACACTTCGGTGTCAGGCTGAAGCCGTAGCGACACGTCGCGCGCCAGCGAGAGCTCCGGTGCGAACACCGCGTGCGGCGGTGCCGCCGCCGCATTCCACGCGTAGGCGACGTCGAGGCAGCCGCTGACATCGAATGTCAGGCGCTTCTCGAGATCGTTGCCCTGCAGCAGCACGGTCACTGCGTCGTCTTTCAGAGAGACGCGCGCGCTCATCGGTATGGCGGCCCACGACTGGATGGCCTTGTAGCGGGCGTTCGCGTAATCGTCCGCGGATACGTCGGCGCCCAGGAGCCGCTCCACGAGGATCGCCCGCGGTTCCGCATCGACCGGCGGCAGCGCCGTGAGCCGGGACCCGCGCTCGATGTCGTGAATGCTCGCCGTGCCGCCGTCTTTCCCCTGGCCGTGGCCCTGCGCTGATTGCGGCGGGATCTCGTGGTACGATTCGCGTCGCCGCGTCAACACGTCGGCGAGATTGCTGAGATCGCTGAAGCGGGTGAACGTTTCGATCGCGCCGCCGCGCTGCGGACTGATCACGGCCGAGAACTGCGCGGAGTGGATCCACAGCTCAGGGTAGCCGTCGTAGTCGAGATCGAGCTCCTCGTACGCGAGCGGCTCGCGTTGGCGCAGAACCCGCTCAGCGAGCGCAAGCTGCCGCCAGATGGCGTTCCGCAGATGCGGGAGATAGAGCCCGCCGAAGACGCCGTGCCAGTAGGCGTCGTTGCATTGGGCACGGCCGATCGCCCGTCGGGCTTCCGGCGGATCGCCACGCGCGCGCGACAGCGTCGAAAGCGCGGTCATCATCTTGTGCATGCGGTTCGACTCAGGGTATTTGACGAGGAAATGGTGCCAATGTCCCCCCCGCACGAACGAAGCCGACGCCTCCAGATCTTTGGGGCCGAGCTCGTCCTCCAGCTTCGTCAGGTTCCGTTGGGCTTCGGGTGGCAGCGCCCATTTCTCCATTTCGCGGTACGAGGCGGTGCCCAGGTAGGCCAGGCCGCCGGACGGGACCTGCCGGAACGCGGCTTGGCCGGTGCTGAGCTGGATCTCGCCGGCGGAGGTCAGCTTCTCCATCGCCTGCAGGAACGCGTCCAGCCAGCCGGAGCCGTAGACCCAGTCCTTCGTGCCCGGCCAGCCGCCGAACTTCTCGCCATCGTCCGCGAGCACCGCCATCCCGTGCCCCTGGGCGCGGAGCTCGCGCAGGTATGACGCCGTTTCTTCCGGCGGGCGGAACGGGATCAGGTAGCGGAGCCGTTCGTCGATGGCGAGCAGGCCGACGCGGCGGCCATCGGACTCCGTGTGATGCGGGCGGTGCAGCGCGTCGCGCTGGAATCCGCTGACGAGAAAGTGACGGTCATCGACGAGCGCATACTCGACGCCCGCTTCCGCCAGATCCGCGGCCAGGTCCGGTTGCCAGACGCGCTCCGTGAGCCACAATCCGGTCGCCTGGACGCTGAAGCGCCGCTTGAGGTACTCGCGCATGCGCGCGATTTGCTCGAGGCGATCGGGGCGGGGGAGCGACGCGAGAATCGGCTCGTCGAATCCGGCGAGCAACAACTCCAGGCGACCGTCGGCCGCGAGCCGGCCAATCATGTCGAGCCACGCGGTGTCGTGCTGCTCCAACCACTCGAGCAGCGGGCCGGAGACGTGCAGCGTCAGCGGGAAGAAGCCCGCCGCCGTCGTGCGCTCGATGATCGGCCGGTAGACGTCGCGCACGTGATCGGCCATGACGTGATCGAAATTCCCCACCGGTTGATGCAGGTGCAGGCCGAAGACGAATCGCAAGGGTGCGGTCATGATGGCGTCGGCTGGAAGGTGCTGCGAAACACGTCAGTCGCGCTCCCTGCGGCGGGATCGTTGCTGCGCGCGTCGCCAAGCTGAGCGATGAACCCCGCTTCGAGTCGGGCGCTCTCGGCGCCGGCGAGCGAAATCGCGTGCGCGGCGTAACGGAGCACCTGACGGCCCTCGAGGCCGGCGATGTCGTCAAAGAACCAGCCGCACGACGACATGGCGCGCAGCACTCCTCGCTCCATCTCGATGAGCCGCGCGGTGTTCTCATCGCCCCGTACGGGCCCGGTGGCTCCTGCGGCCTCGAGAAACGCGCGCGGTCCTCCAGGCAAATCGCGGCCCTCGCGGTCGTAGATCCCGTGCACTTCGTGCGCGAGCCACTCCACCGCGAAGCGCAGCGGGGCGCGCCAATCTTGCTGCGACGGCCGGTCGGTGTGGACTTTGCAGCCGCAAGCGGAGCGCCACCGCTCGACGCCGTGGGGGCAGCTCCAGGACGTTGGCTCCACCAGTTCGACCGTCGTCGCGGGCGGATACTTAGCGAGCGCGGCCGCGAAGTTGGTAACCTCGACCTTGCCGGATCGCTGGAGGCGATGGATGACGGTGGCGAGTGTTTGATCGGCGCCTTTGTGATGGTGGCCGAAGGTCTCGCCATCGACCGCGATGCTGGCGAGCGCGCCGGGTGGCGTGCGCTCGAGTGCTTCGGTCAAGCGATCGGCGTCGGTGGTGATTGGGCCGAAGGCGACGTCGTGCGACAACACGCCGTCGTACACGAAAACCGCAATCGACCGGCCGCCGCTCAGCTCGATGCGCGCCGGCAGACCGTGCGCGGGTGGCTTCGAGACCTGATGCGGCGCGAGCACCGTGAACTGAATTCCCTCGGCGGCGAGGACGTCGAGTGTCTCGCGATCGACCGCGGTTTCCGGAAGCCAGAATCCGACGGGATCTCGCCGAAAGAGGCGCTTGAAGTGCGCAATCCCCCACCGCACTTCGGTTTCCTTGTCGCGCCGGCTGGCGAGCGGCAGGATGATGTGGTGGTACGGCATCGCCAGCGCGTTGCCGTGACCGACCCGTCCCCGGCTCGCGCGGTCGGCGAGAGCCACGTTCGCAAAGACGGACGGCGCGCCCCCCCCCCGGTCCATCCAGTCGAGCAGCGTCGGTCCGAAATCGAAGCTCAGGAACTCATAGATGGGGACGAGCGGTTGGTACGCTTCCCTCGTGATGCGAACGTTCCAGTCGTGATCGGGCGCCGCCGATGGCTCGAGATCGACCAGGCCAGTCCAGGGATTCTCACGCGGCGGCTGGTAGAAGTGTCCGTGAATGACAACGCTCATGCCAGCGCGTCGGCGATGCTGCGTAGGACGTTGGGGAACAGACTGTCCTGCGCCTCCAGCGCTGCCACGCGATGCATCGTCGCATCGTCGATCTTGCCGTTCGCCAGCGCCCGCACGAGGTCTTCCGCCTGGCCGCAATGCTCGTCGAACCGCTGGTTGGCGTAATCAGCCGCTTCACCGGTGGAGATGATGAACTGCCAGTCCGACGCCTGCGCCAGCAGCATCGCGCGCGTGGCCTGGGCCAGGACGGCGCGCGGCTTGGGTCCGCCGCTGAGCGCTTTCGGCGCGACCGCCCAGTACGCTTGCTCCAGCGCCCATAACCGCTGCCACGTCCAGGTTGTCTGGTCGTTCAGCCACATCGAGAAGTCGCCGTTCTTGCCCCACGAGCCTTCCGTGAGCTGGATCGTGGGGCTCGTCTTGGCACTGGCCGTCACGTGCTGTTTGGCGGTCACGGGCCGTACACCGTTGTGGGAGAGGCGCCGATACAGCTGCGCAATGAAGTCGACGCCCTCGAACCACCAGTGCCCAAAGAGCTCCGCGTCGAACGGCGCGGTCACGACCGGGGGCGGGGCGCCGCGTGCGGGGAGCTCTTGTTGCACTCGCGCGGCGGTCTCGCGCAGCACGCTGGCGAAATGTTCGGCGTGATTGCGCGCGGAGTTGCTCGCCGCACTCGGGTCGTAGCGCTGTTTGCCGCCCAGATCCACGGCGCCGCCCGTCACGCGCCACAACCGCAGGCCGTCGGGCCAGCGAATCTTGTGAAACTCGAGATACCACTCGTCGCCCGGATACCCTTGAGCGCGCGACCACACCTGCGCGGACGCTTTGGGATCGCGCACCAGGGCGAACAGATCGTGCGCGCGCCGCTTCGCGGATGCCACGCGATACGCGACGTACGGCGTGCGCTCGCCGGTAGCCGGAATCTCCTCGACCTCCGGGTACCCCAGCGCCGCGCCGGCGCGGACCAGATGCGTGTCCACGAAGAAATAGCGGTAGCCCGCGGCGGCGAGATGCTCGTCGGTGCCTGGTCGATACATCTGTCGCAGCGCCGGCGGCACCCCCGGCGGATTCCACGGTCCTCCCGGGCGGTACGCGCACTCCGGCAGCCAGCACCCCGTCGGCGTGCGGCCGAACAGTCGCTTGTGCTCGGCGACACCCACGGCGAGCTGCAGGCGAATGCTTTCGTCGCGCGACAGCAGCGGCAAGAAACCGTGCGTCGCGGCTGACGAGATCAGCTCGATCCGCCCGCGATCCTCGAACCCGCGCAGCGCCCCGATGAGATCGCCGTCGAGTGTGCGAAACAGATTCAGGAGACGCGTCAACCGTTCGTGCCAGAACTTCGCGAGCGGGACGAGCTGCGAGTCCCCCGCCGCGGACAGATGCGCGGGCGCGTCGGCCGCGCCTTCGAGCCGGCGCTCCATGTACGCCTCGAACTCACTCACGAACGACGGATGCGCGAGCTGGTTGGCGAGGACGGGAGTGATGCCAAGCGTCACGGGGGAGGGAATGCGCTCTGTTTCGAGCGCTTGCAGCGCTTCGATGAGCGGCAAATAGCTGTCGAAGGCGGCCTCGCACAGCCACACGCTGCCGTGCGGCCAGCGGCCGTGATGCAGCACGTACGGGAGATGACCGTGGAGTGTCAGGACGAAATCCATGGACGGCCTAGCGACGGGCGTTGACGCCTCGTCCCTTGCTGGTCGCGGACCGCTTCCGGGGCGCGCGCCCGCCCTTGTCGGTCGCGGACGTGTCGGGAATGGCGCGAGCAGCGGCGGCGCGGCGATAGACTGCCGCGTACGCTTCCGCCGGTTGCCGCCAGGAGAAGTCCTTTCGCATCGCCCCGCGGGACAGCTCCGCGAACCGGGCGACATCCTGATACAGCGTCACCGCGCGTTGCACCGCGTGGTCGAACGCTTCGGGACTGTAGGCGTCGTACAGGACGCCGGTGATGCCGTCGTCGATCGTATCGGCAAGCCCCCCAACGCGGCGCGCGACCGGCAGTGCCCCGTAGAGCTGCGCGCGCATCTGCGTCAGCCCGCACGGCTCGTACAGCGACGGCATCATGAGAAAATCGGCACCGGCCAGCAGGTGATGCTCGAGCGCGTCGGTAAACGCCGTGTTCACGCCGATCCGCAGGGGGAAGCGCGCTGCGAGCTCGCGCAACGCGTTCTCGAATTGCGCCTCGCCGGCGCCGAGAAAAATGAACTGTGCGTCCAGGAGCCGGAGCGACTGCGACGCGACGATCTGATCGAGCCCCTTCTGCGCGACCAGCCGGGCGCTCATCCCGAACAGCGGTACGTCCGCGCGCCGCGGCAAGCCCCAGGCGTCCTGCAGCGTCGCCTTGCAGCGTGCCTTCCCCGACATGTCGTCGGGCGTGAAGCGCGCGGCGATTTGGGCGTCGTCCGCCGGATTCCACTTCTTGATGTCGATGCCGTTGCGGATGCCGACCAGGCGGTCGCCGAGCTGGCGGAAGCTGTGTTGCAAGCCAAAGCCGCCGACGTCGGTCAGCAGCTCGAACGCATGCGTCGGGCTGACCGTCGTCACCATGTCGGCGTAGTGCAGCCCGCCTTTCAGGTAGTTCAGCCGGCCGTACCACTCCATGTAGTCAGGCGACCACATGTCGTCGGGGAGACCGATCTGCTTGAGCACCTCGTACGGGTACACGCCCTGAAACCCGCCGTTGTGGACCGTCAGGACGCAGGGCAGGCGCTGCAGGTCAGGCTCATCGCGGTAGACCCGGCGCAGGAAGACAGGCACCAGTGCGGTGTGCCAGTCGTGCGCGTGCACGATCAGATTGCCTTCGCCGAAACGCCGCGCAATCTCGATCGCCGCGGAAGCGAACAAGGCGAAGCGCTGCGGGTTGTCCGCATAGTCGCCGCTCGCATCGCCGTACAGTCCCGGGCGGTCGAACGACGGGTTGTGCTCGAGAAACATCGTCTTCGGATAGTCGTCACCGACCTGGTGCCAGACGCGCACCTCCTCGCGCCGCCCGCCGCTGACGACGGGGAATGGTTCGGTGAGCGGTTCGATTTTCCCGGCGTGGGCGCGGGCCTCGCGATACAGCGGCAGGACGACATGGCTCTCCGCCCCGCTCGCCGCCTGATGATCGGCGATATCGGCGACCGCCTGGCCTAGTCCGCCCGTGCGGGCGTACGGCCACAGCTCGGCGGTGACATGGAGAACCCGCGTCTTCAACGCACCCTCGTTGCTACAGTGGTGGATCGCCGGGAGTCGCTTCGCCGGCCGCAGCGGGAACGTAGTACTGCGTGACGTACGTCTGGAGCATCCGGCGCGTGGTGAAGCGTTCAACCGCCACGGTCAGCGCCCCTTTCATCATATGTACCCACTCCGCCGAGTGCTGGCCAGGGAGCCTGTCGTAATACATCGGCACGACTTTCTCTTCGAGCAGGCCAAAGAGATGCTCCATGTCGTGCTGGTCGGTGTCACCGTCCTCCCCCCCCGCCCCCCCGGACGCCAGCGGAATCGCCCATCCGTTCTGGCCCGTGTACCCCTCGGCCCACCAGCCATCCAGCGTTCCCAGCTGTGGCACGCCGTTCAGCGCGGCCTTCATGCCACTCGTGCCGCACGCCTCGAGGGGTACGCGTGGCAGATTGAGCCAGAGATCGACGCCGGCGACCAGGCGGTGTGCCAGGTGGAGCTCGTAATCCTCCAGGAAGGCGATCCTGCCCTCGAAGCTTGGATCCTGCGCCGCCAGGAACACCTGCTGGAGCAGGCGCTTGCCCGGGTCGTCGGCTGGATGCGCTTTCCCGGAGAAGATGATCTGGACCGGACGGCTCGGGTCGGTCAACAAGCGCCGCAGCCGTTCCCGATCGCGGAAGAGCAGATCGGCGCGCTTGTAGGTCGCGAAGCGGCGGGCGAAACCGATCGTGAAGACAGCGGGGGAAAGGAGCGCGCCGGATCCCGCCAGTCTCGCCGCATCCTTCCATTTTTCCCGCCACCGGACGCGGGCCTCCTCCCGGATGTAGTGAAAGAGCAGTTGGCGGAGGCTGTCGTGGGCGGCCCAGAGGCGGTCATCATCGGTCTCGCGCACGGCGGCGGCGACGGCCGCCGGTTCAGCCTCGAGCTCCCAATCCGACCCGAGGGACTTGGCCACCAGATCCCGAATTGGACGTGCCATCCACGTGCTGAGGTGCACACCGTTCGTCACGTGGTCGATGGGGATGTCCGCGACAGGTTTTTTGCCCCACATCCAGCGCCAGATTCGCCGCGATTCTTCCTGGTGTCGCGCCGACACCGCGTTCACGCGACCGGCGAGCCGCAGGGACAACACCGTCATCTCGAAGCGCCGGTCGTCCCCGCCCGATTTTCCGAACGCCAGGAATTGGTCGCGCGTGATCCCCATCGTGTTCCAGAACGGGCCGGTCACCTGCTCCACCTGCTCGGAGGTAAAGACGTCGTGTCCGGCGGCAACCGGTGTGTGCGTCGTAAACACGCTCGTCGCGCGGATCTGTTCTGCCGCCTTGACCGCCGTGAGTCCAGTGCCGGTCAGCTCGCGCATGCGCTCGATGAACATGAAGGCCGCGTGCCCCTCGTTGGCATGCCAGACGTCCGGCTGAATGCCGAGGGCTCGCAAGAGGCGGACGCCGCCGACGCCCAGCACCCACTCCTGGCGCAGGCGCCATTCCGGAGCGCCCGTGTAGAGTCGCGCGGTCAACTGACGGTCGCCGGCATCATTGGCTTCGAGGTCGGTATCGAGCAGGTAGACCGGAATCCGGCCTACCACGACGCGCCACGCGCCGACTTGGACCTCGCGACCGGAGATGGTCACCGCGACGAGGCACGGCTTGCCGTCGGCGCCGTTTACCCGGACGACGGGGTTCACCGTGGGATCGACCGGATCGTCAGAATCGCGCTGCCATCCATCCAAGCCGATCAACTGATCGAAATAGCCGCCGTGGTAGTAGAGGCCGACGCCAATCAGCGGGACGCCCAGGTCGGAGGCTTCCTTACAGTGATCTCCGGCGAGCACGCCGAGGCCCCCGGAATAGATCGGGAGCGAGCGGTGCAGGGCGAATTCCGCGGAGAAGTACGCGATCGGCCGATTCCGGAGCTCGGGATACCGGCCGGCAAACCAGGTCCCGTTTTGTTGCGTGAGCAGCTCGAACCGCCGCACGACGCGATCGTAGCGCTCGAGGGATATCGGGTCCTGCGCATTTTCCTCGAGACGCTCCGGTGAGACCTGCCGCAGAAACTGCACGGCGTTGTGGCGTGTCCCTTCCCACAAGCGGCGGTCGATTCGGTGGAAGAGCTCACGCGCATCGAGCTGCCAGCTCCACCACAGATTCTGGCTGATGTCGGCCAGCATCCGGATCCGTTCCGGAAGGTGATTGGGCGGGGCTGCAGGAGTCGGAGCGGGAGCTGGGGCCGCGGGAGCGGCTGGCGGAGACGGTTCGGGTGGTGTCATCGGTTGCACATATCTAATGAAGGAGATTGTAAGGCTCCAGTCAGAGCCGCAACCTTTTTCTTCTCGGGCGCGTCCAACCTGGTATCCTAGCCCACGTGAGCACCATGTCGAGACTCCCCGTCCTTCTCGTCGTGCTGTGTGCCCCTTCTTTAGTAGCGCAGAACATCCACCCCACGCCGCCACCTGAAGTCCGGGCTGTGCCGCTCCGGGAAGAGATTCACCTGGATGGTCGCCTCGACGAAGCTGTGTGGCGTACCGCCCCGGCCGCGACGGGGCTGCGCCAGGCGCAGCCGCATGAGGGCGACCTCGCGACCCAGCGCACCGAAGTCCGCTTTGCCTTCGACGGGGCCGCGCTGTACGTGGGGGCCCGCATGTACGAAGACTCCGGAGCGCGCGGGGTGCGCACCCGTCTGGTCCGGCGCGACGCGGACATGAACTCCGATTATCTCGAAGTGATCTTCGATACATACCACGACCACATCGGCCGCCTGTTTTTTCAGGTCAATCCCTCAGGCGTGAAATACGACGCCAACGGGCTTGGCGGCGGCGGCGACCCGTCGTGGGACCCGGTCTGGGAAGTGAAGACCGCCATCGATTCGCTCGGCTGGACGGCCGAGATGCGGATTCCGTTTTCACAGCTGCGATTCCCGACGACCAAGGACGAGCAGACCTGGGGCTTGCAGATCTGGCGGCAGGAAAACCGGTTGAACGAGCTGTCGCAGTGGGCGTTCTGGAAGCTCAACGAATCGGGCGGCCCGTCGAAGTTCGGACATCTCGCCGGGCTCGTGATCACGAGCGCGCCTGGCCGCGCTGAGTTGTTGCCATACGTCGTCGGCCGTTCGACGAACGTTCCCGGTTCCCCTGGAGATCCGTTCTACAATCCGCACGCCGCGGATGGGCGCGTCGGCATGGATGCCCGCGTCCTGCTGACGTCGAATCTCACGTTGAACGCAACCGTGAATCCGGACTTCGGACAGGTCGAAGTCGATCCGGCCGTCGTCAATCTCACCGACTTCGAAACCTCCCTCGACGAGCGGCGGCCGTTCTTTGTCGAGGGTGCCGGCTATTTCGGGCTCGGCGGGCTGAGCTGCTTCTTCTGCTCCAACGTGTCGAGCCTGTCGATGCTCAGCACGCGCCGCATCGGCCGCGCCCCGCAGCTGGGGGCGTATCGCGACACGCTCGACGCATTCGCGGACACGCCCCAGAGCACGACGATTCTTGGCGCCGCGAAGCTGACGGGCCGGACTCCGAGCGGGTGGTCGATCGGCGCGCTCGACGCGGTGACGCGGCGCGAGCGCGCGGTGGTGCAACGTCTCGACAGCACGCGCGTCGACTACACGGTCGAGCCGTTCACGAACTTCTTCGTGAGTCGCGTGGCGAAGGACCTGGGGGGCGGCGCGACGCAAATAAAATTGATGGGCACGTCCGTGGAACGCAGCCTCGGGGACTCGTTCGCCATCAGCAACCTCACGCGCAGCAGTACCGCGCTCGGCGTTGGTGCGTCATCGTGGTGGGGCAAGCGAACCTACGATCTCAACGTGCAGCTCGTGGGGACGAGGGTTACCGGTGACTCGGGCGCCATCCGTCAGGTGCAGACGTCGCAGCATCACTACTTCCAGCGCCCCGATCGCGGATCTCCGCTCGATCCGACCCGGACATCACTGACCGGGCTCGGTGCCTACGCGCGCGTTGCGCGCGATCAGGGCAGCCTGCAGTGGGAAGTGTCGGGCAACATGCGTACACCGGGATTCGACAACAACGACATCACGTTCTTCCGCAACGGCGATTTCATCTGGATGAGCGCGAACGTGCTGCCGCTGTGGACCAAACCCACCAACCGGCGGACAACAGCAATACAATTTCGAGGGCGATCTGACGGATCGTCAGATGCAGCTGTACGGTCAGATCCAGACGCTGAACTACTGGAACACCAGCGCATTCTGGATCCACCGGCCTTCCGTTTTCGATGATCGACTCACGCGCGGTGGGCCGGTCGTGCGCCGCCCCGGCCGTGACGATTGGTTCATCAACGTGAACACGGACTCGCGGAAGCGCGTGGTACTCGGCGCCAACGGGAGGACCGGCTGTAACCGCGAAGGACACTGCGACCGGTCGGCCTCGCTCCAGATCCAGCTCCGGCCGTCGCCGAATGTCGAGCTGAGCCTGGGGCCATCGTGGAGTCGCAGTGAAAACGGCGCGCAATACGTGCAGACGGTCGCCGACTCGTTCGCGACCGCGTTCTACGGACACCGCTACGTGTTTTCGCAATTGGTCGACAGGGCGATTGCCATGGAGACACGACTCAATGTCACCTTCTCGCCGGTGTTGACCCTCGAACTCTACATGCAGCCGTTGATCGAGAGCGATGCGTTCTCGGCGTTCCGCGAGTTTGCCGGTCCTCGGCAGGTCCGCAAGGTGGTGTATGGAGTCGACGTGGGGACGGACTCCGTTCCGGCGGGGTCACCCGGACAACACTGGATCGATCCGGACGGACCGGGCGGTCCCTCGCCGAAATTCCTGGTCAACGATCCCAGCTCGACGTTCCGCTCGTTGCGCGGCAACGCGGTGTTGCGGTGGGAGTACCACCCGGGATCGACGCTGTTTCTCGTGTGGACACGCAGCGGTTCTTCCTCGCTGACCCGTGGGGATATCGACTTCGGGGCAGACGCGGGTGCCCTGTTCCAGGGGCCGTCGGAGAACATCTTCCTCATCAAAATGACGTACTGGCTGGGATTCTAACGGCGCGGGGTCTGGGAGCAGGGCAGGGGGCTGTTGAAGGCAGGGTAGGGGCGCAGCATGCTGCGCCCCTACGTCGTTGTGGGAACCGGTTAGTGTTCTGGTAGCAACTGGTTCCACGAGGATATGATGTCCATTCGCGCCGTCAAATCGATTTCCCAGTCGCTCCCCACGCTCGAGGGCGCCGGCGTGAAACTCCGCCGCGCCTTTGGATTCGGGAAGACGAGCGACTTTGACCCTTTCCTGCTGCTGGATGACTTTCGCAACGAGCATCCCGAGGATTACCTGCCGGGCTTTCCGTGGCACCCGCATCGGGGCATCGAGACCATCACGTACGTGCTGAGCGGCAGCGTCCAACACGGCGACAGCCTCGGCAACAAAGGCACCATGGGGGCGGGCGACGTGCAATGGATGACCGCGGGCAGCGGCATCCTGCATCAGGAGATGCCGAAGGGTGACGAGCGCGGCCGCATGCATGGCTTCCAGCTCTGGGCGA
>WNGP01000946.1_pt1 | contig 35098 bp, 29 predicted proteins | sample 5407671 | NCBI WGS metagenome assembly WNGP01 (sample SAMN13153381, study PRJNA577476) | soil metagenome | isolation source: 40 cm soil or saprolite under Garry oak tree replicate 2 | place: USA:California | collected 2016-06-15 | reverse complement strand
AAACCACGCCACCGGGGCGCACAGCGCCGCGAAACCGGCGAACCCCAAGGCCCAGCGGGCCCAAGGAGCGATCCACACGAGGCACGCCAGCGCGCCCAGCGCCACAATCCCCAAGTGGGGAATGACCCAGCGGCAGACCTTGTGGCTCGCGAGGGTCCACGAGAACAGCCCGTAGCGGACGGGATTGAGCAGCTGGCGCTCCCGGTAGAGCGTTTCCATGCCGCGAGTCATGGTTCGGACCTTGCGCCGATATTCCCGCTGCAACGACGAAATCCGCGGCACGTAACAGACCGCCTCTCGGACCGAGACGGCGCGCCATCCGAGCTCCCGCGCCACGAGGCCGGCGGCGAAGTCGCGGCTCAACGACTCGGGCAGGAGGCGCATGTGGATCGGCGCCCGTACCGCGTATAAGCAGCCCGCCGCTCCGACGATCCCCGCGACCCGCGATTCCAGGTCGCGTACCCACATCTCGTAGCCCACGTACCAGGACTCGGCGTAGTTGGGGTGCTGCCGCGCCCGCGCCACACTGACATTGCGGTTCGACGCGACGCCGACGGTCGGATCAGCGAAGTGCGCGATCAACGCCTTGAGCGCTCCTCGCTCCACGTGCACGGAGGCGTCGGTATTCACGATGATCTCACCCCGTAACACCGGGAGCGCCGCGTTTTCGGCGCCCGTCTTCCCGCGACGGTGCGGCAGCCGCAGCAGCTCGACGCCGCGGCTCGCGTACTCACCCACGATCGCGTCGGTGCGGTCCGTCGAAGCGTCCGACACCACGAGGATCTGGCGCCGCTCGGCCGGATAGTCGAGCCGGAGCAGGTTCTCCAGCGTGTCGCGGATCAGCGCTTCCTCGTTGTAAGCCGGGAGGACGATGCTGATCCTCGGCCACTCGGCCAGCGGAGCGACCGGAGGGTGCCGGCGCCGCACGGCGGCCAGGATCATCAGCAGGAGGGGATAGCCGAGATAGGTATAGAACACAAACCCGCCAACCCCACACAGCGCCCACAGGCAGACAGCCGTCATCCCACGCTCCGCATCGAGGCACTCCGACGGCTCAACAAGCTTTGTGCCAGGAGGCAAAGCGGGTCGTCACGATGGCGAGCCCGGACATGTGGCGGGCGCGCAACGCGGCGGCTCGACCGGCCGCGTCAGGAGGCGGCCCCGCTCTTGCTGCACCGCATCCACGTATGTGCGGCATCGTCGGCATCGCGCACTCTGACCCGGGGCGTCCCGTTTCTGTGGCCGTGATTCGGCAGATGTGCGGGACGATCCGCCATCGCGGGCCCGACGACGAGGGGGTGTACGTGCACGGCCCGGTCGGCCTGGGCATGCGGCGCCTCAGCATCATCGATTTGGCGGGCGGGCGGCAGCCGATCTTCAACGAGGACCGTTCCAAGGTCATCGTCTTCAACGGCGAGATCTACAACTACCGCGAGCTGCGCCGTGACCTCGTCGCGCGGGGGCACGGCCTCACGACCCACGGCGACACCGAGACCATCCTCCACCTGTACGAGGACGAGGGCGCGGACTGTGTCCGGCGGCTGCGCGGCATGTTCGCGTTCGCGATTTGGGACGCGGCGGCGGAGACGCTGTTCCTCGCGCGCGATCGGTTCGGTATCAAGCCGCTGTATTTCACCGCCGCGCCGTGGGGTGTCGCGTTCGCGTCGGAATTGAAAGCCCTGCATGCCGCCGGGTTGACCGACCGGGCGCTCGACTGGGACGCGCTCGACATGTATTTCCAGCTCGGCTACATCCCGGCGCCGGCGACGCCGTTCGGCGATGTCCAGAAGCTGGAGCCCGGCCACACGGCCATGTGGCGCCGCCCCACCGGGCTCTCGATTCGGCGGTACTGGGATCTCCCGCGGCAGCGCGACCCCGCGCCGCGCGACGTGGAAGCGCAGCTGGTGACCTGGCTCGACGAGTCGGTGCGGGCCCACCTCGTGAGCGACGTGCCGGTCGCGGCGTTCCTGAGCGGCGGCCTCGATTCGTCGGCGGTGGTCGCGAGCTGGGCGCTGGCCAGCGATGCGCCGCACGCCTTCACGGCGCGTTACTTCGGCTCGAGCGCCGCGAGCGCGGATGAAACGGCCCTCGCCCGGCGCCTCGCCTCCCGCTACGGGGTGCAGCTGACTGAAGTGGACATTCACCCCGACGTGCGCGATCTGCTCGAGCCGATCACCTACGCCCTCGACGAGCCCCACGCCGACGAGTCGGCGGTGCCCACCTGGCTGCTGTCGCGGGCCGTGGGCGCAGCTTACAAGGTGGCGCTGACGGGCATCGGGGGTGACGAGCTGTTCGCGGGCTACCGCCGCCACATCGGCCTGCTGGTGGGCGAGCACTACGCCCGCCTGCCGCGCGGCGTGCAGTGGGGCGTCAGCGCGCTCGCGAATCTGCTGTGGGAGCCGCACGGCGCTTCGCTCACCGTCGACCGCCTCAAGCGGTTCCTCCGCCCCAGCAATGGATCCGCCCCGGACCGGTTCCTCGGCTATCTCACCCGCTGCCCCGATCCGGACCGGCACACGCTGTACACCGCGGCAGTGCGCGATCAGCTGCGCGGCGCGCAGGCGAAGGCCCGGTTCCGCGAGCTCTACGGGCGCCATGGCGCACCGGGCGGCCTCGCGGCCGCGCTGTACCTGGACTACAAGACCTTCCTCGCGGACGACGTCCTCGCGCTGAGCGACCGCATGGCGATGGCGCACTCGCTGGAGATCCGGGTCCCACTGGTCGATCACGAGCTCGTGGAGCGCGTGTTCCCGCTCCCTGACCGCGTCAAGATCGGCCTGTGGCAGAACAAGCGGCTGTTGAAACGCGCGCTGCGGCAGCGCCTGCCCGAGCATCACCTGCGGGCGCCGAAGCGCGGGTTCGTGGGCCCCACCGCCGAGTGGCTCCGCCACGAGCTGCGTGGCGTGATCGAAGACGAGCTCGCCCCCGACCGGCTCGGCCGACTCGGCTACTTCGATCCCACCGCGGTGCGCGGGCTGCTCGATGACCACTTCGCCCGGCGCCACAACCGCGCGGGCATTCTGTGGGCGCTGTTGTGCTTCTCCGTGTGGCACCGCGCCTACGTCGAGGCCCCCCCCTCCGCCGTTGAGGCTCCGTCCTCGCCGGCATAGATCCGCTCGTATCGCCGGACCATGGCGTCGAGACTGAAGGCCTGCTGCACCCGTTCCCTCGCGGCCGCCCCGTCGGCCTCGCGCCGCTCGCGCTGCGTCAGCGCGCCGCGCCAGGCCTCGGCCAGCGCGGCGGGGTCTCCCGGCTGCACCAGTCGCTCGCGCAGGCGCCCGCCCAGGACCGCAGGAGACCCCCCGACCGCGGTGACGACCGGACACACCCCGGCGCTCATGGCTTCGAGCAGTCCGAGCGAGGTGCCCTCGCTCCACGATGAGAGCGTGAACACGTCGAGCAAGGGGTAGACGCGCTCGACGTCCTTGCGCCAGCCCGCCAGGCGGGCGACATCCCGCAAACCGGACTGCTCGATGAGAGCCGCCAGCCGCGCGCGTTCCGGCCCGTCTCCCACCAGCAGCAGTACGGGCGCCGGTCCGTCGCCCCCCATCCAGCTCGCCCGCAGCGCGGCGAAGGCGTCGATCATCACGTCGTACCCCTTGATGGGATCGAGCCGGCCCACGCTGCCGATGATCGGCACGCCGGCCGGGATCCCGAGCTCACGACGCACCGCACCATTCACCGCCCGGGGACCGAACCGGCTGGTATCCACGCCGTTCACGATGACGCGAATGCGCGCAGGGTCGGGAACGACCGTGTCCGCCAGCTGGCGCCGCAGCGCCTCCGACACCGCCACGACGACATCGGTACGGCGGGCGGCGAGCCCGTCCAGAAACCGCGCCATCCAGGGATCCGGGTGTGGACGGCCGTGATCGGTGTGGATGATCCGGGGCACGCCCGCGCGGCGAGCGGCGAGGGATGCCTTGTACCATACGCCGCTGTGCGTGTGCACGACGTCGGGGGCGATCGAGCGGATCTTGCCGCTCGTGCGTCGCGGCCACACCATCGAGAAGCGCGGGATCGAGTCGTCCTGATGCAGCTCGGCGAAGGCCGCGAGCCCCTCAGCGAGCGGACCGAAGTGGGTCATCGTCATCACGTGACTGTCGAACCGATCGTGGTCGATGAGACTGACGATGGCTCCGACCAGGCGCTGGAGGCCGCCATAGTCCAGCCGATGGACCACGTGGAGCACCCGCACGCGTCGCCGCTTCACGGGAGAGCGCGCAACAGGCCCGACATTCTCAAGACGAACCCGTGTCGGGACAAACCGGATGGGACATTGAGGCGCGGCACTGCATACCGGTTCACGCGGTCGGGCGAAAACCACCCGTTTCCCAGGCACAGCGCGCCGCGGTACCCGGCGGCGGCGGCCGCGGCTGCGACCGCCGGCGTGGCGAAGCCGTACGGGTAGGTCAGCCACGGAATGACCGACGAGAACCGTTGGCGCAGCCAGTCGAGCGGTCGCGTCAGCTCCGAACCGAGGTGCGCCGCCGGGAGGCGCGCGAGATTGGGATGACTCCACGTATGCGAGGCGAGCGTGATGCCCGGGTGTCGCAGGGCGGCCTGCAGTTCTTCCTCCGACGCGACCGTCGCGTACTCCGGCACGGGATGACTCCCGAGGCCGCGCTCCGCGGCCCAGCGGCGCACCGCGTGATCCTCCCCCCCCAGATCCCAGATCGCGTGCTCGCGGAGGTCGCCATCCAGTCCCGGCGCCACGACGTCCCACCAAAACGTGCCGCGTCCAACGAACGCCGGTGCGACGAAGAGCGTCGCCGGGACACCCCGCTGTGCCAGCTCCTCTACCGCCAGCGTGACCGCGCCACGATACCCGTCGTCGAACGTGATGGCGACGCGGGGACGCCGCTCCCTCGAGGGGGCAGGTGCGAGGATCTCAGCGAGGGGCACGACTGAGCAGGTTCGCAGCAGATGGTCCAGCTGGTGCACGAACGACCGGTGCGGGAGATGCAGCGACCGATCACCGCAGGGCCAGCAGTCGTCAGGGACGACGTTGTGGTAGGCCAGCACGAGCGCTTGTCGGGACAGCCGCGCTCGCTGTAGCCCGGCGATGCCACTGTGCGCGAGCCCGGTTTCGAGCGCCGTCTTGAGTGCGGACCGTACGCTCATCGATCGTCTGGGGGAACGCCGCGTCGCAGCGGGTAGGCGACCGCCGCGAAGTGCGTCGGCGCGACCACCGGCACCACCGCCACCCGTCGGGGGGAGGCGATTCTGGCGAGGGCGAGGGTCATCCCCAACAACGCGTAGAAGTTCGCGGAATACGCCTGTGACAGGAACATGCCCGTCACGACGAACCCGACGAGCGACGCAGTGAGGGCCTGCGCTACGAGCGTCGCCTCGTTGGACGGCTCCCGACGCACGGCCGATAAGGTGCGGAACGCCGCCACGAGCAGCGCGACGAAGAGGATCAAACCCAAGACGCCGATCTCGGCCCCGATCTCGATGAACGCGTTGTGCGCGGCGGACCACTTGAAGCCCTTGCCGTACTGTTGCATGCGGGCGCCGCCCAAGGTGCCCTCCGCCACGTTGAAGGCTTGCGCCCCCACGCCCAGCACGGGATGGCTCGCCATGTAGCCGATGCCGCGCTTCCACACCTCGATGCGGCCTGTCTCCGATTGGCCGCTCCAGTTGTAGTCGGTTGAGGGATGGAGCAGCGTCTGCATGCGCTCGAAATAGGCATCGTCGGCCACGGCCACGAGCAGCACGCCGAGTAGGGCCACGGTCCCCACCCGCTTGGCCCCGGAGACGGCCCGCCACCGCAGCAGCAGGTAGGCCGCCACCGCCAGGAACCCGAGGAACCCGCCGCGCGAACCGGTCTTCCCCAGCGTCATCATGAGGAACACGATAGCCGCTGCCAGCGGCAGGCGCGCCGCGGGCCGGGCCGGCCGCCAGAGGTAGACGGCGAGCGGCAGCGAGCACACAATGAGCGTCGCCAGATCGTTGACGTCATAGTAATCCATGTTGTGCAGCCGTCCGTCGCTCGTCATTTGAGCCCGGGCAAGAATCACGGCCGAGAGGAGCGTCACGCCGGCGAGCTGGATCCCCGCGAGCCGTCGCAGGTCGACCAGCCCGCGCACGCTCCCGGCGACGAGGAGCATCAGGATGACGCTGCGCAGATAGTCTTTGAGCAGGAATCCCAGGCTCAGGCCGGGGTAGAGGCTTCCCGGAACCGAGAGGGCCACGAGCGCCAGAATGCCGACGGCGGCCCGGACCACGGGCTGATGCAGACCGCCGATGCGGCGCCGCCGATCGCGGTCGAGCCAGTACACGAGCAGCGCCACGACCGTGGCCGCGAACGGCAGACCGTAGATGGCGAGGATCGGGAACAGCTCGTGAACGCGCCACACCTGCACGCCGAGCAGGACCGCCAGGGTCACCTGCACCGCGTCCCACCGCAGCCGCTCCGCAGGCACGAGTGCAGGGGCGGGGGGGGGGGCGTCGAACGCGCGGGCGTGCGAGATGGTCGTCATCGCCGGTCGCTGAACATCCACGTCGCTGACGGCAAGACTCGCGCTCGCGGACCGCGCTGCAGACACCGTGGCTCGTGCCGCGACGCGCGTTGCGCCACCGCAACAGCTGCGGCCTGGCAATGCGAAGCCCCCCGCCCACACTGGGCGGGGGGCCCGCGCTGCCATTGCCGCTACTTCGGGATGCCGGAGAGGTAGAGGTGGTCGACCTGGATGTAGTCGTCCCGCGTCCGGGTGCCGCCGCCGCCGCCCCAATAGGGCCAGAACTTGAACGTGTAGAACCCCAGCGGATTGGCCGCGTCCACATACACCATGTCGCGGTAGTCCATGACCAGCGTCCCGTCCAACCACCACTGGAACACCCCGTCCGTCTGGCCGATCGTGTTGAGCTTCAGCACGAACTCCATACGGTGCCACGCGCCAATGCTGAAGACCGGGGACGCCGTGACCTCGGTACGGTTGTTGGCGCCCGCGACGGCACTCTGCTGCTCCATGTCGACCGGGAAATTGCTGGCGATCGTCTGCCCCGCTCCCGAGGGGTGGTACAGCATCGTGTAGAGCTGATTGCCCGCGCTCGCCTTCGACTCCCCCACGCCGAGGTAGAAGAACTTCGTCCCCACGCTCTGGTTCTCGTAGTCGGCGCCCGGGAACCGGATCCAGAGGGAGAGGTACAGTTGGGCCATCTCGGTGCCGTAGCCGAGGCTGTTGGCCGCCCCATCCCACCCTTCCCACTTGATCGGCGTGTAGCCGGCCGTCCAGCCGGCCGGGTACTTGCCCTGGAACACCGGCAGCGGGCTCTTCGGCGCCGCCGCGTCGGCCACGTAGGCGTTGTTGCCGTCGAGGATCTCGGCCCGCCACAGTCCCAACAAGCCGGTGGCGGCCGTGTAGTCCAGCAGCGGCACCGTGAAGTCGTTCTCCCCGAACCGCTGGAACCCCGCCGGCTCGTTCGGATTCGTCCCCGGCTGCGACGGCGGGGGCGGGGGATCTCCCGCCGCTTGGGTCGTACCCGTCGCCACGTTGGACAGGTCGCCGAACACGGCGTTCACGTTCAGCGTGCCCCGGAACGCCACCAGCTCGAAGCTGTAGGTCGTCCCCGCCGCCAACCCCAGCACCGTGCAGGTCCGCTTCGACCCGATGGCGCTCCCCGCCACCGGCGTGGCGCAGCTGCCCTGCGTCACGGATTTCGCCAGCCACCAGGTGAGCGATGAGCCCGCCATGGAGCGCAGGTCGTAGCTCGCCGGCTTGCCCGTGCCGTCATTCACCTCCGTGAACGACAGGGTGACCGACGAATCCGTCGACCCAACGAGCGCCAGATCGGTCACCGTCCCCGGCACCGTTGGGGCTGGAGATTGCGTCGCGCCGGTGGCGACGTTGGAGAGGTCGCCGAACACGGCGTTCACGTTCAGCGTGCCCCGGAACGCGACTAGCTCGACGCTGTAGGTCGTACTCGCCACCAAGCCCAGCACGGTGCAGGTCCGCTTCGACCCGATCGCCGTCCCTGTTGTCACGGGCGTCGCGCAGCTGCCCTGCGTCACCGACTTCGCGAGCGACCAGGTGAGCGACGCGCCGGCGGTGGAGCGCACGTCGTAGCTCGCCGGCTTGCCCGTGCCGTCATTCACTTCCGTGAACGACAGGGTGACCGAAGAATCCGTCGACCCAACGATGGTCAGGTCGCTCACCGTCCCCGGCACCGTGGGGGTGGGCGTGGTCACGGTGACCGTGGCGCTGCCATTCACACCTTCGCTCGTCGCCGTAATGGTAGCCGTCCCGGCGGCGACGCCGCTGCCCAATCCGTTGGCGTCGACGGTTGCGACGCCGTGATTGTTGCTGGCCCACGTGACGGTGCGTCCCGACAGGACGTTGCCGCTCGAGTCCTTCATGGTCGTCGTGAACTGTTGCTTCAGCCCAACCGTGTCGCTGGCGCTGGCCGGGGATACCACCACCTGCGCCACCGGCGCCGGAGGCGGCGGGGGCGGTGGGGACCCGGAGCCCACGCAGCCGATCGGCTGCGTGCTGATCACGATGTTGTCGAAGTAACGCTCCTGGGCCACGGGCGAGCCCGTATTCCAGTAGTTCTCGAAGAACAGCGCGTTGATGCCATACGCGCTGAACGACCCCAACCAGTTCAACCCCGTCTCCCGCGCCTCGAGGTTGCCGTTGATCCAGAATTCGAACACCCCGTTGGAGAGCGCGGCGTCGTTGAGCTGCGCGTGCGCCTCGACGCAGTACCACTGACCGACGTGGCTGGCGTCGAACAGGGGGGTCACCCCGGCCTGGGCGCCGAGCCAGCGCATGTTCGCGAAGTCGTTGTATTTCGTCGTGAGCAGGTTGCCGGCCGCATCCGTGCCCGACGCCGGATCCAGAGAGAGTTCCCCGCTCCCGGGCGGATCGCCCCACACATGTGCCATCATCGCCTCGGCCCAGTTGGACGTCGCGAAACTGATGGCCCGGCTCAGCTTGTAGCCGCCGCCGCCGCTCCAGCCGGTCTGATTGCGCACGTACATGCGCCAGTACACGTTCCGGTAGATCGCCGTCCCGGCGTCCACCGTCCGGAAGTAGCTGTCGGGCACCTTCCCCATCGCCAGGTGCAGCGAGCCCGCCGAGACCTGGCCCGCGGCAAAGTGCACCCGCATCCCGTAGGACCCATCCATCCCGACGCCCGCGGCGCGGACGAAGTCGCCGCTCGAGCTGTCGTACTCGAAGTACTGTCCCAGGCGGTTCTGCTCGAAGTCGTCGCACCAGATCCAGCCCGCCTGCGGCGTCGCGCACTCTCCCGCCGCCGGGGAGCTTCCCGTTGCCGCCGTCTGTCCGGTCGTGACGTTCGACAGCGGCCCGAACACGGCGTTCACGTTTAGCGTGCCCCGGAAGGCCACAAGCTGGAAGCTGTAGGTCGTGCCGGCCGTCAGGCCGAGCACCGTGCAGGTCCGCGTCGACCCGATCGCCGTCCCTGCCACCGGGGCCGCGCAGGTGCCACGCGCCACGCTGGGGACGCCCGATCCCCATGACAGCGACGGGCCGACGACGTAACGCACGTCGTAGCTCGCCGGTGCGCCGATGCCGTCGTCAACTTCGGTGAACGAGAGTGCGATCGACGTATCGGAAGCCGCCGCGACCGCGAGGTCGGCGACCCCGTCGGGGTTGCCGCTATTGGTGTCGAAACTCGGATGGGAGGGACTGGTGAGCGAACGGTCTGCTTGGTCGCAGGCGACGAGGGCCGCGAGCGCGAGAATCACAGCGCGCGGCTTCAGCCGCGCGAGACGCTTCGACAGTTTGAACGTGAACGGCATGGTGTGGCGTTCCTTCCACAGGTGGTTTTTGGCAACACGAAGGGCCGCCAGTGTGAACTGGTACTCGTCGCTGGCGGCCCGCCTGGTCATCGAATCGAGTCGGGTGCGGCGCACCGCACCGCCCGAGGTCTCGTATTACGTCATCAGCGTGCGCTCCATGCCTCCATCCCGCCGTTACTTCGGGACGCCGGAGAGGTAGACGTGGTCGACCTGGACATAGTCGTCGCGCGTCTTGCTGCCGCCGCCGCCGCCCCAATAGGGCCAGAACTTGAACGTGAAGAACCCCAGCGGGTTCGCCGCATCGACGTAGATCATGTCGCGGTAATCCATCACCAGCGTCCCGTCGACCCACCACCGGAACACGCCATTCGCCTGGCCGATGGTATTCAGCTGCAACACAAACTCCATGCGGTGCCACGCGCCAATGCTGAAGACCGGAGCCGCGGTGATCTCGGTCCGGTTGTTGACCCCCGCCACGGCACTCTGCTGCTCCATCGAAACCGGGAAATTGCTGGCGATCGTCTGCCCCGCTCCCGAGGGGTGGTACAGCATTGTGTAGAGCTGATTGCCCGCGCTCGCCTTCGACTCCCCCACGCCCAGGTAGAAAAACTTCGTCCCCACACTCTGGTTCTCGTAGTCGGCGCCCGGGAACCGGATCCACAGCGACAGATACATCTGCGCCATCTCGGTGCCGTAGCCGAGGCTGTTGGCCGCCCCATCCCACCCTTCCCACTTGATCGGCGTGTAGCCGGCCGTCCAGCCGGCCGGGTACTTGCCCTGGAACACGGGCAGCGGGCTCTTCGGCGCCGCCGCGTCGGCGACGTAGGTGTTGTCGCTGTCGAGGATCTCGGCGCGCCACAAGCCCAACAGGCCGGTGGGCGCCGTATGATCGAGCATCGGTACCGTGAAGTCGTTCTCCGCGAACCGCTGGAACCCCGCCGGCTCGTTCGGATTCCCCCCCGGTGGCGGGGGCGGCGGGGGCGGCGGAGCATTTGCCAGCACCGAGTCGACCGACGTCCCGTTCTTGCCCTCGCTCGTCGCCGTCATCGTGACCAGGCCCGCCGCGACCTGACGTTCAAGCACAAGCTGTCGGCGCGGTGGGTGGTGCTCGCCGTCGTGGGCGTGGCCGTGAGCTGCACCGTCTGACCCACCCCCACGCTCGCCGCCGCGGGGCTGACCGCCACCGTCGCCACTTTCCGCACGTGCACCTTGGACGAACCCGAAGCGTTGCTCTGCATGCTCGTCGCGGTCACGAGGAAATCGCCCGACGCCGTGTCCGCCGTGTAGCTGCCGTTGCCGACAATCGAGCCTCCCGACGTACTCCACGTCACCGCCACGCCGGTACTGTCGCCGGCGGACGTGCGACCGTACGCTGCAAACTGGATCTGTTGGGCGGGAGCGACGGTGAGGCTCTCGGGGAGAATGACGATCTGGACGACAGGGGCGGGTCCCGTCGGCGCGGCCAATCGTTCACAGGCCACGCCCACGACGGCGAGCACCACCCACAGTCTCGCGAGACGCGCCTACAGCTTGTGCTTGAACGTCATGCCAATCTCCCGGTGCCTAGCACCCGATCCGCTGGGTGCTGATCACGATGTTGTCGAAGTAGCGCTCCTGGGCCGCGGGCGACCCCGTGTTCCAGTAGTTCTCGAAGAAGAGCGCGTTGATGGCGTACGCGCTGTAGGACCCGACCCAGTTGAGTCCGGTCTCGCGCGCGTCCAGGTTACCGTTGATCCAGAATTCGAACACACCGTTGGACGACCCGGCGTCGTTGAGCTGGGCGTGCGCTTCGACGCAGTACCACTGGCCCACGTGGCTCGCGTCGAACAGCGGCGTCACCCCCGACAGCGCTCCCAGCCAGCGGAAGTTCGCGAAGTCGTTGTACTTCGTGGTCTTGAGATTTCCGGCCGCGTCGGTGCCCGACGCGGGGTCCATCAGCAGCTCGCCCGTCGCGGGCGGATCGCCCCACAGATGCGCCATCATCGCCTCTGCCCAGGTGGACGTCGCGAAGCTGATCGCCCGGCTGAGCTTGTACCCACTGCCCCCGACCCAACCCGGCTGCGTCCGCACGTACATCCGCCAATACACGTCCCGGTACAGCGCCGTCCCTGCGTCCACCGTGCGGAAGTAGGGGTCGGCCCCCGGCGCTGTCGTACTCGAAGTACTGGCTTAGCCGGTTCTGCTCGAAGTCGTCGCACCAGATCCAGCCGGGCTGCGGTGTAGCGCATTCCGGGGCACCGGATGGCGCGGTGACCGTCACGCTCGCCGAGCCGCTCTTGCCCTCGCTCGTCGCCGTGATCACCGCCGGCCCCGCACTGACTCCGCTCACCAGCCCCGTTCCGTCCACTGTGGCCACGACGGCGTTATCGCTGGTCCAAAGCACCGTCCGGCCGCTCAAGACGTTGCCGTTCGCGTCGCGCAGGGTCGCCGTCAGCTGCACCGTCTGCCCCACCGCCACACTCGCCGTCGCCGGCGTCACCGTCACCGACGCGACCGGCGCATTCGACACGACCGTCACCGTCGCCGCGCCGCTCTGCCCCTCACTCGTCGCCGTGATCGTCGCCTGACTCGCGACCGCCCCCGCCGTCACGAGCCCGCTCGCCGACACCGTCGCGACCGCGAGATTGCTGGAGCTCCAGGTCACCGTCCGCCCCGTCAGCACGCTCCCGCTCGCATCCCTCAGCGTCGCGGTGAGCTGCACCGTCTGCCCCAGCGCCACCGTCGCCGTCGGGGGACTCACCGTGACCGTCTTCACTTTCCGAACGCGCACGCGGGATGAGCCGGAAACGCCACTTTGCGTGCTCATGGCCGTCACCATGAAATCGCCCGACCCCGTATCGGCCGTGTAGCTGCCGTTGGAGGCAATCGAGCCCCCCGAAGTGCTCCACGACACCGACGCGCTCGTGCTGTCGCCGGCGGACGTGCGACCGTACGCCACGAACTGAACCTGTTGGGCAGGAGCAACGGTGAGGCTCTCAGGAAGGACGACAATCTGGGCGAGCTGCGGACCGGGACCCGTCGGCGCCGGGCCAAAGCGTTCACATGCCGATACGGCCAGGCAGGCGGCCAGGGCGGGCGCCATGGCGGCGCACACCCGACCTCGCATCCGTGCCAGACGCTGAGACAGCTTGAAGGTGAACGGCATCCGGTCCTCCTGTGCAAAAAAAACGGGCCGCCAGCGTGGAATTCGCTGGCGGCTCGGCGGACATAGCGACGGTGTCGCGTTAGTCCCGTAGCTCTGCGTCACCGCCTTTCGGCGGCTTTGCTCTGAGCAGCGTGTCTAACTGGTGTCGTCCTTGCGCAACAGGCATGCCGCCTTCATGGAGCGGGAGAGTAGCCGAGGGACGTTTTAACGAGTTACATAACAGGAAGATTCACCAACTTCGCCAAAATCTCACCAAAAATGTAGTGCAATACGCAATGATACTTGCACTTTGCTGCGCATTAAGGCGTTTCAGTGCTCAACACCCGATGCGCTGAGTGGCGACGATGAGGTTATCGAGATACCGCTCCTCGGGCTGGAGGGCGCCGGCGTTCCAGTAGTTCTCGAGGAACAGGGCGTTGATACCGTAGGCGCTGAACCCGCCAACCCAGTTCAGCTCGGCCTTTTGCGCGTCGAGCGTCCCGTTGATCCACAACTCGAAGACACCGTTCGCTTGGCTCGGGTCGTTCAGCTTGGCGTGGGCCTCGACGCAGTACCAGCGCCCGGCCGAGGAGTCGGCGTAGAGGGGCGTTGCGCCCCGCACCTGACCGAGCCAGCGCATCGCGTTCCAGTCGTTGTACCGGGTCGTTCGGAGCTGGCCGGCAGCGTCCGTACCGGAGGCGGGATCGAGGGTGAGGTAGTTCTGGTCCGGCCCGGGTGAGGTGCCGCTCCACACTTGCGCGGCCATCGCCTCCGCCCAGGTAGCCGACGCGAAACTGATCGCCCGGCTGAGCTTGTCGGCCCCGCCGCCGCGCCAGCCGGGCTGCAGTCTCACGTACACCCGCCAGAACAGCTCGCGATACAGCGCCGTTCCAGCGTCGATCGACTTGAAGTAGCGCTGCGGCGTCTTGCCCATCGCGAGATGCAGAGAGCCGGCGCTGACCTGCCCCGCGTCCCACCGCGCCCGCATGGCGAACGATCCTCCCACACCCACCCCGCCGACGCGCGCGAAATGCCCGTTCGCGTCGTCGTATTCGAAATACTTGCTCAGGCGATCCTGCTCGAAGTCGTCGCACCAGACCCACTCGGCGCGCGGCGTAGCGCACTCGTTGGGCGGGGGCGGACGGGAGGCAGCGCCGCTCCCCCCGCTCCCCCCGGTCCCGACGGTGATGGCGACGGTCCCGCTCTTGCCCTCGCTCGTCGCCGTGATCGTCGCCGCGCCCACCGCCACCCCGGTCACGAGTCCGCTGGTATCGACGCGCGCCACGGAGGTGTCGCTGCTGGACCACCGGATCACGCGGCTGGAGAGCGTCTTGCCCTTCCCATCCTCGGGCATCGCCCTCAACTGTAGCGACTGGCCGGCGGCCATCGTGGCCCAGGCGGGGCTTGCCGCCACTGCCGCGACAGGGCCTGAACAGCCCAGCGCCGCGGAGGTGACGGCTGCCGCAACCAGAGGCAGCGCCGACGCCACCAGTCTCATCGTGCAGCCAGGACCGGGGTGCCGCTGCCGACGTCCGGCGACTCGTACAACGAGCGATACAGCCTCAGCATGGACTCCCCAATCCGCTCCCAGCTGTAGTGACCCTCGACCGTGCGGCGCCCCTCCGCGCCGAGCCGCCGTCTCAGCCGTTCGTCTTGAAGGACGGCGCGCACGGCCTGCGCGAAGCCGTCGGGGTCATCCCGGATGAGAATGTTGCGGCCGTCCTCGGCGACTAATCCCTCGCACCCGATGGAGGTGCTCACTACCGCCTTCCCCATGGCCCACGCATCGAGGATCTTGAGCCGCGTACCCCCACCGACCCGGAGCGGCACGACGTAGCAGGCGGCGGCGCGCACGAAAGGCCGGACGTCCTCGACGTAGCCGGTGAGCTCGACGCCGTAGCGCGCCCGGTAGTGGCGGCGCGCCTCCTCGGACGCACGCCCTACCCACCGCACCGGCGGCACGCCATCCCCCCCCCCGACCCGCATGTGGGGGAGAATCTCGTCACAGAAGTACTGCAGCGCGTCCCGATTCGGGAACCAGGTGGTCTCGCCTACGAACACGGCCCCCTTCTCGTGCCCTTCCTCCCGGCGCGGAGTCGGCCGAAAGAACTCGAGGTCGACGCCGTTCGGGATCACCGCGTAGTTCGCTCCGGGAGCGATGTGGTGGAGTGCCACGCGATCCGCGTCCGAGACCACGATGTTCAAGCGGCAGCGCCCGCACCACCGCCGCTCCGCGCGCGCCATCAGGCGCGCCTGGTGCCGCACGTACACGCGCCGCCAAGCGCTCCGCTCCGCGCGCGCGCGGCGCTCGAGCAGCTGGGACTCGACGTTGTGGTGCACGCAAATCACCGGCGGGTTGCCGTCGAACAGGGGGAGGTAGCGCGACAGCGCGAGCGAATCCACGTGTATCAAGTCGAAGCGGCGCGTCCGGAGCAGGTGGACGAGGCGCGCCGCGACGGCCGGGGAATCGTAGGCGAAGTCAGTGTGCGGCCGGCTCAGTCCCACGCTGCGCAAGTGGTCCCACGCCAGGCGCCCGACGTTGTGCTCCTGTGGCACCGGAAAGGCCTCGACGTCGATGAAGGTCCGCAGGGCGGCGAGTCGCTGTGCGAGGTCCAGCGGTGGCCCGGCCCCGCCCTTGCGGCGAACGAAGCACAGCGCCGTCACGTCGAACGCGCGCGCCAGGAGCCGCAGCACGTGGAAGCTGCGGATGGCCACTCCCGAATCCGGGGGATATGGCACCGTCTGGCACAAGAACAGCAAGCGGGGGCGACTGCGCACGCCGACCGGCGGTGAAAGTTCCGTGCCCCGGAAGAACGTTCGACACTTCGCATCACCCGTTGCGGGATCGCATCACCGTTAGTGGATGCAGGTTGCTAGCACCGCGGGGATCGGAGCGCGGCTCGGAATTTGCGCCTGGCCCTCGCGAGCCATCCCTAGCGCCTTCTCATGTCGAGACCCAGCACGACGCTGACAGAAGCGGACATTTCGGTAGAAGAGCGGTCCGAGGCCGAGCGGCACGACCGGTTCTACGCGTCTCAGCCGTCCGCGTCACTCGTCATGGAGCCGGCGGACTGGGAAAAGTTCGAGTCGATGGACACGCCCCTGTGCGCTTACCATGCGTCCATGCTGCGCCTGGGAGACGTGCGCGGGCTGCGGGTGCTCGATGCCGGGTGCGGTGATGGCTGGCTCAGCGTGATCCTCGCCAAACGCGGCGCCACCGTGGATGGCTTCGACATCTCGCCCCGGGCCATCCAGTGCGCTCGACGGCGGGCGGTGGCGAATGGCGTTGCGGACATGACGGCGTTCGAGGTCGCGTCGTTCTACTCCCTCCCCTACGACGATGCGCGCTACGACGCCGTCATCGGCCAGGCGATTCTGCACCACCTGAGGGAGAAGGGCCAAGTGGCGAGAGAGCTGTACCGCGTGCTCAAGCCCCGAGCCCCGGCGATCTTCAGCGAGCCCTTCGGGAATAGTTCTTGGCTCGAGCGCCTGCGGCTCCTCGTCCCAGTCCCGTCCGGCGCGCCGGATGATCCGACGGAGTGGACGCGACAGCTCAAGTACACGGACCTCGAGCCGTTTCGCTCCCTGTTCGAGATCGACGTGGCAGAGATGCAGCTGTTGTCACGCCTCGAGCGACTCGTGTCCTCGCGCAGGCTGGTGGCATGGCTCAAGCGATTGGATGTGTCCGTTCTGCGGACCTATCCGTGGTTGCGACGGTATGCGCGTACCATCGTGGTTGAGCTGAGACGCCGCTAGCGCCTCACGTCTCTCCCGCCGCGGCCAGGACGGTCGTCAGATAGTAGGCCGACAGTCGATCCCGGTGCAGGTACCGATCGAAGAACTCTCTCGCCGCCACCTCCATCGCGCGCCGGCGGGAAGGATCTTCCAGCAGCACGCGACAGCGCCGGATCAGATCCGGGGGACCATCCTGGCAGTACGCGAGGTGGACGCCGTCGACCAACGGCGTCTGCAGGCTCGCGCCGTGCGGCATCGCGACCACGCAGGATCCGACCGCCAGATATTCCACCAGACGGAAACAGAACGGTCCCTGTCCGGGAAGGTCGATGCAGATCCTGGAGCGAGCGACCTCCCTCAGGTACCGGCTGTAGCGAACCATCCGGTCGCCCCCGTGGAACCGGAACAGCGCCGTACGGCCCAAATGCCGTAGCGCGTCTCCCCGCACACCGGGCGAGAACTCCAGGCTGAAGCGGCCATACACGTCGAACAGACTGGGCCGTCGATCCTTCGCCCGCCGGAGGTAGCCCAGCAGGTCGTACAGCATCGGAGAAGCGGGCAGGTACCCGGCCGGTACGACCGGCAGCTGACCATACCCCTCCCGGCGATATTGGAACTTGAACGTCACCAGGCTCTCGCGCGTGCACTCGGCGTCGAGGTGCTCGGGGTAATCGGCGACGTTGAAGGCCACCTTGTGCACCCTGCCATCGACCTCGAACTCGGTGAGGATGGTGCCTCGATAGGGTTGCGGCAGCTGCGCGCTCACCAGTCTCACGCGGCGCCGGAGCAGCTCCCGCAGCTGGTCTCCCCCCTTGGCGTACGACGGCCAGTGATAGGCGCGGGGCCAGCGGACGGTCACCCGCTGGCGTACCTCGGCCGGCAGGTCGGACGGCGGCTCGAGCCCGTGCAGCCGACCGCCCGCTCGCAGCACTGCCTCGGTCGCCAGGTCCGGCCAGGTGCGCACGTCGAGCAGGCGCGTGAGGTTCACCAGGCGCTGCCATCGAAGTAGGTCATCGACCAGTCCCGAATCGGCGGAAGTTCGGCGCCCTCCCGACTCAGGTGCACCACCACCGGAAGCGCGTCGGCGCGCCGCACGAACCCGCATGCCTTCAGGGAGCGTGCCAACGCGGACTCGGCCAGGGTGAACATGCTCAACTTCTTGCACCCGTCGTCTCGCGCTGCCCGGGCGACGGCGTGCAGCACGGATGCCGGAGACACTCGGGCATCGTCCCACACCGCATCGATGACGCTCGCGGTCGCCGCGCCAGGCGGTCGCGCCGTCAACACAAGGCCGGCGACCGCGGTTGCCCCTCCCCCCTCACGGTCCGCTCGCAACACCAGCCACTGCCAGTTGGGAATCGTCTCGCCCCCGAGGCGCGTGGCGTACAGGTCCAGGGAGCGTTCTCCTCGGAACCAGGCGCCCGGCCGGAGTGCCCGCAGCGCCGCGGCGACGCGTGGGTCAGCCCGACCACCTACGCGCTCGACCGACAGCGGCTCCGCTCGCGCCTTGATCCGAAAGAATCCGAGATACAGGGGCTGGAGCGGCAGGACAAAGCGGTGCAGGGTGCCGACCTGGGTGAAGCGCAGCGCCCGAACGAGGGCGAGGCCGGGTGGCGTCGGATCAGTGTAGGCGAAGTCGAAGTCCCCCGTGGCGCTCAAGTCCGCCAGCGCCCGCCGACACAGCTCCACCGCCGACCAAAAGTTCCGGTGCGCGGCGTCGAACACGTTGTCGACCAGCAACGCCGCACGCGCCACTCGGGTCGCGTCGCGGAACACTCGGGGGAAGGCTGCCAGGTGGCCGACCATGGCGCCCCGCCCATCGCGGGCGACCCAGCTCCGCGCGCCCGCCGACACGGCGTAGGGGTAGGCGCGGTCGAAGAACGCCGGGAATGTCGGACGATCGTTCCGAAGGAACAGCGCCTTGATCTCGTCGCCGTGTGCGAGGCTGTCGCAGCGTTCGATCGTGAGGGCCGCCACGTTCCGCTGAGCAGGCAAACTTCGAGCCGCCCGCGCGCGGCGCGGGCCACCACAAGCTGTGGCGCGCCCGCCACACCACGCCGTGCGCGCGAGTCCCCGCGCCGCCGGACCGGCCGCGCCGCTCGCGCTGGCACCGCCCATGCACCAGCCGCCCAGGCGAATGGGGCCGGGCGTCTGCGCACGAGACGAAGGCCCATCCCCCAGAACAGAGAGGAGCGAGTCCGTGAACAACGGTCTGGACGGTGCGGCTGACCTCACGCTCGACCTGTTCGCGACCTGCGCGCAGTCCAGCGACGGAGATCGAGAGACCTACGTCCGCCGGGTGGCCGATGTCGCCCGCTGGAGCGAGCGGGTCGGGTGCAAAGGCATTCTCGTCTATTCCGACAATCGCCTCGTCGATCCGTGGCTCGTGTCGCACGTCATCATCCAGAGCACGACGCGGTTGTGTCCGCTCGTCGCCGTCCAGCCGATCTACATGCACCCGTACGCCGTCGCCAAGATGGCGGCGTCCTTCGGCCATCTGTACGGGAGACGCATCTACCTGAACATGGTGGCGGGCGGATTCAAGAATGACCTGGTCGCGCTGAACGACCCGACCCCGCACGACAAGCGGTACGATCGCCTGATCGAGTACACCCTCATCATCCGCGAGCTCCTGAACGGGGCCTCCGCCCTGTCGTACGACGGCGAGTTCTACCAGGTCAAGAATCTCAAGCTGACGCCCTCGCTGCCGAGTCACCTGTTCCCCGGCATCTTCGTGTCCGGCTCGTCGGACGCCGGGCTCGCCGCGGCGAAGGCCATCGGCGCGACGGCGGTCAAGTACCCCAAGGCGCCCGGCGAGGAGGTCGCGTCGGACGAGGGGGTGGGCGCGGGCGTGCGGGTCGGCATCATCGCCCGCGAGGACGGCGACGAGGCATGGCAGACGGCCCATGAGCGGTTTCCCGAAGACCGCAAGGGACAGCTGACCCACCAGCTGGCGATGAAGGTTTCGGACTCGGCCTGGCACAAGCAGCTGTCCGACCTGGCCGCCGCGACGGCCTCGGGCGAGAGTCCCTACTGGCTCGTCCCGTTCCAGAACTACAAGACCATGTGCCCGTACCTCGTGGGCAGCTACGAGCGCGTGGGGGAGGAGTTGGCTCGCTACATCGGGCTCGGGTACCGGTCGTTCATCCTCGACATTCCGCCCACCGAGGAGGAGTTGCACCACGCGAGCCAGGCCTTCCAGCGGGCCGTGGATCTGGTGACGCGATGACCTCGCGGCTTCAGCAATGGGTGACGGAGCAGGCGGAGCGCCGTCCGGACGCGACGGCCCTCGTGATGGCCGCCGACCGGTTGACATACGGGCAGCTGGACGCCCTGAGCGACCAGCTGGCGCGCACGTTGCGGGCCGCCGGGTGCGGGCGCGGCGACCGGGTCTGCTTTCTCCTCCCCAAGTCACCGCTGGCTATCGTGAGCATGCTGGGAATCCTGAAGGCCGACGGCATCTACATCCCGGTCGATCCGTCGAGCCCTGCCCCGCGGGTCGCCAAGATCGTGCGGTCGGGAGAGCCACGGGTGATTCTGGCGGGTTCCCGCGCGGCCCCGCTGCTCGACGAACTGCTCTCGGACGAGCGGCTGCGGGCGTCGATTGCGGTCGGGTGGCTGGACGTTGAGCGGGCGGTGCCGGAGCACGTCGCGCCCGCGTTCTCGCTCGAGGACGTGCGGCGCGCTCCGACCGGCCCGCCGGACTGCCGCAACGGGCCGGGCGATGCCGCGCACATCCTGTTCACCTCGGGCTCGACGGGCACGCCGAAAGGGGTGGTCATCACGCACGGCAGCGTGATCCGCTTCGTGGAGTGGGCGAAGCGCTACTTCGGGCTCGGGCCGGCGGACCGCATCTCGGGCCATCCGCCATTGCATTTCGATTTGTCGACGTTCGACGTGTTCGGGACGTTCGCGGCCGGCGCCCAGATCCACCTGGTGCCGCCCGACCTCAACTTGCTCCCCACCGCCTTGGCGCAGTTCATCCGCGCCGCGGAGCTGACGCAGTGGTTCTCCGTGCCGTCGCTGCTCGGTTACCTGGCCAAGTTCGACGTGGTGCGGTTCGACGACTTCCCCACCCTGCGACGGCTGCTGTGGTGCGGAGAGGTCTTCCCGACGCCGGCGCTCCGGTACTGGATGACGCGGTTGCCCCACGTGACGTTCACGAACCTGTACGGGCCCACCGAGACCACCATCGCCAGCAGCTACTACACGGTGCCGAGCTGTCCGGAGGACGATCGGGCAGCGATCCCGATCGGTTCACCCTGCGCGGGTGAGGAGCTGCTCGTGCTGAACGAGCGGTTCCAGCCGGTCCCCCCGGGCGAGGTCGGGGACCTCTACATCAGGGGGGTGGGCCTGAGCCCGGGATATTGGAGGGACGCGGAGAAGACACGCGCCGTGTTCTTGTCCAATCCGTTCGGGTCCGATCCCGCCGATCGCATCTATCGGACCGGGGACCTCGCCCGGATCGGTGACGACGGGCTGGTCTACTTCCTCGGCCGCGCCGACTCCCAGATCAAGAGTCGCGGCTATCGCATCGAGCTGGGGGAGATCGAGACCGCGTTGAACGCCCTGAGTTGCCTGCGGGAGTGCGCTGTCGTCGCCGTCGCGACGGACGGCTTCGAGGGCACCGCGATCTGCTGCGCCTATGTCCCGTCGCCCGGGGTAGCGGTCACCCCCGGCGAGTTGCGCCACGCGCTGGCCAAAGTGCTGCCCGCTCCGATGCTGCCGTCCCGGTGGATGGCGTACGAACGATTGCCGCGGAACGCGAACGAGAAGTTCGACCGCCGTCTGCTGCAGGAGGCGTTTGCGAGTCATGAAACTGTTGCCGCTGGATAGCCCGGAGCTGATCGAGCTGGCGGCGGGCTGGCTCGGCGAGCCGGAGAACTACAAGTGGCTGGACTTCGGCAACGGCGTCCAGACGCTGACGCCGGTGACGCTGAAGATCATGACGCAACGGGAGATCCAGGTCATACGGGCCTACACGGCTGATCACGGAGACCTTCCCGTCGGCGTGGTGGGCCTGACCAACGTGGATCGGAAGTTCAAGACCGCTTCGCTGTGGGCGGTGCTGGGCAACAAGCGCTACGGCGGTTCCACGACCGAAGCGTGCGACAAGATCCTCACGCTGGGCTTCACCGAGCTGGGCCTTCAGGCCGTCAACGCCTGGACCCTGGAGACGAACCGGCCGGCGCAGCGCGTGCTCGAGCGCCTCCACTTCAGGTACATCGGGCGGCAGCGCCAGTGCCACTGCATCGACGGCCGTCGGCTCGATCGCCTGCTCTACGATCTGCTGGCCACCGAGCACGAGGCCATGTAACATGCCCGACTCCACGAAACTCGAGCACCGCATTGCCGTGCTGTTCTCGGACAAGCTGAACGTGCAGGTCCCGTCGCTCGAAACCGACTTGATCGAGACCGGCCTCGTCGACTCGCTCACCTTCGTCGAGTTCCTCGCACATCTGGAACAGGACTTCGGCATTCACGTGTCGCTCGAGGATCTCGAGATCGATCACTTTCGGACGATTACCAGCATCGCCGCGTTCGTGGCGACCAAGTCTCACAACGGCACCAGGGCGAGCGCTCGAAAGTGACCACGGCCGCGTGAAGCCGTCGGCACATGTCTTGGAGCTCGCATCCCTTGATCACGCAGGATCACACGTGCGGGAATCACCTTCCGCCGCTCCCGACGAGCGGACCGAGGAAGCGTTCTACACATCGTACGGCTGGTGCCTGAACCCATTCCTGTCGGTGCGCGAGCTGTTCCAACGACTGCGGGAAGACCTCAACCGTGTGGCCGCCCTCGACTGGCAGCGCGAGGAGTGTCGCATCAACGTCTATCTGTTCAGCTGCGCGATCGCCTGTACGGTAGACGACTATCTGGCGCGTCCCGCGGGCAACCCGACTCCGTACCTCAAGGGGGTGCCCGGGGCCATCGTCCATCTGCTCGAGAGGGCCACCGAGCACGCCCATTCCCTGTGGGCGCGCTTCGTGGATCGCAAGGTTATCCGCTGGCGGCACCACTGGCACCGATGTGTGAATCTGGCGTGCGAGATTCTCGCGACCAATGCGGACCCCCGTGACGCGAAGTGGGCCGAGCTGCGGCACGCCGTCGAGCTTTTCGAGAGAGCGAAGTTGCCGGAGCGCTTGCTGCGCCGACGGATGGCAGTCCCGGCGGCGTTCCGGAACCAGGACCTGACCCATCACGATGTGCGTGCCCTCGCCTGCCGCTGTGCCGCGACGGGCAGCGATCCCGACGCGCCAGTGGCGGTCATGGGGTTGCGCACCGCAGGCGCGTATCTCGCGCCCCTGCTCGCGACCCACCTGACCCTGCTGGGGCATCGAGCGGTCGCCTGGATCGCGATCCGCCCCGGGCACGCGCTCCCTCGCTGCGAGCGGCAGCGGCTTCGGGAACTCCTCGGTCTCGCCGGGCGCGTGCTGGTCGTCGATGAGTTCCCGAGAACCGGACGAACGTTCAGGCTTGCGCTCCGCCTCCTGACGCGTGACTTCGCGGTCAACGCGGAGCGAATCACGGTCGTTGCACCGCTGCATCCCAGCCAACCCGAGTGGAGCCTGGTGCAACCACCCGAAGCCGCTCCGCCGGTCAAGCAAGCCACGCTCGAGCCCTCCGAACTGTTCAAGGCTCGGTGGTTGCTGTCGGACGCGACGGCGGCACCCCTCCTCCGCGAGTACTACAGTCGCGGCGGCTGGGAGGATGTGCGTCTTGAGGTCTGCCCGGAGGCGGACGCCGTCGACGCGGAGCTCCAGCGGCAGCCCGAAAAGGGGAGGGAGCGTCACGCCCGACTGAAGCGGGTCTTCAGGGTGCGGCTTGAGCAGAGCCGAGCCGCACCAATCGTAAGGTACGTCGCGGCGAAAAGCGTCGGTTGGGGTTGGCTGAGCTACCACGCCTACCTCGCGGGCAGCGGGCTTGCCGGGCTGGTGCCGCGCGTGCTCGGCCTCCGCCACGGCCTGTTGTGGACGGAGTGGGCTGGGCCCATTCCCAGCCGGGATGAACCCGGCATCGGAGGACCCGCCGCTGCCACGCTCCAGGGCATCGACCCCGGGGCAGTGGGTACGTACGTCGCCCGGCGAGCAGCGCGCCTGCGCCTGGCCGAAGACCCCTTTGCGGGAAATACCGCTCCCGACCTGAACGGCTGGGCCGTGCTGACACAGATCCTGCGGCGCGTCTACGGCGTCCGCCTCGGCCGTCTCAAGTCGCCCGTGCTGCGTCGCGCGCTGGGACGCTACGTCAGCCCGGTCCCGGCACTCGTCGACGGCCGCATGCACCGGCACGAGTGGATTATCGCCGACGGGGCGATTCTCAAGACGGATTTCGAACAGCACAACTTCGGCAGTGGTGAGCTGAACATCGTGGATCCGGCGTACGACCTGGCCGCCGCCGCGTTCGAGCTGCGACTGTCTGAGGAGGCGGAAGCGGCCCTGCTGAGCGCCTATGCCGAGGGAAGCGGCGACCGAACGGTGGGGGCCCGGCTGCTCCTATACAAGCTCCTCTACGGCGTCGTCACCATGCGAGAGGCGGCCAGTCAGCGGCCGGTGGACGCTCGACAAAACGACCGCTATCAGGCGGCACGGAGGTTCCTGGTGCACGAGATGCACCGTCACTGTGCGACGCGGATTCTCGAGGCCCCGGGAGCGGCGTGGTCGCGCACGCTCTTCTCCCTCGACCTGGACGGGGTGTTCGACTGTGACGTACTGGGCTTCCCCCACACCAGCGCCAGCGGGCTGACTGCCCTCGCGCTGCTGCAGGGACATCGTTACTCAGTCATCCCGTGCACCGCACGCAGCATCGCGGACGTTCGCAGCTTCTGCCGGACATACGGGCTTCCCGGCGGCCTGGCGGAGGACGGCAGCGTGTTCTACGACGCCGTCGAGGACCGCGAGTGGTCGCTGCTGGATGACGTCGCCGCCGCTCAGCTCGCGCGGTGCCGAGAGGTCATCCGGCAGTTGCCCGAGGTCTTCACCGATCCGGCGTATCGGTACGCCATCCGCGCCTATCGCTACCAAGGCCACGAGACCGTTGCCCCGGACCGACGTGACTTGGGGGCCCTGCTGGCGCGGGACGGCCTGGATCGGCTCACGTTCAGGATGACCCTGGGAGACGCTCTCATCGCGCCGCGTGCCGTGAGCAAGGGTCGGGCGCTGCTGGCCGCCAAGCGGCGTCTCGAAGGCGGGGTCGAGTCCGTGGCGGCGATCGGCGACTCCGAGCGCGATGTCTCGATGCTCGAGGTGGCCGACTTCGCGTATGCGCCAGCGAACTGCTCGAACGGAATCCGCGAGCTCGCGCGCCAAGGCAGGTGTCGCATCATGGCTCTTCCCCGCCAGCGGGGCCTCCTGGCAGCCGTTCGAGATCTGCTGCGGCGGAGCGCGGCGGGGGACGACGCACTCCGTCTGCCCACCCGGGTCTGTCTCGAGCCCCACGACCACCCGGTCGTGGGCGTGCTGCGGGCGGCCGATCGAACGCCGCTGCGAGCGCTCCTCGCGGCGTGCGACTGGCGTAGTCTGTGAGCGCCTGCTTGGAGAGGACCGTTCAGCGATGACGGCCACGCCATTCCGCATGGCCCGGATCGGCCGGCACGGCATCGTCTACGGCGCGGGCATCGTCCTGAGCAAGGCGGCGGCCTTCGCGATGTTGCCCATCTACACCCGGTACCTCTCACCCGCCGACTACGGGCTCCTGCAGCTGGTCCAAATGGTTCTCGAGGTGGCCTCCATCATCGCGGGATCACGCCTGGGTGCGGGGATCTTCCGCTTCTACCATAAGGCTGAAACCCCAGACGAGCGACGGGCCGTGCTGTCCACGGCGCTGATCGTGCTGCTCACCTCCTACGCCGCTGCGGCGACGGGCATGTATGCCCTGGCTCCCTATGTCGCCGACTTCGCGTTCGGCACTCGTGACCATACGATGCTCGTGCGGCTGGCGGCGGCGAGTCTCGCCTTCGAGAGCCTGGTGCTCGTCCCACTCGCCTACCTGCGGGTCCGAGACCAATCGACGTTCTACGTGGCTGTGACGACCGCAAAACTGGTGTTGCAGTTGACCCTGAACGTCGTGTTCGTGGTGCACCTGCGCTTGGCGGCCACGGGCGTGCTGCTCAGCACGCTCGTCACCAACATCGCGACCGGGGCGTTCCTGGCGTGCTACCTCGTCAGGGACGTGGGCCTCCGGTTCTCGAAGGGCTCCGCCCGTGACCTCCTGCGCTTCGGCATCCCGTTTATCGGCACCCAGGTGGCCACCTTCATACTCACATTCGGCGATCGATACTTCCTGCGGAGCGTATCCGACACGAGCGCGGTCGGGTTGTACGGCCTGGCGTACCAGTTCGGGTTCCTGCTCGCCATGATCGGCGAGGTCCCGTTCACCACCGTATGGGAGCCGGCGAGTTTCGAGATCGCCAAGCGACGCGACCGGAACGAACTGTACGCGCGGGGCTTCATCTACTTCAACGTGGTACTCTTGTCCGTCGCCGTGCTCATCATTCTGTTCGCCGGGGATTTTCTGCGAATCGTAGCCGCCCCGGCGTTTCGGCCCGCGGCGGATCTCGTGCCGGTCATCGTGCTCGCCTACGTCCTGCAATCGTGGACGATCATGCACTACATCGGCATCCAGATTCGGGAGCGGACGGAGTTCTACACGCTGGCGAACTGGGCGGGGGCGATCGTCGCCCTCGCCGGATATGCTGTGCTCATCCCGCGTCTCTTCGGCCTCGGTGCGGCGTTGGCGACGGTCGCGGCATTCGCGGTGCGAGAAGGGGCCGTGTATCTACTGTCCCAGAGGCTCTGGCCCATCCGCTATCGTTGGGGTCCGGTGGTACGCCTGCTGCTCGTGGCGACCGTCGTCTGCGTGGTTGGGCTGCTGTTGCCTCGCCCGAGCCTATGGTTCTCCCTCTCCGCCCGGGGACTGTTGCTGTTGGCGTACTGCGGTGGGCTATGGCACGCCGGAGTCCTGCCGGCAGACGATCGCCGGCTCCTCGGGGGGCTTATCCGCCGCCCAAGACTCGCGCTCGTCACCATCAGGGAACAACTGTAGCACCAGGCTCAGCCTTCGAGAATGACCACCGCCGCCGCCAGCCCGGGTTGATGCGTGAGGCTGAGGTGAATGTGTCGGACCCCCTTGCGGCGAGCCTCGGCCGCCGCGGATCCGGTCAGGCTCATGGCGGCGCTGCCGCCGTCTGCGCGGACCACTTCGACCTGTTGAAACGAGATGCCGCGCGCCGAGCCCGTGCCCAGCGCTTTGAGCAGCGCCTCCTTGGCGGCAAACCGTCCGGCCAGCGCTTGGGCCCGGTCGGCCCGGTCGGCGCACGTCGCCAGCTCTGCGGCGGTGTAGACCCGCTCCTCGAACCGCCCGCCGTGCAGGGCGAGCGCGCGGGCGATCCGCTGCGTTTCCACGACGTCGAGCCCCACTCCGAGGATCATCGGCCGCTCCTGATGACACCAAGCTAACCGATCGCTCGCTCCAGCTCACGCGCGCACCGCTCGATGCGCGCGTAGGCCTCCTCGAACACGGCGAGCGGCTGGCTCACGGGATCCCGGATCGTGCGGCCGTCCCCGGGCTCCGGGTCGAGATCGCCCAACACGAGCACGTCGCGCTCGGACCGCCCGAAGCGGTCGCAGACCTGGCGGCGCTGCGCGGCGTCCATGACGACGATGAGATCGGCCGCGCCGGCGCCGTGCGCGGTCAACAGTTGCGACCGGTGTGCGGAGAGATCGACGTCGTAGCGTGCCGCCGCCGCGACCGCCTCGGGCGGTGAGCGGCCACCAGGTCCGAGAAACCCGGCGGAATCGACCTGCACACCACGCCCCGAGAGCCACGGGCGCAGCAGGCCTGCGGCGAACGGGCTCCGGCACATGTTGCCGTGACACACCACCAGCACCGACCGCACCGGGGCGTGGCGGCGCAGCAGCGCGAGCGCCCGGCGCCGGCGCAGCGGGTGCAGCACCCGGTGGTGTACGCCACCCAGTCGCGTCACCAGTCGTCAGCCTCGTTCACCCGAATGCCCGGATCCACTTCCCCTCGGCTTTGGCGAGTTGCAGCGCGCGGGCGGCGCGCGCCAGCAGGTCCTTCGGCTCGACCGGTGTGTAGCGCACGTTGCCGACGGCATCATACCCGGCCCGCAGCTCGGGGGTCGGCATGGCGCGCCGGAACCGTTCGGCGAGCTTGACCGCGCCGACGGCATCCGTGCCCGGCGCGACCACGGCGAACTCCCCCTGCCCCACACGCCCGATCGCGTCAGAGCGGCGCCCGCCGGCGTGGAACGTCCGGCCCACCACCTGCAGCAGCTCGACTGACGGCTCGCCCTCGAGGGCCGGAGCGAACATCACGCAGGCCGCCGACGTGTTGTGGTGGGCGGCCTGGAAGATCAGCTCGCGGGCGCGACGCGCCAAGCCCTGCGCCGTGTACAGACCCGTCAGGTCGTCCACCACATTCTCCGTGGGCGCACGGTCGGCTTCGAGCTTGGCGCGGACGTAGGTGTCCAGCGCCAGCAGCAGCTCGTCGGGGTTCAGGGGCAGCGGGAGGAGCTCCCAGATGCCCACGCGAAGGGCGGCGATATGGTCGCCCGGCGTCGCATGGCCCGTCGTCATGAGCAGAATCGGCGTGCTCGTCCCGATCAGCGGATCGTCGCGCAGCGCGTTGCCGAGGGCGAGGCTGTCGCGGTCAGCGAGCCTGGCATCGAGGAGGATCACATCCGGGCGCACGTCCCGCGCCCGCTCGAGCACAGGTGCGCCCGCATACACGCGCAGGACGGAGTAGCCATGTTGACCGAGGAAGCCCTCGAGCTCCCGCAGGCCATGGTCCTGGTCGCTCGCGATGAGAATCCGCGGCGGACGGGAGAGACGTTCGCGATTTGCCATACGGCTCGGTAACCGTCAGGTCTCCGAACCTGCCGGGTCGAGAGCCTCAGCTAGGAGGTCTGCGGCGCCCAAGCGCGACACGTGGCTGGCACGTAAGGATGGCGGTTGTGGTGGCCCGCGGGGAGCGAAGCCACCACCCGGCGCCCGCAGCGCCCGCTTCTCCGAGCGCGTCGGGCCATGCCGCGATGGTCAACACAGCCGGTTCGCTCCCCTCGAGCCACGGCCCACATCTCGCAAGCTGGATGCCACGGATAAGCCAACCCAGGTCGTGGTGTCTTTGAGACTTGCGCTAGGGCGCGTGGCCGCGAGGCTGCGACCGTGGAGCCCGCGCTCAACATGCGGCTCGGTCGCCACAGCTGGTCCACGGGTCAGAACACGTCCCAGTCGGCGAGCGTGACGTGCCACGCGGAGGGCTCGAACAGCTCCGGCCCGATCTCGCCCAGCCCGCGAGCGAGCAGATCGAACGGGCGGGGGTTGAAGCGCTGCGGCACCCGGACGAAGCCGAGCCGGCGCAGCTCGCCAAACGCCGGGTGCAGACCCATCGTCACAGCGAGCACGGCCCCCTCGCGCCGGTCAGCCTCGAGCCGGGCGCGGATGAGCCGGCGCAGCGCTGCCTCTTCGCCCGCGAGGCAAGCGAAGTCCATGAGCATCGTGCAGCGCGTATCGAACAGGGCCGCCGGACGGGTGACGACGTAGGCACAGAGCCGTTCGCCCCGCGCGAGCGCCCAGACGGCGTATTCACCCTTCGGCTTCTCGAGGAAGCGCCACGTGAGGTAGCGGGAGCTGCGCTGGAGGCCCGTCCCCCGGCTGCGGGCAAAGGCGCGGACCACGGGCTCGAGGCGGTCGTCGAGGCGCTCGAGTCGGACGAGCTGCTCGGTGTCTTCCAGCGTGGGGCGGCGCGATCCCAGGGCGCGGGCGAGTGGTTGGAGCAAGCGACCGAGCCAGCGTCCCGCCGCGCCCAGGTGCATCCGCGAGACGAGCAGCGCGCTCACGTCGAGCGGCGCCACGTAGACCGGCACCCGGGCGACCACGCCGTAGCGATGGTCGCGGACGAAGCTCGGCAGGCTGCGCGCGTTCGGGAACGTGTAGATGAAATCCACGTCCCTCGCCGCGCGCAGGCGCTGGAGCATGAAGCCACCCATGGCGCGAAACACGCCCTGGCGACGGTACGCGCTCAGCGTCCCCACATCCTGGATCATGGCCCCGAGCGCCGGCCGCCCGCGGAACCGCATCCGGAACCGCAGCGCATGGTAGTAGCCGCACAGCCCCTGCTCTCCTTCGGCGACGACAATTAGCGACGGCAGCTCGTTCCGCAGGTACTGCCACTCCCACAGCGACCGATCGAACCCCTGGCTCTTTCGCCCGGCCGTCTCACGGAACACCTCGTCCATACAGCGGCGGACTGCCTCGTAGTCGCCAGGAACCGCTTCCCGCACCCGCAACCCCGCGAGCAGCTCCGTCCCCTCTCCCGCGCGGCCTCGCGGTAACACGGCGCGCTCGTCGCTCACCCCACGGGCTCCGTAGCAGGGAGGAAGTCCATCCCGAGCCGCTCGAGCACCGTGCGGGCCGGCGCGAACGGGAACTCGCGGAGCAGCAGCGCCAGCTTGCGCGCGTAGCCCGTGATCCCGACGCGATGACGGAGCGTGCGGAGCGGCCCGGCGCCGCGCACGCGCGGCTGGTCGGGATCCAACTCCCACGGGTGCACATAGAAGACCGCCGGCCGCCCGATGCGCTCGAGGCGTCGCACCGCCCAACGCGTCAGCCACAGCGGGTACAACCGGAGGTACCCGCCGCCGGCCACGGGTAGCCGCACCCCACCGAGCTCCATCACCGAAAGCGGAACCTCCCAAATGCCTTCCGCGCGGCGGTGGATGGCGGTCGGCGCATCCGGAATGCCATAGCGGTCGTGCCACACCGGGAAGATCGATGAGTCGTAGCGGTAGCCCGCGCGCCGCAGCTGCCGCAGCGCCCACAGGCTGCGCCGGGTCACGGAGAAGGTCGGCGCCCGATAGCCGATCACCGGCTGCCCGCTCAACTGCTCGAGCAGTGTCCGCGAGCGCGAGACCTCGTCGAAAAACGCCGCCTCGCCCAACGTGTGGATCGCGGTGTGCGACCAGCCGTGACTCGCGATCTCGTGCCCGGCGCGCGCGATGTCGCGCACCAGCTCGGGGAGCCGCTCTGCCACCCACCCGAGAACGAAGAACGTGCCCCGCGCGTTCGTCCCGGCCAGCAGATCGAGCAGCCGGTGCACGTTGTCGGCGACGCGCAGCTCGCAGCGCGGCCACTCGTCGCGCCGGATGGCGTGGGCGTAGTTTTCAACTTGGAACCAGTCCTCGACGTCTACCGACAGTACGTGACTCTCCACTTGTGGCCTCGACGCGACACGACTCCAGGATGACGTGGGGACGCAGCAGAACCGCTGGCGGGTCTGGAGGAGTGGCAAGAATCAGGCCGAGCGCCTCACCCTCCGGCCACGCGCTCCAGCATTTCGCGCCGCTCATCCAGACTGAAGGGCTTCCGGAGGACGGGTCGATCGGAGCGCTGCAAGGCGTCGCGCGTGTGCGGCGAGATCGAGTCCCCGGTCGTGAACACGATGCGACGCTCCTGCCCCCGTCCCGCGAGCCGCAGCTGCTCGAACAGGTCGAAGCCGGTGTGCTCGTCATCGAGGTGCACGTCGAGCAGCAGGGCGTCGAAGCGCGCGCCCGGCTCCTCGAGCTGCCGCGCCGCGGTCGCGAAATCTCCTACGCTCGTTACCTCGTGCCCCAGCCGCTTCTGCCGTATGTTCAGGGACCGTGACCCACTGAGGAGGCGTCCCATGGCGGCTGTTTCGGTCGAGCGACTCGTCCAGGAATTAGAAAAGCTGAAGCAGCAGATGGACGCCGGCGCGCTGAAAGCCGGCGACTACGACCAGCGTCTCGCGCGGGTGATCCGAGAGCTCCGCGAGCGGAAGCTCGACGCCGATCGCCCGGCCATCGCCGCGGCGCTCGCGGACGCACTACAGCGGGGCGTCATCACTCCCGCGGTGAAGACGCACATCGAAAAGCGGCTCGGGCTCACGCCCTGAGCGCCGCGAACACCCCAACCACGGCGATCGCGAGACCCAGCGCGATCTTCACGGCCGCGGCCGCGGCACGTCCCAGCACGGCTCCCCAGCCCGCGCTCACCGCCACGCCGGCCCGCGCGCTTCGGGTGTACTCGAATAGCGCGGCCCCGGCGAATGAGCCCACGAACGCGCCGATGACGCTGCCCACGATCGGGACCGGCACACCGATCGCGGCCCCGACGAGGCCACCCACCAGGGCGCCCCATCCCGCTCGTCGCGAGCCGCCGTAGCGCTCCGCGAACCGGAACCCGAGCCACCACTCGATCACTTCTCCGAGCGACGCGAGTCCGACGACGAGCGCCATGACGCCGATGCCGACCGACCGGAAGGCCGTGAGCCAGCCGTAGCCGAGCACGCCGAGCACCATCAGCCACAAGCCGGGCAGCCCGAGAGGAATGAGCAGCAAGCCGGCGACGCAGCACGCGAGGAGTAGGACGGTCGGCAAGACATGAGGCATGCCGCCTAAGATGGGATGCAGGTCACTACGGGGCGAGACCTCGGCCACGTGGCGCGCCGATGCGATTCGCGGCGCGGCGCGAGGGGAGAAGTCCGAAGAGCCCCCGTCAGACTCCGGCCGAGTGGCCTGTCGTACTTTTCCGACGGCGAGCTGGGGTGGCGCTGGAGGTGACGAGGTGGTGTTCGATGGCGTAGCGAATGATGCTCGCGTTGCTCTTCAGCTTCAGCTTGTCGAGGATCCGACTGCGATACGTGCTCACCGTCTTTGGGCTCACCCCGAGTTCGGCCGCGATTTGTTTGAACGCGACGCCGGAGCCGAACATGCACAGCACCTGGTACTCCCGGTGGGAGAGCGCGTCGTGCCCGGGCCTCGTCCTGCCTCCCCCGAGGCCGGTGATGAGCATGCTGGCAAGCGACGGGCTTACGTATGACGCACCGCGGGCGACCTGTCGGATGGCATCGATCAGTTGGTGGCGCGAGTGATCCTTGCTCAGGTACCCCGCGGCGCCCGTGCCGAGGATGCGGAACGCTTCAGGATCTTCCCCTCGCACATTCAGGACAAGCACACGGCAACGCCCGTGGCGGCGTTTCACGGCGCGGATGAGCCCGAGAAGCGTGGCGCCGCCGAGGAAGAAGTCGACGAGGACCACATCCGGTCTGATCGCCCGGGTCTGCTCGACGACTTCGTCCCAGGTCGCCGCTTCGCCCACCACCGACATGTCGGGGCATTCTGCCACGATGCGCTTGAGCCCTTCGCGGACGACCAGGCGGTCGTCGGCGAGGAGCAGCGTGATCGTGGCGGGCGCGGGGTGCAGCGGCCCAGCGGTCGGCATCACGAGTGTCTTTCAGCTCCGCACAAAAAAAAGGCCCGTTGAGCCGTTCGCGGGCGCAACGGGGCCAGGAATACTTCGGACCATTGAGAGTAACGACGCCCGCGCCGCGGTCAAGTGGGACGCGCAGCCGGAATCCTCGTGAGGTCAGTCACCGGCCGGGGACCAGCGCCGGGTGTATACTCTGCGCCGACCCGGAGGCAGCTCTCCTTCAGGCCAGCTCCGTGCGCTCGCGAACCCGTCACTCTAGGAGGGGGAGTATGCGCACTACATTGTGCCTAGCGGCTGCCCTGGCCGTTACGGCGTCTCCACAGACCCAGGGGCAGACCGGCAACGGCGCTCCCAGCGGATCGCACTACAATCTCAACATCATCGGCGTCTCCCACGACAAGAACCCCAACATGAATGGGGGGAGCGGCAACGTCATCTTCGTGGACCTCGGGACGAGCAGCGACGCTGTCACCACGAAGATTCTGCTCAGTCAGGCCGCCGACGGCGTGTTCCAGGTGCTCGACAAGAACGGGACGGACGGCGAAGCCTCCTTCACCCTCCCCGTCCCGGGCACCTACACCGTCTGGGGACGGGCACTCGGCAAGCCGGGTGGACAGGCTCAAATGGCCACCTGCGCGACGTTCATCGATCCCACCACGGGCGCGCCGACGATGCTGTGCTCTACCGAGAATGAGGTGTTCGTGCGGGGGACTGGCAAGAGCAGCTTCCGCAACGTGACTAAGGCGCTCACGACGATTACGCTCGTCTCCGGGAGCCCGGCGGAGCTGGCGTGCGGCACGCCGACCGTGAGCCTGTTCGCCACGTGTCTGCAAGACTTCCTCTGGCAGTACGACAACAACGGACTGAAGCTCCTGCAACTCCGCTTCTATCCCAACCCCAGCTAGGAGCTGGTCGAAGACAGAGAGCCCCGCGACCTGGCGGGGCTCTCTCGTTTTCGGCTCCATGGCCCAGCGCTAGGACGTGCTGCTTCGATTGGAGACGTCGAGTGCGACGCTCGCCGTATCGTGGATCGGCGTGGCGACACGCGCTTCCTCGGCGAAGCGGGCGACGGCCCCGCTGAGGATATCGAGCTCGGTGGGCCCGCCGGCCTCGAGGTCGACCAGAAAGCTCGGCTTCATGGCGGCGGGCAAGCCATCGATCAGGGCCAACACCCGTGCCGCCTCATTGTCGGGCAGGGCGATCCCGCGCGCCCGTGCCACGGCCACGACCTCGGCGACCGCGCGCTCCAGGAGGCGCCGCCCCAGCCGATGGGCGCGGAGCGGCCCCACGGGTGAGCGGGCGAGCCCGCACGCGGCGGCGAGCGCCGCGATGAACACGAACTTCTGCCACAGCTCCAGCCGGATGTGATCGGAGGCGCGGGCGTCCACGCCGGCGTCGCGCAACGCCGCGGCGATGCGGCCGACGCGCTCCGTGATCCGCCCGTCGAATTCCCCCACGACGACGATCTGCAAGGGACCGCGTCGCTCCACGACGCCAGGCGCAATGCGAATCGCGCCGATCGTCGTGAGGCCGCCGACCACGGCGGCCGGAGGCACGCCGAGCTGCGCGAGGCGCTCGGCGGTCTCGACTCCGTTGAGCATCGGCACGATGGCAGTCCGCTGTTGCGCGCAGTGTCGCACGACGGGGGCGATGCCCTCGAGCGAGTAACCCTTGACGGCGAGGAGGGCGAAGTCGGCGGGTCCGAGCGCCTCCACCCGGTCCGTGGCGGCCACACGCGCCTGGAACGTGCCCTCAGGCGTCCTGATCTCGAGGCCGCGCTCGCGCAGCGCCGCGAGCGTGGCTCCGCGGGCGAAGCACGTCACCTCATGGCCGGCGCGTGCGAGCTGTCCGCCGTAGTAGGCGCCCACCGCGCCGGCGCCCAGCACCACGACTTTCACCGGGGCGATGCGCCCTCAGCTCACCGCGAGACCGCCGCGGGCTCCTCGTCGACGATCTTCGTGCCGAGCACCTGGAGGAACTTGGCGATCCATGCCGGGTGGGCCGGCCACGCCGGAGCGGTCACGAGGTTGCCGTCCGCCACCGCCTGGTCGATGCCGATATCGGCGTACTCGGCGCCGGCGAGTCTCACCTCGGGCGCCACAGCCGGGTAGGCCGAAACCGTGCGCCCTTTCACCACGCCGGCGGCGGTGAGGATCTGCGCGCCATGGCAGATCGCCGCGACGGGTTTGTCCTCGGCGAAGAAGTGGCGCACGGTGCCCAGCAGC
>WNGP01001069.1_pt1 | contig 35109 bp, 26 predicted proteins | sample 5407671 | NCBI WGS metagenome assembly WNGP01 (sample SAMN13153381, study PRJNA577476) | soil metagenome | isolation source: 40 cm soil or saprolite under Garry oak tree replicate 2 | place: USA:California | collected 2016-06-15 | reverse complement strand
TAGGCACGATGCCCCGGCAACCCTGCAACTGGTTACCGGGGCTTCGCTTTGCGCTAGTGGGCCTGAGTGGAGTTGAACCACTGACCTCACGCTTATCAGGCGTGCGCTCTAACCACCTGAGCTACAGGCCCTCAACGCCCTATTTGTCCAACCCGGCGGTTAGGCTCCGCAAAGCCCCAGATCCGGTGCAGCCAACCCGCTCAACTTAGCGGCATGTTGCTCAGGGCGGTACTCGGGTGACTCTCCTGTCCTTCACTTGCCAAGTCGGTGCCAAGGACTCGATCATTTGAGCATGGCGGCGCCGGTGCCTCGAAACCCGTGATACCCGCGCTCACCGCGGCGCTCGGCGTTGCGGCGTGGCTCGGCGCAGCGCAGCAGCCGCAAGCGACGCTCCGGTGGGGCGGCGACGCCGAGGGCGGCGCGCCCTTCGTCGAAGCCGACCCCGCCGACCCGTCGCAGGTTCGCGGCTTCGACGTCGAGGTCGCGGAAACGATCGCGCGGAGCCTGGGCCGCCGCGCCCGCTTCGTGCAGGTGCAGTGGTCCTCGATCGATCAATCCGTCGAGCGGGGCGACTTCGCGATCGGCCTCTCGGGCGTGGAGGACACGCCGACACGCCGTGCGCGCCACGCCGTCACCATCCCTTACTTCGAGTTCCGCGAGGTGCTGGCCGTTCGTCCCGACGACCGGGGCCGCTGGTCCGACCTGGCCGCTCTGCGCGGCCGACGGGTGGCGACGCTCGGCGCCACAATGGCATACGACATCCTCGTCGCCGCCCGGGATTCGCTCGGCCTCGTCGCCGCGTCGTACGACGACGACGTGCACCCCTACTCGGACCTGGTGGCCGGTCGCGTCGACGCCGTGCTCCTCGACCACATCATCGCGGCGCGCGCGCGGCGCCGGTTGGGGAGCGACAGGCTCGTGATCGAGCCCCGCGCGGTCGCCGTCGGCCACTACGTCGGCGTGCTCGCCAAGGCCGACTCCGCGCTGCGCGACTCCGTGGACGTCGCCCTCCGCGCGGCGATGCGCGACGGAACCCTCGAGCGGATTTACCGGCGGTGGCGGGTGTGGGACGCGAGTCAGGCGGCGCTGTTTCGGCGCGTCGCGGGCTCGGGACCGGCGGTAGCCGTAGATACAGCGGAGCGTCGCGCCGCTGCCGTGTCGGCCTATCTTCCCTCGCTCGGTCGGGCTGCGCTGGTCACCGCAGTGCTGTCGGTGCTGTCGATGGCGGTGGCCGTCGTCGTCGGTGGGGTCGTGGCGTCCGGTCGGGTCTACGGCCCAGCGCCCGTGCGCGTGCTCATGACCGTGTACGTCGAGCTGATCCGCGGGACACCGCTCCTGCTCCAGCTCTTCGTCCTGTATTACGGGCTGTCGGGCGTGGTACGGCTGCCGGCGTTTCTCGCTGCCGTCCTGGGACTCGGGTTGAACTACGGCGCGTACGAAGCGGAGATCTACCGTGGGGCGCTCGAGGCGGTCTCGCACACGCAGCTCGAGGCGGCGCGCACGCTCGGCTTCTCCGAGGCGCAAATCCTGCGATTGGTGCGCGGGCCGCAGGCCCTGCGCTACGCGCTCGCCCCCATGACCAACGATTTCGTCGCCCTCTTGAAGGACTCGTCGCTCGTCTCCGTGCTCACCGTCGTGGAGCTGACGAAGCAGACCGCCATCTACGCGACGAACATCGGAACCTGGATCGTGCCCGGTATGTTGTGCGCGGTCGTATACCTGGCGATGTCGCTGCCGTTGGCGCGGCTCGGGCGGCGCCTGGAGCGGCGCTGGCGCACGGCGTGACGGCGCTCCTCTCGGTCGACCGACTGCGTCTCGGCTACGACGGTCGGGACGTGCTGCGGGGATTGACGGTGGAGGTGCGGCGAGGGGAGGTCGTGGCGTTGATGGGACGCTCGGGCGCCGGCAAGACGTCGGCGCTGCGGGCGGTGGCCGCACTCGTGCGGTTCGACGGCGGACGCATCGTGGTGGACGGCTTCGCGCTCGAGCCGGGCCCGGTACCGCCCGAGTCCCGCCTCAAGCCGCTGCGGCGGCGTGTGGGCCTCGTGTTCCAGGGGCACGCGCTGTTTGCGCACTTGACCGCGCTCGAGAACGTCGCCCTCGCGCTCACGCACGTGTTGGAGCGACGCCGGGAGGAGGCGGACGATACCGCGCGGCGGCTGCTCGATTCGCTGGACGTGGGCGTGCGCGCGGGGGCGCTGCCGAGCCAGCTGTCGGGGGGCGAGGCGCAGCGGGTGGCGATCGCGCGGGCGCTCGCTCCCGATCCGCCGCTGCTCCTCATGGACGAGCCCACCGCAGCCCTCGACCCGGCGCGCCGGGGCGCTCTCGGCCGGACGCTGCGCCGGGTCGCGGCCGCGGATGGCGGGCGCGGCCTCTGGATCGCGACACACGATGTGGAGTTCGCGCGCGCCTGCGCGGATCGCGTTGCGATCCTCGCGGACGGGATGGTGGTAGAAGCGGGATCGGCGGCGGAGGTGCTGGATCGGCCCGGCCATCCGGCGACGCGCGCGCTCCTCGCCGAGGCTGCGTCCCCCTAGGACCGGTCTTCACTCCCAATCCCGGCGCGGTCCCTTCTTCGGCCGGAACTCATCGTCTTCCTCGTCGTCGAACTCGTCGTCCAGGTCGTCGTACTCGTCGAGATCGTCCAGGTCCTCCTCGTCCAGCTCGTCCTCGTCCAGTTCGTCGTCGAAGTCCTCGTCCAGGTCCTTGTCTTCTTCGAAGTCTCCGAACTGCTCGTCGCCGAGACTGTCGCCGCGACGCTTGAGCGACCAGTCCGACGTCTCACGGGACAACATTGTCACCCCCAGCTAGGGTTGCGGTTGTTGTTTGAACGAGCTACGACTCTTCGGCCGACCGCGCGTTCCGCGCCAGCTTGCGCCGCTCGGTGGCGCCCAGCGCGCGCTTGCGCAGCCGGATGGACGACGGCGTGACCTCGATCAGTTCGTCGTCCTCGATGTATTCCAGCGCCAGCTCGAGCGTCACCTGCCGCGGCGGCTCCAGGATGATCATTTCGTCCGACGCGGTCGTCCGCATGTTCGTGAGCTTCTTCTCCTTGGACGGGTTCACGTCCATGTCCCCCACCCGCGCGTTCTCGCCCACCACCATGCCCTCGTACACCGGATCCCCGGGTTTGACAAACATCGTCCCGCGCTCCTGCAAATTGAAGAGCGCGTATCCCACCGCCACCCCCTCACGGTCCGCCACCAGTACCCCGCGGCTCCGCCCCTGCAACGGGCCCGCCCATGGGCCGTAGTCGAAGAACCGGTGGTGCATGATTCCCGTCCCTCGGGTGTCGGTCAAAAACTCCGAGCGGTACCCGAGCAGCCCCCGGGCGGGGATCTTGAAGCGCATCCGTACCATGCCCACCCCCGGGTTCCGCATGTCGAGGAGCTCCGCACGACGCGGGCCCACCTTCTCCATCACCACCCCCAGATACCCCTCGGGGCAGTCCACCATCAGCTCCTCGTACGGCTCCAGCCGCTCCCCGTTCGGCCCCTCTCGTGGAATGATCCGCGGCCGGCTCACCTGGAACTCGAACCCCTCGCGTCGCATCGTCTCCATCAGGATGCCGAGGTGCAGCTCTCCCCGACCCGAGACGGTGAACGTTTGGGGGTCGTCCGTTTCCTCCACTCGCAGAGCCACGTTCTTCTCGAGCTCTCGAAACAGGCGATCGCGCAGCTGCCGGCCCGTCACGAACTTCCCCTCCCGCCCGGCGAACGGCGAGTCGTTCACCTTGAAGTCCACCGAAATCGTGGGCTCCTCCACCGCGATCCCCGTGAGCCGCTCCAGATAGTCGGGTGCCGTCACCGTCTTGCCGATCTCGACCCCGACCAGACCCGCGAGCGCCACGATGTCGCCGGCCGAGGCCTCCTGGACCTCGACCCGCTCCAGCCCGTCGAACGAAAACAGCTTCACCACTTTGGCCTGCTCGTACGGCGCATCTCCCAGAGGACCAGGCTCGCCCAGGGGAAGTAACGCGACCGTCTCGCCGACCCTGACGTGCCCCCGCTCGATCCGGCCGATCGCGATCCGGCCCAGATACGAGGAATAGTCGAGCGTCGAGACGAGCATCTGAAACGGCCCGTTGGGGTCGGCCTGCGGCGCCGGAATCGTGTCCAAAATGGTCTGGAACAGGGGGTTGAGATCCGTCCCCGGGGCCTTGAGATCGAGCGTCGCGGTCCCCGCGCGGCTCGATGTATAGAGGAAGGGGCAATTGAACTGCTCGGGCGTCGCCTCCAGGTCCAGGAACAGCTCCAACACCTCATCGTGCACACGCAGCGGCTCGGCGTCCTGGCGGTCGATCTTGTTGACCAGCACGATCGGCTTCAGACCGAGCGCCAGCGCTTTCCCCGCCACGAAGCGCGTCTGCGGCATGGGGCCCTCGGCGGCATCCACGAGCAGGAGGAAGCCGTCGACCATACGGAGAATCCGCTCCACCTCGCCGCCGAAGTCGGCGTGGCCCGGGGTGTCCACGATGTTGATCTTGGTATCGCCCCACCGCACCGCGGTGTTCTTCGAGAGGATGGTAATCCCGCGCTCGCGCTCCAGCGGGTTCGAGTCCATGACCCGCTCGTTGACCTGCTGGTTGGCGCGAAACACCCCGGCCTGGCGGAGCATCTGGTCTACCAGCGTGGTCTTCCCATGGTCCACGTGCGCGATGATGGCGATGTTGCGGATCTGCAAGGGGCTAGGTCCTGACAGTACCTATGTGAGGGGTGCCGTCTGTGAGGGGCGCAGTATAGGAAGGTGGTGTCGAAAAGACAAGCTCAAAAATCACCAAGCGGAGGGCCAGGTTATTCGCAGGTCGGATCCCGCTCCATCTGCACCGTCACATGACTGATGCCCATACCCCCCAAGCACGCCTGGACGGCTTCGAGCACCCGCTGGTTGTCCGCCGGGTTTTGGACGACCAGGTGGCTGCTCATCGCGATCACGCCGCTCGTGACCGTCCACACGTGGAGGTCGTGCACCGACGCCACGCCGGGGATGGACGCGATCCGGTCGTGCACGTCCGAGAGAGCGATGTGCGCGGGCGCCGCCTCGAGCAGTACGTCCGTGCTCTCCTTCACCAGTCGCCAGGCGCTGCCGAGGATCAGGAGGGAGATCAGGACGGAGATGACGGCATCGGCCTGCACCCATCCGGTGGCGAGGATGATCACACCCGCGAGGAGGGCGCCGACCGAGCCGAGGAGGTCACTCACGATATGGAGGTAGGCGCCGCGCTGGTTGAGCGAGTGGTCGTGCCCGCGGTGCAGGATCGCGGCGCTTACCGCGTTCGCCGCCAGTCCCACGGCAGCGATGATCAGGAGCAGCGTGCCTTGCACCTCGGCGGGTGACCGGAACCGGCGGGAGGCTTCGAGGCCGATGCCCAACGCGATCACGATCAGGGTCGCCCCGTTCACGAGCGCCGCCAGGATCTCGAGGCGCAGCAGTCCGAACGTCCGCTCCGCCGTCACCGGCCGTCGCGCGAGCGCCGTCACGACGAGCGACAGCCCCAGCGCGGCGACGTCGGCCAGCATGTGACCCGCGTCGGCGAGCAGGGCCAGCGAGTGCGCCAACCACCCGCCCACCGCCTCGGCGACCATCACGGCAGCCGTGATGCCGAGCACCAGCGTGAGCCGCCGGCGGCTCTCCTGCCGCAGCGGTGCGCGATGCGTGCATTGCACATCGATTGGTAGTGTCGCGCTCACCTAATCCCCAGTCCCCGGTCCCTAGTCCCAAAGATAATCACGCCCTATGTTCCCGCCTCTATGCCCGGCCCCGCCACACAATCGCTCGGCCTGCGCCTGCTGGCGGTGGTGGCGCTGGTGCTGGCGAACGCGTTTTTCGTCGCCGCGGAGTTCGCGCTGGTCGCGGCCCGCCGTACGCGCATCGAGGCCCTCGTCCGGCGCGGTGACCGGCGGGCAAGGACCGTGCAGGCCGCCTTGCAGGACCTGTACCGCCAACTGTCTGCGGCGCAGCTCGGCATCACGGTCGCCTCGATCTTGCTGGGCTACGTGGCCGAGGATACCGTGGCACAGCTGTTCCGCGATTGGTTCGCGGCGCTGCCGCCCGCCCTCGAGTTCCTCGCTCGCGGCGGCGTCGCCTCCACGGTCGCGGTGGCGCTGGTCTCCTTCCTCCATGTCGTCTTCGGCGAGCAGGCGCCCAAGGCGTGGGCCATCACCCATCCGGAGCGGACCAGCCGCTGGATCGCCGCGCCGCTCATCTTCTTCTCGTGGATCACACGACCGTTTACCGATCTCCTCAACTGGAGCGCCGGCCGCGTGGTCCGCCTGCTCGGCCTCAAAGGCACCACGGCCGAGCTGGAGCGAATCCACTCGCCCGAGGAGATCCGCATGCTGGTCGAGCAGAGCCGGCAGCGGGGCAAGCTCGACGCCGACGACGCCCGCCTGTTGCAGGGCGTGTTCGAGTTCAGCGAGAAGACTGCCCGTGAAGTCATGACACCGCGTACCGAGATGGTGGCCCTGCCGGCGGACTTGTCGCTCGAGGAAGCCGCCGATCAGGTGGCCGTCGCCGGCCGGTCGCGCTATCCGGTGTACGGAGAGTCGCTCGACGACATCCTCGGCATCGTGCACGCGAAGGACATCCTCGCCGGCCTTCGCTCGGCCAAGGGCGGCAGCCTCCGCGCGGTGCTCCGTCCCGCCGTGTTCGTTCCGGGGACGCGCGAGGTCGAGGACGTGCTCGCCGACATGAAGCGGCAGAAGATCCACCTCGCGATCGTGCTCGACGAGTTCGGCGGTACGGCGGGTCTCGTCACCATGGAAGACCTGCTGGAGGAGATCGTCGGCCAGATCTACGACGAATACGATCGACCCTCGGGTGAGCTGCGCGCCGCGCCCGCGGGCGTGGCGCCCATCATCGCGGGCTCCGTCCCGATCCGCGAGGTCAACAGCGCGTTCGGACTCGAGCTCGGCGACGAGGACTACACCACCATCGGCGGGTTCCTGTTCGGCGCGATCGGGCGCCTCCCGCGGCCGGGGGACCAGGTGGCGGTGAAAGGCGCGGTGTTCGAGATCGTCGAGGTGGAGGGACGCCGCGTCGGCACGGTGCGGGTGCTGCGGCGCGGGCCGGCGCCGGAAGCCTAGCGCTCGAGCGGCGCGTCGGCCCGTTGTACGCGTCGCGCCAGGTCGGTCGCGAGCTCGAGCGCCGCCCGCATGGAGCCGGGGTCGGCAACCCCCTTGCCGGCGATGTCGAGCGCCGTCCCGTGGTCCGGCCCGACGCGGGGGAACGGCAATCCGAGCGTCACGTTCACACCCCTGCCGAATCCCGCGACCTTCACGGCGGTCATCCCGACGTCGTGATAGGGCGTGAGGACGGCGTCGAACTCACCCTTGAGCGCCCGCACGAACACCGTGTCCGCCGGCAGCGGCCCGGCGGCGCCGAGCGTCCGGGCCGCGGGCGTGAGCACACGCGCGTCCTCGTCGCCGAACAGGCCGGATTCGCCGGCATGGGGATTGAGGGCACAGACGGCGAGCCGCGGCGCCGCGATGCCCCACCAGTCGTGCAGCGCGCGCGCGGTGATCCGCCCGCAGCGCACCACGCGATCGGTGGTCACCTGTGTCGGTACGTCCTTAAGAGCGATGTGCGTCGTGACGAGCACCACGCGGAGCGTGCCGGCGGCGAGCATCATCGCGACGTCCACGTCGCCGGCGAGATGGGACAGGAGCTCGGTGAGGCCGGGATAGCGGAATCCGGCGAGGTGGAGGGCGTGCTTGTGCACCGGGCCGGTCACGATGGCGTCGACCTCCCCCGTCCGCGCCAGCCGCACTGCTTCTTCGACCTCCTGGCCCGCAATCCGCCCCGCTTCCGCAGGGAGCAGGGAGCAGGGAGCAGGATCTACGCTCCCGAGAAAGACGAGATCGGCATCGAGCGGACCGAGGGCGACCGCCTTCGCCACGACTTCCGGCCCGATCCCCCGCGGATCGCCCAGCGTGACCGCGAGTCGGGGCCGGCGGCTAGAAACGGACGTCGACGTATGTGGTGCGACGCAGCAAGTCGAGATGGTGCTTGATGGCAAGCTGCTGGCTCAGCCCGTCGCGGATGCGATCCTTCACTTCGTCGAACCCCAGCTCGCCTTCGGGAAGGCGCTTCATCAGCTCGAACACCACAAACCTCGGTCGCGCCGTCCCGACGCCGACTTCAAACACCGGCTTCAATCCGCGGACGGTGTCTGACCCGATCGCCGTTTCGTAATCGGGCGGGAGCTGGGCAACGGGGAGGGCATCGGCGAGCTTGGGCTCGCTCGGGTCGGCATAACGACGCGCCAGCGAGTCGAACGACGCTCCGTGCGCGAGCGCGTCGTGCACCGAGTCGGCCTGCCGCCGGGCGATGGCGACCTGCGCCACGGAGATGGCGGGCTGGATCAGGATGTGTCGCGCCAGAATCTCCGCCGGCTGCGCGCGCTCCACCTGAATGATGTGGAGCCCGAACTCGGTGCGCACGACGTCGGAGATCGTCCCCGGCCTCAGGCGAAACGCGACGTCCTCGAACTCCTTGACCATCACACCGCGGCGGAACCAGCCCAAGGCGCCGCCCTGCTCCCGAGAAACGCTGTCGGCCGAGTACTTCTTCGCGACGTCGGCGAAGCCGGCTCCGCCCCCCTGCCGCAGCGCCACTACGAGGGACTCGGCCAGCTGCAGCGCACGGGCGCTCGCCGCCGAGTCCGGTTTCGGCATGACCACGACCTGGCGGAACGAAATGGCGGCCGGCCGTTTGGGTTGCTGCGCTCGGTTGGTCTCCCAGAACGCCCGCATCTCGGCGTCCGACGGCGGAATCGGTCGGAGCTTTCCCTTCTGCTTCAGCCCCTCGATCAGCCGCTGTTGCAGGATCGCGCGACGCTGCTGATCGGCGAGCCATCGGCGCCACTCCTCCTCGGACACGAACCCGGCGGCGCGCAGCTGAGTCTGGAACTCCGGGATCGAGGTGAACTGCTTGCGCACGTTTTGGACGGTCTGCTCGACCGCGTCCTGCACTTCCTGGTCGGTCACCTTGATGGTGGTGTCCCGCTCCGCCTGCTGCACCAGCAGCTCTTCATCCACCATTTGCGAGAGGATCTGGCGCCGCGCGGCGTCCCGCCCAGCAGAGTCCTCCGCCACCTTGGCGCCTTGCGACTGCGCCAGGACGAGCTGCTCTTCCACCTGCGACGCCAGGATCGGCTTCGTGCCGATGACGGCCACGATGCGGTCGACCGGACGGTCGGTCGCCGCGCGGCCCTGCGCCGCCGCGCGCGGCGCCGCGGGGAAGAGGGTGGCGAGCGCCGCGACCACGCTCAAGACGAGCGCGCGCATGTCAGCGCGGCGCCTGCCGGCCACCGCTGTCGACGGCGACGGGTGGTGGGCCAGGTGCCCGTTTCAGACCCGTCGGCGGCGCCGCGCGCACGGTCGTGTCCGCGGCCCGGATGGCCTGCGCGCTCTCCACGGCGCGCGCGATGCCCGCCTCGTTGAGCGACCACGGCTGACCCTGGCGCAGCGCGCTGGCCAGGAAGGGCGGGACCGGAAAGAACGGCGCGCTGCCTTTGGTCACCGCCTGGTCCACGTAGCGGTCGATGTGCGCCATGGCCAGCTGCACGCGTGCGGCGGGGGTCGCGGCGGAGTCCTCGAGGAGCTGGGGCGACAGGCCGAGCAAGCCCTCGAGCCGCGCCACGCCCGAGTCGTGTTCGGCGCGCAGCTGCCGCCAGTCGCCCGCGTTGAGCTGCACGCCGGCCTTGTCCACCTCGACCAGCAACATGTCGCGCTGCGCGAGCACCTTGAGGAACTGGTTCAACTGAGCGTCGCTCGCCGTGGCGACGCCGCGCACGTCGTTCGGATCGAGCGCCAGCAGCCACCGCGCCAGGTCCTTCACCTGGAAGGTGCCGCCGCGATACGTGGCCAGTGTGCGGTTGTCGCTCCGGGCGGACGCGATCTGCGGCACCGCCTGGCGCACCAGCGCGGGCCCGCCGGACTCGATCTTGAGCTGCCGCTGTTTCGCGACGCTGTCCAGGTACACCGAGTCGAGCCGGGCGGTGCGCGAGTTCTCGAGATCGAGGCGGAACGAGTCCCGCACCTCGGCGAGCGGCGGCCGACGAATGATATGGAACCCGAACGGCGTCCGGACCACGGCGGTCATCGCGCCCGGCGGGAGCGTCCATGCGGCACTGTCGAACGCGGGGACGAACTGCCCGCGCGGCGCGGCCGGCAGATAGCCGCCGCGCGTCTTGGAGCCCGGGTCCTCCGAGTAGCGCCGGGCGAGCTGCGCGAAATTGAACCCACGCTGCGCGGCGGCCTGGCGCAGGAGCGCGGTGGCCTGCTTCTCTTTTTGCTGCTCCACCATCGGCACAGCGCGCTGCGGGATCCGGATGAGGATGTGCTGGAACAGCCGCACGGTGCCTGCCTGGAACGCCGAGTCCGCCTGCGCGGGGGTGAGCTTGCCGCGCGTCGCGACCAGCTGGTCGTGATAGCGCTCCCATTTGAGCTGTGCCACCATGGGCCACTCCGCAGCGAGGACCAGAGCCGAATCGTGCAGGTCGCGCCCGCGACCGAGCTCGGTCGCGAGCACCGCGTAGTCCAGGTAGACGTTCGCGACGCCGGTGAGGACGTCGGGTCGAATGGGTATGCGCTGCGCGTGTCCGACCAGATGCGCCAGGCGGTCGACCGTCAGGGTCTGTCCGGCGGCCGTGCCGGCGACCTGCGCGTGTGCCGAGAACGCGTCCCGCAGGGCGGAGCACCCCGCCAGCACGAGCACCATGACGATCCACCCCAGCCGCACCATGCCACCTCCTTAAGGGTGAGCGTCCGCGAGAACCGCGGTGAGAGCTCGGACGAGCCCCGACCCGATGGGCTCTCCGCCGAGCCGGCGGAGTCGCAGGGAGAGGGGCGCCGCCCGCCGGACCTCGGCCTCGAACTGTACCACGTCGAGCGCCGCCGTCAGGCCGGCCAGCCGCGGGCTCGCATCCCGCGCAAACGTGAGCCGCGCCTCGTCGCCCTTCACCAGGACCATCTCCAGTCCCACACGGGCGCCGAGGGCGCGGAGGTCGGATACGAGGAGCAAGCGCTGTGCGTCGTCGGGGAGCGGCCCGAACCGATCGCGCAATTCCTCGCGCACCGCTTGAATCTCGCTAGGCGCCTCGGCCCGCGCCAGCCGCCGGTACAGCTCGAGCTTCACCGCTTCATCCGGCACGTAGGCGTCGGAGAGGTGCGCCGGGAGATCCAGGATCACCTCAGGGGGCACACCCCTCCCTGCTCCCTCGTCCCCCTTCCCGGACTTGAGCGCGTCGACGGTTTCCTGGAGCCAGCGGAGGTAGGTATCGAATCCGACCGCCTGCGCGTGGCCCGACTGCGCGGCGCCGAGCAGGTTGCCGGCACCGCGCAGCTCGAGATCCCGCAGCGCGATCCGGTAGCCCGAGCCGAGATCGGTGTGATGCTCCAACACGCGGAGCCGCTCTTCCGCCTCGGCGTCCACCAGCTCGGGCACGAGGAGATAGCAGTACGCGCGTCGGTGACTCCGCCCCACGCGCCCACGCAGCTGGTACAGCTGCGCCAGGCCGAGCTGGTCCGCGCGGTTCACGATCATGGTGTTCGCGTTCGGCACGTCGAGTCCGGACTCGACGATCATCGTGGAGACCAGGACGTCCACCTCGCCGCGGACGAACCGGGCCATCACAGCATCGAGCTCAGCCTCCTTCAGCTTCCCGTGCGCCACCGCGATCCGCGCCCGTGGCGGGGCGAGCGCCCGCACCCGCGCCGCGATCGTGTCGATCGTCTCGATGCGGTTGTGCACGAAGTACACCTGCCCCGCACGATCCAGCTCCCGTGCCACTGCCTCCTCGATCAATCCGTCATCCCACGGCTCGATGAACGTGAGCACCGGCGAGCGATCCTTGGGCGGCGTCTCGAGCAGCGTGAGATCCCGCAATCCGGCCAGCGACAGGTGCAGCGTCCGGGGAATGGGTGTCGCGGTGAGCGTCAGCACGTCCACGACGAGCTTGAGCGCCTTGAGCCGCTCCTTGTGCCGCACGCCGAACCGGTGCTCCTCGTCGACGATGAGGAGCCCGAGATCGTGAAACCCGACGTCCCGTGACAACAGGCGGTGCGTCCCGATTACGACGTCCACTTCGCCGGTACCGAGCCGCCGCGTCACCTGCTGCGTGTCCTTCGGGCCGCGGAACCGCGACAGCACCTCGATCCGGACGGGATAGTCGGCGAGCCGCTCGCGGAAGGTGCGGCCGTGTTGCTCGGCGAGAATCGTGGTGGGAACGAGGACCGCCACCTGCTTGCCTGCCTGCACGGCTTTGAAGGCGGCGCGCAATGCGACCTCGGTCTTGCCGTACCCCACATCACCCACCAGCAGGCGATCCATCGGTCGGGCGCGCTCCATATCCCGCTTCACCTCCTCGGACGCCCGCCGCTGGTCCGGCGTATCCTCGTACAGGAAGGCCGACTCGAGCTCGCGCTGCCACGCCGTGTCGGGAGGAAAGGCGAATCCGGCCGCGAGCTGCCGTCGGGCGTACAGGTCGAGCAGCTCGACTGCCATCTGTCGGATCGCGGCGCGCGTCTTGTCCCGCTGCCGCTGCCACGTGGTCGTGCCGAGCCGGTGCAGTCGCGGCGGCGGCGCGTCCCCGTCGGCCGCGGACCGGTACGGCTCGAGCTGATCCAGTCGGTACAGCGGCACGTTCAGCCGGGACCCGCCTTCGTACTCTACGACGGCCACCTCGAGGGTCCCGCCCTCCGCTCCCACCGCGATCGTCTGGATCCCGCGGTAGATCCCGATACCGTGCTCGAGATGGACCACGTAATCGCCGGCTTTGAGCGCGCGCGTCGCGGCGGTGGCCATTGCCTCGCGGTACCGACGCGGCCGCCGCAGCCGGCGGGCCCGACGGAAGATCTCGTGGTCGGTGAGCACCCGCAGCCCGGGCAGCACGAATCCGCCGTCCAACGCCCCCACGGCAAGGGTCGCCCGGTCGCCGGCCAGGAGCTCCTCCAGGCGCTCGAGCTGGCCCTCGTTGTCGCACAGGATTACGGTCCGCGGCTCGGTCGCGACGATCTGGCGCAGCCGCTTGATGTCGCGGTCGACCGGCTCCGGCGGCGCGATCGGGAACCGGACACCGACGTCGGCGGGGTCGAGCGCCAGCCGGGGGAACTGCGCGAGCTGCGCCCGCCACGCTGCTGGCTCGACGAACAGCGCCTCCCGCGCCGGCGGCTCCTCGCCCAGCCGCCGCGCGACCTCGAGGTGATGGGCCGCCTCGGCCCAGGCGCGCTCCACTTCCTGCCCCAGCGCCGACTCCTGCTCCAATACGATCAGTGCGTCGCTGGGGAGGAGGTCCAGAAGCGACTGCCGCTGGGGTTGTAGGGGCGCAGCATGCTGCGCCCCTACCCCGCCGGGCTCCCGTGCTTCCGTTCTCACCGGGAGAATCGTCATCCGCTGGATCGCTTCGCCGGAACGCTGCGAGTCGAGATCGAACGTCCGCAGCGACTCGATGTCGTCTCCCCACCACTCGAGCCGCGCCGGTGCCGCCATCCCAAACCCATACACGTCGAGGATCCCGCCGCGTACGCTGAACTGCGCTACTTCCGTAACGGTCGGGACCCGAACGTAGCCCATGGCCTCAAGTCGCTGGACCGTCTCGCGGAGGGTACCGCTCCCCGCTCCCCGCTCCCCCTTCGCCAAGACGAGACGCATGGACTGAAGCGTCCCCGGCACCCCGGTGCGCTCAGCGGCGGCGCGTGCGGTCGTGACCAGCGCCCGGACGTGCCCGGATAGCAGCAGTTCCAGCGTCTCCACCCGCTCGCCGGCGATTTCGAAGTGTGGCTCCTCAGCGCCGAGCGCCTCGCGCTGCGGATACAGCGCGGCCGCGCTCCCCGTCAGGGCACGCAGATCCGCGAGCCATCGCTCCGCGTCGGTCGGTGTGGGCGTGATCACCACAAAGACGCGCTGCGCGAGGCGCCGCGCGAGCGCGGCGAGCAGCACGGCGGGACTCGAGCCGGGGAGGCCGGCGATACCCAGTCGGGCTCCGGGCGCCGGCAACCCCTCCGCCAGCGCCCGCGTGTCCGGGAGCGCGTCCAACCGGTCGATCACGAAGTCGAGCGGCATCAGCGGGTGCGCGTGGCGACCCCCAGCTCCACGAGCGCGACGAGCAACGCCAGCACCAGCAGCAGCCCGCTGCCATCGCGGCGCCCGGCGCCTGCGAACCGGGCGGCCGCAAACGCCGTGCTGTCCAGCACGTCTGCGCCCAGGACCTCGTGCACGAGTGCCCGCGACGCCGGCGTGAGATCCGATTCTCGCGGGTCGAGCCCATAGACGATCGCGCCGATCGTATCGGCGCCGCGGATCCGGAACGCCACGCGCGGGGCGCCTTCCAGCTCCGAGATGGCTGCCTCCCCCCGTGCCAGGCGGTTCACCAGAGCATCCACGAACGGCACGAACGCGGGTGCTGCGGGCAGCGCGGTCCAGGCCGTGTCGAGCCGGCTGCCGAGGAGCAGGACGTTGCCGTCCCGCACCAGCCACGGCTCTCCGTTCACAGTCGCGAGCACGCCGCTGTCTGCACCCATCCCTCGTCCCGCGTCGCCCGCCACGAGTTCGATCCGGTGCCGCCGCGTCACCGGTAGCCCGGCGATCGCCGGCACGGTAGGCCCGGCGATCGGCCCGGGCGTACCCGCCGACGCGAAGCGCCACCGCCCTCCCCGCGCGGCGAGGGCGCGATTCGCCTGGCCGACGAGCGCCGCCTCCGCCGGTGGCATCACCACGCTCACCAGCGTCCCCGCCTCCGGCCGGTCCCCAATGGTCACCTCGGTGCCTCCCCCCCCCTGCCGGACCCGATGCCCTTCTTCCAGCACCGCGAGCGCGGCGGCCACGAACGGGCTCCCCGCGGCGCTCGGGAGCGCCGCGACCCGGGCAGGCGGAGCCACTCGCCACACCAGCAGTCGTCGATCGTCGGCCCGCAGCTCATCGGCGTCGAGCACCGCTTCGCCCACCCACCAGCCCGGTCCGAGCGGCGGCAGCGTGATCGATACCGTTAATCCGGGTGCGGCGAGGGCACGGCCGACCTCGCGGCCGCGGATGCGCAGCGTCACCGGCGCGCCGCCTCCTTCTCCCCCTGCTCCCGGCGTCCCGACGATGTCCACGGCTGCGGCGCCGTCGGTCACCCGCGCGAGGCCGACACCGCGGTTCGCGGGCGCCTGGCTCGGAGGCGCGAGGGCGAGCACTCGCACCCCCCGCGGCACGCCCGCCCGGCCGGGACCGAGCGCCGTGCGCTGCAGGTCACTCACGACCTGTACCTCGCGCGCCGCGAGCGGCTCCGCGTCCACCAGGCGCGTCGCAGCCCGCACGGCGGCGGTGAGATCCAAACGACGAGCCGAGACGCGGGTGCTGTCTACGGTCGCGCGCAGCGCTTCCGGCGTCCCCGCTCGCGCCACGCCATCCGCGAGCACGAGCCACAGACGATCGGACGCCGTCGCGCGCGCCAGCGAGCCTCGCGCCACGGCTTTCAGGCGCTCGAGCGCGGAACGCCCGTCCACCACGAGCCCGGACGACGCCGAGTTGTCGAGGATCACGGCGAGCGCCGTCGGCTCGTGCAGCGACCCGGCGCTCGCCTGTGTGGGGAAGAGCGGCCGCGCCGCAGCGAGCACGATCAGCACGATCAGCGCCGTCCGCAACATCAGGAGCAGCAGGTGTCGCAGCTTCAAGCGCCGTGCGTTGTGGCGCTCCGCCTCGCTGAGATAGCGGAGCGGCGGAAACTCAGCCTCCGGCGGCACCCGGCGCTCGAGCAAATGGAGCAACGCGGGGATCGCCGCCGCGGCGAGCCCCACGAGCGCCACCGGATGCAGGAACGTCACGCGAGCAGCCGAAGCGCCATGCCGAACGGCAGGTCGGTCATGATGTGGTGGTACGCGATGCCGTGCCGCCGGCACGCTGTGCGCCATGCGTCGATCTCCCGGCGCACCGTGGCCCGGTAGGCCCGTGCCAGCTCGCGCGGCCGAATCACCACGCTCGCCGCGGATTCAGGATCCCGGTACCGCACCTCGGGCGGACCGGTGAGCTCCGCCTCCGCCGGATCCATCAGGTGCAACACGATCACCTGATGGCCACGATGACGCAGGTAGCGCAGTGCCGTCAGCGCCAGCTCACGGTCGAACAACAGGTCGGAGACGAGCAGCACGAGCCCACGGCGGGTGAGCAGCGAGGTGAGCCGCACCAGGGCGGCCTGCGCTGCCGTCCCCCGACCGTCTGGCGTCTCGACCAGACCGCGCACCAGTCGCGCCCACTGTCCCACCTTGACCCGCGCCGGGACCACTTCGCGCACGACTTCGTCGAAGGTGATCAGCCCCGTGGCATCCCGCTGTCGCAGCAGAATCAGTGCGAGCGCCGCCGCCAGCCGGTCGGCATAGGCCCGCTTGGTGAGTCGGTTGGGCGCGCCGCGCCACGCCATCGAGCGGCTCGCGTCGACCAGAATCATCGCGCGCAAGTTCGTCTCTTGCTCGAACTGCTTCACGAACAGGCGGTCGGCCCGCGCGAGGATCTTCCAATCGAGGTAGCGCAGCTCGTCGCCCGGTTGATAGGCGCGGTGCTCCGTAAACTCGACGGAGAACCCGCGAAACGGTGAGCGGTGGATGCCGCTGAGAAAGCCCTCCACAACGCCCTGCGCCACGATCTCGATCCCACCAAAGCGAGCCACCTCGGCGGGATCCAGCAGATCGATGCGCTGCACGTCGGCCATGGCCTCGCGGAAGCTAATGAACAGCCGAATGTCCCGGGTAGAGGACAATACGCGTCTGGTGATCCCCATCAGTCAGGTGTTGAACCTCAGGCCTCATAGCCACTTAACGCCCCTGCGAGCACGCGTCGGGTTGGCATGCAATCTGCCCCTCACCGGCGCGAACGGAGGCCCCATGTTGCACACCATCTGGTTGCTCAGCCTCGTCATGGCGCAGGCCGAAAGCCCCTCGACCCGGCCCGCGTCCGTCGAGTATCGCCCCCGCGTCGAGGTCTGGACCGACCGGGGCGACAGTCCTTACACCAGCGGCCAGGGTGTCCGCGTGCACTTCCGCGCCGACCGGGACGCCTTCGTCACCATCCTGCGCGTCGACACCGACGGCCGCGTGCGCGTGCTGTTTCCCCGCGAGCCGTGGGAGGACAACTTCGCCCGCGGCGGTGGCGACTACGAGGTGCCGGGCGGACACGACCGCGACGCGTTCTACGTCGATGATTATCCCGGTGTCGGCTACCTGTTCGCCGTCGCCGCAGCCGACGCGTTTGTGTACGACGGGATCCAGAGCAAGGACCACTGGGATTATCGGTTGATCGCCGACGGGCGGGTCCGCGGCGATCCGTATGTGGCCCTCACCGACCTGGCACAGCGCATCGTGCCCGAGGGTTATGCTGATTGGGATTACGACATCGCGCCGTATTACGTGCAACAGCACTACGACTACCCCCGGTTCCTGTGCTACGACTGCCACACGTACGTGAGTTATTCGTCCTGGAGCCCGTACGACTACACCTGCGTGCGCTTTCGGATCGTGGTGTTCGACGATCCGTACTACTACCCGTATCGGACCTACGGCGGCACGAGAGTCGTCTTCACGCGTCCGTACCGGCCGGAGCCCCGGTTCATCTTCAAGGACCGGCAGGCGTCGGATGCATTCATTACGCGGGTGCGCGAGCGGCCCGTGAACGACGATCGCCGGCGTGACGTCGGCGTGCGCGGTCGTGACCTGGGCGGCATGGGCGTCATCCCGCCGCCCAACATACGGCCGCCCCGGCGGCGCCCTGGCTCCGAAGATCAGGGGAGCGACGACGACCGTGGTCGCGGCCGTCGGCCGGACCAGCGGGACCACCGGGATCGGCCGGACCAGCCCGATCATCGGGACGACCCCCGCCGCCCCGAACAGCCCGATCGGCCGCCGCGGCCCGAGACGCACCAAAATCCCGATCGCCCGGAGCGGCGTGATCGTCCCGACCGGCCCGAGCGACCGGAGCGCCCCGCGCAGCCCGCGCAGCCGGAGCGTCGCGCGGCTCCGGAAGAGCGGCGGCGCGCCGAGCCACCGCCCCCGCGCGCCGAGCCGCGGCACGAGGCTCCCCCCCCACCGCGTAGTGAGCCGCGGGTCGAGCCGAAGCGTGAGCCCCCGAAGGAAAAGCCACGGGCCGAACCCGAGCTCAAGCGGCGCAAGCCGTAACCACGCAACAGCGTGAGCGCGCCCGACCGTAGTTCCACGCGGTCGGGCGCGTTAGCTTTCGTCTCCCCTACCTCAAGGCCTGAGCGATGCAATACCGCTTGGCGCTGCTGCTCGCGGCGCTCCCCGGACTGGCCGCCGCACAGCGGCAGCGGCCGGCCGCCCGTGGTGCGGCTTCCATCACGATCGCGGACGTGCAGCGCCGCATTGGAGTCGTCGCCGACGACTCGATGCTCGGCCGCGCCACACCGAGCCCGCAGCTCGACGCCGTGGCGGCCTATGTCGCGGGCGAGTTCCAACGGTTCGGCCTCAAGCCGGGCGGCGACAGCGGCACCTACTTCCAGCACTATCCCCTCGAGGTCCTGCGGTTCGACCCCGAAAGCTCCACCATCCGGATCACCGGCCGCACGCCGGGGGTTTGGCGCGCAGGCCAGGACGTGCTGCTCGTGGAGGGACAGCCCCCGGCGGGGACGGCGGCAGGCACGGCCGTCGTGATCACCGGTTCGGCCGAGGCCGGAGGCACGCTCGATTCCACCGCCGTCACCGGGAAGATCGTCTTCCTAGCGTACGGGCCGGGGCTCAACACGATCGCGGCGAAGGTCCTCCCGCTCCGGCCGCTCGCCATCGTGCTGGTGGCGGGGTTCCCCGACTCGATCTGGGCAAAGCTCCCCGGTCACGAGGCGAGCGTGAGTGTACGCAACCCGAGCGCTGAGAGCGGTCCCGCGGTCCCCGCCGTGTTCGCGCTGCGGACGGCAACCGCGGGAGCGCTGTTTACGCAGGGGGGCGTGAGCCCCGACTCGCTCCGAGCGTGGGGCGACCGGCCCCTCGTGGCTCGCCCGCTGGCCGATATCACGCTGCAACTGGACGTGCGCGGGCGGGTGCTCCAGCACGCGTCGGCTCCCAACGCGATCGGGATCCTCGAGGGCAGTGACGCCGCGTTGAAGAAGGAATACGTCCTGTTCAGCGCCCACATGGATCACATCGGCACGCCGAGCGCGGGGGAGGGCTGCACGCCCCGCGGCGCGGACTCGATCTGCAACGGAGCGGACGACGACGGCTCGGGCACGGTGGCCGTGATCGAACTGGCGGAGGCATTCGCCACGGCCCGTGAGCGACCCAAGCGCTCTCTGGTGTTCATGACCGTGAGCGGCGAGGAGCGGGGCCTCTGGGGAAGCGCCTACTTTGCCGACCATCCCACGGTACCGCTGGCGGACGTGATCGCCGACCTGAACATCGACATGGTCGGCCGCAATGCGAAAGACACGGTCGCCGTGATCGGCCGCGAGCACTCCAATCTCGGCGTGACGCTCGACAGCGTCGCCGCCGCACACCGCGAGCTGAACATCAAACCGGTCGGCGATCTGTGGCCACAGGAAGGGCTGTTCTTCCGCTCGGACCACTACAACTTCGCGAAGAAGGGCGTGCCCATCCTCTTCTTCACGACCGGGTTGCATCCGGACTACCACCAGGTGACCGATTCCGCAGACAAGATCGACGCCGAGAAGGAGGCGCGCTTCGCACGGCTCGTGTTCCATCTGGGGCTGGCCGTCGCGAACACACCCCAGCGACCCCGCTGGAACGCGGACAGCTACAAGCGGATCGTGGGCGGGGGAAACTGACGCCTAGCTGACGCCGGCAAGCAGCTCGGCGTTCGTCTTGGCGCGCCGCAGCTGCGCCAGCAGGACGTCGATCGCCTTCTCCGGCGGGAGCCCGACCAGGCCCCGCCTGAGCTGCTGTTTGGCCGCCACCGTCGGTGGGTCCGCGAGCAGCTCCTCGCGCCGTGTGCCGCTGGCGGCCACATCCACCGCGGGGTACAGGCGGCGGTCCGCTAGCGTGCGAGACAGCCGCAGCTCCGAGTTGCCGGTCCCCTTGAACTCCTCGAAGATCACGTCGTCCATCCGGCTCTCCGTCTCGATGAGCGCGGTGGCGATCACGGTGAGGGAGCCGCCCTCCGGCACGGCGCGCGCGGCCCCGAACAGTCCTTTGGGCTTGGCCAGCGCGTTGGCGTCCAGGCCACCCGACATCGTGCGCCCGCTCCCCCGCCCCGTCGTATTGTGGGAGCGCGCGAGGCGCGTGAGCGAGTCGAGCACGATCACGACGTCCTTGCCGAGCTCCACCTGGCGGCGCGCGTGCTCGAACGTCATGTCGGCCACGGCGACATGCCGCTCATGGGACAGATCGAAGCTCGACGCGATGACCTCGCCCCGACCCCAGTCCACCATTTCGCTCACCTCCTCCGGCCGCTCGTCCACGAGCAGGATGAGGAGGATCGCCGCGGGATGGTTGAGCGCGACCCCCTCCGCCACGGCCTGCAGCATCACCGTCTTTCCCGCCTTGGGCGGCGACACGATCAGCGCGCGCTGGCCAAAGCCCAGCGGGCAGATCAAATCGACGACGCGCTGGATCTCAGCGGTGCGCGGGCTCGAGGCTTGGGCGGTCTCGAGGCGTAGGAGCCGCGAGGGGTGCACGGCGCCGAGCTTTGCGAAGTCGGGCCGCTCACCCAGACGGGCGGGCGGCACGCCGTTGACGCTCACCACGCGCCCGTTCTCCACGGTGACCAGATCGCCGCGCCGCAGTCCGGGAAGGCGGACGCCGGCATCGCCCTTGGCGGGCAAATAGCTGTTAGCGGCGAGCCGCACGGCGCCGCCGTTGGAGGTGGGGTCGAACCAGCCGGTGATGGGAGCCAGGGGAGTTCCTCTTGGAGTATACCGCGTTCTCCGCCATCCGTCATCCGCTGTCCGCAGCGACGGGGCACGACGGATGACGAATGACGGATGACTATATTTTAGCCCCACATGCGCCAAGATCACATCCGCAACTTTTGCATCGTAGCCCATATCGACCACGGGAAGTCCACCCTGGCCGACCGCCTCATCGAGCTCACGGGCACGCTGGACAAGCGCCTGATGCGGGAGCAGGTCCTCGACACGATGGACCTGGAGCGTGAGCGGGGCATCACGATCAAGCTCAACGCGGTGCGCATGAACTACCATGCCCGCGATGGGGGGGTGTACGAGCTCAATTTGATCGACACGCCGGGGCACGTGGACTTCACCTACGAAGTGTCGCGCTCGCTCCAGGCGTGCGAGGGAGCGATCCTCGTGGTGGACGCGTCGCAGGGGATCCAGGCGCAGACGCTCTCCAACCTGTTTCTCGCGATGGACGCCGGGCTCGAGATCATCCCCGTGCTCAACAAAATCGACCTCCCCGGAGCCGAGCCTGACCGCCGGGCGCGGGAGCTGCATGAGCTCATCGGGGCGAAGCCCGAAGAGATCCTCCGCATTTCCGCCAAGGAAGGCACCAACGTGCCCGACCTGCTCGAGGCGGTGGTGCGCCGCACCCCCCCGCCTCGTGGGGTGGCGGACGCGCCGCTCCGCGCCCTCATCTTCGACTCGTATTACGATCGGTACCGCGGGGCGATCCCCAGCATCCGCGTCGTGGACGGGACGATCCGCCCCGGCATGAAGATCGCCTTCGGCGCGCACCGGGACGACATCTACGAGGTGGACGAGGTCGGGTACCTGCAGCTCGGGCACAAGCCGACCGAGCAGCTCGAAGCCGGCGAAGTCGGCTACTTCGTGGCCAACGTGCGCGGCGTGCGCGACACCCGCCCCGGCGATACGGTGCTCGACGCGGACCACCGCGACGTGCCGCTGTTACCCGGGTACCGCGATATCATGTCGATGGTGTTCGCCGGCCTGTACCCGACGAACGCCGAGCAGTTTGAGGAGCTGCGCGACGCGCTGGGCAAGCTCCAGCTCAACGACGGATCGCTGCACTACGAGCCTGAGTCTTCGGTGGCGCTCGGCTTCGGGTTCCGCTGCGGGTTCCTCGGCCTGCTCCACATGGAGATCGTACGGGAGCGGCTCGAGCGGGAGTTCAACCTCGATCTGATCAGCACCGTGCCCAACGTGGAGTACCACGTCCACCGGACGCGGGAGCGGCTCGAGCGGGAGTTCAACCTCGATCTGATCAGCACCGTGCCCAACGTGGAGTACCACGTCCACCGGACGGACGGCACCGTGGAGCTGGTCGAGAATCCGAGCCTGATGCCGCACGGCTCGGCGGTGGACCACATCGAGGAACCGTACGTCAAGGCGCGGATCGTCGCGCCCGCCGAGTACATCGGCGCCATCATGAAGCTGGGCCAGGAGCGGCGCGGCGTGTACCAAGGCATGCACTACGTTGACCCGACGCGCGTCGAGTTCAGCTGGGAATTCCCGCTGGCCGAGATCATTCTCGACTTCTACGACAAGCTGAAGACCATCTCCCGCGGCTACGCCTCGCTCGACTACGAGTTCCTCGAGTACCGCCCGGCCGAGCTCGTGAAGCTCGACATGCTGCTCAACGGCGATGCCGTGGACGCATTCTCGGTCATCATCCACCGCGACAAGGCGTACGAGTGGGGCAAGAAGATCGCCGAGAAGCTGAAGGAGCTGATCCCGCGCCAGCTGTTCGAGGTCGTGATCCAAGCCGCGATCGGGACCAAAGTGATCGCCCGCGAGACCGTCCGCCCGTTGCGCAAGAACGTGACCGCCAAGTGCTACGGCGGCGACGTCACGCGCAAGCGCAAGCTGCTCGAGAAGCAAAAGGAGGGAAAGAAACGGATGAAGCAGGTGGGGACGGTCGAGATCCCGCAGGAGGCGTTCTTGGCGGTCTTGCAGGTTGACTAGCCTCGTCATCCAAACCGCCTTTCTGGGAGACGTCGTCCTCACGACGCCACTGCTCGAGGCGCTCGCTGCCCGCCACGGGCCTGTGGACGTGGTGACCACCCCGGCTGCGGCGCCGCTGATCGAGCCGCACCCTGCGGTCCGACGGGTGATCCCGTACGACAAGAAGGGCCGCGATCGCGGCGTGCGGGGCCTGCTCAGACTGGCCCGGACCCTGCGCGCGGAGCAGTACGAATGCGCGTATCTTCCGCATCGTTCCCTGCGGACGGCGTTGGCGGCATGGCTCGCCCGCATCCCGCGGCGGGTCGGCTTCGACGACGGCTGGCGGTCGCTCTACACCGACGTCCGAGGGCGGCCGAATCAGGGTCACGAGATCGACCGGTTGCTCGCGCTCGCCGGGGGCGCGGTGCACCGTGCCCGCCCGGGACTGCACGTCACCCTCGCCGATCGCGCGGCGACGGAGGGGTTCCTGCGGGAGCACGGCATGCGGGAACCGTTCGTCGCGCTCGCGCCGGGATCGATCTGGGGCTCGAAGCGCTGGCCCTACTATCGCGAGCTGGCGGAGCGGCTGGCGGGCAGCGTAGCAATCCTGATCGTCGGCGGACCCGAGGACGCGGGCCTTGCCGCGGAGATCACCGAGTCGGTCGCGCGGTCGGGAGGTCGGGCGGTCAGTGCGTGCGGCCGACTGAGCGTCCGTCAGTCAGCCGAGGCGATCCGGCGGGCGGCGGTGCTCGTGACGAATGACAGCGCTCCGCTCCACTTCGCGCAGGCGGTCGAGACGCCGACGGTGGCTATCTTCGGGTCCACCGTGCCGGGCTTCGGGTTCGGGCCGCGGGGACCTCGGGACCGCGTGGTCCAGGTCGACGGCCTGCCGTGCCGCCCGTGCTCGGCGCACGGCCCGCCCAGCTGCCCGCTGGGGCATCACCTGTGCATGAAGTCGCTCTCGGTGCAGGACGTCCTTCAGGCGATAGAGGAGACCGGTGCGCTACGTCGTCGGGATTGATATCGGCGGAACGAACGTCGTCGCGGGCACCGTGGCCGAAGACGGCTCCGAGCTATTGGGCCTCGTGTCGGAGCCGACCTTCTCGGAGCAGGGCGCCGACGCGGTGTTGACCCGCATCGTGAAGCTGACGCGGGCGTCGATGGCGGCGGCGCGCGGCAAGGAGATCGCGGGCGTCGGCATCGGATCGCCCGGTCCGTTGAACACGAAGACCGGCGTCGTGCTGCTCACGCCCAACCTGGGGTGGACCAACTTCCCGCTGCGCGACCGGCTCACGCAGGCGTTGGGACTGCCTGCCACGCTCGACAACGACGCCAACTGCGCCATCTTCGGCGAGTGGTGGCGGGGCGCCGCGCGCGGCACCGACCACGTGGTCGGGCTCACGATCGGCACCGGGATCGGCGGGGGCATCGTGCTCGGGGGCGAGGTCTATCGCGGCGCGTCCGACATCGCCGGCGAGATCGGGCACATGACCATCGACTCGACCGGGCGGCTCTGCAAGTGCGGCAACTACGGCTGCCTCGAGGCCTACGCCTCGGGCCCCGCGATCGCGGCGCGAGCGGTCGAAGGAATCAGACCGGGCGTCGACACGTCCCTCCCCAAGTATGTGAACGGCGATCTCTCGAAGATCACCGCCCAGCTGGTGTACGAGGCGGCGCACGACGGCGACGAGTACGCGCGGGAGGTCGTGAAGGACACGGCCAAGTTCCTGGGCGCGGGCGTCGCCAGCATCATCAACATCTTCAATCCCGAGGTCGTGGTCATCTGCGGCGGCGTGACCCTCGCGGGGGACCGCCTATTCATGCCGCTGCGGGCGGAAGTGCAACGGCGCGCATTCAAGCCGGCCGTGGACGTGTGCCGAATCGTGCCCGGCGAGCTGACGGGCACCGCCGGCGTGTACGGGGCGGCCGCAGTGTTCATGAAGCACACGTGGGGACGGGTGTGAAGCGGCTCGGCGTCATCGGGTCCATGGTGTGGGACACGATCTACGGGCGCGACCCCGCACAGCCGGCGGTCGAAGAGTGGGGCGGGATCGCGTATTCTCTCGCTGCCTTCGACGCGACCCTAGGCGACGCCTGGCAGATCGTTCCCCTCATCAAGGTGGGTCGCGACCTGGCCCCACGCGCCGCGGAGTTTCTCGGCACGCTCCACCATGTAGCGCCCGGGGCGCGGTTCGTCGAGGTGCCGGCGGCGAACAACCGCGTCACGCTCCGCTACTACCAGCGCGAGCGCCGCTGCGAGCAGATGTCGGGCGGCGTGCCGCCCTGGACCTGGCCCGAGCTCGGGGCCCAGGTGACCGACCTGGACGCGCTGTACGTCAACTTCATCTCGGGCTACGAGATGGACTTGGAGACGGCGCAGCTGGTGCGCCGCGGCTTCCGGCGCTTCCTCTATGCCGATCTGCACAGCCTGTTCCTCGGGAAGGAGGCTGACGGCACCCGCGTCCCACGGTCGCTCCCGGACGCTCCCGCCTGGTTCGGCTGTTTCGACACGGTCCAGCTGAACGCCGAAGAGATGGAGCAGCTCGGACCCGACCCGCTCGCGGTCGCGGCAGGCGCGCTGGCGCGGGGGTGCGGCACGCTGGTGGTCACGCTCGGTGCGCGGGGCGCGGCGTACTTCACCGGCCATCCGGTGCGGACCGAGCTGATCCCCGCGGAGGGGCTCCCCCTTCCCGAGGGCGACCCGACCGGCTGCGGCGACGTGCTCGGCGCCACGGTGGCGGCGTCGCTCGTCGCCGGTGCGAGCCTCGAGGACGCGCTGCGACTCGGCACGCGCATGGGCGCGCGTAACGTGACCCACCGCGGCGCTACCGGATTGCGCGACCACCTGCTGGGCCGACTCTCGGCGGTGTGACCCGGCTCGTCGAAGTCCCGACGCAGTTCGACGATCGCTCGTTCGACCAGTTTGCGAGCGCGTTCGCCGAAGCGACGAAGGACGGCGAGCGGCTCCTGTTCGATGCGCATGCGGCCGAATGGGCGTCCCCCTACGGGCTGGTCGGCCTGCTCGCAGCGGGACAGGCGGCGCAGGGCACGGGCCGGGCCAGCGGAGGAAGCGGGGAGCGACCGCTGCTTACCGCGCCGACCCACGCCGACGTCCTGACCTATTGGACGCGCGCCGGATTCTTCCGCGAAGCAGCCGAGCTGTTCGAGATCCATGGGAAGGTGCCCCGGGTGAAGCCCGCGGAGGAAAGCGACGTGTTGCTCCCCGTGACGCCGGTGCGCGCGGCAGAGGACGTGCACGCCGTGGTCTCGAACATCCAGCAGCGTGCGTCTGCCATCCTGGCGTCCGAGCTGGGGCTCGATCCGAAGGCGACGATGGGCTTCGCTATGGCGCTTTCAGAGGCGTGTCAGAATATTGTAGAACACGCGGGCACGGGGGGCTGGGTTGCGGTGCAGGCGTACCACTGGCGCCGCAAGCTCGCGAAGCGCGTGGTCGTGATCGCGGTAGCGGACGCCGGGGTAGGGTTCCGCCACTCCCTCGAACCGACGCAGAGCAAGCGCTTCGGGACACGCTGGGGAGATGCGGCCGCGCTTGAGGCCGCGCTGATCCAGGGTGTGAGCCGGTTCCGCGATCCGGGCCGCGGCCAGGGGCTCGCCGGGATCCGGCGCTACCTCACCCGCTGGGACGGCAAGATCGCGATCCGCAGCGGGACGGCTCGGATCGCGATCGTGCCCAAATGGGACGACGACGTGCCCTTGAAGGACGGCCTCCCGGCGTTCCCGGGTGCCCAGGTGCTCATCATCATTCCCGAGCAGGGGTCCACCAAGCGGTGATACAGCACATCGACGTGCATGCGGTGCTCCAGGAATCGGTGTCGGGCGTGTACACGGACCTGGTCACGCGTCCGACGGGGCGCGTCGTGCGCGAGTGCATCGAGCGGGCGATGGCGACCGCCGCAGCGGACGTGGCCGTCGCCCGCATCGATTTCACGGGCGTGGGATGCATCGACTACTCGTGCGCCGACGAAATCGTGGCGAAGCTGCTGCGGAGCCGGCCGGGGGTGCTGGTCCTGATGGGCATTTCGGACGGCCACCGCGAAGCGATCGAGCCCGTGCTCGCAGGGCATCGCCTCGCGGTGTTGATCGAGCGACCCGACGGCACGCTGGAGGCGGTCGGGTCCCCGGACGCGGCGGCGGCGCTGCTCGAGGAGCTGGTGGCACGGCGGCTGGCCGCGCGCTCCCCCGGAGGGACCCTCACGCTGACGTGAAGCGTCGCCTCGGCTTTTCGACCCGCGCGGTGCACGGCGACCCGGAAGCGCGCCCCGACTGGGCGCCGGTGGTGGCGCCGCTGTACCAGAGCGCCACCTTCACCAATCCCGTCGGGTCGGCCCAGGAAGTCATCTACGCCCGCTACGGCAACAACCCCAACCATGTGGCGATCGCCCGGCGCCTCGCGCTGCTCGAGGGCGCCGAGGCGGCGCTGTTCGTGGGCAGCGGCATGGGCGCGATCGCGCTGTCGCACCTGGCAGTGCTGCGGCCCGGCGACCACCTGCTCTCGAGTGAGTGGATCTACGGCGGCGTGTACCGGTTGTTCGCACAGGAGTTCGGTCGCTTCGGTATCGAGGTGTCGTTCGTCAACCCGCTGGAGCCGCGCACCTGGAAGCGCGGGCTCAAGAAGAACACGCGGGCCATCTTCGTCGAGACCCCCACGAATCCTCTGCTCCGCGTGCTCGATCTCGAGCCGATCGCCGCGCTGTGCAAGACCGAGGGGCTCGCGCTGCTCGTCGACGCGACGTTCGCCACGCCCCTCAACTACCGGCCGCTCGAGCACGGTGCGGACGTCGTGATCCACAGCGCCACGAAATACCTGAACGGCCATTCCGACGTGCTCGCGGGAGCGGTCGCGGGCAGCGAGTCGGTGATCGAAGAGGTGCGCAAGTTGCTGCACGTCTGGGGCCAAGCGCTGGACCCGATGGCCGCCTGGCTGATCGAGCGCGGGATGAAGACCCTCGCCGTGCGCGTCATGCGGCAGAACGAGACCGCGCTCGCGGTGGCCGAGTGGTGCACCAAGCAGGCGCAGTTCGCCGCGGTGCACTACCCCGGGCTGCCGTCCCACCCGGACCACGGCGTGGCGAAGCGGATCCTCAACGGGTTCGGGGGCATGTTGGGCGTCGAGCTCAAAGGCGGGGCGCGGGCGGCGGAGCGGTTTCTGCGTGCGCTCACCATCGCGACCCACGCGCCCAGCCTGGGCGGCGTGGAGACGCTCGTCTCCGAGCCGCGACTCACGTCGCACGCAATGCTCACGCCGGACGCCCGGGCCCGGGCTGGCATTGCCGATGGCTTCCTGAGATTTTCGATCGGATTGGAGGACGGGGACGACATCATCGCGGACTTCGCGCAAGCCCTGGCGCAGCTGTAAGTGATCAAGTTCACGAATGTCTTTAAGGCCTTCCCCAAGGGGGGGCTCGCCCTGAAGGACGTGTCGTTCCACGTCGCGAAGGGCGAGTTCGTGTTCCTCACCGGTCATTCGGGCGCCGGCAAGTCCACGGTCCTCAAGCTGATCTACGCCGACGAGCCGGTGACGAGCGGCGAAGTGCGCGTCTCGGGCTTCAACGTGGCGGAGCTGCGTCCCCGCGACGTCCCGATGCTGCGCCGCCGGCTGGGCATCGTGTTCCAAGACTTTCGCCTGCTCGAGGACCGGACCGCCGAGGAGAATGTCGCCTTCGCGCTCGAGGTGACGGGCGCGCGCCGCTCCTCGACGCCGGCGCGCGTGATGCGCGTGCTCACGCAGGTGGGTCTCGCGGCCAAGGCGCAGGCCTACCCCCGCGAGCTGTCGGGCGGCGAGCAACAGCGGGTCGCCATCGCGCGGGCGCTCGTGAACGAGCCGAGCGTCCTGCTCGCCGACGAGCCGACGGGGAACCTGGACGAGCGGGCCACGCGCGGCGTGTTCCAGCTGCTGCGCGACATCAACGCCAGCGGCACCGCCGTCGTGATGGCCACCCACGACCTCGATCTGGTGCGCCAAGCGCCCTACCGCGTGATCGAGCTCCAGGAGGGTGCGCTGGTGTACGATTCCGCGGTGGACGAGCCGCGCGACCAGGCGGCGACGCCGTGAATCTGACGATTCGCGAAGCCCTGCTGGCCTTCCGGCGCGCCCCGCTGCTCTCAGCGCTCTCAGTGACGACCATCGCGTTCTCGCTCTTCGTGGTCGGCCTGTTCGGGCTCGTGGCGGTGAACCTGCAGGACGCGCTGCGCGGGGTGGCCGAGCGGGTGGAGATCGTCGCCTACCTCCTCCCCGGCACGCCGATCGAATCCATCACGCTCGCCGAAAAGGACATCGAGGCGTTCCCCGAGGTGCACTCCGCCGTCTACGTGAGCGAGGACTCGGCGCTGGCGCGCGCGCGCGCCGAGCTCGTCGAGTTCCGCGACGTGCTGCAGGAGCTCGAGCGGAATCCGCTCCCCGCGTCCATCGAGGTGAAGCTCAAACCCCGATTCCGCGACGCCGAGCACGTGAACGACGTCGCCGACCGGCTGCGCGGGTTCGGGTTCGTGGACGACGTGCGGTTCGGACGCGATTGGGTGGAAAAGCTCGACCGGCTGCGGCAGATCGCCGCGGCGGTGGGGCTCGTGGTCGGGGCGGCGTTCGCGGTGGTGGCGATCATCATCATCGGCACCACCATCCGCATGGCCGTGCTGCAGCGCAGCCGCGAGATCGCCATCATGCGACTCGTGGGCGCCACCAACGGCTTCATCCGCCGCCCGTTCCTGCTGCAGGGGGCGATCAAAGGAATGCTCGGCGGGCTGGTCGCGGTCGGGCTCTCCTACGGCGCGTACACCCTCATCAACCGCTGGCTCATCCAGGCGGCGTTCTTCTCGAACGTGCAGGCGCTCGCCATAGTCGGCTTCGGCACGCTGATTGGACTCTTCGGCAGTGCCGCATCCGTCGGCAGACACCTACGACGAGTGTGAACCGTCACGGAGAGACGTCACGGAAAGACGTCGCGGAAAAACGTGACCTAAGCCACGGTTTCCAGCGACGTCTCTCCGTGACGATTCTCTGCTACGCCTTTTGCGTGACGTCTCTCGCCTCCCAGCGGCCCCAACCCTTCGATCAGCAACTCAGGGACAACCAGCAGCGTCTCGAAAGCATCCGGCGCGAGCGGTCGGACGTCGAGCAGGAGCTCGAGCGGCTGCGTACCCAGGTCCACTCGCTCTCCGACGAGCTCGCGAACATCGAGCGACAAAAGGAGACCACCAATCGCATCGTGAACGAGCTGGACCGCCAGATCTATGCCCTGTCGGACCAGATCGACCGGACCACGGTCGACCTGCTGCTCGCCCAGAACGCCCTCGCCGAGAAGCGCGCCGTGCTCGAGCGGCGCCTGGTCGACATCTCGAAACGCGGGGCGCTCTACGGGTACCAGGTGCTGCTCGCGGCGGAGAGCTTCGGCGACCTGCTGTCGCGCTACAAATACCTGTATCTCGTGAGCCGGCAGGATCGGCTGCTGGCGAACGACATGTCGAAGCTGCAGCGGCGTATCGGCCGGGAGCGACAGACGCTGGTCGACGCGCGCGACGCGCTGGGGCGGCGCAAGCACGAGCGCACCGAAGAGCTGGACCGCTACCTGGCGCTCGAGCGTGAGCGGCAGACGTCGCTGCGCGAAACGCGGCGCAGTGCGCGCGAGGCCCTGCAACGCTTGTCCGAGCTCGAGCGTGACGAGAAGAGCCTGAACGACCGCATCGTCGCGCTCGAGCGCGCCCGGCGAGAGGCGGAGGCCCGCGGCGCCGCTACTGCCGCCGCCATCACGACGGCGGACCTGGGCCAGCTCGACTGGCCCGTGCAAGGGCGCATCGTGTACCAGTTCGGCACCGCCACAGGCCCCAACAACACGCGCATCCCGTGGCATGGCATCGGCATCGCGGCGCCCGCCGGCACGCCCGTTCGCGCCATCGCGGGCGGCACCGTGAGTCTCGCGGGACCGCTCGGCACCTACCTCACCTCCGTGCTGGTGGATCACGGTGGCGGCTTCTACAGCTTTTATGGCTATCTGAGTGACGCGACAGTGGCCCACGGAGCCCGGGTCACCAGAGGGCAGGTCCTCGGCCATGTGGGGGGTGGGTCGAGCGATCAGGGACCCCACCTACACTTCGAGATCCGAGGCCAGGGCGGCATCGCCCTCGACCCCGTCAACTGGCTGAAGACGCGCCGCTGACGCCGATCCGGTCCGGCTCGGCCTTCTTGCCCCGCTCCAGCGCCGCCTCGACCTGCGTGAACAGATCCTCGGGCCGCAGCACCTCCGTGTGCGGGAACGCGACCACGCCCGCGGTCACGCTCGGCACCTGCCCGCGCGGGAGGTCGGGGAAGGTGTGGCGGGCCAGCACCTGCCGCAGCCGCTCCACGAACTGCCGGCCGCCCTGCGTGTCGGTCTCCGGGAGCACCAGGGCGAACTCGTCGCCTCCGTAGCGCGCCACGAAGTCCGGCGCGCGGATCTCGCGTTGCATCATGGCGCCGATCTCCGCGAGCACGCGGTCGCCCGCCTGCTGGCCCAGCCGCTCGTTGATGTCCCGCAGCCGGTCCACATCGATCACCACGAGTGCGAACCGCAGGGAATAGCGCCGGGCGCGCTCGAACTCGTCGCGCAGGCGGCGGTCCAGCGCGTCGAGGCTGGCGCAGCCCGTGAGCACGTCGGTGACGCCGGCGCTGATCTGGCGTCGATAGATCGCCGCCCGGCGCTCCTCGTTCTCGAGCACCCGCGCCGCGGCCTGGGCGATCGTATTGGCGAACGCGACGTCCTGGGGGCGGAGCTGGGGATCCCCACGTACGGTGCGCAGGAAGAACACCCCCGCGGCGCGGCCTTGCACGAACACGGGCAGCGCCACCGCCGACTGCACGTTCACCTCGATCCGCTGCTGCAGCCAGCGTCGGCGAATCGACTCGAAGAGCGGGTGCTCGTGAACGTCCGGAATGAGGACGGGCCGTTCCGTGCGGATCGCTTCCTGAATCTCCGGGTAGCGCTCGAGCTCGACCCGCAGGTCGCGGATCGACGGGTTCTCGTACACCGCGACCACGCGTCCCTTGTCGTCTCCCGGCGCCGTGAGTACGAACGAGCAATGGGTGAGGCCGAATGCATGCCCGACCCGGCGGACCAGGGTTTGGAAGATCTCGTCGGCGCGCAGGGCGGCCGAGACTTCCTGGAAGATGTCGAACAGCAGGTCCCGGGTCCGGAGCGCGTCCTGGGCCTGACTCAGATCGTGGCGCAGACGCAGATCGGCGTCGATGCGGGCGCGCAGCTCGCCGAAGTGCACGGGGCTCGCGATGGCGTCCCGCGCCCCCGCTTGGAGCGCATCCGTCACCGCGTCGGCCCCGCCGTCCGCCACCAGGACGATGACCGGGGCACCCGCGAAGCGTGCGGCCGTCGCCAGATCGCGCACCGCGTCCGCGAGCCCCGCCTCCTTGGCGGCGATGGAGAGAATCAGCAGATCGGGAGGCTGTTGCTCCGACCGATCGGGGCCGGGCTGGGGATAGGCGGCCTCGGTGACCTGGAACCCGCCCCGCACCAGAAACCGCTCGAGCCCGTCCGGACGGGCCCCGGCGTCGCCCACGAGGAGGATGCGGTGCTTGGGTTGTTCCGGCAACGGTCCTTACCGCACGATGAAGGGTGTCAAGCTATAGTTCACCCTATGGAACGGCAACCGCGGAGAGCGGTGGATGCGCGCTCCGGCGCCTGAGACGCGCCGCCAGCGGCGCCGCATGGTCGCGAGTCAGCTCGCGAGCCGCGGCATCCACGACTGCCGCGTGCTCGCCGCCATGGCATGGGTGCCGCGCGAATGGTTCCTCCCTCCGCACCTCGCGCGCGAGGCCTACGAAGACGCCCCGCTGCCGATCGGGAGCGGGCAGACGATCTCCCAACCCCTGATCGTGGCATTGATGACCGAAGCCCTCGCCCCACGGCGCGGGGACCGCGTGCTCGAGATCGGCACCGGCTCCGGTTACCAGACCGCGATCCTGGCGCGCCGCACCGCGCGCGTCTACACGATCGAGCGGCTGCCCGACCTGCTCGTCGAAGCGGAGGAGCGATTTCGGCGACTCGGCCTCACCAACATCGAGACCCGCCTGGGCGACGGCGCGGCCGGCTGGCCCGAGTGCGCGCCGTTCCAGGGCATCATCGTGACGGCCGCTGCGCCCGGCGTGCCGACGCCGCTCACGGAGCAGCTCGCGCCCGGCGGTCGTCTCGTGATCCCGATCGGTGACCTCGCGTCCCAAGAGCTGGTCATCATACAGCGAGGCGCGGCCGGGCTAGTGGAGCGACACGCCGGCGGCGTGCGGTTCGTGCCCCTCATCTCCCGGCTCGCGTTCACGGAGGAGCCCTGGACGTGACGAGCCTGCCCGACGACCTGCTGGGCGCCCACGTGTCGACGCAGGGCGGGGTGGCGGAGGCGCCCGCGCGCGGGAGCGCGATCAGGGCGACCGCGATTCAGGTTTTCACGAAGACGCCGAATCAGTGGCGCGAGCCCGCGGTGCGGGACGCGGACGTAGCGGCTTTCCGTACGGCGCTGGCCGCGAGCGACATCCGCGCCGTGGTATCGCACGACAGCTACCTCATCAACCTGGCGTCGCCGGATGAGGCGTTGCGCGAGAGAAGCGTTGCCGCGTTTACGGGCGAGCTGGTCCGCTGCCGGGCGCTCGGGATCCCGTGGGTCGTCTCGCACCCCGGTAACTTTATCGACGATCGGGCCGCGGGGCTCGTACGCAACGCCCGCGGCTTCGCCCAGTGTCTGGCGGCGGTTTCGGGGGAGGTGGGTGTCTTGATCGAAGGAACGGCGGGCGCGGGCACGGCGCTCGGGAGCACGTTCGAGGAGTTGCGGGCGCTGCGCGACGCGCTGCCCAGCGGAGTGCAAGCTCGCGTGGGGTTCTGCCTCGACACGGCGCATCTGCACGCCGCCGGCTATGATGTAGGCAAGGCGCTCGAGGAGGTGTGGGAGCGGTTCGACCAGGAGATCGGGCTCACGCAGCTCAAGTGCTTGCACTTGAACGATTCCAAGGGCGCGCCCGGTTCGCATCTGGACCGCCACCAGTGGATCGGCGAAGGGACGATCGGGCCGGAGCCGTTCCGGCGCATCATGCGGGACCCGCGCCTCGCCCGGGTGATCAAGATCATCGAGACGCCGAAGGGCGGCGATCCGATCCGTCACGACCGGCGGATGCTCCGACGGCTGCGCGCGTACGCGCGCGGGGCGAGCCGCAACGGTCGTACGACGCAAACCGTAGGCAGGGCGTGATCGCACTGACGACAACCCCCAATCGCTGGACCCGGCGCCTCGCCGCGCCGCTCCTTGTGCTCCAGGGGCTGGCCGGGGGCGCGGTGTCGCTGGCGCACGCCTCGGAGCGGTTCAGCGCGCCGGCGCACATCGAGGCGCAACATGGGGCGGGGTGCGTCGCGCTCCACGACGGGCTGCGCTGCGGGCTGTGTCAATTCGCGGGCTCGCAGGGGTCGTCGCCGCAGGTGCGGACGCAGGGCCCGACGGCGACAATCGTCGAGCGACGTCGTCGCGAGGTCGACCGAGCGCCGCTGCGCCGTCCGGACCACCGCACCGCCCAACCTCGAGCTCCCCCCGCCTCGCGTTCCTAGCTCAACGGCGGCCGGCGTTGCCGGCGCGCCGACTACGCGTGCCCGCCCGGCGGGACGCCTGCTTGGAACAACGGAACGGGAGATTTTCCAGCATGACTCGACATCACACGACCGTCGTGGCAGCGCTCGCCGCCGTGCTCGCGCTGGCCGCTCCGGCGTCGGCCCAGCAACCGGCGGACCAGCGTCGGGTAGACTCGCTCGCGGCGGAAGTTCGGGCGCTCAAGGCGCGGCTCGACAGCGTGCGGGCGCAGCTCGCTCATCGCCCGGTCGCCGCCGAGCCGGCGGCCGACACGTCGCTCGCCGGGCTGCGCGCCGCCGCCGCGGCCGCGGCGGGCACCGACACCAGCAGAATCCGGAGCGACACCTCCGGCCGCACGAAGTTCGTCGGACGCGAGCGCAGCCAGCCGCAACTCAACCCCGAAATCAGCGCGACCGGCGACGTTCGGGCCTATGGCTACACGCCGGGGGTGCAGCGGGACAACTTCGATGCGCGCGAGTTCGAGGTGGGGTTCCAGTCGCCACTCGATCCCTACTCGAGCACCAAGATTTTCGTGAGTTTCGAAAACGGTAACGTCAGCATCGAGGAGGGGTATGCGTACTGGACCGGCCTGCCGGGGCGCATCCGCTTCGACATCGGCAAATTCCGCCAGCAGTTCGGCGAGGTGAATCGCTGGCACCTGCACGCGCTCCCGGAGACCGAATACCCGCTTGCGTTGCGGGCTTATC
>WNGP01002209.1_pt1 | contig 35208 bp, 31 predicted proteins | sample 5407671 | NCBI WGS metagenome assembly WNGP01 (sample SAMN13153381, study PRJNA577476) | soil metagenome | isolation source: 40 cm soil or saprolite under Garry oak tree replicate 2 | place: USA:California | collected 2016-06-15 | reverse complement strand
AGAACCTGCGTGACCGGCCGCCCGGCAACCTCCGCCAGCGACGCGGGATCAAGCTCGCTGCCGAGCACGGCGGCCGTCGCGATCAGCTGCCGGCACGGCCCGCTCAGCCGCGCCAGCCGCGCCCGGACGGTGTCCAGGACGGCATCCGGCAGTACCTGGCCGAGGCTGCCGGTTAGCCGGCCCAGCTCGGTGACAAAGAACGGGTTCCCGCCCGTACGCTGACTGACGAGTACAGCCAGCTCCAATGGCACGGACGTGCCTGTGACCAGGGTGAGCTGCCGCTCCACCTCGGCCTGGGTCAGGCCCACCAGCCGGATCCGGCTCAAGTTCGACTCCCGGGCGAGCGCCGACAGCGCCGACGACAGGGCCTCACGGCCAGTCGCCTCCGTATCCCGGTATATGGCTACCACCATCAGCCGGGATCGCCCGATCCCGCGCGCCAAATGCACGAGCAGCGCCAGCGACGCCGCGTCAGCCCACTGCAGGTCATCGAGCACGACGAGCAGGCCCGCAGCGTCGGCAGCTGCACGCAGGCCTTCGGCGAGCGCCTCGAACGCCTCGAACCGCGCCTCCGCCGATCCGTTGCCCGCCACCCCGCCGGTGAGCAACCCGGGCATAACCCGGCCTGTCGAGCGAGCGAGCTGCCGGAAGATCCAGTACGGCGGGCTGCCCTCGTCCTCACTCGCCCGCCCCCAGCCGAGCGGCACACCCATCGCCTCAGTGCGGCGGGCCAGCTCCTCGGCCAGCCGCGTCTTCCCGATGCCCGGCTCGCCGGTTATGAGCACGAGCTGGCCGCGGCCACCCCGCGCGTCATCGCGCCGCGCGCCGAGCAGATCCAGCTCACGGGTCCGCCCCACGAAGGTCCCGCCAACGTCCATATATCGCCACGATAAGCCTTAGCCCGCTACCAGCGCACCGCCCGCGTAGACTGCCCGGACCCGCCGCAGCGCCGCCAGGTCGGCCAGCGGGACGCTACGGCTGCTCGGTACGCAGACCGTCGCGCGCCCTGGTGGCGATGTGGGTGCGGTTGACGAGGCCTAGCTTGTCGAGGATGTATTGCTCGATCTCAGTCAGCAGCAGCCCGCGGACCGGCCGGCTCCTGGACATGTGCCGCGCGATCACCTGCGCGGCCGCGTCCAGCCAGCGAGGATCAGCCAGGTCCAGCACCGCACGGGGAGTCCGCCCGGTCACCAGCCCGGCCGGGCAGTCCCTGGCCTGCATAACCCAGCGGCGCACCGTGCTCGCCCCACCCCTAGCTCAGCCGCCTTCGCCTTGCACCGGTCCATCATCGGCACGCCCGGCGCGTACTGCGGCCTCGGCTCGCCGTCCAGCGCCAGCTCCCCGCAGCCATGCTGATACCCGGGTCCTCCTGCACGTGCCGGTACCGGACAGTCAGTTCACCATCTTCATCACCGTCCAGCTCGCCGAGTCCCCCGGCAACCGCGACCTGCCGCTCCGGCGCGCCAGCCAGCATACGGGTACCCGGATGCGACAGCAGAGCCACCAGCTCCCCCTGCCGCCACGAGGACGCGCCCGCCGTACCGGGTGCGGCGCAGCATCACCCGGCTGCCCTCGATCCCGGCGATGGTGAACTGGCCGCCGGTCAGGGCCGGCCAACCCAAGCCGCGCCACCGGGGCCGACATCGGAGACGGAGACCGACTCGGACGACGCACAGTCCGCGCTCGACCGCGTCATGGAGAAGGCGGCACACCCGGGCAGGCTCGCCACCCACGTCGTGGTCGCTGTCGTCATCGTGGCCGGTTTGGTGGTGGCCCCGGTATGTCGTCGACCCGATCTCGGTCGGCGGACGCCTGTACCATCTGGTCGCGCTGGTGATTGCGGCGGTCTTGTTCCTGTCGTTCTCGACGCTGACCTTTCTCGGGTACTACCTGCTGTTCGGTGGCGCCACCGAGACGAACAAGAAGTTCGTCGCCACCGTGTTGAACCGCGCCGGCATCGGAGTCACCCTAGGCACCCTGCTCGGGGTCCGGCTGGCCCCTGCGCTCCCCGGTCCAGCGTCTGGTACCAGCGCGACATTCCCCGTGTACCTCGGCGACGTCGGCAACGCCGTCACCCTGCTGATGCTTGTCCTGATCTCGACCGTCTGGCCGTACTCCTTGGGACCGCTCAAACCTGCGGCTGCCGATTCGTTCGAGGGCGTTCCGATTCGGGTACCCGTCCGCCTCAGAGAATTGCCGCTCGTTCTCGCCGTCCACGCCCCCGGCTTCTACCTTGCCCTAGACCCAAGTTACGTCAGCGTGTCGGACAAAAATGGCCTATGAGCTGCGGAAACGTTGCGGCTGGGTCGCGAAACGTAGCCAGAAAGATCCGGAGATGTTCCAGGCGTGATACCAGTTTGATCATCAACGGACGGCGGGAGGCCGCGCCGGAAAGTGGAATGTAGCCAGAACGAGGGCGCGCCCCGTTCATTGTTGTCCCAGGTCAACATCGGTATTCACGCCACCAGGAGCACGTAACTTCGGCCTAGAGGTGTTCGTGGAACTGGCCCGGCACTGACGCGCAACCATCGGCCGTGACATCGCGGACCAGCGGGCAGCCTGCGGCAAGCTGCCCCGCCTCGTCGGCGGGCGGCCTATCCACGTCGCGCAGCCGACCTAGCCGCTCCCGCAGCGCCGATCACCGGGGATCCCGGTCCAGTTCGCCAGCCGCTTTCGCGGCCAGCACGACAATCGAGCCCGAGCGGACGCAGAGGTGCGCGCTGTCATTTCGCCGCCCGCCGGAGTCGAGTCACTGCGCAGGAATCCCGGATTTGCGCGGACAGTGCGCATCTTCAGCGGACAGTGCGCATTAAGGTCCGGATCCTACAGCAGCTGTAGGACCCCGATGATCATGAGCAATCGCGCGCTGCTGACCTGCAGTGTTCTTGCCTGTGAGCAACGCGATCGTGCTGGCGTTCCGCGTGATCATGAGCACTCGGCCCGTGACAGCGGTGGACGCGAGGTCGCCTCGACGGGACGGGTGCGGGACCTGCCGCACTGACAGCTACCGAGAACGGTCCATTGCCTGCCAACGGCGGACGATCAGCAAAAAGGGAAGGGTAACGAATGTGACCGGATAGTTCCCGGCGCAAGCGCGCGTCGCCGCCGATCTGCGTGCCTGCGGTGCCTGGTGCGTTGTTATGCCCGCCAGCCCAAGTTGTGTGATCTGCGCGTCTGCCGATCCTGCTGCTACCGGACGCGCATGGCGGTCTCAGGGTGGAAGACGCCCTCGCACTGGCGGGCCACCTCGACGGGCCGTGTTCGCTGGCTGCTAGCGCGGTGCGCGGTTGGCCTTGAATGTCTTCATTCGCCTTGCGGTCCCGGTCTTTTCGCCTGGCGCTGCGCATACTGGAGGCGCTGCCGGGTGAGACGAGTGATTTCAGCATCGGGTCCGTGAGCCCTCCTCGCTTCAGCGAGGTTCCGCTTGAGGAGCGCGATCGCTTTCTTGGTTCTCCAGGTTCTCAGGTACTGGTCGGCAAGCTCGTCACGGACCGTGATGACGCGTATGTCCCCCGGCCCGAATAGCTGTTCGCTAATGGCCACGCTTTCCTCGCGGGCCAGCAGAGCCTTGTCGGTCTGCCCCGACTTCGCATACAGCTCAGTAAGGACGTCCAGAGTTCCCGCCAGGTTGGCAGATGGCTGGGCTTGGCTTCTGCGTCCTTGGGCAGATTCCTCCAGGAGCCGGAGCGCCTCCGGAAGGTCCCCTGTCCGGGCACGGACGACTCCGAGCCAGTGACGCGTTTCCAGCATGCCCGGGTCGCGGGCGCCCAGGACCCGTTCACGGTCGGCCAGCACGCCGGCGAGTATCTGAGCCGCTCGCTTCGGGCGGCCGGCCTGCGCGTGCATGACGCCGAGATTGTGAAGGGTCAGCAGCCTGTCGGGATTATCCGCGCCGGTATCACGTGACGGGAGGTTCTGGGCGAAGAGCGCGCATGCGCGGTCGTAGTCGCGGTTGGCTGAGCACGCGCCGGCGAGGTTGTTGCGGGCGCGCCAGGTTTCCCGGTGAGATTCTCCGAGCAGCCGCTGGCAGTCGCGGAGCACGGCGCTGCCCAGTTCGACGGCGTCAGCATCGCGGCCCTCGGTTGATGCGAGGATGTTCACCTGCCATATTCGAAGCTTCATCATGTCAACCGCCCCGGCCCACATGCCGCTGTCCCCGCCAGGTTTCCCTGCCAGTTCGGGTTCCACGGCAGCCCATACGGTATCGACCTGCCGGCTCAGGCCTTCCAGGCGATCCACTCGGGTAGGCGTTCCCTCCAGCGCGGAAATCTCGCTGTCGAGGATGCGTGCCGCCGTAGCCGCTGCGTTGAGGAGCGTGCCGCGTAGCGCCGCGCGATCGCGCGCGGCCTGTGCAGCGAGGCTGCTGATGATTACCGTGTTCCCGTTGACGGCGATCACCGCCGCGTCGGCCAGCACATGCACCGCTGCTCCGATTTCCGTGGCGTCGGGGGGGAGTTCGCGTGCGAGCACTTGCGTGTCGACTTGTCCTGGCGCGAGCAGCGCGACAAGGTCCAGAACGCGGCCTGCCCTTGGGGCCTGCTGCTCGGCTGACTCGATTGCCAGGGCGGCCATCTTGGCCGCGCCGACTCTTTCCGCCCCGTGCGGATGATTGAGGTCATCGAGGGAGGTGGCAATCACGCGCTGGAGGAGGGTGCCTGCGGACAACGGCACCTGGCGGAGGTACGCGGCCGCCATCGCGACCGCGGCGGGGTGGAAGCCCAGTCCGGCCGCGAGTGCCTCCACGTCCTCGTCGCTGTCGTCCGGATGCCCCTTCTCCCGGAGCACGGTCGCGGCTTCTTGGACCGTCAGGTCCTCGCCGGGGAGGAAGAGTCTCAGCGGGTTATGGGTAAGCAATTCGTCCGGGAGACGCGAGCCGTCCTGCGTAGGCCCGATGACGATGTTCCCGGCGAAGGTGGCCTGGTCCAAGCGGCTGCTCGCCCCGCGCAGCACGGCATGCGGAAGGTCGTTCAGCCAGTCCCGCAGTCTTTCGGAGGCCTTGTCCCCGCTGCCTGGACAGCCAGTGTGGGCCTCGGGGCCTTCCGCAGCCGCCTCTGCGAGCCTGATAAACCGGACAGCATCTGCTTCCCCGGATTCGTCTGCGAGGTCGCGGTAGAGGATCGCCGCCCGCTTGCCCCATTCGGCTGCCGTGCGGGCATGGCAGCCGAGGCACCGGTTGACGTATGCGCTAGCGAGGTTCAGGAAGGTATGTGCTTGCTTCCCCCGGTCGTCCAGGTCCCTTTCGTGCTTGAGCGCCGCGCACAGCTGCCATATCACGAATGCCGCCCGCGTATACGGGAACCCTTTCAGGCAGGTGTGTGCCAGGTTTCCGCGCGCGAGAGCGAGGTTCCGGGGATCACCGGATTCCTCGAAAAGCATGATGGCCCTGTTGAGCATCCCGATGGCGTCGCGGACGCGTCCCTGTTCCAGGAGAGCGTCCGCGAGCGCGATCATGGCCTCGCCCGCGCCTCGCCAGTCCTCGGCCTCCCGGCATATCTCAAGATCACGGCGATGGCAGGCTTCGGCTTCAGCGAACTGGCCCAGCCTCAGGTAGGCGAGTCCCAGATTGTGGCGGATTCTTCCCTCGCAGGTTGCGTCGTGTGCCGGGGCGAGTTCAAGAGCGCGCTTCAGATAGTCAACGGCCTCCTCGTAGCACCGGACGACCCGGTATGCGTTACCGAGGCGCATGGCCGCCGAGCACTCCCTCGCGCGGCCGAGGTGCCGAGCGGCGGTCACGCCCTGCGTGGCTACCGTGACGCCGTCATCCATCAAGTGCCGGAACTCCTGGTATGTTGCCAGGTGGCTGGCCAGATGGTGTGCCTCCTCCCACCGCCGTGACCCGCACGCGGCTGCTATTGCCGCGGCCAGCGCGCGGTATTCACTATCGAGCCAGGCCACGGCATCCGTGCGCGATCCGAAGGGACCCGGGCGGGCGGGCCCGGCAGTCCGGGAACTGCCCAGCCACGCATCGGCACAGGACAGAACGACGGTGTAGTAGCTGTACAGCCGCTGGATGGCGCGCTCGCTGCCATCCGCCTGAGCGTGCTCGCGTGCCCGCTTCTCCGTGTAAAGGCGCGCCAGGTCATGCATGCCCCACCGTTCGCCCGGAAGCTTGTCTACCCAGTGACGGCGGGCAAGTTCCGCCAGCTGCCGGCGAGCGTCAGTCACCGGGCTGCCGAACGCCACCGCGGCCGCATCTGTCGAGACATCAACTCCCGGTATCCAGGCCAGCAGACGGAACGTCATAGCGAGCTCTGGGATGACGGCCAGGTATTCGTAGGACAGGTCGAATGCCGCCCTGACCGCCAGCGGCTGCCCTTGCTCGTCTACGTCGTCATAACGGAGCCGGTCGAGGCGGGTAGCGGCATCAGCCAGCTCCACTGCCTGCGCCGCCAGTGTCCTGCCCGGCTCGTCGCGCAGCAGCGCGACGATGATCCGCAAGGCCAGCGGAAGATAGCCGCACAGTTCCGCCAGCCGACGAGCATCCTCAGGCTCGGCCTTGACACGGTGGTCGGCGGGCCGGGCGGCGCGCAGCGCGTTATCGAGGAAGCGCACTCCCTCGTCCGGCGTGAACGGCGGTACCGGAACGCGGTAGCCGCGCAGCGCTGACAGGGTGTGCCTGGATGTGATGAGCATCCTGTGCGGCGGGTCCGGGAGCAGCGGTGAGACCTGCCCGGCGCTGGCCACGTTGTCCAGCACCACCAGCAGCGGGCGGCCTTGGCTGCCCAGGCGCGCTAGCCGGTCGTGCCAGGCGGCCCGCCAGCCCTCCGGGGTATCGGGCAGATCGGCGCCCGGGACGCCGAGGGCGCGCAGCAGGCGGGCAGCTGCCGACCCGTAGTCAACCGGATCACTGGCGCTGAACCCGCGCAGGTCCTCCAGCAGCACGCCGCCGGGAAACCATCCTCGCTCATGGGCCACCCGGGCAGCGTGTACCGCGAGGGCTGTCTTGCCGACTCCGGCCATCCCGTCCACTGCTGACACGACGGTTACGCCGGCCTGCTCTCGCCCAGGGTCGAGCTGCTCAAGCACCTCGCCAAGCAATTCAGCGCGCCCGGTGAATACCTCGGCATCGGCCGGGAGAGTCATGGGCCCGGCTCCACCGTCATCCCCTCCTCCCGCGCCGGAACCGGAGAACGCCTGCACTGCCTCTTCACCCGCCAGCATCGCCGGGTACAACTGCTTCCCTGATCGGGCTTCGGTGACAGGTCTGCGGGAACGCGCCACCCACGTGAGCATCGCCGCGGACATTCCCCAACTGGGGAGGACGACCGCCAGGACGGTCGCTATCGAGGTCAGCCAAGCCAGGCGGCTGGGACTGCGGGTGGTCGTTGCCCAGATGAGGAAGCCCAGCGCGCTGACGGCCAGCAGCACTGCAGCCACCGCAACAACGGTCCGCCTGGGCCCCGGCCCGCGTAGCAGGCGAGGCAGCCAGCCGTCTTCCTTGTCAACCCGCATGTCTCGCCTCCGTGTCCCGGGTGATCTGAAGGATCTGGAGTGCCTCGTGCAGGAACTCGCGGCCTGCCTCGGTCGGGGCGAGCGGGGTAACGGACCGGTCGATGATGGTGAATCCGGCAGCTATCTCGATCTTGTGCAGCCTTTGTACCAGGGCGCTGGCGCGGCCGTCGTAGAAGACGCGGGCTGCTGCGGCGATGCTGTCGTGGCCGGGGATCTGGGTGATCAGCTCCAGCCGACCGAGGGCTCCTTTGCGCATAGTGACGGCACGCATGGCGGGTGAGGGCGGTGCGAGCAGGTTCAGCTGGCCAATGCCGCTGAACTGACTGTGATGGCGGATCGGCAGTCCCCAGTTCCTGGCGAGGCTCATCAGGTAGTAGGCGGTGACGCCGCGTTCCCGGGACAGCGTCTCGATGCTGCGCAGCTTGACGGTGTATTCGTGTTCGAGCCATTCCCGAGTGATCCCGGATTCCGGCGGCGGGCGCCGGTAGCTGGGGCGCTGGGGCACGCCGTCGAGTTCCAGCAGCCGGCGGATGGTCGCCATGGCGCAGCCCGCCATGGCGCCGATCTCGGTCAGCGGCACGTTCTGGTGCTCGTAGAGCTCACGCAGCCGCGCGGGAGCGAGGATGTCGGCGCGGTCCTGCGAGACGGGGATGCCGTTGGCCGTCGCGGCGGGTGCGCCGGTGCCGGTGATCTCGTACCAGAGCCGGGCATGCTCGGCGGTCAGGCCGACGGTGGCCGCGACGTCGTGGGCGGAGCAGCCCGCTTCCAGGAGGGCGGTGACCTGTCCAGCGGGAATGCGGTCCGGGTCGGTGCCGGGCCAGCCGTCCCAGGTGACCAAGTGCGGAGGTGGTTCCCAGGTGACCGGTTCGGTGATGCCGTGCCGGGCGAGGTTCGCTTCGGCTTGCTGGCGCAGGAAGATGCGCAGCGGGCGCGGCGCGTCGTAACGGAAGTTACCGCAGCGCCAGCTGAACGGCTTCTTCGCGCAGCGGATGGCGGCGTGCTCGCCGGTGAGCAGGACCAGCAGGTACCAGCGCAACACGGCCTCGCGCGGGGCGTAGCCCGCGCTCCAGCCGTGCTGGAGCCGCAGCCGGGTATAGGCGTCCATGTCAAAGGTGACGGACCGGAGGTCAGTGAACAGGGCGCGGCGGCGGGCGTAGTCGATCGGGCTGCCGTGCTCGTCGAGGGCGAAGGCGAGCTGGGCGAGGACCGACGCCAGCGGGGTGAGGTCGCGGCCGTGGTAGATGGTGCGTTCCACGGCGCCGCGATCGGTGCCAGATGGGTTGTTGCCGAGCAGCGGCGCGGCGCGCTCGAAGTTCAGCTGCGGCGGCCCGCCCGGGAGCAGCAGGAAGCTGGCGCAGCCGCGGCGGAAGGACCCGCATGTGGCACTGTGCGGGGCGCCGCGGTCAGCGCCGGGGCCGCCGGGAGAGCGCGGGAGCAGCCGCAGGGTCCAGCCTGGCCACAGCATCGCGGGCATCATCGCGGCGCGGCGGGTGATCGCCTCTGCTGGCAGGTCTGGCCAGCGCGGCCGCGAGGTGGCGGTGCCGTAGCGCAGCCGGGAGTGCAGGTTCGCGTCACGGTCGAGGTGGCTCAGGACGCGGTTGACCAGGTCCGGGCCGCTCCAGGCCCAGCGGCGGGCGATCGCGCCGATCCCGGGTGGGGTTCGCCGGTGCTGGAGCGATGCCTGGTCGGCTCGCACGATCCAGTCGAATAGGACCTCATGGTCAGGATGGGCGTCATCCAGCGCGACGCAGGCCAGCGCTGCGCCGATGGCCGCGGTGCGGGCGTCGTGCCAGACCTCGGCGCCGGCCGGGCCAGGAAGCGCAGCGCTGGCCTCCTCCAGCACGGCGTGCACGATCGGCGGGGCCTGCCCGGGGGGCTGACCATCAGCGCGGCCAGGTGCTGGTGGGCGGCCAGCACGAGCCCGCCGACCGGGAGCGGGACCGAGGGCACGCAGGTCAGGTCGGCGCCGCATCCGCCGCGGCGGGCCGGCGTGCGGGAGTTGTTGCGGGTGCAGGCGCCGGCCTGCGGTCCCAGCCGCCGGGTGTTCCATGGCCGCGGCGGGCGGTGGCAGGCCGGGCAGAGGTCGCGCAGCAGCACGGCGTGCAGCGGGCAGGCGAATGACCAGGGCAGCCGCCAGGTGACCGGGCCGCGCCCGTCGTGGTCCCCGAGGCAGGCCGGGCAGTACCGGGCGCTGGCGGCAGCGAACTGGCCGGCCGGGAACCAGGCCGCCAGCGCGCGGCGGCCGGGATGGATCGCGACCGCCAGCCCGTCGTGGGGCTCCAGCGTCATCGAGGTGAGCAGCTGCCGGTCCACGCCGGTCGCCCGTTCCAGCGCCGCGGCTTCATGCTCGCGCAGCCGCAACGCCATCTGGCCGATCCGGGTGCTGCCCAGGCCGATATGGCTGATGAACTGATTGCTGGTGGTGCGCATGCGGCGGGCGTAGGCGGCGATCCAGCTCTCCAGCGCCTCACCCGGCAGTGGCGCCACCGCGATCGGCAGCCGGTCCGGCGTCCAGGCGCTCACCGGGCCGCCGCCCGGGTGCGGGCGGGGCGGGAGGTGAGCAGCCCGGCCTCGATCGCGGCGAGCAGTTCCCGGCGGTCCGCCTCGGCGGCCGCGTCGTTTTTCACCTGATCCATCAAGGTCGAGTCGAGCCGTTCAGTACCGGTGCGGATGGCGCGTAGGCAGCCCCGGCTGATCAGCGCCATCAGCGACGCGAAATGGCCGGTGGAGCGGGCGAACAGGTAGTCGGGCAGGTCATCGGCGAGCATGCCGGGATACCGCCCGGCCAGCACGAGCTGCCGCTCGATCGACAGCACCAGCCGACGCCACTCCTCGCGTCCCGGCTCGTCGCTGATCTGGAACGGGCGCATTGTCAGCGCCGTGGTCCGCCGTCCGAACTGGGCGTGCAGCGCCTGCTGGGGCGCCCGTCCCTCGGTCAGCAGGCCCCGGTTCGCGACGCCGACCCCCACGTAAATGAGGGTGACTGGGAAGGTGTTGGCCAGGAACTTCAGGTGATTGGCCATCTTCACCGCGTTGGTGTCGGCGTGGCTGGGTGCCAGGAAGTGGATGTCGTCCACCAGGAAGACCGATGTCTTCAGGCTCAGTACCGCGTCCTTGGCCCGCTCGGCCAGCGTGTCCGCGTCGCCCCGGTCGGGCAGCCCGTAGAACCGGCAGATCGCGGCGTTCAGCCCGCGGATCTGGGTATTGCCGGTCAGCGCGATGTAAATGACCGGGATCCGGCGGTGCCCCTCGGGGGTGGTCTCGCCGCGCAGCGCGATTTGAGCCTTCCAGTAGTCGCGGCCGTACTCGCGCACCGCAGTGCTCTTGCCCAGCCCCGGGTAGGCGTCCACCAGCGCGGCGGGCTTGGCCTTGTCCCCGTCATGCCGATTGGACTCGACGATCTCGGCCAGGCCGTCATGCAGCTCAAGGAGCTGGGGTGTCTTGATCGGGCCGATGTTGGCGTGCCACACCGCCCGCCAGTCGTTGTAGCGGATCAGCTCCCGGTCCGGCAGCGCGGCGATCTGCGCGGCGGACAGGCGCTGCGGCTGGGCTCGGTCCGGGCCGTTGACGAACTCCAGCCAGCCCCGCAGCCGGGTCGGTGAGTACTGCCGGTCATCCCCCTCGAACACATCAGGCCCGGCGGCCTGCTCCATGGCAGCGGTCACCGGGTCTCCCAGGCGTCGGCGTAGAACTCGTCCTCATCGACCAGGCTGCTGTCTTCCTCGCCGGGGAAGGAGGCGTCGCACTCGCCGTCCTCGTCGTCCTCCCCGCCAGCGGCCTCCACAGCGATGCCGGCGGGTTCCTGCCGCTGCCGGGCGGTAACCTGCTGGACGGCGGGAAGCTCCATAGCCGCCTCGGCGGTTTGCTGCCCGTCGGCCGTATCGCCTGAAAGCCGCAGCCGCTCCTGGGACAGGCGGATCGCCACCCTCCGCTCGGTCCGGTTAGCGGTTAGTCCCGCGCCCCACCGGTCCAGCAACTCAACCAGCGCGCGTCTGGTGTCGGGAAACCGGTGGGTGGCGGCGGCGAGCTTGCGGGCGTAGGCTGCGGCTTCCCGGCTAAACGGCCTGCCGAGCGCCGCGACGTGTTCCCATGTCAGCTCGTGCCAGGTGTTGTCGCACGGGTCCTGGAACCAGACCCGGCTGAAGTCCCCGCTGTCGACGGCGACTGGCCACTTCCCGGCGTGCGGGCCGCGCAGCGTGCTGCGCTGGTTGCGGAAGTCGTTCAGCGCCTCGCCGTTATAGCGCAGCGTGTCGATCTCCACGCCGTAATGCTGGATGGTGACATACTCAGCCTCCAGGAACTCCAGCGCCATGTCCGGCCGCGACGGGATCATCAGCGGCCCGGCCCGGGTGATCCCGTGCTCCAGCATCTCCAGCGGGCTCAGCTGCAGCCCGGGGAACTCCGGCACCGCCAGGCCCCGGTGACGGCTGCGGTGATACAGCCCGGTCCACTCCCGGATGATCTGCTCCAGCTCATCAAGGAAGAAGAACGCCTCGGCCTCGGGCTTGAGCCCCCGGCTGTGCACGTCCGGTCCCTTGTAGCCCGGCAGCGCGGCCAGCAGCCCCTCACCCAGTGTCCGGAACCACCGCTCCACCGGCTTGTCGGTCGCCGTATAGGGCCGGGCAGGCTGCAGCGAGATACCGAACCTCTCGCACACGCTCTTGATGTGGTTCGACAGGTACACCTTGCCGTGGTCGACCTTATGCAGATATCTGCATAAGTGCGATTATGCCGATCCGCCGGTTATGCCGACGAGAACATCAGGCCTGCTTGATCGCAAGGCTTCTATGGCCAACGGGTCGGCATAATTTCTGGCTGTTCCGGATAGCGACTTACCGGATCCGTCTTGTGACCATCGTGAGTGCCGGGTTCTCCCGGGACGGCGGGGCACCCCCGCTCCGCCGCGGGCGAGTTCCCTGAGCGAACGGGGTCATCATCATGGGGAAGCCGAAGAGCAGGGTCTGCAACGCGTTCGTTCCGGGGCCTCTGGAGCAGTACGCTCCCGGGTTCCGGTCCTGGCTGCTGGGCAAGGGGTATACGCCGCTGACGACGGTGCCGCAGCTGCAACTGATGGCGCACGTCAGCAGGTGGCTGGAGCGGGAAGGGCTGACGGCCGCCTCCCTGACCCGGCAGGAGGCGGGCCGGTTCCTGGCCGCGCGTCACGCTGCCGGGACCCGGTGGCCGAAGTCGCTGGCGGGCCTGCGCTCGCTGCTGGACTACCTCGGCGGGCTCGGGATCCTCCCGCCGGAACCTCCGGAACCGCCGCGGGACGCGGCAAGTGCCCTGATAGCGGAATTCACGGAATACCTCCGCTGCGAGCGGGGCCTGGCGCCGATGACCGTCGGGGCATACTCATCGCGGGCCGCCCGGTTCCTCGCCCGCTATGCTCCGGGCGGTGATCCCGCTGTGATCACGCCGGGCGATGTCTCGGCGGCTGTCGTGGCGGAGGCGTCCAGCCTGTCGGCCAGCGGCGGCCAGTACTTCGCCTGCTCGCTGCGCGCGTTCCTGCGGTACTGCCACGTCCGGGGACTGATCGACGCGGATGTGTCCGCTGCGGCCCTGGGCGTGACCGGCCGGCGGGCCACGATGCTTCCCCGGGGGCTGGAGCCCGGGCAGGTCGAGGCGCTGCTGGCCGCTTGCGACCGGGACGAGCCGGTCGGCCGGCGGGACTACGCGGTCATCCTGCTGCTGGCCCGGCTCGGCCTGCGGGCCGGGGAAGCCGCCCGGCTCCGGCTGGATGACATCAGCTGGCGAGCCGGGGAGATCGGGATCCGCGGCAAAGGCGGTCAGTACGACGTCCTGCCGCTCCCGGCCGACGTCGGCGCCGCGATCGCGGACTGGCTGCGGAGCGGCCGCCCGGCCGTCGCGTTCCGCGAGGTGTTCACCACGGTGCTCGCGCCGACCCGGCCGGTGACCCGCGAGACCGTCGGCTGGATCGTCCGCCGCACTGCCGTCCGGGCGGGCATGCCAGCGTTCGGCGCGCACCGGCTGCGCCACTCCGCGGCCTGCGCCATGATCGGCGCGAAGGTGCCGATGGCGGGGATCGCGCAAGCGCTGCGGCACCGCAGTCACGTCGTGACCGCGATCTACGCCCGTGCCGGGATCGACCGTCTCCGGCCTCTCGCCCGTCCCTGGCCCGGGACGCCGGCCCTGCCGGAGGGAGAAGCGTCATGACGACCCTGCTGCACGAACGGGCAGAAGAGTACCTCCGGCTGCGGCGGGCGCTCGGCTTCCGGCTGGAGCACGAGGGCCATCTCCTCCCGCAGTTCGCCGACTACCTCCAGCAGCACGCCGCCGCCGCCATCACCGCGGAGCACGCGATCACGTGGGCGCAGCTGCCGCAAGGAGTCACCCCGGTGACATGGACCCAGCGGCTCACCGCCGTCCGCGGGTTCGCGGCCTGGCTGCGCACCATCGATCCCGCCACGGAGATCCCGCCCCGGGGCGTGTTCCCCGCGCAGGGCAAGCGTCCCGCCCCGTTCATCTTCACCGACGACGGCATCGCCCGGATGCACGCCGCCTGCGGCAGCCTCCGCCCGTGGTTCCGGTCCGCGACCTATACCGCCCTGTTCGGGCTGGTCGCGGTCACCGGCATCCGGATCGGCGAGGCCCTCGCCATTCCCGTCGGCGGCATCGACCTGGACTCCGGCCTGCTGCCGGTCCACCCCGCCAAATCCCGCTGCGAGCGGATCCTCCCCCTGCACCCCACCACCGTCGCGGCGCTCGCCGAATACGAGGAACTCCGTGCCCGCAAGCACCCCTCGGCCACGACGTTCTTCGTGTCCATCCGGGGAACCAGGCTCTGCCATCATCCTGTCCTGAATGCCTTCCGGGAGGCCTGCGCCCTCGCCGGCATCCCCGGCCGGCCCCGCATCCACGACCTGAGGCACAGCCTGGCCGTCGCCAGTTTGCTGAACTGGTACCGGTCCGGCGAGGACATCGACGCCCAGATGCCGGCCCTGCAGGGATACCTCGGGCACGTCAATCCCGCGGGCACCTACTGGTACGTCTCCGCCGTCCCAGAGCTGATGCAGCTCGCCGCCGAGCGAGCTGCCGGGAGGGAACAACGATGAGCGACCTCGCCCCCGTCCTCCAGGAGTTCTTCACCCGCCGGCTGATCAGCCAGCGCGATGCCAGTCCCGCCACCATCGCCGCCTACCGCGACACGTTCCGGCTGCTGCTCGGCTTCGCCTCCGCCCGGGCCGGCAAGGCGCCGAGCGCGCTCAGCCTCGCCGACCTCGACGCCCCGATGATCACCGCGTTCCTGGAGCACCTGCAGACCGCCAGGGGAAACAGCGCCCGGACCCGCAACGCCCGCCTGGCGGCAATCCACTCCCTGTTCGGCTACGCCGCTCTCCGCCATCCCGAGCACGGCGCGCTCATCCAGCGCGTCCTGGCCATCCCCGGCAAACGCCGCGACCGCACCGCCGTCACCTACCTGACCGCGGACGAGTCCGACGCGATGCTGACCGCCTGCGACCAGGAAACCCGGACCGGCCGTCGCGACCACGCTATGCTCGCCCTCGCGGTCCAGGTCGGCCTGAGAGTCTCCGAGCTAACAGGCCTGACCTGCTCCGACATCCGGATCCAGGCGGGACCGCACGTCCACTGCACAGGCAAGGGGCGGAAGGAACGGGACACGCCCCTGCTGCCGGCCACCGTCCGGATCCTGAAATCCTGGCTCGCCGAACGCGGCGGACAGCCGGGCGACCCGCTGTTCCCCGGACCGTCCGGGCAGCGACTGTCCCGTGACGCCGTCGAACGACGCGTCAAGCTCTACCACGGACGGGCATCCGCAATATGCCCGTCCCTGGCCGCCAAGCACGTCTCCGTGCACACGCTCAGGCACACCGCAGCCATGAGGCTCCTGCTGGCCGGGGTCGACATCACCGTCATCGCGCTCTGGCTCGGGCACGAGTCACTCACCAGCACCCAGGCCTACCTTCACGCCGACATGCATCAGAAGCAGGAAGCCATCGAGAAGACCGCCCCGCCCGGCAGCAAGCAGAAACGCTACCAGCCCCCGGACCCGCTCCTGGAATTCCTTGAGAACCTCTGAACCAGCCCTTGAATTATGCCGTCAGCAGCCGCCCTGGCACGCACGTGACCAGGGCTGTTGCTCTGCCATCGGCATAACCGGCGGATCGGCATAATCGAACACGATCGTCTCCGCCGCCACGGACGGCAGCAGCGGCCGGCCCCGCGCGTCCACCAGCGTGCTCGGGTCTACCAGCACCGCCGACGGGACACCGCAATACGGCAGCATCCCACCGCCGTCCCGGCCCGCGTGGGAGGGTGCGTGGACGGTTTCGAAAAGCACCCCGGCGACATCGACCGACTTCGTCGACACCGGGGTCAGCCGCAGCGCGGTAATCACCCGGGAATACAAGTCCATCGCTACGCTCAGCTCGCACTGCACCCAGCGGCAGGTCACCGGCTCCATCGCGAACACATCCAGCCGGTTGGTGTCGAGCACCACGTACTCGCCGGGCCGGGTCGCCCGCAGCCGCCCGTAGGCGCCCTGCGGCCGGTTCGCGATCGACCGCTTGCCCTTCGTGCTGCCGGTGAACGCGTTGGTCCCCCGGCCCAGCTCCCACAGCAGCTCATACCCCGTCGTCCGCGACGGCACCGGCACTACGCCCGGCCCGTGCTGCCGCACCAGTTGCTCCTCGATCTCGGCTAGCAGCAGTCCGCGCACCGGTCGGCTCTTGGGCACATGCCGGGCGATCACCTGCCGGGCCGCATCCAGCCACCGCGGATCGGCCCGGTCTAGCACCGTCCGCGCCGAGCGTCCGGCCACCAGCCCGGCGGGGCCGTCCTGGGCCTGCATCACCCAGCGGCGCACCGTGCTCACCCCGGCCCCCAGCTCGGCGGCCTTCGCCTGATACCGGGCCATCATCGGCACGCCCGGCGCGTACTGCAGCCGGGGCTCGCCGTCCAGCGCCAGCTCGGCGCAGCCGTGCCGGTAGCCGGTCCGGACCTCCTGCACGTGCCGCCACCGGGCCGTCAGCTCGTCATCCTCGTCTTCGTCAAGCCCGCCCAGCAGCGTGGCCACCGCAGGCTGCGGCTCCGGCGCCTCCACCAAGATCCGCGTACTGGGGTGCGACAGCAAAGACACCAGGTCCACCTGCCGCCATGACGGCGTGCTAGCCATGCCGGCCTGGCGCAGCATCACCCGGGTGCCCTCGATCTCGGCGATGGTGAACTGCTCGCCATCGAAACTCACCAGAAGCCCCGTGCGCAAAGGCGTCGTCCAGCCGGTCATGCCGACCTGCGCAGCACCGATTCACCCGACAGCGGCCGGGTCAGATCCGTCGTCAGCCGCCCGGCCCACAACAGCGCCAGCAGCGCCGGACGGGCCTCATGCCGCGGCCGGTCTCCCGCCAGCCGCAGCTCGGCGTCCGCCAGCTGCTCACCGTCCCGTACACACTCCCAGGCCCGCTCGACCTGTTCAGCGGGCACCAAGCCCAGGCGGCGGTACCCGGCCAGGAACCGGATATTCTCCAGCACCGTCACATCCGCGCCCGACCACACCTCGTACTCCCAGCCGTGGCGTTCAGCCAGCATCCCCGGCCACGCCAAGGCCGCAGCGATCTCCGGGTCCTCCAGCCGCGCAGCTGGCTTGACGTTCACCAGCCGGGCTGTTCCCGATGTGGTCACGAGCAGGAAGTCCGGCACGTGATGCTGGACCCGGCCACCGACGCGGGCCACCAGGCGGAACGGCTGAGCATAGATCTGCTGTATCTGCGGGTCGAAGTCGGCCAGCAGCAGGCGGGCCAGCTCCAGGCGGCTCTCATACACCACGAACCCGCCCGTCGTCGCCGATGCGTGCGCCCCGGAATAGTGAGCATGGCCGTGCCGTGATCGCACCTGACGCCACGGCACCGAACCGGCAAAGTCCGCCAGCCGCAGCCGGTCCAGACGCAGGCCACCGGATCGGATACCTTCAGCCGGGCGCCGGACTGTGCCACCATGGGACCAGACAGTAGAGACAAGCCGGAACCATTGCTCACGAAACCCGGATTTTGCTCATCCGGTGCTCATGATCATCCGGAATTGCTCACGGATCCGCGGATCCTACATCGCGGGGACGGGGACCAGAATCGCCGAGCAGGTCGGCTACAGTCTGCCGGGTGCTCGAACGGGGGGCCGCGCCGAGGTCGGCCAGGCGGGCCTGGAGGAGCTCGAAGGTGCGGCGGACGGCATCAGTCCGGCCTGCCGCTGCCTGCAGCCGCATGATCTGCTGGTAGGTGTATTCGTTGTAGGGGTCGTGGGTGAGCCCGGTCTCCAGCGCGGCCAGGGCCTGCTCGGGGTCGGTGTCCTGAAGAATTCCGGCGATATGCGTCCATGCGTCAAGGGCGCGGTGGCGGGCGCTCTCGGCGTAGGGCTCGGTCCAGCCATAGCCCGCGCCGTCGCACAGCGGCCCCCGGTAATAACTCACGGCCTGCCGGTAGGCGGCGAGCCGGTCCTCATCTGCGGTGGCGGCCCGGGCGGCTTCCAGCGCTGCCTGGAACTGCCACAGGTCAGCCTCGATCAGCGCGCGGTCGAGGCGGTACCGGTCCGCGGCCAGGATGATCCACATGGGAGCGTCGTGGCCGGTCGAGCCGCGGAGCAGGTCCCGTGCCTTGCGCAGCGCCATGTTGCGCTGGCGTTTCCCGTGACCGGGCGATGCCCCGGGCCATAGCGCCTCGCTGATCGCGTCCCCGGTGGCGCCGTCTGCGCCGTGGACAGCGAGGAAGGCGAGCAGTTCGCGGGCCTTACGCAGGCCGACGCCGATCTCACTGTCCGCGGCAGCGATCCGCAGCGGGCCGAGCATGCTGACCCGGACCGGCCGGCTTCCCGCGCCGGTGCCCGCATCCGCCGCCGGCGGAGCATCCGGCACCAGCCCGGACGGCAGCTCGTGCGCCACCTCCGGCACGGCGTGCCCGCGGGCGCCGCCCGTCCGGCCCGCGGCGGCTGGAGGCGCGGAGCTGAAGGCTCGCGAGCGGGAGGCGGATGCGGCTGCGCCGTTGCCCGGCGGCATGCCGGTGACTCCGGTGGAGCCGCCGGGGTCCAGGCGGTGGAGCCGGATTCCGTCCAGGCCCGAATCGGCCGGGGTGGCGGTGACCATGCCGTCCGCGGCGACGTGGCAGGTCACGCCGTACGGCCAGTTCCCCAGGACGACAGCCGTGACGCCGAGGTCCCGGCCGGTTGCGATGATGCCGCGCAGCCGGGGGGTGTCGGCGGGAGCGGACGCGGCGATCAGCGCGACGGCGGGCTGGGCTGCCGCTGCGGTGCGCGGCACCGGATCCTCGTCACCAGGGCGTTGCGCCAGCCGCGCACGGCGCAGGATGACGCCCTCGAGTTCGTCCAGGGCCGCGGTCAGCGAGGGCGGCCGTGACAGGCCGGGGACGCTGCCGTCCTCCGGGAAAGGCGCGGGCGCGAGCACGGCATCATCAGCGGGCACGACGGCAATTGGCCCCAGGTCTTCCGGATCGGGTCGTGCCCGGGAGAGCAGTCAGCCCGGCGAGACGGGCGCGGCAAGGGGCACGGAGGGTACATGAGAGCCAGCCGGGGCGGCGATGCCGGTCCGGGTTCCCGGAGGGAGATCCGGGCGGTACGGGTCATCCGGCTCTCCGCCAGAGTCTCCGAGGCGATCCCGGCCGGCTACCTGGCCAGCCAGGACAGGGACAGCTGACGGCGGCTCTGACCCGCCAGGGCCGGGTTCCCGGGCAGGCACGGTGCCGGGCCGTCGGCGCTGCCGCCGACGGTAGCTGGCCAGGACGGCTGCCGCGCTGATCGCTGCAGCCGCACCCAGCCCGGCGAGGTCCGCAGGTGACAGCCGGACCGGCGCTGCAGAGGGAGATCGACGGGCGCTGGAGGTCGCCGGGTGGCTAGATGCGGGTGGCTGGGTGGTGGCAACGGCCGGGGCAGGTGACGTCATAGACGGGGAGGGCATGCCGTGGTCCTGGGCATGCGGACAGGAACCGGGCTGGGCTGCCTGTCCTGAGCCGGGCGGGGGGATCAGCAGGATCTGGCCGGAGAAGATCTCGGTGCGGGTGCAGGGGCGGGGCCTGCCTCGGCCGAGGATGTAGATCTCAGGCCACAGGTGGCCGTTGCCGAGGGAGGCCTGGGCCAGGTTCCACAGGTTGTCACCGGGGACCACGAGGTGGATCCGCCCGGGGCACCAGATGCCGTACCCGGCGGGGTAGCCAGCCGGCCCGCATCCCGCGGGCGGCGCTTCGCTGACGGCCGCCTCGGCTGTCACCGTCCCGGCGCCGATGGCGACGGAGGCGGTGAGCGCGGAGGCCGCGATCAGGACGGCGACGGCACGGGCGAGCATGATCCCCCCACATGGGCCAGGAGCGTCAGGCGCCACCGTCCGTCACTGCTATGGACAAGGACGGCGACGAGGTAGGTGCGGGCCGATCCCGCGGTGCCAGGGATCACCTGGCCGGTCACGGTGCTGACCAGCCAGGCGTTGCTGGCATCCTGGCAATCGCGCACGACCGCCTGGTCGCCGGTGATCTGCACGCTGGTGACGTGGGGAACCAGGTATCCCCAGGCAACCTCGTCGTGCGCCCGGAACCAGGCCATCTGCGCCAGCACGTGCCCCAGGTAGGGCTGGGCCGCGTATGGGGCCAGTAGCGCCGCTGCCCGCGCCTGCGATTGCGGCTCCGCTGCCGCCAGCGCCGGGACGAATGCCGTGTAGACGGCGATCACCTGGGCCGCCACGGCCGGAGACGGCGGCGCGGAAGCGGTGGCCAGCGGGCTGCGCCCGGCAGTCAGCACCGGTCCTTGGCCAGCGGGGCCGGACAGCACCGCCATCGCGATGATGACGGCCAAGGCGAGCACGACAGTCAGGTCCCGCAGGATCGCCTCGCGTCCCCGGTGCCGGGCACGCGGCCCGGACCGGACGAGGTTGGCCCGCAGATGCAGGTGACACGGTGCTGTCTCGGCACTCTCGGATGGTGTCATGGTCCCGGTGCATCCTGCCGGGCTGCCCGGTGGTATCAACCAGGCCTGTGAGGTCATCCGGTGCTTCCTCCTTGGTGCTGCCTGCTCATCCGGGGTATCGGGGGCAGATCACTGGTCGCCGTTCCTGCCGACGGGGCCAAGGCAGGGCGGCTTACTGCGTGCAGATGGCCGACGGCCGTATCCAGGCAGTTCTGCTGGCGAGCAGAGGGCCGCCAGCGCGGTGCTGACGGCGTGCAGGTCGCCCAGGGCTCCGGACGGCGACGGCACGGGTGAGCATGGTCCTGCTGCATGAGCCAGGAGCGTCAGCCGCCACCGCTCGCCGCCCCCGCGGGCGAGGGTGGCGACAAGGGAGGTGCGGGCCGATCCGACGGTGCCGGGGATCACCTCGCCGGTCACCGTGCTGACCAGCCACGCGTTGCCGACGTCCTGGCAGTCGCGGACGAACGCCTGGCTGCCGGTGATCTGCACGCTGGTGACGTGCGGGATCAAGGTCCCCCAGAACACCTGGCCGCGTGCCCGGAACCAGGCCATCTGCGCCAGGACGTGACCCAGGTAGGGCTGGGCTGCGTACGGGGCCAGCAGCGCCGCTGCCCTGACCTGCGGCTCGGGCTCGGCCGCCGCCAGCACCGGGAAGAAGGCCGTGCAGGCGGCGATGACCTGAGCCGCCGCAGCCGGGGACGGCGCCGCGACTGCGGGACGCAGCCGGCTGGTCTTCGCGGCCGGTACCGGCCCGCGGCCAGGGTGGCCAGGTAGCAGCCCCACCACGAGCGCGGCCGACGCGAGGACCACGATCGCCCTGGCCGGGATGGTCTGCCGTGCACGGCCTCGCCCTGGACAGCCATGCCGCTTCAGGTGAAAGCAGGCAGCATCCGGGAATGCCACGTCGCCTGCAACTATCCCCGGGATCTTCAGGCATCCTTCCGGGAAACCCGCGATGGTCCGGACCGCTGCCGCAGCCGGAGCTACGAACCTAGCCAGGGAGGTCATGCGGTTCCCCCTTGACTGCATGGCATGCTCGCGAAACCGCAAGACGCCGACCGCTTCCGGTCCCCGGGACCGGGCCGGGGGGAGGCAGCGCCTGCAGGTGGCCGGCGGCCGCGGTGAGGCGATCACAGACACGGTCCATCTGGTGGCCACCGGGTTCCCCTGCACCGCTGGCGAGCTCGCACGCGCCCTGCGCCAGCGCCTGGACAACCCCGAGAAGCTCAGCGAGGTCGTCACCTGATGCCTGCTGGCCGGGTGCCTGCTGATCCTGCACGCTGACGACAAGACCGGCCGCAGCGCACAGGACATCGCCCTGATCGCCGGCGAACCCGAACGGCTCGCCTCTGCGGGCGACCGGCACGGGCTGCGCGAAGTGCGTGGCCTCATCCAGGCAGCGTGAGAACTCCTGCATCTGCGTACGGTCATCCGCAGCGGCCAGTTTCGCGCTGACAGCACGCAAGTCGTCCAGGGTCCGGCACAGCTGACGCTGCGCGCGGGTCCTGCGCTGCAGATACGGCGACCCGGACCAGACGACCGCGACGGCCTCGGCAGCTTCTCGCAGCAGGCAGAGCGCCACGGCCAGCTGGGACCGCGCCTGGCCGCAAGCGTGATCTCCGGCCGCTCCGCGGGTCACCATGCCTGCCCCCGGCGGCACGACGACGTCATGCGGGCACGGCCGCACGACGAGGGGCCCTGCCTGGCCGCCGCGGGGACAGCTGACGGCACGCCGTCCCGCAGCTGCCCGCCGGCCGTCCGGAGGCAGGCTTCTACGGCGGTCAAGCAGGCAGCCAGCGGCTGAGCGGCGCCCGCGGCAAGGCGGGCCGTTCCTCCCGCAAGGGCCGCCACCACGTCGGCCAGGGGCTGCGCGATTTCTTCCGGGCTGGTCACCGGCATCGGCCAGGTGGCCGCGCGCCTAGCCGCGAAGCAGAGCAGGTCAGCTGGGACGCACGCGTCGCGGGCAGGCACCTCCTGGACGGGCAGGACATCTTCGAGGATGAGCCAGGCCTGCCCGAGCGCCTGCGCGCTGGCGATGACGGCAGCGGCCCTGGCGCACTGCACGGGTCCGGGCCGTGCGAGGACGCTGAGGCGGAACCGTCCGGCCAGCCGCGCGACGAGTACCCGCAGATCCCGCACTGCGATACCGAGCTGGCGGACGGCGCGGTCATGCTCGCACTGGCCCAGGGGCTCGGCCCAGCTTGCGGCGCTGGCACCCGCGGCATCACGCAATAGGCACGCGTAGCCGGGAAGGTCCATGTCATCGGAGGGGAGAAGGGATCCGGCTGGACAGCTGGGGCTGTATCCATATTGTCCACCGGGAATCGCGGCCGGCAATCGTTCACCTCCTGGTCAGAGTGATCAGTTGCCCGCCATCGTGCCTTACGCGCTGCCATTCAGTTCAACAGCGATTTCAGCTTCATTTTTAAGTTCATCCCCGTGCCGCCCTGCCGGCAAGGCACCGGAGTATCTTCCAGGCGGCTGATAAAACGACGTAACGGCAGCGCGGCCCCCTCGGAGCTCACCAGCATTCCCAGTGGTAAGCATGATGTTCATGCGTCAAATGCGGCTAGTGAGCCCCAGGTTACGACCACGGCGCTTTACGCAGGACGGCAAGGCCATGTTTAAAGCGGATGGCGATTCGATGCCCTCGGGAAGCACCATCACGTAAAACCAGAGGCGGGGGTAGACCGGCATCAGCGCGACGTCGGCCGTGATGATCCCGTGGGCAGGGTGGCGCACCCTGACGGGGTACTCGCGCGGCGCGATCTCGACCTCGTGGCGCTCCCACAGCCCGGCCGCCTCGGGGCCGGTCGCGAGCAGCCGCGCGACCAGGTCAGCGAATCGCTGGGAGGAGATATTGCGTGTGTACTGGTAGCGCAGCACGGCGGCGAACAACCGCCGGTGGGCGTGCACGTCAGGAAGCAGGGCCTCGCTATGCGCGGAGAACAGGTAGAGGATCATGTTCTGCTGCTCGGGAGGCACGCGGTCGTACCAGCCGCCCGCCCAGGCTCCCATCGCGAGATTGCGGAACCGGATCGTCCACATCTCGTCCATCAGGGCGGCCGGGTAGGGGCCCATCTGCGTTGTCAGGTCACGCAGGGACCGCCCCGCCTGCGGCTGCGTCCCGTCCGCCGAGGTGCCGACCGGCCGCGGCGGGTCCTGGCCGGTGGCCAGGACGTGCAGGGCGCTGCGCTCGGCCAGGCTCATCCGCAGGGCCGTGGCCACCGAGTCGACCACGGCAGGCGCGGGGATGATCTCCGCGCGCTCGAACGCCGCATAGCTGCGGAGGCTGAGCCCGGCCAGGTCCGCCGCGTCCTCCTGCCGCAGCCCGTTGCCGCGGCTGCCGGACACCGGACGGGCCAGCCTGCCCCGGCAAGCCTTCAGCAGGTGCGTCAGCTCGGCCCGCCGCCTCCACTCCCCGTCATCCGCAGCGGCCATGGTCCGTGATCTCCCCGGGCACATGATGAGTGACGCAAGGTAATGAGCAGTCGGGCTGCCGGTTATCCGCTGTTCATTGTGCTCTCCTGGAGGGCATGCGACACCTGATTCCGCCGGTGATTTTCTTCTCGCACGAGCGCGCAGTCCGGTAGCGCCTGCATGATCCTTTTCTGCGATACGGGGTTCGGGGTTATGGCAACGAGCACCTGAATAGTGCATGAGCTGGGAGATATCAGCTACCGAGAAGTGCCCGTGACCGCGGGCACCCTGCAGCGCCGGATGATTGGCCGCCCGACTGCGCGGCCGGGGCATTAGCGTAGACAGAGGTGCCTGCATGCGGACAACACACGAACAGACAGCTGGAGCCCATTCGCCGGACGGACCGGCCAGGCCGGTGTCCCGGCCGGATTGCGAGATGACGCCAGCCAGACGGACCACAGCCGGCGGCGGCAGCCATGACGGCGTGCTGTCCTTGCCTGAGCTGCTGCAGACCGGCTCGCCACTGGACTGGAGGGCGGTCCTGGCTCGCCTGGCGCCGGTCCGGCGGCGCTGGGACCTGGCCATCCTCGCCACTCTTGACAGGGACATCGGCATCCCGGCCGATCTGCTCGAGGTGATCAACGGCCAGGCCGGGAACGGGCAGCAACTGAGCCCGCAGGTTCTTTCGGGACGACTGCGGCGGCTGCAGGAGACCGGATACGTCGGCTATGCCGAGATCTCCCGCATCCCGCGGCGCAGGAGGTACTGGCTGCTACCGCGGGGACGGCACCTGCTCGACGCCTTGACCGTGCTCGATGCCTGGTACGAGGCACAGCGGCCCTGCGGCAGCGTGGCCGGGACCGGGCAGACGGCATGACGCGAGCAAACTGGTGATGGCCGCCAGGCGCGGAAAGCATCGCCGGGGTGCCGTCACCCCGGACCGTCCGGCTCATCCTGGCTTCCGTGACGTGTTCGCGGTAGCCGAGTTCCGGGCGCTGTGGGGGGCTCAGCTGCTGTCGGTCGCCGGGGATCAGCTCGCTCGCGTCGCGCTGACCGTGCTGGTGTACGACCGGACCCGCTCGGCGCTGCTCGCCGCGGTGGCCTACGCGGCGAGCATCGTCCCGGTCTTCCTCGGCGGGATCCTGCTGTCGGGCGTGACTGACCGCCGGCCGCGGCGGCAGGTCATGATCGTTTGCGACCTGGCCCGTGTGCCGCTGGCCGCCCTGATGGCGGTGCCCGGCATGCCCCTGGCCGCGCTGATCGTGCTGCTGTGCGCGCTCACGGCGATCGGGGCGCCGTTCGGATCAGCGAGGGCCGCGATCTACCCCGAGGTCCTGGGCGAGGCCAGGTACCCGATCGGCACGGCAGTGACCATGACCGGCTACCAGTTCGCGCAGGTCGCCGGGTTCGCCGTGGGCGGCGCCGTCGTGGGCCTGGCCGGGCCGAGGGTCGCGCTGCTCGCCGATGCCGCCACGTTCGTGATCTCGGCGGTCCTGGTCCGGGCCCGGGTCGGGGACCGGCCCGCCGCGGCAGCGGGCAGCAGGACAGGTGAAGAACGGCGCGGGCATCTCGCTTCGGGCATCAGGCTCGTGTTCGGCCAGCGGTCCATCAGGACGCCGATGCTGCTGGGATGGACCAGCACTTTCTATAACGTTCCCGAGGGCCTGGCCGCGCCGCTGGCCGGGAGCTTCGGAGGCGGACCTGTGGCGGTCGGGCTGATCCTGGCCGCCGCCGCGCTGGGCTCCTCGGCAGGTGCCCTGGCCCTGGTGCTCCTGGCCGGCCCGCAGGCCAGGCGGCAGTGGACTGCTCCCCTGGCGGCCGGGGCCTGCGCGGTCCTGATCGCGACCGCGCTGCGGCCCGGCCTCCCGGTGGTCCTGGTGATCCTGCTGGTCTCCGGGCTGTTCGATTGCTTCCAGGTGCCGGCGAACGCCGCGTTCGTCGCCGCCGTTCCCGATCAGCAGCGCGGCCAGGCGTTCGGCCTGGCGGTGGCGGGGATGAACCTGGGCCAGGGCACGGCGATGATCCTCGCCGGAGCCGCCGCCCAGCGCTTCGGCCCCGCAGCGGTCATCGCCGCGGCCGGGGCAGCCGGGGCCATCGCCACCGCGATGATCACGCTCGCTGACCGGCAGCCAGGTTCTTAGCTCCAGCTACTGTTGCGCATCACGGATCCCCCTCTCAGCCTTGCTCACCTGGGCTTACCCCCACCAAGATCCCAGCGGCCAGGCCAAGATCACCTTGATTTGCCGCAAGATGACCAGGATTGCCTATTCCTTACGTAGTAATAACGAATTGTGATCACTTGACAACAGAACGTGTCTGCATGTAACAATTTCTACTGACACCTACCCATAGGCCGCTATAAGGGGGAGATAGGGCCGGGTCACGGAAACATGCAGGGAGCTGCCGTGGGTGCCGCGCGCCGCGCCGCCGTCCGGACACTCGGGATCACAGCCTGGCCGGTCTGGGAGCTTCCCGGCTGGCTCGCCGCGCTGGTCGCGGGCATCATCGCCATCTACGCCGCAGCCATCTGCGCCGCCCTGGCCCTGACCCCCATCCGGGCTAGTGATCTGAGGCTATTCACCGTCCTGCTTGCCTGCGGCGCACTCACCGTCGAGCTGACCCGCCGTTCCGGCGAGGCCGGCGGCATGGACCGGGACGTATACGCGATCTGGGACCTGCCCGCTGCCGTCCTGCTGCCGCCCCTGTACGCGCTGCTCATCCTGATCCCCCGCATGGTCCTCTACCAGTGGCGCATCCGGCGCACCCTCCTGCACCGCCGGGCCTACAGCGCCGCGGCGATCGGGCTCGCCTACGCCGCCGCGTCCCTGACATTCCACGCCGCCGCTCCCGCCCCGAGCAACCTGGCCGGACAGGCCGGCGGCAGGGCGGTGATGTGGACCTTGCTGGCAGCCGCCTGCGGCCTGCTCCGCCTGGCGATCAATGACGCCCTGGTGCTGACCGCCGTCAAGGGATCCGCGCCAGCCACCCCGCTGCGGCCCCTCATCCTGGGACACGAGGTGCTGTACAACAGCATCGCCGAACTGTGCCTCGGGGTGCTCGTGGCGTTCGCCGCTACGCGCAGCACCTTCGTGCTGTTCTACGCCCTGCCCCTGGTGATCTTGCTGCAGCGGTCCCTGCGGCACGGGCAGCTGGTGAGTGCCTCGCGGACCGACGCCAAGACCGGGCTGCTCAACGCCGCGACCTGGCAGCGTGAAGCCGCCCGGGAGATCACCCGGGCGGCCCGCAAGCACACCCCCGTCGCTGTCGCGATGCTCGACATCGATCACTTCAAGAAGGTCAACGACACCTACGGGCACCTGGCCGGCGATGCGGTCCTGGCCTCCGTCGCCGCAGCGACCAGGGCCTTGCTGAGGGACTATGACATCATCGGCCGGTTCGGCGGCGAGGAATTCGCCATCCTCCTGCCGCACACCGGCGCCGCCGAGGCAGCCGAAGTAACCGAACGGCTCCGGGGCCGGATCCCTCACATCCCCATACCGGGCGGCGGGCCGGCCAGGCCGATGCCGTCCGGTGTCACCGTGTCCATCGGCGTCGCCGCAGCGGCCAGCGCCAGGCACGACCTCGTCGACCTTCTCGCCACCGCAGACAGCGCCCTGTACCAGGCCAAGAACTCGGGCAGAAATCGCGTCCACGTCATCAGCGACCAGGCGAACAGCGGCCCATTCCCCCGGCTCGCCACTCGGTCGTGACCTGGCACGATCAGATGATCAGGGCACCTGCGGACCGCCGTGTCTTAGCTTCCGGCCATCTCCTGCAGCAGCCGCGCCGATTCGCCCGGCGGGAGCGCGAGCGCCTGCAACCGCCGGAACACCCCGTTGTAGCAGGCGACCTCTTCCTGGCCGTCAAGGAAGACGCCACCGGGAATGCTGGCCAGGTGAACCATGCCCAGGCTGGACGTCTGAGCGAAGCCCAGCACCGTCATCGGGCCGCCGCCGATAGCAGCGTGGGCTCCCGCCGCAAACGGCAGGACCTGGATGGTGACCTTTGCGTTGACTTTGCTGATCGCGGCGAGATGGCCGCACTGCTCGCGCATGACCGCCTCTCCCCCGACCAGCTGATGCAGAGCTCCCTCGCCGATAACTACTGCTAGCCCCGGGCGGTCCTGGGCCAGGATCACCTTCTGGCGGGCCAGCGCGGCCTGCGCAGCCCTGTCGTTCGGGGCAGCGGGCGCGACCGGATCAGCGGCGGCGATCGCGCAGGCGTACAGTCCGGTCTGCAGCAGCTCCGGCACCCGGTGGTTCTCATAAACCGAGATCACCGAAGCCGCCGCCTCCACGATCGCGTACTCCTGGTACGCCTCCGACAGCACATCGGGGAAGTGCTGCCACCAGCCACGCGCACGCGGATCCGCGATAGCTGACAGGGCACGCCGCTCGTCCTCGTCCGCACCGTACTCCTCGAGCAGTGCCCGCAATTCCAAGGCTCGGATGCTGCGCTGCCCGGTCTCGATCCTGCTGATCTTCGAACAGTCACACTCCAGAGTCCGAGCCGCCTCCTCCAGGTTGTAACCCAAGTTCTCCCGGTAGCGGCGCAGCGCCGCGCCCACCATTCTCCGCCGTGCCGACGGTGTCCCGATCATGCAGCTTTCCTTTCACAACGATCTTGCTTGCTGATCCTGGCCAGGTGCGCCATTAATGCGCGGTTGACAAACGCGGAAACTGCGGCGGGTGCCATCAGCGCGGCCCCTGACCAGGGCTGGATGCATCCACGCTCTGCTGAACGGGGATCGTCAAGCCGGCCTGGCGCGGGTCGCCATGACGACGACTCGCAGATGACGCTGCGAGACAGCCATGCTGGGATTTATGCGCTGACTCGAACCACGTGACCAGCCGGTCTTCCTCACGCCGGTAACCCCACCTGACCGCAAGATCCCTGACCAGCCGGAGACCGCGGCCGCCCTCCGCCAGCGCGTCATCCGGGCACTTCATGGCCGGGACCGACATGCTGCAGGGACTGCTGCATCGGGGTGGCCAGGGGAACGGCAAGGATGACGCACAGCGGGCTGATGACGACTGATCAGGTGACCAGGCCCCCGGCGCACAGCTCCCGGTTGGCCAGCAGGCGGCGCAGCCGGGCACCGCTCGTCACCGCCGGGACTACGGTGCAGATAAGCGCCCATCGCATCGCCAGCCGCCACAACGGCATGCAGCCATTGCGCGGCTCGCGTTCCGGGTGCGTGCAGCGGCGTGGCAAGTGCGTGAAAGCCGGCCGACACGATGCTGTCTGCCGGGCCAGCGCGACTGCGCCAGGCCCCGCGGATGCGGCGGCTGGCGCTCGCGGTCATCGCGGCCGGGGCGACGACCGCGAGCGCGGGAGGCAGCAGCACCGCCGCCGGCAGTTCCCACGTCTCGGACGCGCTCCCTGGCGGCTTGGACGCCCTGCAGCCATGGCCAGGCAGCCTCACCAGCAGCGCTGAGATGAGCATGACGCCAGCAGGCACCCGTTACCAGCGGTAAGACGTAGCTGCGGCGCCCATGCCGCAGCGGCGGTTACCCAGGGGCTGGGATATCGTGCCGCCGATGATCCGCCGACGTGCCGGCAGCCGACCGGCCGCCCGCGCATGCGGTTCACGGTGTTCTTCTCGCATTGCGATAGTCCTGTTCAGCAGCGGTCATGAGGCGTTCCAGCTCACGCGGATCCCGGTGGGCAAAATAGGTGCCGCCGGGGCCGAACAGCGGGAAAGCCCAGAACCCCCGGCTGTAGCCGCCCCACAGGACCATCCAGGCCGGATGCGCCCGCTCTAGCTCCTCGGCGATACGGCGCTGCTGGCCGTGCTCGTCGTCGCCCAGCTCACCGGGCATCCTGGCCGGCCTGCCTGCCGTGCCCGCGTACTGCGGTCATGATGGCGGCTCCGCGCAGACCTCGAACCAGGTGATGAGCCCGGCCGCATCGCGGCGGTAATCCCACCTGGCCGCCAGGTAATCGACCAGCCGCAGACCGCGACCGCCCTCCGCCGCCACGTCACCTGCCTCCTTCAGGAACGGGACCGACGTTCCGCCCGCGTCGCGGACCTCGACCCGAGCGAGGTCCGCAGTGCCGGTGACGGTGACGGTGACCGTCCCGCCGGGCAGGCGTGAATCACTGTGCAGGACGCTGTTGGTGACCAGCTCGCTGACCAGCAGGACCGCGACGGACGCGCACGGGTGATCGTCGCCGAGCGTCTTGCCGGTGAAGACGCGGACGGCATGTACCTGATCGGGGCGCCCGGGGACAGACAGGCTGGCCCGGATCACCGTGCCCGCGGTCATAGCGACCGCCTTTCTGCTCGCCCGTGCGCTACGTACGGGGGGATGACGGATGCCGGCTCGCGCGGGCTGCCGGGCAGCGCAGGCATGTCCTGGCGGCGGGGCCGGGCTCGGGCAGGACCTCCGCAGGCGGGAGGTACAGGGTTGGGGAGCTGTGTGCTGCTGTGGTTCACCGGGCTTCACCTCCAGGTGGCGGGCACGGCTGGGCGTTGTCCGCTACCATAGACGTGAAAGATCACTGTATGCAAGATAACATGAAAAATTTCTGATAGTTGTACTGCATAACTTGAGGAGGTCGCTAATGACGGCACGCAAGATCCCCACGGTGCCGCAGAGGGCACTGGCCAACGCGCTGGAACGACGCCGGGAGGCGGCCGGGCTCAGCCGCGAGGACGTCAACAGCGCCCTGGAATGGTCCAGCATGAAGCTCTATCGGATCGAGACCGCGCGGGTCACCGTGTCCCCCGGCGACATCCGAGAGCTTGCTCTGCTCTACCACCTCAAGGACGCCGACACCGAAGCGCTGGTAGAGCTGGCCCGACAGGCCAAACGCCCGGGCTGGTGGAAGGGCATGTCCGAATCGCTGCCCGCAGGCTTCTCTGCTCACCTGGAGCTGGAGTCTTCTGCCCGCGCGATCCGCCGCTACGATGCCCAGTTCGTTCCCGGGCTGTGGCAGACCGAGGACTACGCCCGCGCGGTGCTCAGCGCCCGAAGCGTCACCAGCACCCCGGAGCAGATCGAGCGGCAGGTCACCATCCGGATGCGCCGTCAGCAGATCTTGGACCGCACCAGCCCGCCGCCACCGGAGATCTGGGCCGTGGCGGACGAATCGGTGATCCGCCGCGTGGTCGGCGGCCGGGACGTCATGCGCCGCCAACTCGCACGGCTTCGCGAGATATCTGAAGACACCAGGGTCACGCTGCAGGTACTGCCGTTCAGCGCGGGCGCTCACATGGCCGCCTACGGCTCGTTCAGCCTGTTCGACCCCAGCGACCCGGCATTCCCGCTCACAGCGAGCACCGACCGCCCCGGGGGTACCCTGATCGAAGACGACCCGTCCGACATCGGCCAGTACACCGTGATCTTCGATCACCTCCTCGCCGCCTCACTGAGTCCAGCTGAATCCCGTTCCCTCATCGGCGAGGCGATGAGGCTTCTATGAAGGAGACACCCCGATGCCCCTTTCCCGCACCTGGGCCAAGAGCAGCTACTCCGACCCGAACGGCGGCGACTGCGTCGAAGCCCGGCACGCCAGCACCGGCACCGTCCAGGTCCGCGACAGCAAAGACAGCAGCAGCCTCGCACTGTCCTTCAGCAGTGTTTGCTGGCAGACATTCACTGCCGCCATCAAGGCCGCCGGCACCGGCAGCGCCTAGCCCGCCAGGTACGAGCCTGCCGGGCCGACTGCTAAGACGACAAGGTGATCCTCCGGCGATATCCGCCGTTCCGGGATCTGCGCGGACTTCCGGGCATTCACCAAGGGGATCACTATGTACCGCAAGCACTATGGTGCCGTCCTGGTCTTGGGGCGCCATGCCGTCCTTCTCATGCGCGTGCCGATGCGATCACTGGCAGTCAACCCTGCACAGGGGTAGCGTGAAAGAGTTTCCCGTATCCCCGGTCACGGCAGGGAAACAGGGAAACGCCCCCGGATACCTGCGGATAGGCATACCCGATGACGGATTTCGGCGATGATCTGCGCCGCCTGCTAGAAGAACGTGATATCTCCCTGAGTGCGGCCGCGCGCCAGGCGGGATGCAGCAAGGGCTACCTGTCCAACGTGGCTCACGGCCGCAAGCCCCTCACGCCCAGGGTGGCGGCGGGCCTGGACCGGGCGCTCGGAACCGGCAGCAAATTCGCCGCATACGCCCTGAACCCGTCACCCGGCAGCGCCACCAGGCTAGGGCGCGCCGCTCTGCGGCATGCCAGCGAGCCTGCCTCCGGCGTGCCACGTCCTCGCACGGCGCCACCCGTGAAACGGCAACCTGCCAATCGACTTGCAGTTGCCGATGTACCACCAGCCGGGAAAATCTCCGATCCATCTAGCACGATGCTGAACGGACCCGACCTGGGTCCGCTTGCAGCAGTCCTGATGTCGGCCTCGCCGGACGAAAACGGCGATGTATGCAGCGACCTGGCAGCCCCAGCACTGCATATGTGGAGATTGCGGCAGACAGCACGCTACGCGGACCTAGCGGGTGATCTTCCTCGACTACTTGCGAAGGCGCTGGCCAGCGAGATGCCATCCGAGGAGGACCGGGAACTGGCTTGGGTAACGGCGCTGACACACATCTACAATGCCGCATCGTCGCTCGCGAAGGCCCTCGGCTCCCTGGAACTCGCCGGAATCGCTGCAGACAGGGCTGTGCGATTGGCTGGCGCTCACGGGGAAGACCCGCTCCTTGCCGGCGCGGCTGCCTATAGGCTCGCGAACGTCATGCTTTCCGCCGGTCAGCTTAACCTGGCGGGCGTCATCGCGGTCAATGCCGCCGACAAGCTCCGCCCGGTCACTGCACAAAGCAGATCCCACACCGCGATATGGGGCGCCTTGCTCGCTACCGCTGCTCAAGCCGCTGCCCGGAGGCTGGCTCAAGCCGATGCATGGGAGCTGCTGGGGGCATCGAAAGTAGCGGCAGACATGCTCGAAACCGACCAGGCCGACATGTTCTCTATATTCGGCCCTGTCAGCTGGCTGATGCACGCAGTCAACATCGCCGCCGACCTAGGAGACGGGGCCGAGGCAATCCGCCGGGCAGCGCGCGTGCCAGCCGAGTCGCTGCCGTCATTCCTAGCTGAACGGCGCATATTCCTCCTCCTGGGCTGGGCACGCGGCCATGTTCTGTGCGGTGATGTGGCATCAGCGTCAAGGACCCTCCTCGACGCCGAACGGGCAGCGCCCGAGGAAATACAGCACAATCCTGACGCACGCTCGCTCGTAACCACACTGCTGACCACAACCGTGGTACGCAATGAGCCGTTGTGCGCGCTGGCCGCCCGGATGGGCGATGCTGACGACGGTCCTGTGATAGTGGGGGGTCGCCAGTGAGCAGCACCACGCGTCCAGTCTTGTACGTGATCGCATGCGGTGGCCGACCGGCCGGCGACTTGCCGGAGTTCGTCACCCAGATGCAGGCGGACGGCTGGGATCCATGCGTGATCGCCACACCGTCTGGCATGAAGTTCCTCGATGCCACCAGGCTGGCGGAGCTGACCGGTCACCCCGTCCGCTCCGACTACAAGCAGCCTGACGAATCCGATGTCCTCCCGGCTCCCGACGCGTTCGTCGTCGCCCCGGCGACCTTCAACACGGTCAACAAGCTCGCCGCGGGGATATCTGACACCTTGGCGCTGGGGCTGCTCAACGAGGCGGTCGGCAGTAACCTGCCGGTCATCGCCGTGCCGTTCCCTAACCAGATGCTCGCCCGGCATCCCGCCTTCGTGGCCAGTGTCGCCCTATTGCGGTCATGGGGGGTGCGATTGATCTTCGACCCTGCGCGGTACCGGTTGCCGGTGCCGAATCAGGGGCCGTCCGGCAACGCCCTGTTCCCGTGGGCCGCACTCCTTGACTCGGTCCGAACATTGGAAGCAGAACGAGCCAGCGAACAGCCTCCGAAGGGCTCACTAGACGGTCTCCAGCATGCAGCCGACACCAAGGGGCCTTTCTGAATGCCAGGTTCTAAGCGCTCCGCGCTGGTCACAGGAAGCACCGGCGGAAGCTGATCATCGCTGACGCGTGGGACCTGCAATCCCGGCATGTCCAGAACGACATCGCCGCACTTGCGGCCAGTATCCAGCCGAACCGTTCCCGCCCAGCCGGCCGGGGGTCACATTCTTGACGGGGCTCCCTTGCGGGCTACACCCGCAAGAAACCAGTACTTCTCGGGATGGTCTGGCACATCATCAGGTGAGCCGGGCCGCCACTTTGGTGAATAGACCAGGCCGGGCTCAGCCAGTTCCCAGTCGCCGAAGAAACCGGCTATCTGTTCCCGGGAGCGAGCCTGCCCGTCGGCTGCGCGGCTGTTGTAGATGCGCTCGGCGGCAGCGGCCAGTGCCTCATTGTCCTGCAGGGTGACATGGGACAGGATGAGGTAGCTGCCGGGTGCCGCAGTGTCGCGGAGCCGCTGGACGAGCCGGTACGGTTCGTCGGCGTCGAGCACGAAGTGCAGGATCGCCACCAGCATGATCGCGACCGGCTCGCCGAAATCGATCAGCCTGCCGACCGCGGGACTGCCCAGGATCGCATCCAGGTCCCGGATGTCCGCCTGGACGACGTCGGCGCGGTCATTGCCCGTGAGCAGCTTGCGGCCCATGGTAACGGCCACGGGGTCCCGGTCGACGTACACTACCCGGGCACCGGGCGCGGTGGACTGGGCGACCTCGTGTACGTTGCCTGCGGTGGGGATGCCCGAGCCGATGTCGAGGAACTGCCGGATGCCCTGCCCAGCGAGGAACCGGACCGCGCGGCCCAGGAATGCCCGGTTCGCCTTGCACGCAGCCGGTATCCACGGGTCCAGGGTTGCCATCGCCTCGGCCAGCTCCCGGTCGGCCACGAGGTTATGACGGCCGCCCAGCCAGTAGTCATAGACACGGGCGATGTTCGGCTTGGTGGGATCGGCCCCGGCCTCGGCCCAGCCGTCGAAAAGATCATCGTCCGCCGGGTGCGCGGCGGCACCGTCCTGGTCCCGGGGGGCCATCCCGCCCCTTTCCCTACGCGCGTGCTGTCATGATCACTGGAAGTGAACCGTGCGGGCGGGGTAGCGTGAAAGAGTTTCCCGTATCCCGGCTGTGGCCAGGGAAACAGGGAAACACCCGGCACCCGTGATAGGGCTTGACCGATGACTGACTTCGGCGATGAGCTGCACCGCTTCCTGGCCGAACGTGGCATTTCCCTGAGCGCGGCGGCCCGCCAGGCGGGATGCAGCAAGGGCTACCTGTCGAACGCGGCTAATGGCCGCAAGCCCTTGACCCCCAGGGTCGCGGCGGCCTTGGACCGGCTGTTCGGCGAGGACGGCACATTCGCTGCTTACGCTTTGGTCGCGCCGTCCGGCAGCAGCGGCTCTCCGCACGCTGCCGGCACGGTCATTGAGACACCCGCCCGGCCGGTGGCGGCCCGCAGCACCCGCGAGATCGCCAG